>Ga0208872_1002547_pt1 | contig 10523 bp, 10 predicted proteins | sample CryBogCBH12Aug08_FD_185508 | JGI IMG/M metagenome (GOLD analysis project Ga0208872, IMG submission 185508) | Freshwater microbial communities from Crystal Bog, Wisconsin, USA - CBH12Aug08 (SPAdes) | ecosystem: Environmental > Aquatic > Freshwater > Lake | place: Crystal Bog, Wisconsin, USA... | reverse complement strand
ACTGAGCCGATCAAGTGCGGATGCCACAGACAGGCTATTGCGGCTGGAATTGGCCAAGGTGGTCGAGTACGACGTTGGGATCACCGCCAAATCTATACTGTTACTCCCCGCATAGTTATAGAAGGGGATGAACTGGGTGCCAGACGCCAACCCAGCCGGTTGAGAAACGGATGTGAAAGCACCGGAAATACCACCCAGCGCCGTGACGATCCGAAATGTATCACCCAAGTTCGGCACGTACGGCGCACTTCCATAGCCTGATTCTGTTGTCTGAAATAGGTTCTGCAATGCGGGAGTGAGCGTGGCACCAGAGTTGATGGTGAGCTGACCACCAATATTCATGAATGAGTAATACCCTGTGGCTCCAGCGGGTGAGGTGCTAGAAGCCTGCGTCGTGCCCGCAATGTCTTGCTGGTACACCGACCCTGAGTTAAGTGTCAGATTCTTGGTCGCTGCTAGGTAACCCGGTGAGTTACCGGGCTTGAGTAAACCGTAGACGAGGACGTTACCGGGAATCGTACCGGTCCCCATTAAACCCCCCGCAGATGCCACAACAACATCACCGGTGCCAGTGGGCGATGATCCGGCCACCGACAACGTTCCGCTCGAAACGGTCGTGCCGCCCGTGTAAGTATTTACCGCAGTCAGACTCAGGGTGCCGGATCCACTAACTGTTAATGGACCGACCCCTGTCACTGGCCCTGAAAGGGTCGCTTTACCCGAAGTCGGGGGTGCGATCGTGCCACCGACGTTCGCTAGCACGATGGACTGGGTAGAGCGATCGTCCGGGTCAAGCGCTAAAACGCCTCCAGAGATCGGAATGCTTAAGAGAGACTTCAAGCTACTTAAGCTCAACTTACTTCCAGTTGAAACACTAGTGGGAGTGCTACTGGTGCTGCTGCTTTTACTATTGCCACTAGTGCTACTACTGCTGTTATTGTCACCGTTACTGCTACTACTGATACCCGTATAGACGCTGCATCCAGAACAAGCAGAGATGAGCAAGTTCCAAATGTTCGTGCTCAATCCCGTTTCACTCAGGGTGTAGGTGTAACCGTTTGAACTAGCACTCGTGCTCGTTGCTGTCCCCGAGAGGCCCAGTTGTGTAGGCGTAATGCCACTCAGGACGGAAGTAAGTGGCGTATTTAAAATTGCACCAGGTGTCGACAGCGATGAAATACCAAATAACGTTGAGCCCGTCACCGCTGTCACTGCGAGCCGTCCGAAGTTCGTCGCGCTATTGATAATAATGTTGTAGTTCGTTGGCAACTTACCTGAATAGGTCAGCGCCCCATTCGCATTACCAGCACCCTGACTGTTATTTAACGTGCCAATCGTCCCGAGGTTATAAATTCCGTATCGGCTGCTACCCGTTGCAGCAATACTGCCAGTATTGGTGAGTGTTGTAATGTTTCCTGGCGTATCGTTATAAATCCCATAGCCAACTGCAGTGGAGATCGTGCCGGAGTTGGAGACACTCGTCGCAGCAAAGCCAGTGTAAATACCAGATCCGTTGTCGGCTCCGCTATTAAGTGCGTTGTCATGCCCACCAGCGATAGCGATTGAGATGATGCTTCCGCTGTTGGTGATAGAAGAAATTGTTCCGAGGTTCGTCGCTGACGCACTGTATAAAGCTATCCCGTCACCAGAAGCTTTGATTAGACCTGTGTTAGTGACGCTACCGTAAGTCAAACTTTTGGCGGCGGTATGGGCATTAATTCCGTCTGCAGTATTTAAGGACGACGTTAAGGTACCACTATTAGAGACCGTGCCAAAATAGCCGTCGCTAACAAATTTAATTGAACTTCCGGTACTCGATATCGTGCCACTGTTATTAACCGTACCAATATAGCCAGCGGCACTGCCCATACCTGCGACAAACTTCGACGAGATGCTATTGATCGTTCCATAGTTAGTGGCCGAGGTGACTGTGCCGGTTCCGCCAAGTACGGAAAACGCATCCCCTCCGCTATAGTTAAACGTGATGGTGCCGTAGTTTACAAATGCGTAAGGAACATTGTTGGCACCAAAGTTGATTAAATTACCGCCATTCGCTACTGTCGAGCTAAAGTTGGTGTAGCTACCGAAAGTTAGATTCCCTCCCGACCAGAGGTAACACGAGTCTGCCGCGGGGTTTGAACTGGCGGTACCGCCATATGTTGTGGTTGCGGACACCGTTGTGATGGTCGTCGTAGTGGCCTGCCCACTGCTGTTCAAGCATGTCGCCGCTGACACGGCCTCATTAAATCCAACTCCACAGCAAGCGACGGCAATGCATAAACTAATTAAGCGTCGCTTTCTAATATTCTGCACAGATAAAGCGCTGAGCGATCGCAACAGGAAATTTAAATGAATGCTTGAGGTCATGGGGCTATTTACTTTGATGGAAATTTTTTGAGCAGTGGCAATCATTACCCTCGCCAAGGCGACCAAGCGCCTTAGACACGAAGTATTGATTTACGTGTCTAGAATGGTAGGTTTGCTTGATATGAACTACGACTTGTGCCTCTGCCAATACAAGCTAACAAATCGATATTTGATTGTGACTGATCCGGATACTCATTGAGTAAAGTATCGACAACGAAATCACACATGACTTCTACGAATAAATATGACATGCCATATTTATGACGTAATCAGAAGGATTTAGAATTATTTTTAAGCTACAGAGTGAAGCCTCTGAGGTCTAATGATGGTTGTGAAATTTGACTTGTCCGTGTCAATAACAATAAGAGCGAGAGTAAAAAAGTATGTCAGGTAAAGTGCAGGTGCATAAAATAAATTGGCTCCTTGATTCACCAGAGGTTGAAGATACTGCTAGCGAAGTTGGTGCCGCGATTGACACAAAAGAAGTGAGTTATCCGTACCCCGACGGCTGGGCCAAAGGATATTCATCACATACACAAACATCCGATGGGATGGAGTTGGTCAGAAGCTCACATCGTTTTTTTCATAAGGTATTTCCACCAGAAATAAACGTGGGCAAATTCAGTGTCACTTTCGCTGAACCTGTATTTGCCGTAACTATCGTTCATCGCGGATCACTTGCGATCTCAGAGCCTTCACTCTTGCCTCAAAAGACTCTAAAAGTGCCAGGACTAGATCTGTTTGCGCACGTTGCACAATACTCACTTGAACAAAGTTTTAATACAAAGACCGATCTTGAACTAAGCGGGTTGCTGATCCCAATGAGCCAATTAAATATTTTGATGGGAGCAGAGCTAGCCTCCTCTATGCTGAGCACGATCGGTATCGAAAAATTAAATTCTTTGAATCCAGCACTAAAAGTACCACCCTCTATTTCAAATATTCTTGATGACTGTCTCGATAATAGACTCACCGATAAATTGAAAGCGTTGAGACTGCATTCCGGCGTATTGGAATACCTGTGCAGTCTATCTCTGTACCTGGATTCAAAAGTCGTGACACTGCACAACAAACCGTCACGATCGCGGGCCAAGGCAGTGCACGATCATCTGATTACGATTGACGGCAAGACCCCGACACTCGCAGGTCTAGGTAAACGTTTTGGGGCATCCCCAAACCAACTCAACAAAGAGTTCATGGACGAATATCAAGAGTCCATTTTTTCCTTCCTAACCAATCATCGACTTGAACAAGCTAAACATGCGCTTGAGCACGGACGCCAGCCGATCAAAGTCATTTCGCACACGCTCGGATACTCGCACGTCAATCACTTCATTACTGCATTCAAGCGTAAATTCGGCCTACCCCCCGGTGCATTTCGATCCAGCTTGAGCGTCGCCACTTATGAAGAAGAGATGGTTGCATCATCTACTGTAGACAACTAGCATTACTACCCAAGAGGTCAGTTGATCGCTTGGTGTGATACGCAGGAAAAGTCATCAACTCAAGATCTAAGTCATCTGATTTCACACTGTGAATCAGCGGACTACTTCACCGACACGGAACAACTATTAAACAAGCATCGATCACTTGAAAAATTAGTATGACAAATTGGGGCTACTTATATCCAGTGCCTAATGATGTCCGTTAGTTGTCTTTCAACTTCCAACAAGGCGCTGCCTCTACAACTCAATGCAGTCAAGTTTTGGCCTAAACCTAAACTTGTTTGTCCAATTGAATAAGGCGCCCAATCAGAATCAAAACATATAAAAACAGCGCCAACATTCACGATGTCAGTCACCACAATTTTTATTGCTGGTGTGTCACGCAGAATCAAATGCTCAACAATCATGAGAAAATCTGATCGCCCAGATTTATTCCGTACTGCGGGCTTAATAATTGATGGAATAGCATTGACAAAAAAATGATATGCATCTCGACGGACTTCGTCGATAAACAGATTCTCAATCAGACTTTCCATAATGACTTTTAATTCGTGAGAGCATAGTTTGATTAAGCCCTAAACATTAAAAAGGGCTGCGGATATCGCAAGCTAGGGAGCAGTCATTTTTTACTGTGCGGCTTTTTGACTTCACGCCGTTGTAAAGATCTATTTGGAACAGTAGCACCTTGCTTTTGAAAGAGCTCGACGCTTTGGGTATGCAAGACTCGGATGGTAGTGAGTAGGGCCTCCCTACGAGCGCGATCCTCATCCTCAGCTTCAATCAATAGCTCTTTCTGTCTGTCTTGATCATGTTTCTTCACCGTAAGATCCCTTTGCATCTTGATTCACAACTAAAAGCAAGCCCGCTTACATGCGCTTCGGAGCAGAAAATTGAAACTACAAGCATTTCGATACTGACCTCCTTGCTATCCGCTATGCGTTCAGAAATAGGTCTAGAACGCATTTACTTTTACCGATCATGGTCAAAAAAACGTACATATCTTTGACGATCAAGATCGTTTTGTAGCCCTCTCGAGACGCGACGATATTGATGAGGTTTTTCATGAATACTCATTACAAATTGTCACCCGTGTGTGCGCTAAATAGTTCAACTAAAAGCTTCGATATTTAGATCATTTTCTACGAATTCGAATTGTGCGAAAGCTCAAAATGGGCATTAAGACACTTCGTGCTTTATGTGATGCAGAATAATTATTGAGTGATAAGTGTTGAAGCCAACAAAAAATATGCAGTAAGCGCTACAGGTGAGAAATTAGAGGATTCAAAAGTAGTTCATGCACTCACACGAAGACCAACATCGAGCTATTCAGCTGGACATCAAGCTCAATAGGCACATTGCAACGACAAAGTTGGTCGAAAGATTGCGGTCGATCTTGGATGAGGCATTCAGCGCAACGGCAGTAATTAACCGTCGACCGTCACCTAGGCCTCGACGGCTATAAAGCGGGCACCGTCAGAGCATTGGGATATCCGTTAATAGGTAAGCCCTCAATATGGGGCGATGCATTATCTCTCGATACTGAGAAGTGGCTAGTTTACAAAGGCATTAGGGCTGTTCGCTCTGAAGCCTTCACCCTGCCTTCGGTGATCTGTGCTTGGAACTGAGCGGAGTTAAAGGTAACTGTCGATATGCTTAAGCGCAATATTCATAAGTTACAGCTTTAGCCCAACCTATCAAAGATAGCGGCTGATCTGTTAACAAATTCCGAGCGATCAGAAGAAGACAAGGAGGATTGATAACCTCAAGCAATCCTATTCGGTGACGTGAATATCATTTACGACGACTCACATTAACTCCGTCGATCACACAATTCGACAAAATTCCGTTATCTCGGCCACCAGGCCAGAGGATGCCAGAGAAATGAAATAACTCATGCTCAGCGACAGGGCCACGTTCATCTAGTTGCCAAAACCAGCTAGGATTCTTTGATGCATATCCAAATATTTTTAAATGAACAGTGTCATTTTCAAACTCAACTGACAGGTTGGAGATGCCGCGATCTCCTTGAGCACGAAATTCACCTTTTCCATTGACAATTTTTGCCGATTCAAAGAACACTTCATTGTGTCCACTGATATGAGGACGTCTTGTTTCGCAGACAAAACTCATATCCCACTCGCCGTCGTTTGGGTTGGGTGCTCCTTTAGACACGATAGGCAGCACAAAAAGTAAAGCCAGTAATAAATTATTTAACATGATCTTATTTTCGTGATTTGAACGGAGCCACAGGATCACACAGAATGGGATGTCTAGCTGTGGTTAGGTTAACAAGGGAGGCCAGCGAAAAACAATAACTTACTTTGAGAATGCATACGCTTCGAGTACCGAGTAAGCTTGATTTACCAATACAGTTTTTGGGCAACCTATTTGTCAATTAATAGTCGTACGATGTTTTTACAGAATTAATTCTGGTCGATCAATCCCGCACTCTTGGGGTATTCAGTGTGTCGCTTAAAGCTGATAACGTGTCATAATTTTGGCACTCGGTTGCTGGGATCAGCAAAACTTGAAGCCACGCGCGAAAACAGATGACAGTCCTCAACTCTGCCGAAAAGTATAAAAAATGACGCAAGAAAATGAAATATCGCACAGTACTAAAGTACGAAAAGCGAAGCTAACTGCCCAAAATATCATGGTCAAACAACAATCGCTGTTAAAAAAAATTGCGGCCAAAATGCAAGAGAATAATCAGTCTCTGAGAGAAACTGCAAGCGCGATTGGTATCTCTTATTCATCTTTAGTTGGGCTGAGAAATGGAAAGTATGACGTCGTCAAATCGGACGTAACGGTAGAAAAGCTCGCAAATTATTTGGAGGTCCCATTAGTGCAAATTTACATATGGGGCGGATTTTTTAAACCGATCGATTTCATCTCAAAGCGATCGTTACAGGGTAGTTTGAATCTGGCTTTTGATCAAATGTCCAATGACCCACTTATGACCACCATCGCACCAACTGCGATGGATTGGAATAATCCGCGCAAATGGAACGTAGAAGCGAAACTAACGGTTATCCGCCTGTACGAGCTATTTTCAAATCAGCTTTTGTTGAAGCACGCCAGCGCTGACATGCACACGGACAGCGGCAATTTCTTTTTGCATACGCCGGAATAAACTTAGCTTCTATTTCACTCTCATTGAATCTTCGTTCTATGCGCAAGTTGTTACGGGTCAGGGCTATCATTCAAACAGCTACGATATGCTCTGTAGAGATCTTTGGACTATTCAAAGCAGGCAACACTTTTTCAACTAAAAGATTCCAAGCGCATGATGGCTGACGGCAGAACGTAACGAGGATTCCTTATTTCGTCCCCCACCCCAAGAAGGTGCTTTGCGGCCGCGTCTAAGTTATCAAAATTATTTTGTAGGTAGCTTTGATGAACATACTTGATCGCTGCTACGAATGGATCATCCTGTGTCTCGGATGGTAAGTTGCGTATCATCTCTGAAACTTCGAGATGTCCCTGCGCCTTATTATCTCTGATTTGAGCATATATAGTGGGTTGCTTCACTTTTAATCCGAGCAGCCAAGTTTCCAACAGGACAAGCTCCCGATTTGGTGAAATTAACCACCAGCGTACTAGACGCTCGGTCTCTCGGGCGGTAAGATGCAGCAATTTTGCGATTAGATCGAATTGCTTGAGATTTTCTGATAGCGCACCTTTTTCAGATTCTCCAAACTTATCCACTAGTGAATTAAGTAGCCCCAACATCGGCCCAACACTCTTACCTATATGACTCGCGGGTAAGTGGAATGGGAAGTCGATAAATTTGTCTAAATACATTGGGCCGTCAGTACCGGCCCCATAAAAATTCTCTATTGTTAGTTGTATCTGTTTCCGGTTCCAAAATAGTACAAAAACCACGCCCTTTAAATCGAAGAGATGCTTGATACGCTCAAGAAAGCGAACTGCGTACGCTGGGGAGCATCGATCTAGTTCGTCTACGAATACCACCACTTTTTTGTGTTCGGTTTGGTTAACAGTGTTTTCTAGCAAATTTTTTAACAACAAGGGACCGGGTACAAAAGAAAATGGCAAAGCACGGGCTGAGAAAGCGTTCAGGTTTTTTTGGCTCATCAGCGATTAGACAGACTGGGCGATCGCGCCCCGAAGTCCACAACCTGATCTCATCGGGCCCTAAACCAGAACAATTCTCATCCTCATCAATCCGCCCGATATGCCTTCGTCACTGAGCGGTTCAGGACGATCAAGCGCATGAGCGGATATGTCCCCGAGCGACGAGACCCGTTCGAGGAAGCGACAGGACATATTTGATCAGCGCGACGCATCGGCAAACCCGGCTCGCCTTTGAACACCACGATCAACAGCGTGAGCGCAACAAGACTTGTGACAGATAGAGCCGCCCGGCGTAGCCGAGGCGGCCCTATCGCAAGTCGCCGGGGCGCGTAACTTGTTCTTGTGCAGGAATCTGCGCAAACCATGGATTGGGCTCTACCCGATCTCCTGTACTTCGTACCCCATCTCTTCCCGTACTCCCCTCCCCACCCCAAAGTTCGGCCAACCTCGCCAGGCAGCGAACCTGGTGCAGGGCTAAGACCTCGTCTGGGCACGGAACCTGGTTAGCTAAGACGCGGGGTGCCGCCCGAACGACAATGGATTCCATGACAACTAAACAATACTTGATCACGATGCAGACGTCGACAAGCACAGAGGGGCTACCTGTTAGCCCCATCGTGCGCCGCTCGACGGACAATGGATCAAACCACACAACAACGAATCACAACACCACCCAGAACACCACCACCACAGTTCCTCACAAAGTCGAGCAAGCGAGAGAAGCAGAGGAGGCATCCGGCGCAGACGGATGGTGACGAGGCTTCTCGCGCGAGCGAGACGACCAAGCCTTGCTCACGCAGACTGAGATCGGGCCCCTACGGAGGGGCACGAGATCTCTGCGGGACGCCAAGGCGGCATTGGTTCCAACTCACGCCAAAGCTGAAAAGCGCAGGCGGTTTCAAGCGTCGCAAGCGAAGGCGAGCGGCGATGGCATCTAGTTCACCTAGAAAATGCGAAAAAACCGTTAAAAATCATCATGAAATGCGGGCAGTTTACCGACCGACCCGCCCTAAGATACTAGGTGATTTTTTACGCTACCGTGCGTCTCAAGCATGTGAGCAATTTTTGATCACTCAAAAAGCGACCGAAAGTCACAAAATGGCGGCTATTTTGCTGCTAAAGCGATGGGATTCGCGTTTGCCTAATTGTCTGCCTAATAGATTGCCTAATAGATTGCCTAATAGATTGCCTAATAATTTGCCTAATAATTTGCCTAATAATTTGCCTAATAATTAGGGCATAAAATCCAATTAAATCAATGGCTAATGAGTCGCTAATTGACTGCCTAATAGATTGCCTAATAATTGCCACGTTGACGTACCTTGTCTTTAAAACTGAGCCATTAAGCCTACGTTCACGACGCCAAGGCTTTGACCAGTCCGTGTTTCACCCGTGATACCCGCATACGCGTATGCACTGTCTGCAACTTTCGCAGTAGCACGCAGACCTGCTTGCACAAAGACACTGCCCACATTAGCTGTGTAGATGTTGGTGCCAAAGCCTGCAAGGTTTGCGGTCAAGATCGGATTGATAAGCGTGTTGGTGTCTGCACCCACAGCAAGGTTCACGCTGTAGGTGTAATCATCGACCATTGGATCTTTGTTTAGAGATCCGGCTGAGACGCCAACAACGCCCCTGACTCCATTACCCGAGTAGCCGTTCACGCTCAGGGCCGCTGCACTCGCCGCGCCCTCATCAAACGGGGATTGATTGACCATCTGCCAGGTTACCCGTGCATAGGGCGTAAAAATAAGGTTGTAGTCGCTAACCTCAATCGGTCTGCTGATGCCAAGGCTTAACAAGGTATCGTTACCTAATATATTCTTCCCTTTGAGACTTGCACTGGACGTGGGATCGTTGCGGGTGACGCTGGTGTTGCTCAAACCAAAGCTTGCCATGCCATCAAGCACATAGTTCTCGAACACAGGTAGCTTGCCATAGACAAAGATAGACTCTTGCCCAACCGTGCCACTACCATTGTTATTGGACAGGCCTGTGGTGGATAGCGTAAAGCCCGCACCCGCTTTGATGCCATTCTCTTGGTAGAGATCTGTCCCAAACACGGCCTGATAAAGACTGCTGTTATAGCCACTGGCGTTTGAGTCCGAGGATCTGCTTCCGTACTGGTAAGCAATCTCCCCCCAGACGTTCGGGCGATAGGGAATGGCCAAGTCCTCTGTCGGGTTCACGGTGGGATTAGTGCTCACGCTAGCGTTAGGCTCGCCCATTGGGTTCTGGGCAGTAACCCCAGTTGGATTGATAATTGGGGAATTCATCCCAGGTGCTGCACCGAGCCCCTTCTCACCAAGCCTTGCCATGACAGCACTTTGCGTACGCAAGGTCGCTTGAGGTATGGTCACCAAAGCAGCGCCATAGACTTCACCAGCGAGAGCTTGACTAAAGCTTGGCAGTGACGACAAGGTTTGAGTGGCTGTCGTGTACATCAGATTGGTTTGAGTTGTCGTGGCCGTTCCTGCCAACTGCACTGCACTGAGCCGATCAAGTGCGGATGCCACAGACAGGCTATTGCGGCTGGAATTGGCCAAGGTGGTCGAGTACGACGTTGGGATCACCGCCAAATCTATACTGTTACTCCCCGCATAGTTATAGAAG
>Ga0208872_1002546_pt1 | contig 10523 bp, 10 predicted proteins | sample CryBogCBH12Aug08_FD_185508 | JGI IMG/M metagenome (GOLD analysis project Ga0208872, IMG submission 185508) | Freshwater microbial communities from Crystal Bog, Wisconsin, USA - CBH12Aug08 (SPAdes) | ecosystem: Environmental > Aquatic > Freshwater > Lake | place: Crystal Bog, Wisconsin, USA... | reverse complement strand
TGCACACGGCAGATTAGAAAATTTTCGCCGCGCGGAAAATGCAAAAGTGATATATTCAATTTTCATTCATGGCGCGTTGGTTTTGGCCGCCGCGCGGAGGGCATCGGCGAGTTGCGCGGGCGTCCAATCGTTCCCGTCGAATTGCTTGAAGATTTTTCCCGTGCCATCCAAAACCACCGTGCGCAGGTTGTGCGACAGCGTGCCGTTCTCGCGCCAGAAACGGAAATCCAGCTTGGGCGCGAGCGCGCGGAGCGTATTGGTGGGCGCGACGGCGAACAGCCAGCGTTCGGCGTTCGTGCCGCGATAAAAGCCGGCGTAGCTTTGTAAAACCGGCGGCGAATCCAAGGCGGAATCAAATGAGATGGAAAGCAACTGCCAGTTCGCCGGTGCATCGGTGGCGGTCAGAAGGATTTTCTGTGCTACAGAAAAATTCCGGTTCATCCGCGGGCAGTATTCCGGCAGCGGACAGCTCGTGAAGAAAAAAGTGAAGGCCACGGCGCGCCCGCGAAAATCTGAGAACTTCACCGGGCTGCCATTTTCGCTGGTGAATTCCGCGTCCGGCAGCAGGTCGCCGACTTCCAGTTCCGGTTCGACAATGCTCCAGCCGGGCGGGGTCGATGCGCCGGTCTTGCCGGTGCGCTGGACGTTTTCAATCCAGTCGTCGTCCGCCGCGACAACCAGCGTGAAAGAAATTTCGTCCCCGGGCGCGAGGCTGGCGAGCGCGTTTGTGTCGCGCACGGTAAAATCCATCGTCATCGCGGCCATATAGCCGGGAATCGCCTCGTGCTTAATAGTTACATGGCGATGGTCGGGCAAAATGGCCTGCACCACACCGCGCGATGAATACGTTTGGTTGGTCGAGGTGGAAGCCGGCGGCATTGCCACTTCGCGTTTGCAGCCGACCGCCAGCAGCAAGCTGGAAAATAAAATTATGCTTTTCATTTTGGGTTGGCCACGGTTCAAAGTTTATTTTTCGGCGCGCAATTTTTCAATTTCCGCCACCGCATCGGCGGGCGTCCCGGCGCGCAGGCCGTCGAAATAAATCCGCGTCTGGCCATGCTTGTCCACAACGGCGATGCGTTCGGTGCCGGTGAAATTGCCGGGCATGGAATTAAATGGGTCGCTGTTGTCCTGCGCGAGAAAACTTTTGGCGATGAGGGCGTGCAGGACGGCCTTGCTGCCGGTCAGAAAATACCAGCGGTTTGTGTCCGCACCGAAGCGATCGCCCCATTTGGCCAGCACCGGCGGCGTGTCGGTGCGCGGGTCCACTGTCAGCGACAACAGGCGGACGTCGTCATTGGTGGCGGTGAGCTGCTGGATTTCCGCCATGCGTTTGCTGACTTCCGGACAGGTCAGCGAGCAGCTTGTGAACAGAAAGCTGACGGCAAGAATTTTTCCCGCCAGCTCCGCGCGCGTGACCGTCCGTCCAGCTTCATCAACCAAAGCGAAGTCGCCGAGCCAGCGCTCCTTGTCCGGCAGGATGTCGTGCGGCCGGTCGTGGCGCGCCAACGCGCCGGCGGCAAACCAGCTGCCGACGCCCGCCACCAAAGTGAGGGCGATGACGAGAAACAAAAAAAGTTTCTCGTCCTGCCGTTGGCGGGAGGATGGCGGGTGTCGGTGCGATGACGACATTTTTAAAACATATAACTCAGGCTGACTTTGAACAATGCCGGAGCGACGAGCTGGTTGCCTTTGACGTTGGCAAAAACCGGCAATTCGACGTCCGCATAAACCGTCACCGGATGCAGGTGGAATTCAATGGCGGGCGACAGCAGAATCCGCGTGTAGCCGGAGTTGGGAGAATTGGCCGCTGCCCCGTAGTCCGCCGTGCGTTCGGAAACAATGGCCTGCACAATCGGCGAAATGCTGGCGCGGCCGAGCGACCAGCCTTTGTAGTCAATGCCGGCGGCGGCATCCAGCTCGAAGCCCGGCCGGTAATCACCCTGCGTCAGCACCGGCAAGTCCGCCTCCGCCTGCGCGAACCAGTCCAGCTTGTATTTTTCGCTCAAGTTGCCGCGATGAAAGCCGCCGAGCAAAACGTCCGTGCTGCCGGAGCCGATTTGCGAGTCGCGGTCCACGTCGCCGAAGGCGTTTTCGTGGGTGTAACTGCCGGTGGGCAATTTGAGTCCGAACGTGATGCCGCTGGACAGGTCTTCCGAGAAGCCGGTGTAAATGCCCTTGAGCCGGATGTCGCCCAGCGACCACCAGCGGATGGCGGTCACCGGATTGCCCGGCGCGGCGCTGACCGTGGTGAACGAGCGATACGCGGAAGGAATCTCGATTTGCGCGCCCCAACTGCGGTTGAACATGTATTGCAAACCCACGGAAACGAAATCCGTCTGGATTTCCTTGTCGCCGTTGTTCGCCGCCGGCGCCTGGGAACTGTTGCTCCAGTTCCGGTTTTGATCCTGGTAGTCGTCAGTAACGAACGCCATGCCGCCCTCGCCGGACGGGAACATGGAACTGGTGGCCACATCGAACACGCCGCAGCCGCAGGCGCAGGCGTGCGCTGCATTCGGCGCGATTACGGTTGCAAGGGTGGAAACCAGTCCCAGCAAACAGGTGGAACCGGCGATTTGATTTAGTTTATTATTTTTCATTTTTATTGGTTGTTCTTAGTCGTTAGAGTTTTGTTTTTTTGCCCGCTTCGTTTGACAATTTTTTCAGATACTTTGCTGGATTACTGTCGAATTCTTGCTTTTCAGATTGGTCGCACAGTTTGATTTCCTGTCCGTGGTAAACGAACGTGAACGCATCAGTGCGGCCTTTGACGAGCATCCCGCAGACGATACAATGGTAGAGCGGATACGGTTTGACCGGCGCGTTAGTGCCGTTGTCCGCCTTGGCAATGGCAGTGAACAGCGACATGACGAGAACGAGTAAAAATAATTTTTTCATGGTGATGAATGGTTGAATTTTACTCGGCCAGAAGCGCATCCCACCGGTAGCCCAGAATCCAATCGGCGAGCTTTTGCATGTCATCGGGCTGGACCACGGCCGCCAGCGGTGGCATCGGCACTTGACCCCACTTGCCCTGGCCGCCGGTTTTCATTTGCGCAATCAACTTGCTCGCGGCGTCCGGATCGTTGCGGTATTTCGCCGCCACCTCGCGATACGGCGGCCCGAGCAGCGGCGTGCCAGCGACCACGCGGGCGTCAGGATTGTGACACGCCATGCACGTTGCCTTGGTAGCTAGTTCCTGCACCGCTTTGCGATTCGCGGGTAGAAAGCGCGCCGCGACCAGCTTCCAGTCACCTCCGCTTTCGACAACCACGCCAAAAACGTCCGTTATACCTTTAGGCGTTTCGCGACCGGTAACACCTTTGCCGACGAGCAGTGAAACGACCGTCCCGTCGTCCGCTTTCACTTGCGCCGTGCCAGAGTTATCGAACTTGTCGGCGACAAACGTCACGCCAGCAAGTTGAACGTAGTTTCCCGCGTTGGCCGAGGCATCCTTGAATGCCGCCGCCGTGATGGGCTGCGATTTGAACGGCTGGTTGGTCTCGCCGATTTTTACCGAACCGGCGGTGACTTTCAGCGCGCCGCCCAGCGGCGATTCCGCTGGACTGCCGCTTAATGTGATTTGATTGCGCGGCAGCAGCGCTTCGGCGTCCGCCCCGGCGGCCGTAACGGCTTCCGTGGGTTTGGCTGGGTCAACGAGCAAAAACGCCGTCGTGGAACCATCCGGCTGGACGAGCCGCGCGGCGACGATACCGCTGATGGATTTTTCCTGTGCCCAGGCCGCGGCTGTGACCGCCAGCCCCAATACGAACAAATAATTTTTTAATTTCTTCATTTTCAAAATACAAAAGGTTGTGAGAACGCGACAATGCGCCCTCGGTTAAAAAGCCAATGGAAAAGATTCACGTCAAACGACGCGAATTTGCAAAACGGGAACGGGAATCAAATGAAGGAACTGCGGGGCGGTGGCAACGGCGGGGGCGAAGAAAGTAAATCGGCAAAAAAGTTTTTCGGCGTCTGCAATTCAAACTGCGTGGGCGGGAGCAAAATCAGTTTTTCTGCAACCGGCGGGTATTCTATTTTCAATGTGGGCGAAACCGCTTCGGTTTTTTTCTCCGATTTTTTGGCCGTGGCGATGGCCTTGCACAGGCAGCATGGATGTTCGCCATCGAAAGTTTTGGCAACGGATTCCGCCACCGAATCGTGGCAAAGATTGTCCGCCAGCATCGTCGTCCACGCGACGGTTTGCAGAGCCATCCAATGCAGGCCAAGCGAAGCGGCAAGCATCGTGACTAGAAACAGTTTGGACAACCGCAAAAACACGCGCGGAGAATATCAGGCGGCCGATTAATGTCAAAGGCTCCACAAACCAGTTTTCTGGATCTGATTTTATTTTGCTCGCTGGGCTTCATGACTTTGGTGGCGTGAGCGAATACAGCCGCGAGCCGGTCGCTGCCGGCGAGGATTATGCCTTTCATGGGCGCATAGCGTTAAGATTTCACGCGAAAATGCAAATGAAACACTGGTTTCAAAAATGCCGTGACTCCACTTCCGCTACCACGAATTTAACAATTGCCCAACACCAACGCAATCGTAATACTATTATGCATGAACGTAACATTGCTTCCGGCTGGTTCGTGGAACCGGGTTCATGTTTTGCTGCTAGTAATGCTGGTCGGACTTTTTCGCGCCACTGCCAACGCAACGACAATCGCTGCAACCAATGCTGCCCCAGCAACCGCCGCCACCAATGTTACCCGGCTGCCTGAAGTCATCGTTGAAGGCCGGCAGGACAGCTTGATTGGCATTGCTGATTCGGCAACCCAAGGCACCACCGGCGCGGCGCAACTGGCCGACCGGCCAATCCTGCGCAGCGGGGAGATCCTCGAAACCGTGCCGGGCGTCATCATCACGCAGCATGCGGGCGGCGGGAAGGCGAACCAGTATTTTCTGCGCGGCTTCAATCTCGACCACGGCACGGACTTCGCCGTGTTCCTTGACGACATGCCGTTGAACCTGCCGTCGCATGCGCATGGCGAGGGCTATTCCGACATGAACACGGTCATCCCGGAATTTGTGGAGCGCATCAACTATGAGAAGGGGCCGTATTATGCCGACGTAGGCGACTTCGGTTCGGCCGGCGCGGCGCATCTGGATTTTTACAAGACGCTGCCGCAGGATTTTATCACGCTCGAAGGCGGGATGTATGGCTACGAACGCGCCGTGCTTGGCGTCTCGCAAAAAATCGGCGACGGCAACCTCCTCTACGGTGCCGAGGCCGCCCACGATGACGGGCCGTGGAAACACCCGGATGATTATTGGAAGTTCAACGGCTTGTTGACCTACAGCCGGGGCGACGACGCGAATGGCGTCAGCGTCACCGCGCGCGGCTATCACGGCGAATGGAATTCGAGCGATCAGAACGCCGCCAGCTTTGGCCGCACGAATTTTTTCGGCGCGATCAATCCGACCGACGGCGGCAATTCGCAGCGTTACAGCCTGCAAGCCGAATGGCATCGCCATGATTTGAATTCCGAAACCAAAATCACGGCCTACGCGTTTTATTATGACCTCGATTTATTTTCCGACTTCACCTACTTCCTCACCGACCCGGTTCACGGCGACCAGTTTGAACAGCAGGACCAGCGCTGGGTGACCGGCGTGGACGCGCACCACACGCTGTTCAACGAGTGGTTCGGCCGCGAGGTGGAAGACACCTTCGGTCTGCAAGTGCGGCAGGACTGGATTGACAACGGCCTGTATCAAACGGAAGACCGTGTGCGCATCCAGAAGATTGATTCCCAGAACGGCGGCTCGGTTCTGCCAGCCGACACGGACGTGAACGATTTGACGGACACGCAACTGGGCGTTTATTTCGAGAACAAAATCCAGTGGGCGGAGAAATTCCGCTCGGTAGCCGCCCTGCGCGGCGACCTGGATTATTTTGATGTCACCAGCCTGACCACTCCGGCCAACTCCGGCACGGCCGCCACTTTCCTGCCCAGCCCAAAGCTGAGCTTGATTTTCGGGCCGTGGGATAAAACCGAATTTTACCTGCAAGGCGGATTCAGTTTCCACAGCAACGACGGCCGGGCGGCGACGCAAACGCAGGAGCCGGTCTCGGCGGATTTCCCGAACGGCGGAACAACCGCCAAATCCCCCGCGTTGATTCAGACCAAGGGCGCTGAAGTTGGTGTGCGCATGCTGATCGTGCCCAAACTCCAAAGCACCGTTTCGCTCTGGTATCTGCGCAGCGATTCTGAACTGATGCAGGACGGCGACACCGGCGGCACCGTCGCTTCCAAGGAGCCGAGCAATCGTTTTGGGGTCGAATGGGCGAATTATTATTCGCTGACGAAACATCTTTCGCTCGACCTCGACGCTGCGGAATCTGTCGCGCGCTTCACTTCGGCGGATGCGGCAGATGCCGCGCCCGGCAGTCCCGGTGGCGAACATGTGCCGGAGGCAGTCGGCTTGGTGATTTCCTCGGGCATCACGCTGCATGATTTTCACGGCTTTTCTTCGAGCCTGCGGCTGCGTTATTTTGGCCCGCGCGATTTGACCTCGGACGGTTGGTATCAATCGAAGGAAACCATCCTGCTCAATGCCGAGGCCGGCTACCAAATCAACAAGACGTGGCGCGTTTCGGTCGAAGCCCTCAACCTCCTTGACCGCCGCGACCATGACATTGATTACGCCTACACTTCCCGGGTAACGCCGACGGCTTCGCCTTCTTTTCAGGACGTTTATCATCCCGTCGAACCGTTTCAAGTGCGCGTCGGGTTGACGGCAAAATTCTGACTTGTGTGAAGCTGACCTCGCTGCATTTCAACTTTGGCATTTCTGCTCTGTGCCATTTGGCCGGCTTCGGAGTTTATTACTGGGTAGCCGCAAATCACCACCGCCTCGCCACCCTGCCGGAACCGGAAAAGGCCATCACTCTGACATTCATTGCAGCACCCGCAGCACCGGCGTCGCAACCCGATAAACCGGTCAAGCCCAAGCCGGTGGTGCCACCCACTCCGCAGATAATTTCACCAGCAAAACCGCCGGCGGAAATTCCTAAAATTGGAGAGCCACCCAAACCATCCGTGGCGGTGGAATCAAAACCGGCCCCGCCCCGCCCTCCCGCCCAAATCCGCGGTGACGGCAGTGCGCCGAAACCGGGAGTGGATGCAACCACGCAAAGGGCCGAGGTTGGCGTGCAAGCCGTGCCGGATTATCTTAAAAATCCGGAGCCACCTTATCCCGCCGCCGCCCGCCGCCGCCATGAGGAAGGAGTGGTTTTGATTTCCGTCCACGTCACGGCGCAAGGCCGCGCTGAAAAAGTGGAAATCAAACAAAGCTCCGGCTTTCCGCTCTTGGATGAAGCCGCCTTGAACGCCGTGCGGGATTGGGAATTTGTTCCCGCCCGCATCGGCTCAATTACATTCGCATCAGAAATCGAAGTGCCAATCCATTTCAAAATGGCGCAATAAAAAGCGGCCTCCTTTTATGGGCGGCCGCTTTACGTTTTATGGATTTGCTTATTATTTGCCCGCCGTGGCTCACGGCTTCGTGACCGGCGGCGTGGGCGGCGTGGGCGGGGTCGGGCTGGCGTGGCTGGCGGCGGAGTCCACAATTGTCCGCGCATTGTTGTAGTCGCCCACGAATTTGGCGTTGGTGGTCTTGAACTGCAAAACCAGGCCGTCGAGAATTTCGGACAGCGTTTCGTCCGCCGCATAAAACTCGTCGCTCAATGCCTGCGTGACCGTTGCGCCCGCCACGATGTTGTCGCGCGGTTTCGTGACGATGGCCTTGTAACCGTCGATGACCGCCTGCAAATCGGTCAGTTTGGCCGCCGTGATGCCGTAAGCCGCGAGGCTGGCGAGGTTCGTGTTGGCGAGGTCGTGGATGTTCTGGCAATCCTTGATGGCCTCCGCGTCGCGGTCGCTGGTCAGGTCGGAAACGGTGAAAGCCGTTTCGTTGGCCAGCGTCTTGTTTTTGCTTTTGACAGCGTAGGCGTGAACCGCCGCGCTGATGATTTGCGTTGCTGCTGCCATCGCCGCCTTGGACGCCTGCTTGTCCTGCGCGATGCCGGTGGAATCCGTCACTTGGGTGAGTTCCAAGGTCTGGATTCTGGCTACATGGCTGGTGAAGTCCGTGTATCCATCCGCAAAAGCCTGCAACGGCTGCCAAACGGAGTTGTTGGCATCGAGCACGCTCTTGACCGCCAGATACATGGCCAGCTTGTTCTGCTGTTTAGTGGTCATACATAAGCGATACGTCGGCTGGAATGGGCTTCTATCACACATTTATTGGCATTTATGCGAATAATATTGCGAAAAGGCGGGTGTTTATCACAAAAGGGCAACCGCCAGACGCGATAAACTAAAAGTCAGTGGTCGTCCGGCGACTGACAGATGCCATCTGACAACCGCCAGTGGTCAAAAATCAACAGCACGAGGCGATAAACCAACTGGCAGATGGCATCCGGTGACCGCACATGGTCATAAATCAACAGCACGGAGCCATTTTCCAACCGGCAGATGCAATTTGGCGACCGCCAGAAGGCGTTTTTCAATTTGCAGATCGAATCTGGTGACTGGCAGATGCGATCTTTCAACCGACAGATTGAATCGGGCGGCTGCCTACGGTGTTAAGGCGAGCGGAAGATTTGCTCGGCGCGCCGCAAATGGAGTCCGGCTTGGATAGCAGCCAACTCCGGGCAAGGCTTGTCGGCGACATGGTCAATCTGGTCGGCGCGACGCGAGATTAATGTTCGGCAATCCAGACCAACGTGCCGCTTGGTAGCAAATCAAAAAGTTGAATCAAATCCGCATCGGCCAGATGGATGCAGCCGCACGAGGCTGGCTGGCCGATGGTCTTTTGATCCGCCGTGCCGTGGATGTAAATGTAGCGCTCGTGCGAATCCACGTTGGTGCCCTGGTTGAAGCCGGGTTCCAAGCCTTCGAGCCATAAAATGCGCGTGGTGATTTTGGCGGCGGCAAATTCCGGCTGCGAGGTGTGGCCGACAATCTGGCGCGACTGGAAAACGGTTCCCGCCGGTTCGCCGCCGCCGATTTTTTCTGCGATGCGGTGCAGGCCGAGCGGTGTGCGGTTGGAGCCGATAATCTGCCCGATGCCGAAGCGCGAGGTGGAACACGGGAATCTTTTTGCGAACTGTCCGTCCGCAAAAAGTGAAACTGTCTGGTGCGCGACGCTCACGGTCAAAACGTATTTCGTCGGCGCGATGCCGAGTCGCTGGCAGGCGGCCAGACACGCTGGCGGCAAATTTTTTTCGTTCATGGATTGAAAGCTGGCGCAGCCGGAAGCCAAAACCGCCGCGCTCATCAACCAAATGAGAACGCGCATTTGCATCGGTCACGGCTTGGCGAGTTTTTTCACCAGCACCTTGGAGTTCCGGCCGCTCGCATCGTATTTCTCGCGCCGCGCGGGTGGCAAGTCATCCGGCGTGCCTTCGCTGAAACCGCCCTTGGATTGAAAATAAGTGAAGGCCTGCGTCGAGAGCGCGAAGATTTCCGCGAGGTTCATCTCCCGCGCCTTGTTTTCGATGAACTGGATCAGCTTCTTGCCGATGCCGCGATTTTCGTTTGATGAACCCACGTAAAGGCAGGCCAGCTCGCCTTTTTTCTGCTCCGGAAAAACGTGCAGCGCCACACACGCAACGGGATTTTTATCAATTTCAAAAATGAAATAGTCCGACAAATTTTTTTCAATCATGGCCCGCGTCCGCTTTACCAGCTCGGAGGAATCCACGCCTTGCTTGGTCAAAAGCTGGATGGCCCGCACGTCTTTTTTCATCGCCCGCCGGATTTGCTGGTATTCGTTCGCGTAGATCAGCGTGCCGATGCCTTCGTTGGAAAACACCTCCGCCAGCAAGCCTTCGTCCACTTTGCCGTTGATGACGTGGACGCGCGGCACGCCGGCCTTGCACGCGGTCACCGCGTGCAGCGCCTTGGAAAGTTGCTCCGGTGCGATGTCGTTTCTCTGCATGGCCAAAACTGATTCAAGATCGGCCACCAACATTTGCCGGATGAGCCGGCCTTGCACGAGAATGCCATCCAACGCGGTGACGAAAATTAATTTGGTCGCCTTCAAAGCCTCGGCCACGGAAACCGCGACGGAATCGGAATTCACCCGGTAAGTCTTTCCATCGCCATCGAAACCAAGCGGCGGGATGATCGGGATGATTCCCTGCGCGAGCAGCGTTTGCAAAAGCTCCACGTCCACCTTTTCCACCTTGCCGGTGAAAAGATGATCCACGCCGCCAAGAATGCCGAGCGGATGGGCGATGATGGCGTTGGGGCAGACCGCCCGCAGATCGTTCGCGGAAAGGCCTTCGAGAATTTCATGCGTCAGCCGGTTCGCCGCGTCCATCGCTACCTGCAACGTCGCCGCGTCCGTGATGCCGGAGCCGTCGGCATTCGACGGCGTGAGGCCCTGCTTCTCCGCGAGCAGCTTGATTTGCGCCGACGCACCGTGGACGAGCACGACGCGGATGCTCAACGACCGCAGCACCGCCACGTCCAGCAGGAGCGTGGCGAAGTTTTCGTCGGTGA
>Ga0208872_1002542_pt1 | contig 10540 bp, 12 predicted proteins | sample CryBogCBH12Aug08_FD_185508 | JGI IMG/M metagenome (GOLD analysis project Ga0208872, IMG submission 185508) | Freshwater microbial communities from Crystal Bog, Wisconsin, USA - CBH12Aug08 (SPAdes) | ecosystem: Environmental > Aquatic > Freshwater > Lake | place: Crystal Bog, Wisconsin, USA... | reverse complement strand
TTTCTTACCATTCATGGAAGTATTTTCCATGACGGGGTTGGACATTGGCTGGGTAACCCCCTCAGAAAAATCCACAATTTGCGTTATCTATATACTCCCGAAAATAGTGAAAAAAGTTTTTGCGGAAGAAATTGAAAAAAATCACGCCGCGCCAACCCTGATTTTGAAAACCAAACTGCCTCAGCGAATCTCCACCACGTCGCCCGGTTCCAGCGGCACCACCACGCCGTTCAGCAGGATTTTCGGATCCAGCGCTGCGCTCTCGCCCTGCCGCGTGAGCAGAATCTGCTTCGGCTCATGCAGGCCGATGTAATTCGCCGTCGCCACCGCCTGCGCCAAAGTCAGTCCTGCCACCCACGGCACCGAGGAATTTTGCACCGCCCCCAACACGGTGACGCCAGCCGGTGTCGCCTGTTGTTTTTGCAACACCGCATTCTGACCGGCGAGAAAGGCATTTTGCTCCTTCAATCGCGCCGCTGATTTCGTCGTGCAGCCCGCCACTGCCAGCGCCAGCATTAAAAATAAAAAACTGAATTTCATCACGCGCCAATTTCGCTTTTCCACGCTGCCACCGCCGACTTGATTTCCGCCGCGCAGTTTGCCTTCGGCTTCACAAATCGCGGCGTGAACCACGGAAAACTGCCGGTCAAATCGTGCGTCACCAGAATCTGCCCGTCGCAGTCCGGCCCGCTGCCGATGCCGATGGTCGGCACGGAAATGGTTTCGGAAACTTCCTTCGCCACCGGTGGCGTTACCAATTCCAGCACAATGGCAAACGCGCCCGCGTCGGCCAGCGCTTTGGCGTCGGCGAGCAAGCGCTGATGTTCTGCTTCTGGTTTGCCTTTGACGTGATAACCGCCTTCTTCCAAAACGTGCTGCGGCAACATTCCCAGATGACCGCAAAACGGAATGCCGGCGGCAATGATGGCTTTGACCTGCGGCAAGATTTCGCGACCACCTTCCGCCTTCACAAATTCTGCGCCACCGGCAACGAGCTTTTTGGCGTTCGCCACCGCATCGGCCACCGTTTCATAACTTTTGAACGGCAAATCGCCGCCGAGCAGCGCGTTTGGCTTCGCGCGGGCGGCGGCGCGGACATGATGTTCCATTTCTGCCATCGTCACATGCGTCGTGTCGGGATAGCCGAGCACCACCATGCCGAGTGAATCGCCGACGAGCAGCAACGGCACGCCGGCTTCGTCGAGGAGTTTCGCCGTCGGAAAATCATACGCGGTGAGCGCGGCGATTTTCTCGCTGCGAGCTTTCATCGCGCGGATGGATTCAACGGTGATTTTGGAAGGATTCATTTTGGAACCACAGATGCACACAGATTAACACAGAAGAAAACAAAAACCGGAATGCCGGTGGATTCTTTCCAATCAGTGTGCATCTGTGTTTATCGGTGGCTAAAACTGTTTACTAATTCTTCCGGCGTGGTAACTGCCGTGCCGACTTTGCCGACGACGATGCCGGCGGCGTGATTGGACAAAATCGCCGCTTCCACCGGCGATGCGCCCGCCGCGATTGCCAGCGTGAAACTCGCAATCACCGTGTCGCCCGCGCCGGAAACGTCGAAGACTTCCTGTGCCACCGTTGGAATGTGGAACGGTTTCTCACCGCGCTGGCACAGCAGCATTCCGAGTTCGCCCAGCGTGATGAGCAGCAGCGCCGGATTCAATTCCCGCAACAACCGTTCCGCGACGAGCATCAGATTTTTGTCGGCGAACGGATTGGTGTTTTTTGTTTCGTCCGGCAAGTCCGCCAGTTCAAACGCCTCCTTGCGATTTGGCGTGATGAGCGAAAGCCCGGTCAAATTCAGATGGTGCACCGGTTTCGGATCGAGGCTCAACCACACGCCGCGCTCGCGGCAGAGCGCCTTGATACCGTCCAGTAATGGCTGCGTGACCACGCCTTTGCCGTAATCGCCGACGATGACGGCGTTCGCTTTGGCGATTTTCTTTTTGAATTCCGCCAGCAACGCCGCCGTGGTTTTCGCGTCCAGCCCGCCGCGCGTTTCGCGGTCCACGCGGACGACCTGCTGCTGGTGCGCCACAATGCGCGTCTTGATGCTGGTGTGCCGTGCGGCGGATTTCACCAGCCCGGAACAGCCAATATTTTGCTCGCCCAATAGTTTTAAGAGTTTTTTGGCCGCGTCATCGTTGCCAATCGCGCCGAACAGTTCCGCCGGCGTGGCGAGCGAAACGAGATTGCGCGCGACGTTCGCCGCGCCGCCGGGCATGAAGCTTTCACGCTGGAAATCCACCACCGGCACCGGCGCTTCCGGCGAAATACGCGACACGCCGCCCCAAATGAATTGATCCAACATCACGTCGCCGACGACGAGCACACGGGTCGTTTGCGCGGCGGCCAAAATCTGTCGGGCGCGCGCAGCGGATAATTTTTTAGCACTCATATTTTTGACGGCTGTTCACCATTGATAAAGCCAGACATAAGTGGAATAAACGGTTGGCGGCGGATCGCCCTCGACCGACCGCGAATCGTCTCCACCGGCGTGATCGCCGCAGCGCAACGTCAACCGGAGGCCCGACTTAAAAATTACCGGATCCGTGTCGTGGAAACGGTAGGCGGACACGGCACAGTTTGGCGGATCAAGATGGGTCACTCCGGCAAGCTCGTTCACATATTTTCCCCGGCTGAAATAATAAGTTCCCAAAAAATAATCTTCAAAGCCCGAGGACAGAAAGACGGGCTTGGATTCTCCGTTCATGTAAGCTCGCATACAACCTTCCATGAAACTCAAATCTTTCCAGGATTGTTTCGGGCGCGTGCCTTTGGCCGCCACCGCAACTTGATAGATGGCTCCACCTGTCTTCACCTCGCAGAGATTGATTTCTTCCAGTGGTTTGGCCGGATAATCTTCCACCCGGTAAAGCCGCAAGCGGGCGGACTCGGGCAAGGCGAGCGTTCCCAAGTGTGCCCGCAGGTTTTCGGTGCCGCGAATGATCCACCAAAACGCAGGATGGTCGGGAGCGTCGTCTGACAACAAGGCTGTCACGCGCACACCTTTTCCAAACGGAATCGGATAAGTGTTGTAAACATTGTCTCCGGTGCCAGTGCGCCCCATTTTGCCGGTGCCCCACGGTGCCGCCGGGTCGTCAAAACCGATTCCCACGCCCAAAAACAATTCCATGTCAATCGCCGTTTTTTTTTCCCCATCCACATAGACACGAATCCGCGTTTTGGCGGAATTGGGAAAATCACCTCCAAACCACATGTGCGTCAGGCAACCGCTCCCAGCGTGGCTCAATAATTCAACTTCCTTGCCGTGCGTCAGAATGTGCTCATTTTTACCCACGTTGCCAAAGGTCTGCATCCGAGTGATCTCGTCTTGGCCTCGGCTGCCGGTTGCAAAAGCAAACATGAGAGACAACAGCATCATCGCCGGCGAGAAAAGAAATCGCCAAAACTTGTCCGCTGCAAATCTGAAAAATCTTTGTTTGTTTGTGTCCATGGTAGGATGCACTTTTAATTCAAAAAAGCCGTCAACGGACTCGTGGCGCTGGCCGTTTCGCTTTGCGCGCCGAGGCCGATTTCAAACGCGCTGCGGCCCGCTTCCACCGCCAGCTTGAACGCGATGCTCATGCGGTTTGGGTCGTTCGCCACGGCAATGGCGGTGTTCACCAGCACGGCGTCCGCGCCGAGTTCCATCGCCTCCGCCGCGTGGCTCGGCGCGCCGATGCCGGCATCCACGACCACGGGAACGGTTGCCTGCTCGATGATGATGCGGATTTGGTCGCGCGTCTGGATGCCGCGATTCGAGCCGATGGGCGAGCCGAGCGGCATCACCGTCGCGCAGCCCACTTCCTGCAACCGTTTTGCCAGCACCGGATCGGCGTTGATGTAAGGCAGCACGGTGAAACCTTCCTTCACCAAAATCTCCGCCGCGCGAAAAGTTTCAATCGGGTCGGGCAGCAGGTAGCGCGGGTCGGGATGGATTTCGAGCTTCACCCATTTCGGCAAACCGGCGGCGACGGCGAGGCGCGCGAGGCGGACGGCTTCCTCGGCATTCATCGCGCCGCTGGTGTTGGGCAGGAGGAGATATTTCTTCGGATCAATGAATTCAAGAATGTTCGCGAACGGATCTTTTTTGCCGGACAAATCGGCGCGGCGCAACGCGACGGTGACCATTTCCGTGCCGCTGGCGGCGAGCGCATCGCGCATGGCTTCCGGCGAGGGAAACTTGCCGGTGCCGAGAATCAGGCGCGAGCCGAACGTGCGTCCGGCGATAACCAAAGGTTTATGAACTGACGACATTCCTGACAATTTAGAAAATTCCACCGGTTTGTCGAGCCGGTGCTTGCGCACGGCCACCTTGGACTTTCCGCTTTCCGCCTTTCGCTTTCCGCTTTAGTCTTGGCCGATGTTTCGTCCGTGCATTGACCTGCATGAAGGCAAAGTGAAGCAAATCGTCGGCGGCACGCTCAACGACGCCGGCGCGCGCACCAATTTTGTCTCCGAGAAATCCGCCGCGTGGTTCGCTGAACTTTACCGGCGCGACGGACTCACCGGTGGTCACGTCATTCAACTCGGCACCGGCAATGAAGCCGAAGCCCGCGCCGCGCTGGCGGCGTATCCCGGTGGTTTGCATCTCGGCGGTGGCGTGAATGCGGCAAATGCACGCAACTGGCTGGATGCCGGCGCGTCGCACGTCATCGTCACGAGCTGGGTTTTTCGCGAGGGCCAAGTGGATTGGGCACGGCTGGATGAACTCGTCAAAACCACCGGCAAAGACAAGCTTGTGTTGGATTTAAGCTGCCGGTGGCGCGGTGAAAAATATTTTGTCGTCACCGACCGCTGGCAGAAATTTACCGACTTGGAAGTGAACGCCGAAACGCTCCAGAAATTTTCCGACTACTGCGCTGAGTTTTTGATTCACGCGGTGGACGTGGAAGGCTTGTGTCGCGGCATTGATCGCGAACTGGTTTCCATGCTCGGCCAATTTTCGCCGATCCCGACGACTTACGCCGGCGGTGCAAACTCGCTGGCGGACTTGGAAGCCGTCACCAAGCTGGGCGGTGGAAAAGTAGATTTGACGATCGGCTCCGCGCTGGACATCTTCGGCGGCAGCGGCGTGAAATACGCCGACTGCGTAAAATTCAACCGCCGGCGATAAAAAACCGCCGCCGGAAAATCCAGCGGCGGTTTGCATAGTAAAACCAGCCAATTATTTCGCTTCTACGATCTTGGTCGCGACCAGCGTTTGTTTGCCGTCTTTTTCCTTCACGTTGCCGGTGACAGTGACTTTTTCGGACGAGCCGCTACAGATTTTGCTGTGGAAGGTTTTGGCTTCTTTGCCGGTGAGGTAATAGCTGACTTCCTTGCCATCCACGGTGGCTTTCACCACCGTCTGGCATTTATCCGAGGTATGCAGCGCGCACTTGGCGCAACTGGCGTCGCCGGTGATGGTGACTTCTTTGGCGTCAGCGGCAAACGCGGTGGTAGTGACGCTGGCAACGGCCAGGCCGGCCAGCAATGCGATGGTGAGTTTTAGTTTTTTCATTTTTTTGTTTTGTTGGTTAACTGCAAGGATTGGACAGCGTTGGCGCAAAAGGGTTCAAGTAAAAGCGCGAGCGGTTCACACCACCGCTTCTTTTTCCTCGACGGCGGTTTTCTTCAATTCATCCAGCGCGCGGAAACGGCTGGCAGCAAACCCCGCTTCCACACCGAGATTATTGGTGGGATTGTAAATGCCGACCAGCAGCAGCGACGATTCCAGCACGCGACGCATATCCATGATGAGTTCGTCCGCCCGCACACCGACACGCACGGCGCGGACGACATAGACCGTTTCGAGAACCGGCAGTTGCAGGTAAAGCTGCTTCACCGTCTCCGGCCACTTGTCATCCACCAAAACAACTTTTTGTCCGACGCTGAACATTTTCAGTAAGGCAGCGGAAACTTCGCGGTCAACTCGCGCACGCGGGCGCGAACTTTGTGCGCGGCCTCGATGTTTTTGATGTCGAGCAGCACCTCGGAAATCATGTCGGCAATCGCCGCCATCTCCGCTTCCTTCATGCCGCGCGTGGTGCAGGCGGGCGAACCGAGCCGGATGCCGCTGGCTTGGAACGGCGAGCGCGTCTCGAATGGAATCGTGTTTTTGTTGACCGTGATGCCAGCTTCGTCCAACGCGATTTGCGAATCCTTGCCGGTGATATTTTTCGCGCCGACGTCCACGAGCATCAAATGATTGTCCGTGCCGCCGCTGACGAGGCGGTAACCATTGCGCTTCATGCCATCGGCAAGCGCAGCGGCGTTTTTGACAATCTGCTGCTGATACGCCTTGAAGCTCGGCTGCAACGCTTCGTGGAAACAAACCGCCTTGCCGGCGATGACGTGTTCCAGCGGGCCGCCCTGAATACCGGGGAAAACGATGGAATCAATTTCCTTCGCGTATTTTTCGCGTGTCAAAATCAGGCCGCCGCGCGGACCGCGCAAGGTTTTGTGCGTCGTAGTCGTCACGAAATCCGCGTGCTCAATCGGGCTGGGATGAATGCCGGCTGCGACGAGGCCGGCGATGTGCGCGATGTCCGCTAAGAGATACGCGCCAACTTCGCGGGCAATTTCGCCCATGCGCTTGAAATCAATGATGCGCGGATAAGCGCTCGCGCCGATGGTGATCATCTTCGGCTTGTGCTCGCGCGCCATCGCCGCGATCTGCTCGTAATCAATCCGCTCGGTTTCCTTGCCGACACCGTAGTGGACAATCTCGAAAAATTTACCAGAGAAATTCGCCTTGTTGCCGTGGGTCAAATGTCCGCCGTGGCTTAAATCCATCGTTAGCATCTTGTCGCCCGGTTTCAGAAACGCGAAATACACCGCCATGTTCGCGCCGGAGCCGGAATGCGGCTGGACGTTGGCGTGTTCCGCGCCGAACAGTTTTTTCGCGCGGTCAATCGCCAGCTGTTCGATGACGTCAATGTTTTCGCAGCCGCCATACCAGCGTTTTTTGGGATAGCCTTCGGCGTATTTGTTCGTGAGCACCGAGCCTTGCGCTTCCATCACCGCCGGGCTGGTGAAGTTTTCTGACGCGATCAGCTCAATGTTTTCCTGCTGGCGCGTGCGCTCGTGGTCAATGGCCGTGGCGATTTCCGGATCAACATTCGCTAGGCGCAGGTTTGCGGGAGCGAATTTTGAATCCACCTTCAACACGCGGCGTTCATGGCGGCCGCCTTCAAATTTCGCGCCGATGAACGCGGCGAGAATTTTCTTCGCGAGCTCCGGTGACGTTTTTTTGCCGGCGAGGCAGAGCGTGTTCACGTCGTTGTGCCGGCGGCAGAGCGCGGCGGATTCTTCATCGGTGACCAGCGCGGCCCGCACGCCGGCAAACTTGTTGGCGGTGATGCTCACACCGATACCGCTGGAGCAGACGAGCAGGCCGAGTTCCGCTTTGCCGGTGGCGACGGCTTCGGCGACGGGTTGGGCGAAATCAGGATAATCATCCGCCGAATCATTGCTCGTTGCGCCGAAATCGCTGACGGTCAGGCCGCGTTCGCGCAGGAAGGCTTTGAGCGTTTCTTTGAGTTCAAAGCCGCCGTGGTCCGCGCCAACGGCAAAGTTGGCGACGGTGCCGGTGGCGGCGGGATTTTTGGAGAGGAAGTTGTGTTGTTCCATAAATTTCAAAAGCGTGACGATGCCTTGCTCAATCTGGTCGCGGCATTCGGTGTAAATATAATACGGGCTGCCAATCGGATCGCTGATGTCCTTTTCGTAAGGCTCCAGCGTCTCGTCAAATTCGCGCAGCAGAAATGTTTTTTCCGCCGCCTTGGGATAGAGCAGCGCCACTGTGTCCGTGTGGCTGTGCGTCATGCCCAAAATCAAATCCGCCGAGCGCACCAGTTCCGCCGTGAGCGCGCGGCTGCGCTGTTTGGAAATATCCAGACCGATTTCCTTCATTGCCTGCACCGAATGATTCGTCGGCGGCTCACCGTCCACCGCGCCGATGCCGGCGGACAGCACGCGGAATTCGCCGCGCCCTTTGACGGCGTGGCGGAAAAGCCCCTCGGCCATCGGGCTGCGGCAAACATTGCCGGTGCAGAGAAAAAGAATCGTTTTCATCCCAAACGCGAATAGAAAAGGTGATTGGCCGGAGGCAAATCGTCAATGCGAATCAACCGTGGGCCGGCCGCAAAATCGCCAGCGCTTTGAGCAGATCCACCGCCCGCGCCAACGCCGGATCGCGAATCACCGGCCGCGCCGGCTCCGCGCGCACCACCGGTCCGGCGTCATCGCTGTCGCCATCTTTGATTTTTCGCCGCACCAAATCCGCCTCGCTCGTGTGATCCACGAACGACAGCAACGTATTGGTTGCCACCGGTGCCGGCTCGTTGGTGATCGCCAGCGCATAGGGATTCGCCTGAAAAATCTTGTCGTCCGCCGCGCTCGTCGGAACGGCGATATCTGGTTGAAACGCGCCGGTGGAGTTGCTGCTGCCGATGACCAACCCTGCGCCGGTGGCCTGCAACTGCGCCGCCAAATCCGCCGCCGCGCCGCATGTCTGGCGGTTCACCAGAATTACCAGTGGCGATTTCCGGCCGGCGAAAAACTCCGTGGTGCTGGCGGTTGGAATCCCACCGCCAGCGGCAAATCGCAGGTCGAGAATGATGCCGCCGGTGGAATTAGTTGGCGCTTCACTGCGAAATTTTTCCATCAAATTTTCGGTCACAGAACCGGCGCGAACACAGATGATGCCGTTCCCCAGAACGAAAGCCGCCGGAGCCGAATCATTGCCCAGGCAAACTGAAACCGCCGCCACGACGGCGAGGGGAAAGAATATACGTTTTTTCATGCAACGGAAAAATGTGCCACGTTGAACGGAAAGTAAAGCGGCTTGCTATAATGCTTTCGCCGCGATGTCTCGGCGGAAATGCGCGCCGTCGAAATGGATTTTCTCCACAGCGGCGTAAGCGGCGGCTTGCGCGGCGCGCAAATCTTTACCGAGCGCCGTCACGCCGAGAACGCGGCCGCCGTTGGTGACGATTTGCCCGTCTTTCAACGCCGTGCCGGCGTGAAACACTTTCGTGTGCGGCAGCGCATTCGCGGCGGCGAGACCGGTGATGACTTTGCCTTTCGGATAATTGCCGGGATAACCGCCGCTGGCCATCACCACGCAGACGCTCGCCAGCCGACTCCATTTTAATTCCAGCGAACCGAGCGAACCGCAGACGCTGGCGGCGAGGAGTTCGAGTAAATCGTTTTCCAGACGCGTCAGATAAACCTGCGTTTCGGGATCGCCGAAGCGGGCGTTGAATTCCAAAATCTTCGGGCCGTTTTTTGTCAACATTACGCCGGGATACAGCAAGCCGCGATAATCAATGCCTTCCGCCACGCAGCCGCGCATGAACGGTTCCAGCACTTTTGCGGCGACGTCGGCGAGCTGGGCGTCGTTCAAAAACGGTGTCGGCGAATAGGTGCCCATGCCGCCGGTGTTTAGACCGAGATCGCCGTCGAGCGCGCGCTTGTGATCCTGCGAGGTGGGGAAAATCTTCGCCGTTCGACCATCGCAGAGCGCGTGCAGCGAAACTTCCACACCTTCGAGAAATTCTTGAATGACTACGCTGGCACCGGCGGCACCAAAAGCTTTGCCCACCATGATTTCGTCCACGGCTTTTTCAGCTTCAACTTGGTTGGCGCAAATCAAAACGCCTTTACCGAGCGCGAGGCCATCGGCTTTCACCACGCATTTGCCGCCGAGCGTGGCGGTGAATTTCTTGGCGGCGGCGACATCGGAAAAAGTTCCAGCGGCGGCGGTCGGAATGCCGTATTTCTCCATGAATTTTTGGGAGAAAACTTTCGATGACTCAAACTGCGCGGCTTTCCGGTTCACTCCCCAGATGCGCAGGCCGTGTTGTTGGAACAAATCCACGATACCGAGCGCCAGCGGATTGTCCGGGCCGACGACGACGAGGTCGGTTTTCTTTTCCTGCGCGAAGGCGAGCAGCGCCGGCAAATCTTCCGCGCCGAGGTTGATGCATTCCACCGGCGCGCCGTTTTTGGCGAGCCGTTCCTGCGCGATGCCGGCGTTGCCGGGCGCGCACCACATTTGCGTGGCGTTGGGCGACTGCGCAAGTTTCCAAACGAGCGCGTGTTCGCGACCACCGGAACCGATGACCAGAATTTTCATGCGTCAAATTGAAGCAGGAAGCGGGCGCAGAATCAATTTTACTTCCCGGCAACCACCGGTTCGGGCTGGAGCTGGATTTCAACGGTGAGATTGCCAGTCGCCGGCACGGCGGTGTTCACTGCCAGAATTTGTGCGTTAGGGTTGGGCTGATTGACACCATCGTCCGGCGGTTGGGCGCTGGCGATTTCAAAATGCGCATCCACCGGCGCGAGAATTTTCGCCGTCAGCGTCTTGCCATCCTGCCGGAGCGTGGCTTCATTTTTGTCCACGGTGATTTTGGCGTGCGTCATCATCTGCCAGCGCACGGACAAACCGGGCTTGCCGGTGGTGAGGTCGTCGCGGATGACGACGGTGCGGTTTTCGCCGACGTGGAAATGGCGCACGGCGCTGCCGACCTGG
>Ga0208872_1002540_pt1 | contig 10542 bp, 11 predicted proteins | sample CryBogCBH12Aug08_FD_185508 | JGI IMG/M metagenome (GOLD analysis project Ga0208872, IMG submission 185508) | Freshwater microbial communities from Crystal Bog, Wisconsin, USA - CBH12Aug08 (SPAdes) | ecosystem: Environmental > Aquatic > Freshwater > Lake | place: Crystal Bog, Wisconsin, USA... | reverse complement strand
CACTGGTTGTTACGATTGGTTTCACTCCGGCCATGTGCGGTTTACCGAAGAAGCTTCGGCTTACGGCGATCTTTACGTTTGCATTGGGAGCGACGCGAATGTGCGTTTGTTGAAAGGCGAAGGTCATCCGTTGTTGTCCGAGCAGGAGCGGCGTTACGTTCTTGGCTCAATCAAATTTGTGAAGCAAGCGCTCGTCACGACCGGCTCCGGCTGGGTGGACGCCGACCCAGAAATTCGTCGCTTGAAACCAGATATTTACGTCGTGAACGAAGATGGCGACAAGGGCGGCAAGCGTGAATATTGCGCGGAACTCGGCATCGAGTATCTCGTGCTCAAACGCACGCCCGCACCGGGATTGCCCAAGCGCAGCAGCACAGATTTGCGCGGCTTCTGATTAATTCACGAAGTTCTGCGCCTTGAGCCAGAATAGGCAGTCGCCCGCCCACGGATGCGGATTTGCAAAGGGAAATTTGTCTTTCAGCCCCATGCCGTGTCCGCCTTTTTGATAGACGTGCAAATCAAACGGCACGTGATTTTTCCGCAGCGCCTCAGCGAACAGCATTGTGTTTTCCATCGGCACAGTTTTGTCCTCAAACGTCGTCCACAGAAAACACGGCGGCGTATTCGTCGTCACTTGTAGTTCATTGGAAAGTAATTTTACAAGTTCTGGCGGCGCATTAGTGCCAAGCAAATTAATGCGCGAACCTTTGTGCGTGAATTCGCCCATCGAAATCACGGCGTAACATAAAATTCCTAAATTTGGACGTGAACTTTCACGTTCAACTGCGTCGGTGGAATTTGTGTCGCCCGCATCGAAGTGCGTCAACAACGTCGAGGTCAGATGTCCGCCGGCAGACGAACCCATGATGCCGACGCGCTTCGTATCAATTTTATAATCATCCGCATGAGCGCGCACCCAGCGCACCGCGCGCGCAGCGTCGTTGAGCATCGCCGGATGATGATAGCCGCTGGAGCCAAGCCGATATTTCAGCACGAAACAAGTGACGCCGTGCTGGTTCAGCCAGAGCGCGTAATCATTGCCCTCGTGCGGCGCGAGATGTGCGTAACCGCCGCCGGGACAAATCACCATCGCCGCGCCGGTGGCATTGGATTCGCACAAATATGGCGTGAGCGTGGGAATGTCGTTGGACGAAGTGCCGAGCGCGCCGGGTGCGCCGGCCGGCCAAAGTGGAATGGCAGTTTTCATTTCGGCACGCGCATTAAACAAAGCAGCCAACGCTGCCGCGAGAATGAACAGTTTTTTCATGGGAAAATTTATCTTTCAATTTTAGCCTCGCCGGTTGCAATGTCCAACGACCATTTGTGCGGTGCAGGCAAAGACATTTTCCCGCCACCGATTTCCAGCGGCATCCACAAATAGCGCGAATCCCATTGTGTTTCCGGCCGCCAAATGTCGCCCATGAAAATCACGCTCGTCGTTTTTGTGCCGACAATTTTCAGCAGCATTGTGGACTGCGAGCCGTAAGTATTTTTCTCTGGCGGCGCGATGTCCTTGAATTCTGACCACGGCCCGGCGAGCGATTTTGCGGTCGCGTATTTGTTCGGGTTCGCGCGCCAGCCGGTCAGCTCAGAGCCGAGGACGTAATAAAGTCCGTTGTAATGCACCAGCGCGCCGCCCTCCATGTGTTCGGGAATCAGGCAAATTTCTTTTTCCACGCTCAAATAATCATCCGACAATTTTGCGATGCGAAAACCAAACGGTCGGTCTTCAAAAATCAAATACGCGCTTGCGTCGTCGTCAATAAATTGCCCGATGTCACGGCTCTCGTGGCCGAGCGGCCGAAAACTTTTCAGGTATTGATAATCACCGTCCACCGTATCGCAAGTTGCCACGCCGACGCGCGCGAGTTTATAGCCGCCCCCCTCGCCCGGCAGCGCACCGTCAATGTGCATATACATCACGAACTTTTTTGTCTTGGCGTTGTAAAACACTTTGGGCCGCTCCAGCACCCAACCGCGCCCGAAATTTTCCGGGTTGCGTGTTTTGAGAACCTGATTACGAAACGTCCACTGCGCCAGATTCGTCGAGGAATAACAGCCGACGCAGCGCAAGCCACGCGCGTTCGTGAATCCCCGGTCTTCGCCAAACCAGTAATACGTGTCGCCCACTTTCAAAATGCCGCCGCCGTGCGCCTGAATATGCTGGCCGCGATTGTCCGGCCAAAGTTCGCCGGGCGTGAAAGTTTCCGCCGCCTTCACCGCGAGACAAACCAGCAGGAATGCCAGCGTCAGCGCGGATTTTTTTGCGGAACAAAGTGGCTTCATGCGAAGTGAGACGGAGTTTAGCCATCGCGGTTACACATTCAATCTTGAAGCGCGCGTTTGACGCTGCCGCCTTGGCGCTTTAATTTCAGCGCGTGTTCGAACTCGTTTCCGATTACGCGCCCGCCGGCGACCAGCCGCAGGCGATTGAAAAATTGACCGCCGGAATTACTTCCGGCGCGAAGCACCAAACTTTGCTCGGCGTCACCGGTTCGGGAAAAACTTTTACCATCGCCAACGTCATTCGGAACATCGGTAAACCGACGCTGATTATTTCGCACAATAAAACTTTGGCCGCGCAGCTTTACGCCGAGTTCAAAAGTTTTTTTCCGAACAACGCCGTTGAATATTTCGTCAGCTACTTCGATTTTTATCAGCCGGAAGCCTACATCCCGCGCACGGACACGTTCATCGAAAAAGATTCCAGCGTGAATGACGACATCGAGCGGATGCGCCTCTCGACGATGGCTTCGCTCTTCACGCGGCGTGACGTCATTGTCGTCGCCAGCGTCTCGTGCATCTACGGCATCGGCAGCAAGGAAGATTACGCCGCGCTCATCATTCCCGTCCGCGTCGGCCTCGAACTGTCGCGCGAACAATTTTTGTCGCGCCTCGTGGATATGCAGTATTCACGCAACGATATTGCGTTCGAGCGCGGCAATTTCCGCGTGCGCGGCGACACCGTTGAGGTCTGGCCGGCTGGCCGCGAAGACGGTTTGCGAATCGAATTTTTCGGTGACGTGATTGAAAAAATCACACGCTTCGAGCCGTTGACGGGAAATAAAATTGAAGCGTTGCAGGCGAACACAATTTTTCCCGCGAAACAATTCGTCACCACCGGCGACAAAATGAAACGCGCCATTCTCGCCATCCGCGAGGAACTTGGAATCCGCATCGCGGAATTTGAGCGCGATGGAAAATTGCTCGAAGCGCAGCGTATAAAAATGCGGACGGAATTTGATTTGGAGATGATGGAAGAAATGGGTTTTTGTTCCGGCATCGAAAATTATTCGCGCCACATTGCCAATCGTCCGCCCGGCTCGCGCCCGACGACGCTCTTTGATTTTTTCCCGGATGATTACCTGCTCGTGCTGGACGAATCGCACGTCACCGTTTCGCAGATTGGCGGAATGTTTGAAGGCGACAAATCACGCAAAACAGTTTTGGTGGATCACGGTTTTCGTTTGCCGAGCGCACTGGACAATCGTCCGCTGAATTTTCTGGAATTTCAGGGAATGCAAAACCAGACGATTTACGCCAGCGCCACGCCCGCGCCGCGCGAACTCGGCTGGTCGCAAGGTCACGTCGCCGAACTCGTCGTGCGTCCGACCGGCTTGACCGATCCACGCGTCACCATCAAGCCGCTCAAAGGTCAAATTGATGATTTGATGGAAGAAGTCCGCAAGCGCGCCGACAAAAAAGAGCGCACGCTCGTCACGACGTTAACCAAGCGCACGGCGGAAGAACTCACGGACTACCTGCGCGACATCGGCATCCGCGTCCAGTATTTGCACAGCGACATTGACGCAATTGAACGCGTGGAAATTTTGCGTTCACTCCGCAAAGGCGAGTTTGATGTGCTCGTCGGAATAAATCTTTTGCGCGAAGGTTTGGATTTACCGGAAGTTTCGCTCGTCGCGATTTTGGACGCGGACAAGGAAGGTTTTCTCCGGAGCGAAACCAGTTTGATTCAAACCGCCGGTCGCGCCGCGCGGCATCTGAATGGCGAAGTTATTTTATATGCCGACGTGATGACGCAGAGCATCCAGAAATTTCTCGCCGTCACCGAAAAGCGTCGCGCGCGGCAGATTGCCTACAACACGGAACACAACATCACGCCGCGCAGCGTGAGCCGCGCCGTCGAAGAAAGTCTGGCCGTGCAGGAAGATCAACACGCGGCGGCAATGGGCTTGCTGCGCGAGACCACGACCGATTTGGACGTGACCGAAACCATCCGCGAACTCGAAGGCGAAATGCTCAAGGCTGCCGAAGATTTGCAATTTGAAAAAGCCGCGCTGCTCCGCGATCAGATCAAGGAACTCAAGCACATGATTGACGGCACGAAATCCGAAGCGAAGCCGGTGAATTATCGGAAATCAAAACGGGCGCGGAAATAAATTACCGAGTCTTTCAACCTACTCTTCTTCAAATATTTTCTCCTGTTGCCGTTTCAAACGCATTTTTAGCGCATCTAAGGTAAATTTGAAATCGTCCACCGGATAATTTGAGCCTTCGAGGCCAGAAAAATAAGCACCCCCAAAAACGGATGAAACGTCGTTTATTAAATTAAAACCATCTTTAATTAATTTTTCGATGTCCTTGAAATGCAGTGGAAATTTCTTTTGAAAAAGTTCCGCGTCTCCAAAGGTTAATTCATGATTTAAGTGAGCGACAAAATGATTTCGCATAATTAACAGATTTTTCACCAACGGATTTCGCGAACTGCAAATCCTTTTAGCTTCTTCCAGAAACTTGGGGCTTAAATCTCGCTTATATTCTCTGACCCAATCGAGGCTGGGATTACTCTTATTTCTTTCAATAAATGCAGTTTTACTAAACAACTCGCGATTGGCTTCAATGGTTAAGACAAAATTTGGTAATGAAATGGTTTTAGTGTCAGGATCGTAAAGGCGACAAAGCCTCAGAACTACCATGTCAATGTGCGCCCTCATTGTGTAATCCCAAAACAATGGAGCCGCGCGAATTTCTTCTTTGTAGTTTGGAGCCGCCTTTCTTAACCCAACAAACAATTGAAATTGCACGTCTGCAACAAAAAGTTCGTTTTGGAGTTTTTCGATTTCTTTTAGCAATTGGTCTGCTGTGACTTTTCGCTTTTGTTCGAGATTTTTCATTATCCAAGAAATTAAAGCAGCGCCGTCGGCGCGACATCTTTGTAGAACCAAACCTAAACCGAATCAAGCTCCGTAGGAGCGGCATATCCTGACGATTTCGCTCCTAACGGAGCTTTGGAATTTTTTAATTCCGGTTCTACAAATATGCCAGCCCTGACGGGCTTCCGCGCAAATGCTATTTCGCCGGATTCGCGCCTTTGACCCGAAGCTGAATGGAATAAAACGATTCCGTCGCGGTGATGAAAAGCGTTTTGTGGTCAGCGCCGCCGAAACAAACATTGGCCGACCATTTTTCCGGCACATCAATCTGGTCAATCTGCTTTCCCGTCTTGTCAAAAACAGTCACGCCGTGGCCGGTGAGATATAGATTTCCCTCCGCGTCAATCGTCATGCCGTCCGAGCCGAGCGCGCAGAAAAAAGTTTTATTCGTCAGCGCACCGTCCGGCTGAATGTCATAACGCCAGGTCTGTCCGGCGCGGATGTCCGAGACGAAAAGATTTTTGCCGTCCGCCGTGCCGGTGATGCCGTTGGGCTTTTTCAAATCGCCAGTTACTTGCGCCAAAGTTTTTTTGTCGGGTGAAAGATAAAAAACTTCTTCGTTCGTCAGCGCCATCATCGTGTGATCCCACCATTTGCGGCGATAAAACGGGTCGCTCAAATACATCGCGCCGTTCGGCGCAATCCACACATCGTTCGGGCCGTTCAGGTATTTGCCGGAAAAATTGGTGACGAGCACGGTCACAGTTTTGTCCGGCGCGATGGACCAAAGCTGGTTGTGTTCGTCCGCGCAGGCGATGAGATTTCCCTGCGCATCAAACATCATGCCGTTCGCGCGACCGGATGGCTGGAGAAACGTCGAGAGTTTTCCGTCCGCGCTCCATTCCATGATGCGGTCGTTCGGCTGATCTACGAAAAATAAATTGCCGTGCGCGTCGCATGTTGGCCCTTCGGTGAACTGAAATCCGCCGGAAAGTTTTTGTAGTTTGGCATCAGGCGCCACGACGCCTTCTGCCAGCGTGGTCACCGCTGAAACCAAAACAATGGCTTGAAAGATTATTTTCATAACCACCGCAAATTTGGCGGGAATCGGCGCGGGACGCCAACAAAATCGTTCCTTGTTTTTCCGGCGTTCGTGCCGCATCTTGCGGACGTCTTTGACGATGAATCCTCAAACCCAAAAGGCCGTGCGGTTTTTGCAGAGCTGGATCATCAACACCGCAGCGGTGCTGGTGGCGGCGGCCATTCTGCATAATCACATCACTTACGAGAACAAATTGGGAAATCTGCTGATTGCCTCGCTGTTGCTGGGGATTCTTAATGCCTTTGTTCGCCCGATTTTGATGCTCATCGCGCTGCCGCTGCTGATTTTCACGCTCGGCTTGTTCACTTTGGTCATCAACGCGCTGCTGCTTTATTTTGTCGGCCAGTTGCTGCAACCCAGTTTTTACGTGGACAGTTTTCGCTACGCATTTTTTGGTGCGCTCATCATCAGCGTCATTTCCATCGCGCTGAATGTGCTGACCGGCAACACGCGGGGAAGTATTCGAATCCAGCGTGGCCCGCCGCCCGGCCCGCCGAAAAATCCCGGTGGTGGCAATGGGCCGGTGATTGACGTTTGAAAATAATTTTTAGTTTTTAATTCTTAATTTTTAGTTCCGTGGTCACCGCGCCCCGGTTTTTAACTAAAAACTTAAAATTAAAAATTCAAAACTTTGTAAGCTGCGCGCAAGGTCGGAATTCCCTGCGCATTAAAATCCCGCTCGAAGTCCGTAGTGATTTCCGCCAGTGACGACGGCGTTTCCGCTTTTTCAAATTCCTTCGCCGCGTTGAAAACCTCGTTCATTTGCTGGAAATAATCCGTATCGTCCGTGCGCAGAAAAACTGTCCCGCCGGACGCGAGCACGCGACGCGCAAGCGCGGGAAAATCTGCGTTGATGAGGCGATGATGGCGGTGTTTTTTCTTCGGCCACGGATCAGGAAAATAAATGTGCAGCGCAGCAGCAGCGTGGGGCGGAATCAAGTATTGCAGCAAATAAGCCGACTCGATGCGGACGCCGCGCAGATTTTTTAATCCAAGCTGGGTGCCTTTGCGATGCAGTTTCTCAATGCGCCCGAGCAAGCGCTCGACGCCGATGAAATTTATTGCCGGATTGCGCCGCGCGTATTCGACGAGAAACGAGGCGTCGCCGCAGCCGAGTTCAATTTCCAGCGGTTGGGTTTGCGGAAAAAGCGTGTTTAAGTCCAGCGGTTCGACGATGGAAGGCAATTGGACGACAAGATGATTTGGCTTTTCCATTCCGCGATTGGCAGTTGAAAGCTCGAAAGCTTTCCCGAAAGTTTTGAAAATGGTCGGGGCGGTGAGATTCGAACTCACGACCTCTTGCACCCGAAGCAAGCGCGCTAGCCAGACTACGCTACGCCCCGACGTTGAGCTGGAAATGATGCCACGCAAAAAATGGAAAGCAATTGGAAATTTGCCGCCGCCGGCGCTGACTCGCCATCGGGAACCGATTTAATATTGGTGGGCGTTATACTGCCTTTCAGCATCGATGATGCACCAAAGGTTGAGCGGCGACATGGCTGTTGGAAATTTGTAGTAGCGAGCGCTGCCATCCGTAAAGGCATAATTTGAGCCGCCGGAACCAGCCGCCCCGGAAGTTTGACTGACAGCGCCGCTGCCTGAATGTCGATTTTGTTCGAGCACCTTGTCCACATCGTTGCCGTTGGCGCCTTCAAGCAAGTCCATATAGAAATCGTTGGCGGATGTAAATTTCTCACCCAAAAGAATGGTGTCACTGGAATTAAGAATGGCGTTTTCTTTCAAGCCAGCTTGCGCTTCCGCTGCGGCTACGGTTGGAAAATCTACGGGTGATTGCGGGGTGCCACCAAGACTATCAGAAAACCAATCGTTCCAGCCGTTAATCAGATAACTGCGGGGTGATTGATCGGCTTTGATGAGCGAATTGGTGTCCGTATTTTGAAATTGCCCATTAAGTCCGTCCGTCGGACACAACAGCATTTTTACATTCTTGCCATAGTTGTCGAAGAACTTGTCCGGCCAGCGATCACCACCGTTGCGCGGCGGATAAATTCCCTGGTTTTCATCCACATACAAAAGCGAGGCCAGTCCCAGTTGACGGAGATTGTTCATGCAGGAAATCCGTCGCGCGGTTTCCTTCGCGTGCGCGAGCGCCGGCAACAACATTGCGGCCAGAATCGCGATAATCGCAATAACCACCAACAATTCAATCAACGTGAAGGCCTTACCACCGCAAATCTTTCTTTCGCGGTGGTCGAAAGGTTGGCTTTCAACTATTTTCATAACCATTGCATTCCCGTCGGCGTCTGGACAAACAGTTCGACGTGGCGCAGGTGCGCGGCGTTACAAGAAACTAACATGAAAAAAAACTGGCTTCTCGTCATGGTCGCGATTGCGCTGACCGCCGTCTATGCGATTTATTTTACCGATTGGTTTCGCCCCAAGACCATTCAAATTTTCCATACCTACCGCAATTTACATCCGCGCATGCCAGTGCGCGATGGAACGATGCCCGCCTTACATTTCGGTTGGGGCCGTCCGCTGAAACTGACAGAAATCAGACTGGTGCCGCTGGCCGAATACCAAACGAATCAAAACACGCTTCCGCTGTGGCATCTCGTCAGCGACTCGAACTCTGTGCCAATAGAATCTTTTTTCTACGGCCAGTTCATTCGCGGCCTCAAGCCGGAAGTTGCCGGCAGCCGCTCCCGCTCATTAACCAATGGTGTCGTTTACCGGGTCATCATCACCGCCGGAAAAATCAAGGGCGAACATGATTTTGAACTGAAATGACAATTATCCATCCAGTTCAATAACACTTGCCGTCTGCAAAAAATCCATTATTTTCCCAAGTCCGTGCGCGCTTAGCTCAGTGGTAGAGCATTACCTTCACACGGTAGGGGTCGTAGGTTCGAAACCTACAGCGCGCACCATTTTTCAATCAAGCGAAGCGCGATTGAAAAATGCCGCGCCGAAGCACAGCGAAGGCGGGCGAACGCGGACAAACTTCAGAACTGATCTTCCTTTTCCTTGAACAGCACGTTGAACGTCGTCAGCGAGCCGTAGCTTTTGGTGATGTATTGCTGCATTTCCACCTTCTCACCGTCAGACAATTTTTCATGGGCGTTAATTTTCTGTTCCAGCACGCGCAGATTATTTCTGACCATCACAATCTTGTGGAAGAAAACTTCCAGCGGCACTTCCTTCGTCTGCAACGTTGCATCTGCCGGATGCAAAACTAATTTGCCGCCGTGCCAGCGCAAACCTAGTTGTTCCACCACGGAATCCGAATAATCCTTCGACCGGCTTTTTAACGCCACCGACAGCGCTTCCGCAATCAATTGCTTCAGCGGCAATTCCAATCCGTTCACGGTGGCGAGCAGTTCCATCGATTCCAGTCCGCTTGGCTCGGGCGCGACGGCGCGTTTGCTGCCATCATCAAACAAAATTTCCGCCACGGCTTCGGAAATGGTTTTGACCACGCCGGAACCATATTGCGGATGACGCACCTTCATGCCGATGCGGAGCGATTCGATTTTCATGAGGCCATTCTAGCCACGGATTGAACACGGATGAAACACAGATTTTTCAAAGAACAAAAGCTAGACACGGATTACACGGATTAACACGGATTCAATCTGTGAAAATCCGTGCAATCCGTGTCAAAAACTTATTCCCGCTTTGCAATTCGCCGCGTTGGATTACATTTCGGCCATGCGGAAAATTCGCAATTTCATCTGGACGCTCACGGCCATCGTCATGCTCGTGCTGGCGGCGTATCTCACCTTCACGACCGCGCGCTGGCTCAATCACGCCAGCGGTTTGCGTTTTTGGAACACCACCAGTGTCGTCCACGAAGTGCAGTCGCTTTCGGACCTCGTCACCGTCAAATACGTAATGGACAAGGTCGTCGTGCTGGAAGACGTCAAATGGTATGGCGAAAACCGCGTGTTGCTCCTCGCGCAAGGCGTCGTCAAGGCGGGCATTGATTTGAAGCGCTTGAAACCAGAGAACGTCTCCATCTCCGGCAAGAAAATTTCCTTGCACCTGCCGCCCACGGAAATTACCGACGCGTATCTGGACGATAAGGCGAGTCAGGTGATTGACCACACGACGGGTTTGCTACGCGCCTTTGATAAGGATTTGGAACAGACCGCGCGCCAGAATGCCGTGGACGACATCGCCCGCGCTGCGCGCCGTGCGGGAATTTTGGACGAAGCGGATAAACGCGGTCGCGAGGAGCTGCAAAACTTCTTCAAGCGCGCGGGCTTTGAGACGGTTGAGTTTCGCTGACCGCGCTGCCCAAATTCTGGAGCGCGTGTCTAATAATTATCGGCTGCATTTCATCCGGGAAAATCGTTACCGGAA
>Ga0208872_1002538_pt1 | contig 10550 bp, 6 predicted proteins | sample CryBogCBH12Aug08_FD_185508 | JGI IMG/M metagenome (GOLD analysis project Ga0208872, IMG submission 185508) | Freshwater microbial communities from Crystal Bog, Wisconsin, USA - CBH12Aug08 (SPAdes) | ecosystem: Environmental > Aquatic > Freshwater > Lake | place: Crystal Bog, Wisconsin, USA... | reverse complement strand
TGGTAACCAAAATTCAATAATTGCAGCCATTTATTTCTGTTGTAAGGAAGAATCCAATATTTGAAAAAGTTCTCCAAAATATCATTTTGTACAATATTACTATCATTTTATGTATTGAATGCATGCAATTTTAATGTCAGTTTTGTTAGGTAAAACTTAATTGTTTTCAAATAACTATTTATCCATAGGATTGCTGGACGGTAGTTTACAATAGAAAAAAACTGAAATTTTAAAAATCATTACATCTTTTAATAGAAAACGATCATATATAAAATGCCAAATTATGAAATTAAACAAAGATCAAATTGAACTTATTAATCAAGCCGGACTTGTAAAGCATCATCAAAAAGTGGAAAGTTTAAAAAGTAGTATTGCCAATTTTGATAGCATTGTAGAAAAATTAAAAGCTTTTCAGATTGCGATTCCCTCCTGGGCATTAGGTACGGGAGGAACGCGATTTGGGAGGTTTAGTGGTGGGGGAGAGCCCCGAACACTGGAAGAAAAAATGGAAGATATTGCTTTGCTGCATCAATTAAACCAATCCAGTGGTGCCATTTCCCTGCATATACCCTGGGATATTCCAACAGATGCTGCAGCCATTAAACAATTGGCAGCACAATATGGATTAAAGTTTGATGCCATGAATTCCAATACCTTTCAAGACCAACCTGAACAGCCCTTAAGTTATAAGTTTGGATCCCTGCAGCATACGGATAAGTCTGAAAGGAAACAAGCTATTGCGCATAATATTGATGTTATTCAGCAGGGTGTTGCATTAGGATCTGATTCTTTAACGATATGGCTTGCAGATGGTTCCTGTTTTCCCGGACAGTTGAATTTCCGAAATGCATTTAATAACACATTGGAAAGCTTGCAGGAAATTTATACTGCATTACCGGATAACTGGAAAATGTATGTGGAGTATAAAGCATTTGAACCTAATTTCTATTCTATGACAGTGGGTGATTGGGGACAATCTTATTTGTATGTTTCAAAATTGGGTAATAAAGCATATACCCTGGTAGACTTAGGACATCATTTACCGAATGCCAATATACAGCAGATTGTTGCTTTATTGCTGAATGAGCGAAAATTAGGTGGATTTCATTTCAATGATTCCAAATATGGAGATGATGATTTAACGGTAGGAAGTATTGACCCTTACCAGCTATTCCTGATTTTTAATGAGCTGGTGGAAGGGATGGATGCCAGAGGGATGAGCCATGCAAAAGACCTGGGATGGATGATTGATGCCAGCCATAATGTGAAAGACCCATTAGAAGACCTGCTACAATCTGTTGAAGCCATTCAAATAGCTTATGCACAAGCATTGCTTGTAGATACAGCAGCTTTGAAACTTGCACAACAGGAGAATGATACAGTAACTGCTCAGGAAATATTACAGGAGGCATACCGGACAGATGTTCGGCCAATAGTGGCTGAAGCTAGATTGCAGGCAGGTGGTGCTTTGAATCCTTTACAAATATTTCGTAAACATCATATCCGGGAACAGTTGATTAAGGAAAGGGGAGTGAAAACAATATCCAGCGGGTTGTAAAAATGGAATGTAATAAACTGGTGGCTGAAGGATATTTGTAATTGTAAACCAAAAGTAATATCCATTCATTGCATTTCGAATATGTAATAGAGCATTAAATTTAGCAACAGTACAGGATAGCTATCTGGTTAATTCTATTTTTCTTTATAGAAAGAAATATTTAAAGAGCGAATTGATTTATATAATAAATAATTGTATTTTCCAGGTATTCATCACTAAAGCCTGGCATTAAAAGAAGATAATTGAAGTTTTGTTAAAACCTAAATGGCGTATAATAAATTTATAAAAAAAATATTAAACTATAAAAATTATAGCTACCAATTATTGTTTATTAATTTTGTAAATTATTTAAGGTGCTTAATTGTATTTTTTTAACTTGCTGATTATTAAAATGTTGTTAAGTATTTAATCCGATATTTTATTAAAGATTTGTAATGTATCGAATTTAAACGGACAAATTTCGCTGCCATGAGTTATCAATTACTAGGGGATGAATTATTACTTAAATTAATCAGAACTTCTGACCATGGAGCTTTTAATGAAATTTATGAAAGGTACTGGAGGAAGGTTTTTTTTCTGGTTTTTAAAAAGACCAAATCAAAAGAAGCAGCAAAAGAAATTACACAAAATTTATTTATTAGTATCTGGGAAAACCGCGAAGACTCCAAAATAGAAAATATTGACAGTTATTTATCTGTGGCCGTGAAGTATAAGGTTATCAATTATGTTGAAGCTGCACTCGTTCGTAAGCATTATTATGATTCTTCTATAAAAGTTAGCACTGATTTTGATTCTGCTGAAAATAAGTTATTATTAAATGAACTGAATAATGCTATTCAAAATGCTATACATATTTTGCCACCCAAAACCAGAAAAATTTTCAAATTAAGCCGTTTTGAAAACTATACAATAAAGGAGATTGCTACTATTATGAATTTATCTGAAAAGGCAGTTGAATATCATATTACCCAATCTTTAAAATTTCTCCGCGTTGAATTAAAGGAATTTCTTGCATTTGATTTGTGCCTTATTTATTTATTGGCCGGATTATATGAAGCCCCTATTACACATTTTGCACTTTTCTAAAAAAGACTTAAAAAAATATTTTTAATTTATTTTAGGGGTTGTGCATTTTGTCCTGACTAGTTATTATAAGGAGCAAAATATGGACAAAAACTTTTTTATACTCTTATTTAAACGATTCTTGCAAGGTAAGTCAACCGAAGAAGAAAAATTCCTCATTGATCAATGGTATGATCTGGTTGAAGCTGATGAAACTATGCAGCTTGAAGAAAGCGAAATTAAAGAAATAGGGGTTCAAATTTGGCAAGAGGTTCAAGAGAAAACTAAAGATCCTTCTGAAATAACAGGTTATCCTGAAATTCGAAGAAAGAGATTTTCAATCGGATATGTCCTGGCAGCAGCGGCTATTTTTTCGGGTCTTGTAATACTTTCTTTTTTTCTTTATTATAGTAGCAATACACAAAATTCAAACCTTGTAAGCCATTCCATTAAAGATAGTGGTATGATTCAAACCGTGAATTTTAAAAATGATGATTTGAAAATAATTTTGGAAGATGGTAGTGTTGTTTTTTTGGAACCTTCATCAAAAATCACTTATCCGAAGCATTTTAAGGATAACAGAAGAGACGTTTATTTAGAGGGGAATGCATTTTTTGAGATTAGTAAAAATAGAACCCGGCCTTTTTATGTTTATAATAAACAAATTATAACACATGTATTAGGCACTAGTTTTACTGTTCGCAATAATAAGAATACGAATGAAATAGAAGTTTCAGTGCGAACTGGGAGGGTTGAAGTATATGAAAATTCCGAGTTGGTTAAAAAGGTAAAAACTAATAATAATGGAGTAGTATTATTACCCAATCAGAAAGTTGTTTATAATGAAAATGCAAGAAAATTTATTGAAACTTTAGTTGACGTCCCTTTGCCTATAAAGGTTGATTCTGTTAATAATAAGGAAGTTAAAGAAGCTTTTATATTTTATGATAAGCCGCTTTCGTCAGTTTTAAATTCTATAGAGAAAATGTATGGAATTGAAATTGTAGCAGAAAATGAGGCTATATATAATTGCCCTTTTACTGGTGATATTACCCAACAAAATTTATTTAATAAAATGGATATTATTTGTAAGGTAATGAATATCAGTTATGAAATAAAGGGTACTAAAATTTTATTAAGAGGAAAAGGTTGCTGGTAATCCCTTTTTCAGGAATTTTCTATAAAGTGGAAAAAAATAGCTAACAATTTAATAATTACTAATCAAAACGCTGCCATATGATAAATAACACTACATGATTGAGATGGTGTTAAGGAAAAAAAGCCAGCAATATTGGAAGTATTACTGGCAGATAAAGCCTTAAGGCCTGATTTTGTTCGTCCATACTTAAAATTCTAACAAACAAAACTCTTGTAAAAATATGAAAAAAAAGCATATTCTAGCATATGCATTACTTGCTATGAAAATAACAGCCTTACAATTAATGCTTTCCACATGTTTTGTAATAACCCTATTTGCCAATAAAACTGAAGGGCAGGTTGATTTACAAAAAAAGATTAAAATCAGTTTTGAGAAAATCGAAATCAGCAAAGTAATTGAAAAACTTCAACATCAAACTGATTATCAATTTGTTTATAGTTCTAAAGCCATTGAAGCTGATAGAAAAATTTCTTTTAATACTAACACAAAGCTGATTAGTTTAAACGATTTTTTAAATGAAGTTTTCAAGCCAATGAAAATTGGTTTTACTGTAATTGATTCAAAAATAATCCTTTACCGGATTGATTTAACGAATCAAAATTTAAATGTTCCTATTAATGAGGAAGACCTTTTTTTACCACCTGACAAAATTATAAAGGGTAAAGTTGTAGATGAAAAAGGGATGCCATTGGTTGGGGCCAGTGTTAAAGTTACCGGTGCAAAATCAGGTACCATTACTGATCAAAATGGTGAATTTAAACTATCTGTAAAAGATAAAGCAACAACTTTAGAGGTTAGCTTTACAGGGTATGCAGTCAAAAAGATATTACTGGGAGATGAACTAATTTATTCGATTACTTTGAATAGCGTTTCATCCAAATTAGACGATGTGGTTGTTATAGGATATGGAACACAGAAAAAGGGTAACCTGACGGGTTCGGTGTCAACTGTAAATGCTGATCAATTAACAATTGCGCCTATTGCAAGTGTATCCAATGCACTTGCAGGTCAACTCCCAGGATTAGTATCAACCCAGAGCAACGGGCTTCCGGGAAGTGATAATGCAACATTAAGTATTAGAGGGTTTGGGTCACCACTTATGATTGTGGATGGAATTGAATCTTCTACTTTCGATAATATTGATGCCAGCCAGATTGAATCTGTTTCCATCCTAAAAGATGGAGAAGCTTCTATTTACGGTGCTAGGGCAGGTAATGGCGTGATATTAATCACGACAAAAAGAGGTACTACTCAAAAACCTGTTATCAGTGTTAATACTTCCACCACCATGCAGGGTGTTACTAAAATGCTGCATACTGCCAGTTCTGGTGAAATGGCTGAAATGCAACGCGAGGCTTGGATAAATTCCGGAAAGCCTGATTCATCTGCACCATGGACCGCACAAGCTGTCGCCAATTTTTTTGCTGGTAATGTACCTGGGTATACCAGTACAGATTGGTATAATACTATATTTAGACCCTGGGCTCCTGAACAGAACCATAATATTTCTGTCAGGGGTGGTAGTGATAAAGTTAAATATTTCGGATATTTTGGATATACTGATCAGGCAACAATGATCAGGCAAAATGGGGGTGATTATAAGCGATATAATGTACAATCCAAAGTAGATGCTGATATTACTAAAAATCTGACTCTCAGCCTTGATATGTCTTTGATTTATGAGGATAGACTTTTCCCTTTGCGTGGGTTAGGTATTGGGGGTTATTCCTGGCAGGATCTTTATACTTCTTTACCTTGGTATCCAGCAACATTGCCGGACCCAACTAAACTTTCATGGGCAGGAATAAGTACAGGAAGTATTTATGCCACTACGAATATGAATTTAACTGGGTATACTGATCAAAAAACAACCAGTTTAACTACTTCCGGTTCATTGGTTTATAAAATCCCTGGGATAAAAGGCTTAAAAGCAAAAGCATTTGTAAGTTTTTATGATAACCCATCTTTTAGTAAAAACTGGACCCAACCGGCAACATTTTATACGTATAATACTTCAACACAGAATTATACAGTAGCGGGAAGCTATTTTACCAATGCTCAATTGAGTGAGGGTTATGGAAGGGGAAAAATATTTACAGAAAACCTTTCCTTAAACTATGACAATACTTTTAAAGAAGACCATCATATTTCAGTTCTGGCTTTGTATGAAAGTACCGACTATGACAATTATTCCTTCTCTGGTACCCGTATTAATTATTTGACCACTGCAATTCAGCAATTGTATGCGGGCAGTGCCACCAGCCAATCTGTTACTGGCAATGAAAGCCAGATGGGAAGATTAAGTTATGTGGGCAGGCTTAATTATTCTTACAAAAACCGATACCTTTTGGAAAGTGTATTTCGTGCTGATGCTTCTGCCAAGTTTCCAGCTTCCAGCAGATGGGGATATTTTCCCAGTGTTTCTTTGGGCTGGGTTCTTTCAAAAGAGAAATTTATGCAAAAATTTACAGCCTTAGACAATTTAAAAATCAGGGGTAGTTATGGTAAATCAGGTAATGATGCCGTAGGCAATTTTCAATACCTGGCAGGATATGCATTGGCTGGTACCTCATATATCTTAGGTAATAGTGCCCAACCTCAATTGTATACAACCGGTTTAGCAAACCCTAATCTTACCTGGGAAAAAATAAGTATATCCAATTTGGGTACGGATTTTTCTTTTTTTAACAGGAAACTTTTTGGTACCGCCGAAGTTTTTTATAGGTTAGTTCAAGGGATACCGGGTACACTTGCGGCTTCAGTACCAAGTACATTTGGAGCGGGCCTTCCAACTGAAAATATCAATAGTACTGATGACCGAGGAATTGAAATTTCTTTAGGAACTTCTATGAAATCAGGAAAAGTTAATTATGAAATTGTAGGGAATATTTCATGGTCAAGAGCTAAGTGGGTTCATTATGATGAGCCTGTATATACGGATAAAAATCAAATAAGGTTATACCAAAATACCGGAAAATGGATAGACCGTGCCAATGGTTTTGTTGCCAATGGTTTATTTACCAGTCAGAATCAAATTAATTCATTGACTTATACCTATTCTGACCTGGGTGGAAATTCTTCATTACGACCTGGAGATGTTATCTATAAGGATATATATGGAAATGGTGTTTTGGATTGGCGTGATCAAAAGGATATTGGTAAAGGAACAACACCGCATTGGAATTTTGGATTAAACAATACAATCCGGTACAAAGGTTTTGATTTTACTGCATTATTACAGGGTTCTTTTGGGTATAGTACTTTAGTTAATTTACAAAATTTTTATAGTGAAACTGAATATCAGTTAAGATGGACTCAACAGACTAATGATCCCAAAGCCTTAGTGCCAAGGCTTGGTGGTGCCGGAACAAATGGGTATCAGTCAACCTATAATTACAAGAGCACTGAATATATAAGGCTTAAATCGGCTTCTTTTGGTTACCAGATACCTAAAAAAGTTTTGGAAAAAGTAAATATAACCAGTGCAAGGTTTTATGTAGCCGGTACTAATATTCTAACATTCAGTTCACTCAATAAATACCATATTGACCCTGAAATTCCTGCAGGGGCTAATACTTTAAGCTATTATCCTCAACAAAGGTCTATCAGTTTTGGATTGAATTTATCCTTATAATTTAAAATATTAATAGTCATGAAAATATATATATATATAACAATATTAGTTGTATTTTGTCTCGGATCCTGCCAAAAGCATGTTTTGGATAAAGTGCCATTAAATATTATTACAGATCAGCAAGTATGGACAGATTCAACTTTAATGGATGCTTATCTAACGCAACAATATGCTTATACTGCTGTTTTTGTGCAAGACGCCACTGGGTATGTTGATGGTTGGGGTCCTTGTCCGATATCTGGTACATGGGATTTTGGGACAAGCGAGCAATCTTCAGGCCCTATGTTTATGAATGAGATTGCTGATGAAGCAATGGGTGGATGGGCTTATTTTGGAACATCTGATATATTTAAAACTCAAGGAATCCATACAGCAGGTGGGTTTAGTGAATGGTGGGAATATCCCTATGCCATCTTCAGGGCATTGAACCAATTTATTCAAACTGTACCCACTGTTTCTCCTTCAGTAATGTCTCCTGGTAAAGTGAAATTAAGGGTTGCGGAAGCAAGATTTATACGCGCATTTAATTATTTTTCCATGGTAAAACGGTATGGTGGAGTACCCTTAATTACTAAGGTAGTACCACTGAATGGCACTAAGGATCAGTTGTATCCACAACGCAATACTGAACAGCAAATTTATGATTTTGTAATTTCTGAAATGGATTCTGTTGCTCCAGTACTGGCAGCCACAACCGATTATGGCAGGCCAAATATGTATGCAGCATTGGCTTTGAAATGCCGTGCGGCACTTTATGCAGGTAGTATCAGTGAATTTGGTACTGTACAATTAAATGGTTTATTGGGAATTCCTTCCAGTTTGTCTCAGGCTTATTATCAAAAAGCATATGATGCTGCTAATTCTATCATTAACAGTGGTAAATATGCTTTATATAATTCAAACCCAGATAAAGTACAAAATTTTAAAAATGTATTTCTAGTAAAACAAAATTCTGAAGCAATTTTTGCAAAACAACACAATGGTGTTGATGCGGTGCAAGCTGGTGGAAATGCATGGTCTTATGATTTTATGCAATGCCCTCATCCACAAGCATGGGGAGCAGGAATGAAAGATGCACCTTATTTAGAAATGGCAGAGGAATTTGAGCATGTTGATGGTACGCCCGGAGCATTGGACCGAAATGCCGTGCAGCAAGGCCTTTGGTCAACAGACAGCTTATGGGCAAATAAAGATCCTCGTTTTTATGCGACTATCTGGACACAAAATACAGCCTGGAAAGGTGGGCATGTTGATTTTCATAATGGTTTGATTGATCCAAATGGTAATATTTTGAGTGACCCTTCTCAAGGATATGGTGGCATAAACGCATGGGGTGACCAAACAGTAGATGGCACTTTTCATACCAGTTTCGGAGTGATGAAATACCTGGATGAAAATGCCGATAACATGACCTGGCTTTCCCGTTCAAGTACTGACTATCTTGTTTTCAGGTATGGTGAAGTTTTATTAAATTTTGCAGAAGCTGCTTTTGAATTAGGAAAAACTAGTGATGCCTTAAAGTCTGTTAACCAGATAAGGGCAAGGGCAGGTATTGCATTATTGACTACTATTACCAGAGACCAGATCAGGCATGAAAGGAAGGTTGAGCTGGCATTTGAAGGGCATCGTTATTGGGATTTGCGCAGGTGGAGAATTGCAACTTCTGTGCTGAATAATGTTTCTCATTCAGGTATCAGATATATTTTGGATTATACTACCCGTAAATATAAAATTCAAATACTGAATAATATTGATGGTGCTAATACCCCGCCTATTTTTACAAGTAACGAATACTATTTTCCAATTACATTGACCAGAACCAGTGCCAATACCAATTTAGTGGAAAACCCTGGATATTAATGTGAATTGATACCCATTAATAGTAGTAATAGTAGTAATTACTATTACTACTATTAATTATAGTTATAAAAAATTAATAAAGTGAACTATAATATAATTAATATACTAGTAAGTATAATTTTATTAGGGTGTGTAAAATCTAGTCATACAAACCCAGTTGAAAGTGATTCTATCTATGGAAAAATATCTATGGGTAAATTGAATCTTTTATATAGTAATTCTGTAATGCCTTATACAATGGATGCAAGTTGGGCAACATTGCGGAATAGTGATAGCTCAATTACTTTTTTTGAAACAGCAATGGGAACATTACCATATTATTACAGATATTCTGGAACAGCTTCAGATCCTTTAAATAAGGTATTGCTTCCTTTTAAATGGGATTATAATGGATTCAATAATCACTGGCCAAGTGGTTGTTGGATTTCAAATATTTATAAAATTAGTACTGATACATTACTTGGGTTTGTTCACCGTGAAGATTTATATCCTGAAAATCAAAATACTGTACCAAGGGATCGGTATTTTATTGGAATCGCCCGTTCTTTTGATGGTGGTTCAAACTGGAAATATTTGGGTGATATTATGGGGATTACTGGAAACCTTTTGACTACAACCGGAGGTTCTAATATTGCTGGTGTGCCGTACTTAGTGGTAGGTGATTTCCTTTATATTTATTATGATGAAAGAGATCAATTTAACTCGACAACAGCACTCAGTGTTGGAAGGGCAAAACTAGCTGATGTAATTAATGCAATGAGGACTGACCATGTAACCACTTTTGTTAAATTCAATAATGGTAATTGGACAGAAAATGCATTTACAGGTGTTGGCACCAATATTATTCCCAATTTTTTACCTGGACTTTCCGATTTTCATAGTGATGCAGCCTATTGTTCTGCTTTGGGTATGTATCTTATAACCGTTCAAACAGGTAGTAACAGTATTTTATATCTTTATCAGTCTACCGATGGTGTTAACTGGAAGAACCCTATCCAGCTTGATTATGCACCTGGTTGTATGCAACCCTATTCAAGTTTTGTAGGGTTCAATTCAGAAGCAAGCGATGATAGTCATATTGTAGGTTCTGTATTTTACATTTATATAGATAGAAAAAAGCTTTCAGATTATAATTACGATGATATGTATTCCCGTAAAATAACTATCCAATAAGAATTGTTATAAGCTAGAGTTCAGTACAATCAGTATAAACAATTGTTGGTATTGATTTTCAATTCATTTAAAAAGTATAAGTTGCTTTCCCGGAAAATTAATTC
>Ga0208872_1002537_pt1 | contig 10551 bp, 8 predicted proteins | sample CryBogCBH12Aug08_FD_185508 | JGI IMG/M metagenome (GOLD analysis project Ga0208872, IMG submission 185508) | Freshwater microbial communities from Crystal Bog, Wisconsin, USA - CBH12Aug08 (SPAdes) | ecosystem: Environmental > Aquatic > Freshwater > Lake | place: Crystal Bog, Wisconsin, USA... | reverse complement strand
GAGCGGGAAATTCAAATTCACCCAGTCGGCGAGCGAACGGACGCGCCATTCGGCCACATCCGTGGCGGCGGCGGTGAACTCCTCGATCTTGAGCATCACCACTTCCTCGATGATGTCCATCAGGCGGTCGCGGACGTCGTCGCTGTTGATGATTTCGTTGCGGAAGCCGTAAATGACTTCGCGCTGCTTGTTCATCACGTCGTCATATTCGAGCGTGCGTTTGCGCTGCTGGAAATTGTGGCCCTCGACGCGCTTCTGCGCCTGCTGGATGGAGCGATTAAGCAAACCATGCTTGAGCTCTTCGCCTTCTTCGAGACCCATGCGCTCCATCAATTTCACAATGCGGTCGCTGCCGAACAAACGCATCAAATCGTCTTCGAGCGAGATGAAAAAATGCGACGAACCCGGATCGCCCTGGCGCGAGCAACGACCGCGCAACTGGCGGTCAATGCGCCGCGACTCGTGGCGCTCGGTGCCGAGAACGTGCAAGCCGCCGACAGCCGGAACACCCTCGCCGAGTTTGATGTCCGTGCCGCGACCCGCCATGTTCGTGGCGATGGTGATGGCGCCGCGCTGACCGGCGCGAGAGACGATTTCCGCTTCCTGCTGGTGATATTTCGCATTGAGGACGGAGTGAATCAGGCCTTCCTTTTTCAGCATCCGCGAGAGCATTTCGCTCGTCTCGACGGAAATCGTGCCGACCAGCACGGGCCGGCCCTGCAAATGAAGCGCCTTGATTTCGCTGACGACGGCGTTGAATTTCTCGCGGCGCGTCTTGTAAACCGAGTCGTCCGAATCCTTGCGGATGTTCGGCTTGTTGGTCGGAATCGTCATCACGCCGAGCTTGTAGATGTCGAAAAATTCCGACGCCTCAGTTTCCGCCGTTCCGGTCATGCCCGCGAGCTTTTGGTAGAGACGGAAATAATTTTGAATCGTGATTGTAGCGAGCGTCTGCGTCTCGCGCTCAATCGCGACGCCTTCCTTCGCTTCAACCGCCTGATGCAAACCATCGCTCCAGCGGCGACCAGGCATCAAACGGCCGGTGTGTTGGTCAACAATGATGACCTTGTTGTCCTGCACGACATATTCCACGTCGAGTTGATAAAGCGAATACGCTTTGAGCAATTGTGAGATCGCGTGAATCTTCTGCGCCTTCGACTCAAAGTCGGCCTGAATTTTGGCTTTTAACTCCAGCCGTTTGCGCGCGTCGGTTTCCGGGCCGACATCCACGTCGTGCAACATCGTGTTCAAATCCGGCAGCACAAACGCGTCTGGATCCTGCGGGCTGATGAAGTTGCGTCCCTTCTCGGTCAAATCGGCCTCGTGGCTTTTTTCATCCATCGCAAAGATCAACTCTTCCTTCTCGCGATACAAATCCACTTTCTTTTGATCCTTGTGTAGTTCCAACTCGGCGCGATTCATCATACCGGCGTTTTCGGGAACCTCCAAAATTTTCATCAGCGCCTCGGAGCGCGGTTGGCCGGTCTTGACGCGAAAAAGCAGCAGACCGATTTGTTTTTCGAGCGCCTCGGCGTCGGTAACTTTTGAACCATCCGTCGGATGCAGCTTCTTGATGAGTTCCTCGGCTTCTTTCAGGAAGCGATTGCAAAGCTGCTGCTGCGCGCGGACAAGTCCATCCACGGTCGGTTTCCATTGCGCGTATTGCTCGTCAAACGTGTGAACTGCCGGACCGGAAATAATCAGCGGCGTGCGCGCTTCATCAATCAAAATGGAATCCACTTCGTCCACAATGGCAAAATAATGCCCGCGCTGAACTTGTTCTTCTTTGCGGAGCGCCATGCCGTTGTCGCGCAGATAATCAAAGCCGAATTCTGAATTAGTGCCGTAAGTGATGTCGCATTGATACTGCTCGCGGCGCAGCTTTGGCGGCTGGTCGTGCAAAATCACGCCGACCGTCAGACCGAGAAATTTATAGACCGCGCCCATCCATTCCGCGTCGCGCGCGGCGAGGTAATCGTTCACCGTCACGACATGGACGCCGCGCCCGGTGAGCGCATTCAGATAAACCGGCATCGTGCTGACCAGGGTCTTGCCTTCGCCAGTAGCCATTTCCGCGATGTGTCCGTGGTGCAGCGAATAACCACCGATAAGCTGCACATCGAACGGCACCATTTCCCAACGCAGCGGACGTTCGCGCACAATCACGTCCGTGCCGCACAGCCGGCGACAGGCGTTTTTCACGACGGCAAACGCTTCCGGCAAAATTTCTTCAAGCTTGGCCGCGAGTTCAGCCTTGTCCTCGATTTGGGAAAGTTCGGCTTTCCACGCGGCGGTCTTCGCACGCAGGTCGTCGTCGGAAAGCTTTTGCAAGCCGGCCTCGATCTCATTGATGCGGGCGACGACCGGACGGATTTTTTTTACGTCGCGGTCGTTTTTGGAACCGAAAATCGCTCTGAACAAATTCACAATTATCTTTCAGTAAGGTTGGTTAAAAAATGAACGAATACGCTACGCGACGAAGCGCGCAGCGTCAAAGCGAAACGGAATGGATGGTGGAATAGTTCGCGCGAAGAACGCGAAGCCAGCGAAGGAAAAATCTAAAAAATTATTTATACCTTTTGCTTTTCTTCGCGTCCTTCGCGCGACGTTTTCTTTCGCCGCAATTATATCACTGCCCGGAATGAAGGCAGGTTTAGGCCACCGGCTGGGCGGCGACCATCGCAGGCCGCGAACGCGGATAAGTGGAATGGCGCACCAGCGATTCGGCGCGCTTCACGTTCTCGGCGATCAGCAGGAGTTCCGGGCGCAGCGTCGGATTTTCGCCGTGCTTGATCAGCATCCGGTCGGCATAGCCGCGGATGATGGTGAAGATGTTGTTCAACTCGTGCGCCACCTCGCGCCCGACCTGCTTCTGCGTGTCGGGGTGCGACGGTTCGTGGTGCATTCCCGCCAAGGTTGCTGGTTCCAGCGTTGGCGCCATTTTCATGTAAATGTTTTCGAGTGATGACATTTGTCGTCAATCAAGCAAATGCCTTGCCAAGCTGATTTCCTTAATAAAGACAACAATTTTATCCGACCCCACCCATGAAATAGACACTTCGCTTAAAAAGTTGGACACTAATTCCTCGCTGGATTCTTGGGCGAAAACCCCTAAACTGCGCCTTCGTTTCACATGAACCTCGCGCCCGAATCCATCGGCCTCATTGCCGGCAGCCGCACGCTGCCGCTGGAATTCGCGCGCCTCGCCCGCGCCGCCGGCATCAAGCGCATCGTCGCCACCGCCGTTGAAAACGAGACTGACCCTGCCCTCGCGTCGCTCGTGGACGACATCGTTTGGCTCAACGTCGGACAACTTGGGAAAATGATTTCGACGTTCACAAGTCGCGGCGTGAAGCAAGTCGTCATGGCCGGCCAAGTCGCGCCGAAAAATCTTTTTGATTTGCGCCCCGACCTCCGCGCGCTCGGCGTCCTGATGCGATTGAAAGAAAAAAATGCCCACTCGATTTTCGGCGCGATTGCGACCGAGTTGCAAAAGGACGGCGTGGAACTCATCGAGGCGACGCCGTGGCTTGCCCCGCTGATGCCACAGAACGGCTTTGCGCTCGGCCCGAAACTTTCCGAAGCGCAGAAGGCGGATGTGGAATTTGGTTTCAAAATCGCCAAGGAAGTTTCGCGAATGGAAATCGGCCAGCTCGTTGTCGTCAAAGACGGCACGGTGCTGGCCGTCGAAGGTTTTGAAGGCACGGACAAATGCCTCGCGCGCGGCGGCGAACTCGCCGGCAAAAACGGCGGCGCGGTCGCCGTGAAAGTCGCCAAGCTAAATCACGATATGCGCTTCGACATCCCGTGCATCGGCGCGAAAACCTTTGAGACGTGCGCCGCCGCCAAAATTTCCGTCCTCGCGCTGGAATCCGGCAAATCACTTTTGCTCGAACGCGAAATTTGCGAAGAACTCGCGCAGAAAAATAAAATTTCCGTCACGACCATTTCTTAATTAAAAACTTAAAACTAAAAATTCAAAACTTTCCGATGCTAAAATCCCACGAACTCCTCGGTTTCATGTCGCCCGCGCTGGCGAATGACATTTTGTCCTTCATCTTCGAGTCCGACAAGCCGGCCTACCGCGCCACGCTCGCCGCCGTCGCCGAGGCGAAGCACGTCCGCCCGATTTTTCTCGAACGCCAGCCGCGCGCCGAACGCCACACCTCAATGCTCTCCGCGCTCACCAAGCCGAATCTCGATCCCGCCGCCGCCGCCTTCATCCGCGCGTGGCTCGTGAAAAAACACGCGGCGATGCTGATAGATTTTCTCAACGCGCTGGAAATTAAAAATGAAAACGGCGTCGTGGAAGATTTGCCCGGCGCGGTGGATGACGCAAAGCTCAAAGCCGCCGTCGAATTGCTGCTCGGCAAATACCCGCACGAAACCGTCGCGGTGTATCTGAACGCGTTCAACGACATGAACGCCGCCGGCTGGGCGAATTTGAAGGTGTTGCTCGAAAGCGATTCGCGTTTGCAGCTCGGCAACGCCGCCTGACCGTGGCCGAACCCCGCGCATTTCCCGGTTTTGCCCACTGGAAAACCGCCGCGTGCGAGCCGCTCACCGGCGACGCCTCGGCGCGGAAATATTTCCGCCTGCTCGCGGAAAACCAGACCGCCATTTTGATGGACGCCTCGCAGGTGCCGGATTCCGTCGCGCCGTTCGTCCGCATCGCCAAGCATCTTCGGAAAATCGGTTTCAGCGCGCCGAAACTTTATTTGCACGACGCGCCAAACGGCCTACTGTTGCTGGAAGATTTTGGCGATGACACTTTTGCCAAACTGCTGGAAAAATCGGTGGAGCCGGAAAAACTTTTCACGCTCGCCACGGATGTCTTGATTGCGCTGCACCAGCATCCGCAAGCCGTGCCGGAAAATCTGCGCGCGTATCACCCGGAAAAAATGCTGGAGGACATCGAGCTGTTCGTGCAATGGCGCACGCCGAAGGTCACCGCGCTGGAACGAGAAGATTTCCGCGCCGCGTGGCGGGCGGTGCTACCGCTGGCGCAGCGCGTGCCGGCGTCGCTGCTGCTGCGGGATTATCACGTCGCCAACCTTATGCTGCTGCCGGCACGCGACGGCATCCGCCAGGCCGGGCTGCTGGATTTTCAGGATGCCTATTGCGGCCCGGTGACGTATGACTTGGTTTCGCTGCTCGAAGACGCGCGGCGCGATGTGCCGGAAGATTTGCAGAAAAAACTGTTGGCGCGGTATCTGGCCGCGTTTCCCACGCTTGACCGCGAGACGTTTGAAACGTCGCTCGCTATTCTCGCCGCGCAGCGGCACACGCGCGTGCTGGGCATTTTTGAACGGTTGGCGCGGCACGAGGGCAAGCTGGATTATCGCCGGCTGCATTCGCCACGCGTCGAGCGGCTGTTGCAAAAAGCGTTGCGCCATCCGATTTTGGCGGACGTAAAAACCTGGATGGAACGTCATGCCGTCACAGATTAAAAAAGCGATGCTGCTGGCCGCCGGTTACGGCACGCGGCTGAAACCGCTCACCGACTACACGCCCAAGCCGCTCGTGCCGGTCGCGGGCCGACCAATGATCAAATACGCGCTGGACAAGCTGCGCGCCTACGGCATCGAGGAAATTGTCATCAACGTCTCGCACCTGAAGACGCAACTGGTGGATTATTTTGCGGCGGAAAAAAATTTGCACGTCACGATTTCCGAGGAAGCCGAGCCGCTGGAAACCGGCGGCGGACTGAAAAAAGCTGCGCCGTTCCTCGGCGATGAACCGGTTTTCGCAATCAACAGCGACATTCTCTGGACGGACGATGGCAATACCGCACTGAACCGGCTCGCGCAAACTTGGGACGACGCCAAAATGGATTTTCTGCTGCTCGCGCAATCCAAGTCGCGCGCCGTCGGGCATGACAAGGGCGAAGACCATTTGTTCATCAAGCCGGAAAACACGCTGGGCTGGAACGCGGCGGACGCGCCCTATATTATTTCCGGCATCGGCATTTTTCATCCGCGTGTGCTTTGCGATGCGCCGGAGGGGAAATTTTCCGTGAAAGTTTTGTGGCTGAAAGCGCTGGCGCAAAACCGGCTGTTCTGCCTGCCGCATCACGGTCACTGGTTTCAGACCGGCACGTTCGCAGATATTCAAAAGACCGAGAAAGAACTGAAACGACGGCGGCTTTGAAGCATCAACCCCGCTTTAAGATTTTTACCGCTTGGGGGCGATGGTGCGAGATGTAGGGATTGAACCTACGACCCCTTCCGTGTGAAGGAAATGCTCTACCACTGAGCTAATCTCGCAAACCTCGCAAAACCGACCGAAAAACCCGTCCAGACCGGCGCAGAGACTAACGGGCGCTGCCGGGAGTGGCAAGATTTTTTGGGATGCGCCGAGAATCAGGAAACCAAGCAACTTCAGCGAAAAAGCTTGCGGGAAAAATAAATCCGAATCGGCTACGGAAACACTCACTTGGCTGCCAGCAGCTTGTCAATGGCGTCTTTGATGGCGAGCAAATAGGTCGGCTTCTTGATGACGATATCAATCGCGGAACAATCGTTGGGCGGGTTGCCGCTGCACATGACCACGGGCGTGAGCGGCGAACGCTGCTTGATGATGCGGGCCATTTCGCCGCCGGTCATGCCCGGCATGGAATTATCCGTCAAGACCAGCCGGTGCAGTTCGGGATTGAAACGGGCGAGGCCTTCGCCAGCCGAATCAGCAGAATCCACCTCGTAACCAAAATTATTGAGAAACATCTTGGTCAGCAGACGCGTGTCAACATTGTCGTCCACCAGCAGGATGGTTCTCGGTTGCGGCTCGGAAATGTTTTCCACAAGGTTTGGTAAAAATGCGATTTTTTTTAGTGTAAGTTGCGAATTTTTTCTGGAACCTGCCCGGTCTAAAACTTCTGCGGCGACTGGATTCCGGCGTTGAAACTTCTGCCTCGCAAACTACAATCTATGTTCCAGAAAATACTATGAAGCATTCCGTCCCCGTTCTATGCGAATTTGAGACATTCCATGGCAGTATAAGGACATCACCGCTGCAAACTTGATGACTATAATTGACTAGGTAAAGGCAAGAAACAGCCGAATTTTTTCGATAAACTTGACCGGCGCACGGGCGAGCAAAATCCAACTCCGCACATTTTGTTGGCGTCCGCCGCATCAATTGCCTTGTGTGCGGAAAGGTGCCGGTTAGAATTTTTCAAATTTCATTCACTATGGCAAAAACCCCAAAGATCGCCGCCGGGCAGCAGAAACGAATATTTCTGGTGGAGGATCATCCGGTTTTCCGCGATGGGCTGGCGAAATTGCTCAATGCCGAGGATGATTTTACCGTTTGTGGCGAAGCCGGTGACGCCAAGCAAGGTCTGAAATCCATCCTCAAACTCAAACCGGATTTGGCGGTGGTAGATTTGGGTCTGCCGGGAAAAAGTGGGTTGGAATTGATCAAGGAAATCCGCGCGCTAAAAATTCCCATCAAGCTGCTGGTGGTCTCAATGTTTGACGAAGCCCTTTACGCCCAGCGCGTGTTGCGCGCCGGCGGCGACGGCTACATCATGAAACAGGAAGACCCGCAGGAAATTATTTCCGCCATCCGCGACGTGCTGGACGGGCATATTTATGTGACGGAAGAAGTGTTCGACCAAGCGTCCGCCAAAACTTCGGCGGCCAGCGAAACCAGCGAACTGGATTTGCTCACGGATTCCGAGTTGGAAGTTTTGGAACTGCTGGGCCAGGGGAAAAGCCCGCCGGAAATTTCCGCCGCCCTCGGCCTGACCACTGCCGAGGTCAACACGCACAGCAACAGCATCCGTCGGAAATTAAAATTAACCAGCGTCAACGCGCTGATTCGTTATGCCGTCTGCTGGGTCGAAGCCAGCGCCAAATAATAATCTGGGCGCGCTGGTCGTTTAGTCTTCCGACACCCGTTCGCGTTTTGAACTGGCACCCCGCTGGGTAACCGTCAACGGCACCCGCACCCTGATGGCCGTGCCGCTGCCCGGCGCGGACTCAATCTCGTAAGTGCCGCCCAGCGACAAAGCCCGTTCGCGCATATTGGTCAGCCCCAAGCCGTGCCGAATTTTCTTGCCCGGCTTGAGCGTTTTCGGATCAAACCCCTCACCGTCGTCCTGAATTTTCAAGATCACCGCCTCGCCCTCAAGCTGGATTTTCAGGTGCACCAATCTTGCCTTCGCGTGTTTTTCAATGTTGTTGACGGCCTCCTGCACGATGCGGAACAGATGCAATTCCACCACCGGCGTCAGGCGCTGGCTGGGGGAAATAAGCTGGCATTGAAACTGCAAATTCGTTCGCAGTTGCACCTCGCTGCAAAAACTCGTGCAGGCAGCCGCCAAACCCAAATTATCTAAATCGGTGGGCCGCAGGTTGTGCGCGATGCGGCGATTCTCTTCCAAAACTTTCACCAACAGCCGGTCGCAGCGATGGAGAATTTCGCGGGCGGCGGGCTTGAGGTCGGGCAGGCTGCCCTCAACTTTGTGCAGCCGCATTTTCACCGAGGCGATCAACTGGTTGATGCCATCATGCAATTCCTGCGCGATGCGCGAGCGCTCCGCTTCCTGCGCCTTGATGATGCGCTGCGGCAGCGCCCGCAGCTCGGCCTCGGCGCGCTTGTGCTGCGTGATGTCGCGGATGTAAATCGTGAACATCGGCTGGCCGGTGAGCCGGATGCGCGTGATGGTGAACTCGGCGGAAAAACGGCTGCCATCCGCCCGCAGCGCGGGCATCTCGATACGGCTGCCCTGCGTCGGCCCCTTGTCGCCGGTGAAACAATTCATCAGGCCGGTTTGAAACCAAGAGCGGAAGGACGGCGGCACAATCTCCATCACATTTTCGCCAATCAGCTTGTCGCGGCTGTGGGCGAAAATTTTTTCCGCCGCAGAATTTAATTCAATCATCCTGCCCTCGTGGTCAATCGTGATGATGCCGTCCAGCGCGGCCTGCATAATGGCGCGTTTGCGCGCCTCACTTTCGCCCAGCGCATCCCACGCCTGCTTGCGCTTGGTGATGTCATCGGCAATGCCGACAATGCGGTAAATTTTCCCCGCCGCATCGCGAATGGGAAACGCGCGATCCTGAATCCAGCGAATCGAACCGTCGGGGCGAATGACGCGATAGGTTTCGTCATATTCGCCGAGGTCGGTTTTGGTCTGGTAGCTTTCCAAAACCCGGTGACGGTCATCGGGATGAATGGCGTCGCTCCAGTTGCGGGGCGAAGCGTAGAGGCTGGCGCACGTCTGGCCCCAGATTTCCTCATACGCCGGACTGACATAAATCATTTTGGTCCGGTCGCCGGTGGTCATCCAGAACACTTCGCGGATGTGATCCGCCAGTTGCCGGAACCGGACTTCGCTGGCCTGCAAGGCTTCCTGCGCCTCTTTGCGCTCGGTGACATCGCGCACCACACTCAACAAACCCGCCGGCTGGTTATTGATACCGAGCGACACCGTCGCGCTCAACTCCACCCGGAACGGCGTCCCGTCTTTTTTGAGCATGACATATTCGGCATTGCGAATAATGCCGGCCTTCAAGGCGACCACGATGTCCGCATGAATCCGCTCATGCTCGGCGGCGGGGGTGAAATCGAAAATGGTTTTCTGAAGCAATTCCTCCGTGTTGGCATAGCCCAGCATCGCCGCCGTCTGCGAATTGACCGCGAGCAACCGGCCTTTCGGGTGAATCAAGCAAACCGCATCCGGCAAAATATCAATCAACCGGCGATGATGTTCCTCGCTGGCGCGTAATGCGGCGGTGGTGTTGCGCAGCCGCAGCAGCGTCTGCACCCGCGCCAGCAATTCCTGCAAACCGAACGGCTTGACGAGGTATTCATCCGCGCCCGTCCGAAAACCGCTGACCTTGTGATCGTCACTCGTGGCCTCGCCGGAACAGAAGGCGACGAACACATCCTTCAGCGCGGGGTCGGTCTTAATTTGCCGGCAAACCTCCACGCCGCTCATGTCCGGCAAGCCGACATCGAGCAGCACCAAATCCGGCCGGCGCGTCTGAACCAACTGCAAACCGGCCTGACCCGTGCCCGCCGCCAGCACTTCGTAACCTTCCCGCACTAGGCAGGTCGAAAATAATTGGCGGATACTTTCGTCGTCATCCACCAGCAGAATTAAGCCGTTTTTTTTCATTCCAGACAGAGCGTGATTTTCCGCCGTTGATATACCCCAAATTAGTTGCGCTCAAAAGCAAATAAGCTTTCAACCACGAACTTTCTGCCTACTAGAAACCGGCAGTATCTTACGTTAGCAAGGCCAGTAACCGGCTACGTTTTACCGCAGACAATTCCGCCAGCGACGGAAGCCGAGCAGCAAGCCGCCAAGGGCGGTCAGGGCCAACACGCTGGGTTCGGGGACGGCAGTGGTGGAAAATTGGATATTATCTAGCAGCGCAGAACTGCTGACGCCAGAGGTAAAGAGCAGTTGACCTGATTGACCGGCATAAGCGGAAATATCAACCGCGTAAATTGTGTAGTCTGTTCCACTGCCAATGGCGCTATAAGTCAAATCACTGCCATTAAATGAAACATCAAGCGTTCCGCCCAGAATGCCCCAAA
>Ga0208872_1002536_pt1 | contig 10554 bp, 14 predicted proteins | sample CryBogCBH12Aug08_FD_185508 | JGI IMG/M metagenome (GOLD analysis project Ga0208872, IMG submission 185508) | Freshwater microbial communities from Crystal Bog, Wisconsin, USA - CBH12Aug08 (SPAdes) | ecosystem: Environmental > Aquatic > Freshwater > Lake | place: Crystal Bog, Wisconsin, USA... | reverse complement strand
TCGGCATCATGCAGATTGACGGCGAGAAACGCATCACGCGCTTCGTGGAGAAACCCAAGGACCCCGCCGTGCTGGACACGCTGAAGATTGCGCCGGAGATGAACGCTGCGCTGGCCATCCCCGGCGGTCGCGAATCGTATCTCGCTTCGATGGGCATTTACGTCTTCAACCGCCAGGTCATTGCGGAACTGCTGGATAATCCGCTCTCCGATTTCGGCAAGCACATCATCCCGCACGCCATCAACACGCACCGCGTTTTCTCTTACGTCTATCAAGGTTATTGGGAGGACATCGGCACCATCCGCAATTTCTTCGAGGCCAATCTCGACCTCGTCAGCGAACTCCCGCGCTTCAATTTCTTCGACATGAGCGCGCCCATCTTCTCCCGCCCGCGCTATCTGCCCGGCTCCAAGATTAACGGCGCGCAGATTGACCACGCCGTGATTTCCGACGGCTGCATCATCAACCGCGCGCGCATCCGCCAGAGCATTGTCGGCCTGCGCACCATCATCGGCGACGAGACCGAGCTGAACCGCGTGGTCATCCTCGGCAGCGACTATTACGAATCCCAGGAATCCGTCGAGCGCCACGAGCACCAGGGCCTGCCGCGCGTGGGCATCGGCGCGCACTGCAAAATCGAGAACGCCATCATCGACAAAAACGCGCGCATCGGCAACAACGTCACCATCTCGCCCGCCGGCAAGCAAGAGAACGTGGACCACGCGCTCTATTTCATCCGCGACGGCATCGTCATCATTCCCAAGGATGCGGTGATTCCGCACGGCACGGTGATTTGATTTGCACGTTTTGCGGCACTGGTTAAAACTGGCGCGTGCCTGATTCCGCCGCCATTTGGAAAAATCTCAATTCGCCGCGCCGGCTGTTTCTCCTCGCCGGCCCGTGCGTGATTGAAAACGAAAAACTCTGCCGCACCGTCGCCGCGTCGCTGGTGAAGACCTGCAAACAGCTCGGCATCTATTATGTTTTCAAGGCCAGCTTCGACAAGGCAAACCGCACGTCCGGCAAGGCGTTTCGCGGGCCGGGCATTGCTGATGGATTAAAAGTGCTGGCGGCCATCCGCAAGGATTTCGGCGTGCCGGTCGTCACCGACATCCACACCGAGGAACAGGCGCGGCTCGCCGGCGAAGTCGTGGACATCTTGCAGATTCCCGCGTTTCTCTGCCGCCAGACGGATTTGATCGAAGCCGCCGTCGCCACCGGCAAGATCGTGAACATTAAGAAAGGCCAGTTTCTTTCGCCGCAGGAAATGGGGCGCGTCGCCGAAAAGGCGCGGCTCGCCGGCGGCAAAAAAATTCTCCTCACCGAACGCGGCACGACCTTCGGCTACAACAACCTCGTCGCCGACATGCGCGCGATTCCCGTGCTGAAAAGTTTCGGCTTCCCGGTCGTGTTCGACGCCACGCATTCCGTGCAGCAGCCCGGTGGCGGCGGCGACTCGACCACCGGCCAGCGCGAATTCGCGCCGGTGCTGGCGAAGGCCGCGCTCGCCGTCGGCGCGAACGGCCTGTTCATCGAGACGCATCCCCAGCCGGACGAAGCCATGAGCGACGGCCCGAACATGATTCCGCTCGGCGAAATGGCCACGGTGTTGCGCTCACTGCTGAAAATATACAAAGCGGCGAAATGAAAAATTGTTCAACTCCCAGTTGAATTTGATTGCGGCTGATATTACCAGCGATGGAAACTTACAAAAACATAAAAGCCGTGTCCGCCAAATCGCGGAAGGAATGGAGAAAATGGCTGGAGAAAAACCACCAGTCGGAAAAATCTGTCTGGCTGATTATTTTTCACAAAACCAGCCGGACTAAAAGTGTTTACCATGAAGAGGCTATTGAAGAGGCGATTTGTTTTGGGTGGATTGACAGCATTGCCAACAAGCGGGACGGCGAGAGCAAGTATCAGTTGTTTTCCCAGCGCAAACCCAAAAGCAACTGGAGCAAACTGAACCGCGAACGCGCGGAGAAAATGATTGCCAAAAAATTGGTGACTTCAGCCGGGCAGGCAATGATTGATCTCGCGAAGAAAACCGGAACGTGGGAGGCACTGGTAGATGTGCAAAATTCGGTGATTCCTGACGACCTTCAGAAGCAGTTCAACAAAAACAGAACGGCATTAAAAAATTTTGAGGCTTTTCCGCCGTCGTCCAAAAGAATCATCCTTGAGTGGATTCTGAACGCTAAGAAACCCGAAACGCGCTTGCAAAGGATTACGCAGACGGTGACGCTGGCTGCCAAGAACATCAAGGCAAACCATTACCGTCAGTGATTTTTTAATTATTTTTTGAATTCCATGCCCGCAAAAATTTCCGCCGCCAACCGCCAACGCTGAAATGTCCAAGCCCGTTTCATCCCTGTCGAAGGCGCGCTTGCAGCGCATCCGGCTGTTTTTGTGCGACGTGGACGGCGTGCTGACCGACGGCTCGATTTTGCCCCGCTTGACTCCAAATCCTATTCAGGCAGATTAATGGCATGACGCTTACTGCTGTTTTGATTCCAGCCGAGGAAGGCGGATTCACCGCCTTCAATCCTGAAACCGGTTCCACAACTCAAGGCGAGACGGTGCCGGAAGCCATCAGCAATCTTCAAGAAGCTACCGAACTTTATTTGGAAGAATTTCCGTTAAAAAAATCGGGACAGGCGTTGCTGACCACGTTCGAGGTTGCGACTCATGCCTAAATTGCCGCGCATTTCCGGCTCCGAAATTGTGCGGGCTTTGCAGCGGCTGGGTTTTGAAGTGGCGCGGCAGCGCGGCAGCCACATCATCATGCGGCGCGGTGCGTCCGGCTGCGTTGTTCCCAATCATCGTGAAGTAAAAGTTGGAACTCTTGCTGGCGTTTTGCGGCAGGCCGGAGTTTCTGCGGAAGAATTTATCTCGGCGCTTTGATTTCCATGCCCGCACAAATTTCCGCCACCAACCGCCAGCGCGCCGCGCGCATCAAACTGTTTTTGTGCGACGTGGACGGCGTGCTGACCGACGGCTCGATTTTCATCGGCGGCGAGCGCGAGTTCAAACGCTTCAACATCCGCGACGGCCTCGGCCTCGTGCTCGCGCGCCGCGCGGGCTTGCGCGTCGGCTGGGTTTCCGCGCGGCCATCGCTGGCGACAAAATTGCGAGCGGAGGAATTGAAGATTGATTTTCTCGTGCAACAAGGCGACAACATCAGCAAAACACAGGCCGTGGAAAAGTTGCTGGCGGAACTAAAATTGAACTGGCGCGACGTTTGTTTTGTCGGAGACGACATCATTGACCTCGGTCCGCTCACGCACGCCGGCCTAGCGGTGGCCGTAGGCGATGCGGTGACGGAGGCGAAGGCGGCGGCGCATTTCACGACGCAAGCCGTCGGCGGACGCGGCGCGGTGCGCGAGGCGGTGGAATTGATTTTGAAAGCGCAGAAAAAATGGCAGCCGTTCGTGGAAAAATATTCGGCATGAACTTCAAAGCGGCAAAAATTTGTCTGGCGGCCGGCGCGGCGCTGTGGCTTCTCGCGGAGCCGGGCGGTCGCGCGCAGGAAAAGCTACCGGTCGGCCACGGCCAGGATTTCACCACGGAATCGTATTTTGAACCGCCGCATGACCGGCAGATCAAGATGCGCCTGTCCGGCGCGGAGGTCACGTCGTTGCCGGGCAGCTTGGAGGACATCCGCCAGATGCGGTTGGAAACGTTCGGCGTGGACGGCAAGCTGGCGATGGTGGTGCGCGCGCCGCAATGCACCTTCGCGCCGTTCGACGGCCTGGCGAATTCGCCGGGGCACATCGAACTTCAGACCGGCGATGGCAAGTTTCGCGTGGAAGGTGAAGGATTTATGTGGCGGCAGAACGAGCAGTTCCTCACGATTTCCAACCGCGTGCGGACCGTGATTGATATGCCGGCGGTGAAGATGAACGCATCATGAAAAAAATATTTTTACTTTTGGCGCTGGGCCTGGGTGGCGCGGCGCTGGCGCAGGTTCCGCCGGCCATTCCGGCCTCGGCAATCGCGACGAATTTGCCGGCCGCAAAATCCAAGCCGCGCGCACAAACCGAAATAACCTCGGACGCGGCGGATTTCGACATGAACATCCATCAGGCGGTTTATCGCGGCCATGTCACTGTGCGCGACCCGGAGGTGAAGCTGACCTGCGATTGGATGGTGGTGGATTTGCCGGCAACGGGTTCGCACCTGAACCATGTGCTCGCGGACACGAACGTGGTGGTGGATTTCACCGACGAGAAAGGCGAGACTTACCACGTCACGTCGGCACGGGCGGTGTATGATTACAAGGTCGTGGGCGTCGCGACCAACGAGACGGTGACGTTTTCCGGCAGCCCGAAAGTCGTGACGAGCCAGAGCACGATTGAGAGCGAGCCGATGATCTGGGACCGCGCGCGGAACAAGTTTTCGTTCATCGCGCCCATCATGAAATCCACCGCCGGCCTCGGCGGCAGCGGCGATACGAACGCGCCGATGCTGAACTTTTTGAAATGAACACCGCCCCGACCGAAAACGGCGCATTGCTCGCCACGGACAAGTTGGTGAAGGAATACCGCACCCGGCGCGTTGTCAACGGCGTGTCGGTAGACGTGCGCGCCGGCGAAATCGTCGGCCTGCTCGGCCCGAACGGCGCGGGCAAGACAACCACGTTCAACATGGTCGTCGGCGTCGTGAAGCCGGACGAGGGCCGCGTCACTTTTCAGGGACGCGAAATCACCAACCTGCCGATGCACAAACGCGCGCGGCTGGGCATTGGTTATCTCACGCAAGAGCCGTCGGTATTCCGCAAGCTGACGGTTGAGGAAAATATTCTGGCGATTCTGGAAACGTGCAAACTGTCCCGCGCCGAGCGCGACGTGCGGTTGAAATATCTTTTGGAAGAACTGGATTTGACGCCCATCCGCAAGAGCAAGGCGTATCAGTTGAGCGGCGGCGAAAAACGGCGTTTGGAAATCACGCGCGCGCTGGTGACGAGTCCGAAATTGCTTTTGCTCGACGAGCCGTTCAGCGGCATTGACCCGATTGCGGTTTATGAAGTGCAAAAAATTGTGCGCCGGCTCAAGGAGCGCGGCCTCGGCATCCTGATTACCGACCACAACGTGCGCGAAACGTTGAAGCTGATTGATCGCGGCTACATCATTCACAAAGGTCAGGTGCTCGTGGCCGGCAGCGCGGAATTTCTCGCGAACGATCCGAAGGCGCGGGAAATTTATCTGGGGCCGGAATTCAACCTTTGAACTTATGGAACGCCAAGCCATCACCGTCGGACAATTTTTCAAGGAGCACGGTCCGTCTTTGGAAATGAAGCTGCTGGCGGGCGAGGCCGGTCTGGAGCGCGTGATTCGCGAGCCGACCGTCAACCGCCCCGGCTTGGCGTTGAGTGGTTTCACGCGCTACTTTGCCTACAAGCGCATGCAGGTGATGGGTCATGCGGAGGTTTTTTATTTGCGCGAACAGCGGCAGGAGGAGCGCGAGTCGCGCTACGCTTATTTGTTCGCCTACAAAATCCCGTGCGTTGTGTTCAGCCGCGGGCTGAAGCCGGACAAGGAATTTCTCGCCGCTGCCGCCCAGGCGGGCGTGCCGATTTTTCAGACGCCGCTGGTCACGATGAAATTCATCAACAAGGCCACGCTGGAGCTGGAGATGATGTTTGCGCCGCGCACGAGCGAACACGGCTGCATGGTGGACATCCTCGGCGTGGGCGTCATCATCAAGGGCGAAAGCGGCATTGGCAAAAGCGAGTCTGTGCTGGCGCTGATTGAACGCGGCTACAGTCTGGTCGCCGACGACGTGGTTCGCGGTGTGCTTGTGGACGGACGCGATGTGCTTTGCACCAGCTCTGAGTTGACGCGCGACCACATGGAGGTTCGCGGCATTGGGATCATCAATGTCGCGCAGATGTTTGGCGTGAAGGCCATCCGCAAGGAAAAGAAGCTCGACCTCATTGTCACGCTCAAGCCGTGGGATGACGTTTCTGACGTGGAGCGAGTGGGCATGGAGCAGGAATTCGTCAAGGTGCTGGGCGTGGACATTCCGCACGTCACACTGCCGGTGCGGCCGGGCCGCGACATCGCGCGGCTCATCGAGGTGGCGGCGTTCCAGATGAAGCTCCGCAAGTCCGGCTACAATGCCGCCGAGGATTTGAACAACCGTCTGCTCGCGCAGATGAAGCCGTCTGCGCCCACGCCGGCGGAATAACCTGATTTTTGTGGCGGAAAATTTATTGCCGCATTAGATTGCCGTGAGACCGCCCATGAGCGCCAAAAAAGCCACCGATGCCGAGTTCCTGACCAAGGAGCTGACCGTGCTGAACAAATCCGGCATCCACGCCCGGCCGGCGGCCATGTTCGTCAAGACCGCCAACCGGTTTGGCTGCGAAATCTTCGTGGAAAAAGACGGCGAAAAAATCAACGGCAAAAGCATCATGGGCCTGATGATGCTGGCCGCCGGCCCCGGCAGCAAAGTCACGCTCCACGTCAAGGGCGCGGATGCCGCCGCCGCGCTCGCCGAACTGGAAGCGCTCGTGCAGCGCAAGTTCGACGAGGAGTGATTCAATTCCAATCTGCAATTTCCAATTGCCCATTTCAGATAGGCGGCAGACTTTGGGCTTTCAACTTCGGGCTTGGGACTTTATTTTCCTCGCATGGCAACTGGAGAAATTGATGTGAAATACGTCGCGCATCTCGCGCGGCTGGCGCTCACGCCGGACGAGGAAAAAAAACTGTCCGCGCAGCTCGGCAGCATCCTCGGCTACATCGAAAAACTACGCGAGCTGGACGTGGCGAACGTCGAGCCGACCGCGCATGCCGTGCCGCTGGTGAACGTGACGCGTGCCGACGAAATTCGCCCCTCGCTGCCGCACGACGAAGCGTTGCGTAACGCGCCAAAAAAATCCGGCGGCCTTTTCGTGGTTCCTAAAATCGTGGAATAGCCTGTGGATTTTGAGTCGGCAAACATCTCATGAATCTTCCTAGCGTCGGTGGCTACATTGATCTCATCCGGCTGATTCTCGGCGAGTCGGTGCGCTACTTCGCCGTCCTGCTGTTTGCCGTGCTGGCCATCCGGCTTTGGCGTGGCGGACGGCGGCTCGCTGGCAGCCACCGCTGGCAAAGCCTTTTGGTGGCAGGCGTTTTTGGCGTGCTGGCCGCGGGCATTGGTTGGTTTTCCATTCGCGGCAGCATGGCGATGCTGTATTCCCATTACGCCACGCAGGCGTTTGAAGCCGGCCGGTTGGATTCAGCCTGTGTGCTTTTCGACACCTCCACGAAATACCGATCCGACGCCGCCGCCATCGGCAAAGAAGGCGTCTGTCTGCTGTGGCTGGGCAATTCCGCCCAGGGCGAAGCGTTGCTGGAACGTGCCCGGCAACTGCGCGGTGGCCCGTCGGCGTTTGAAGATTATTATCACGGCCTTTATTACATTTTGAACGGCGAAACGAAGCGCGGCGTGCCATTTTTTGAAACCGCCTCCCCGGACGCGGCGTATCATTGGCCGGTGCTGAAATATTTCGCTGCCCTGGCGCTGGACGTGAATGACCCGACGAACGCCGCCGACCTGATGAAGCCTTACATGGAAGCTGACGTCACCGATGCCGACCAAGCCTACATCGTCGCCTCGCTGAAATTCCTCGCCGGCCAAAAGGCCGAGGCGCAAAAATTGGCGGACAAATTTTATTCGCCGGATTTGCCGCCGTTCTGGAAAACGCGTTTTGAAAAATTGCAGGCCAGATTGAAAGCCGACCCTCACTGATATGTTTGAAAAACTGATTGCTGTTGTCCTGCGCCGCCGGTTGGAAGATGTCATGGCCGTGGGCGTCTCGCTCGTGCTGCTGGTTTTTTCTGGTGTTACGGAATTTTACCACGCGTTTCAGTTCAAGGCGCTGGATTTCGCCTTCATCCTGCTGCCGGTCGGAATTCTCGGCGTGAAATATCTGCTGGAATTGTTGGTGACCGGCGAGGAAGAAACCAACGCCCAAGGCGGACCGCTTAACATGCTCGCTGCGTTTTTCCGGCCGCTGGTCGGAATTTTCCGCGACTGGTTTCCCTTCGTGCTGTTGAGCGCCAGTTATTATTCGCTCTACAGCAATCTGATTTTCCGCATCAAGCCGCAGACCGACGATGCGTTGCTCGGCAAGATTGACGCGTTTTTGGTGGGCACGCAACCGTCCTTTTTGCTCGAACCATGGATCTCGCCAGGCCTGACGGATTTCTTGTCGCTGGTTTATTTTTCCTACGTGCTTTCGCTGCCGACGGTCGCATTTTATTTTTATGTCGCGGACAAAAAAAGCGTGTTCCGCCGCGTGATGATGGGCTACCTGACCCTGATGATGATGGGGCTGGCTAGCTACCTGCTCGTGCCGGCGATGGGACCCCAGACTCATTTCGCCGACCAATACACGCGCGACCTGCTGGGCCGGCAGTTCAGCAAAAGCGTGGAATACATCATCAACGCCGGCCGCGTCGGCTTCGACTGTTTTCCGTCGCTGCACGTCGCTATTCCGTTCCTGCTGTCGCTCTATTTGCACGATTACCGCAAAAAATTATTTCTGCCGTGCCTCGTCTACGTCTTGCTGATCGCTTTTGCCACAATTTATCTGCGCTACCACTATCTCACCGACGTGCTGGCGGCGTTTGTGTATGCGCCGGTCGCCTACTGGCTCAATGACTTTCTGCTCGCCAAATGGCCGGGCGAAGCCATCCTCAAAACCTCAAAACCTGCCGGCGATAACGCCGCAAAACCGGTATGCTAAACCAACTCACCATTTCTGAACTCACCGCGAAACTAGCCCGCCGCGAAGTCTCCGCGCGCGAAACCACGCAAGCCTGCCTCGACCAGATTCAGCGAGTGGACGGAAAAATCCACGCCTTTCTCAGCCACGATGACGCCGATGCGCTCGCGCAAGCAGACGCGGCGGATAAAGCCATCGCTGCCGGCGAACAGAAACCTTTGCTAGGCGTGCCCATTGCGGTGAAAGATGTGCTGGCAGTGAAAGGCCAACCGCTGAACTGCGCGTCAAAAATTCTCGGCAATTTCATTTCGCCCTACGATGCGACGGCGATTGAAAAATTGAAGGCTGCTGGCGCGATTGTTTTTGGGCGGTTGAACATGGATGAATTTGCGATGGGCAGCTCCACGGAAAATTCCGCGTTCGGGCCGACCAAAAATCCGTGGGACATCACGCGCATTCCCGGCGGCTCGTCTGGCGGCTCGGCGGCGGCGGTCGCGGCGGACGAGTGCATCGCGTCGCTTGGCTCAGACACCGGCGGCTCGATTCGCCAGCCGGCGGCGCTTTGCGGCTGCGTGGGTTTGAAGCCGACTTACGGAAGAATTTCCCGGTATGGCCTGGTGGCGTTCGCGAGTTCGCTGGATCAAATCGGCCCGTTCACCAAGGATGTGCGCGACGCGGCGACGCTCCTCGGCGTGATGAGCGGCGTGGATCCGCGCGATTCCACCAGCGTGCCGCAGCCGGTGCCCGATTACACACGGGCGCTGACCGGCGACATACGCGGGATGAAACTCGGCCTGCCGAAGGAATACATGATCGGTGGCCTTGATGCGGAGGTGAAGGCTTCTGTGGATGAGGCTGTAAAAAAATTTCAGGCACTTGGCGCGGAAATTGTGGAAATTTCTTTGCCCCACACGGATTACGCCGTGGCGACGTATTACATCATCGCCACCGCCGAGGCGTCGGCGAACTTGGCGCGGTTCGATGGCATCCGCTACGGCGCGCGCGTGGAGGGTGCGGATCCGATAGAGCTTTACGCGAAGACGCGCGGCGCGGGTTTCGGGTCGGAAGTGAAGCGGAGAATTATTTTGGGCACCTACGTTTTGAGCAGCGGTTACCACGACGCCTATTATTTGCACGCGCAAAAAGTTCGCACGCTCATCCGCAATGATTTTCTGAAAGCGTTCGAAAAAGTGGATGCCATCGTGACGCCGACGACGCCGACGGCGGCATTCAAAATCGGCGAGAAGTCGGACGACCCGCTGCAAATGTATCTGTCGGACATCTTCACGATTTCCTGCAACCTCGCCGGCATCTGCGGCGTGAGCGTGCCGTGCGGGTTTACGAAAAATCCCAAGCTGCCGGTCGGTTTGCAATTGCTCGGCCAGCCCTTCGGCGAGGAATCGCTTTTGAAGCTTGCGCACGCCTACGAACAGGCGACGCCGTGGCATAAAGAAAAAGCTGTAATTTAAGCCGACCTGCATTAGATTCCCAAAAGAATGCTGGCTTCACGGCAAACCAAAAAAATTCTCTTTTGGCTGGGATTGTCCCTGCCGATGGTGGCGTTGCTGGCGATGGCGTGGTTGGTGCACCAGACCGGCGGCCGCTTCAACAACTCCTTCACCTATGTCATGCAGAATTACAAGGTGCTGGATATCTTCGAGCAGACGCAGGCGCATATTGTGGATGCCGAGGCCGGCCAGCGCGGCTATCTGCTGACAGGCCGACCGGAATATCTCGAACCTTACCAGCACGGGATGCAATCCATCCGCGATAACATAGCGGATCTGAAAAAGCTCACCACCGGCGATCCCGTGCAGCAAGCTAATCTGGCAGCG
>Ga0208872_1002535_pt1 | contig 10557 bp, 5 predicted proteins | sample CryBogCBH12Aug08_FD_185508 | JGI IMG/M metagenome (GOLD analysis project Ga0208872, IMG submission 185508) | Freshwater microbial communities from Crystal Bog, Wisconsin, USA - CBH12Aug08 (SPAdes) | ecosystem: Environmental > Aquatic > Freshwater > Lake | place: Crystal Bog, Wisconsin, USA... | reverse complement strand
CAGCGCGCCGGCCAGATTCACGCCGCGTTTGCGGGCCAGTTCCAATTTCCGGGGGAAACTCGCCGCGGTGTAGCTCGAATACATCGTCCCATTGCGGTAGGCGTCGCGCGGCTCGCGGCACGCAGCGCAGCCCTCGGGATCGGATTCGCCGATGACCAACGGAAGATGCTTGAATTCGGGAAACCCCGCGACCACCGCGCAGGCGCCGTCAATGTTCCGCAACTGGTTTGCCATGTTCATGCGGACGTGGCCGTTCGTAAACGTCGGCGATCCCTTTGCGTGGAAGGAAATGAAATCCAGCGGCGAGCCGGTTTTTCCCGAAACGTAATTTGTTCCGTGGGCGCAGTGCCTCAGAAATTCGCCTAGAAACTTCCCGCCTGCGCCCATGGCGGTTTCCGGCCCGCCGACTTTTGCTTCTGGCAACGCGCGGCGCACGCCGTCAACGGCGTAATCGTAAAGTTTGAAATAATCCTCTTGGGAGCCGTGCCAATACCGGATGTTTGGCTCATTCCAGACTTCCCAATACCACGTCACCACTTCCGCGCGGCCGTATTTTTCCACGCAGTGCTTCGCCCATTCGTAGGAAAGGTTGCCCCACTTCACATAATCCTTCGGCGGATACGCCTGACCGGCACCGGCGTCGGCCATTTTATTCACCGGCGGATGCTGCGGATAATTTTGTGGATGGGTGGACAACGCCTCCGGCATGAATCCGATTTGCACATACGGCCGGATGCCGTGCGCCAGATAGGTGTCGAAAATTTTGTCATTGATGCTCCAATCGTAAACCGGCGTGCCGTTCGCGTCCTCCTTATAGGCGCTGGTGGAGCCGAACTTTAGCGCATACGCGCCATCGCCGCTGGTCAGCAAATGATGCGCGCGGAAATAAACCAGGTTGCGATTTTCGCGCCCGATGTCGCCGAGTTCGCCCAGCAATTTTTGCCCATCTTTCATATAGGCGTAATTCGGTTCATCCGCACCAAAAAAACGCCAGATGGGTTTGAGTTCACCGAGCGGCTTGGCGACGTCCACCGTGATCGAGGCGCGGAGAAAGTTGGTGCTGGGAACCGAATCCGCTGCCAATCCGGACGACAGCAAACTGCAATAGATAGATATAAGAGTGAATTGGATTTGCTTCATAAATTTAAATAAGCGTCTTCATGATGCCGGTGGCTTTGTTGGATTTTTTTCGAAGAGAGGATCGCATGTTCATTTCCTTCTATTTTTTAAAAATTGGTCGAAAAAAGCAACCACCAGTGGGCGAAGGTCGCGCTGTTTGGGTTGCAGATCAAAGGTGTGAGCCGCTCCCTCCAGAATGACCAACTGACAGTTAACACCGGCGGTCTTCATGGCCGCGGCAAACTGCTTGGACTGTTCCACCGGCACAGTCGTGTCGGCTGTGCCATGCAGAATGAGAAACGGCGGCTGTCCTTTCTTGAGATAATTAATGGGCGATGCCTTGCGATACACATCTGGAACTTCTTTACGGGTTCCGCCCATTGACATCGAATCACGCCACGTCGTGAGATCCGCGATACCATACATGTCCACCACAGCCTGCACTTGGCAGGAATACTCGGCATAAGGACCTGCGGGATCAAGTCCGTCGGCGGAACCGGTTACCCCCAACATAGACGCTAAATGTCCCCCTGCGGATCCACCAATGACTCCGATGTGCTCGGGGTCGATTTGGAGTCGGCTGGCATTCTTGCGCAGCCAGCGAACAGCGGTCTTGCACTGTTGCAGATTTTCCGGCCAAGTCGGAACACCGTTGCCGGTGGCTAGGACATAGTTAATGCTGAGACAGATGTATCCCTGTTGCGCCAGAGTGTTGCCGATGTTCTGCTCACGGCTGGAGGCCTTGTCACCACCAACCCAGCCACCACCGTGAATAATAACGATGCCGGGACAGAGTTGTCCTTTGGGAATGTCAACAGGAGCGTAAAGATCCGCCTTGGGCTGATTGTCGCCGCCCAAATAGTCAATGTCCTTTTCCAGCCGAACACCCTCCGCAGCCGTCCGCTGAGGCGCTACCTCAATCGGCTTGATGCCTTGTGCGGGCTGATCTAGTTCCAGCACGATGACTGTGTCAACACCGGTTCGCCGGGTTGCTGTGACAAAAAGTTTAATGCCTTGGTCATCCTGTGACCATTTGTCAATCGGCTTGCCACCGAAAATCGAAGCGCCCACCACCTTTGCCGGAAGGGGCGGCAAACGCAATGATTCCCCCGCCCATTCGAGAACATGAACGTAAATCGTCTTCCCGCGGCGGGTCGAAACACCATAGTCGCCGGGCAGAAACGGACCGCCGCGCGTCCCGTAGACACTCTCGCCATTTTTCGCTAGCCACTGCCCTAGTTCCTTGAGGCGTGCCACCTGCTCCGGCTCGATCTCGCCATCCGGACGCGGCCCGACATTCAAGAGCAGGTTGCCGTCGCGGCCAACCGTGTTGACCAGCAATCGAACGCACTTTTCCAACGACATCGGCGCGGTGCGATCAGGCATGTAGCCCCAGCCGCCGGCGAGCGTTGTGCACAATTCCCAGGGAGTCTGGTCGTTGTAATCACCCATGCGTTTCTCTCCCTCTCGGGTCTCGAAATCGGCAGGCGTGCCTGTTCGATCATTCAGGATCAAATTCGGCTGAAGTTCCCGCGCGCGGGTGTTCACAACATCATCCTGCCAATTAAATTTACCGGCATAACCCTTGGAGCGATCGCGTGGGTGCCATCCACTTGCGTTACCACCGTATTCAAGCCCACCGAACGCCAGCCAGTTCGGCCCACCGCCGTCATACCAAAGAATATCCACCTTGCCGTAGTTCGACATCAACTCAAGCACTTGCCGGTGGTATTTCTCGCGCATAGCCTCTGCGTTTTCACGGTAAAGGTCCGGAAAGAAATATCCGGGATACTGCCAATCTAAAGGGGAGTAGTAGAATCCTATCCGCATACCGGCTTGATGAGCAGCATCGGCAAACCCTTTCACGAAATCGCGATGAGCTGCCGATTTCATCGCATTGAAAGGATAATCTTTGCTGTCGAACAGGGCGAAGCCATCATGATGCTTCGTCACCATCACCATATATTTCATACCTGCATCCTTGGCGATTTTGACCCAGTCCTGTGCCGAGAATTTTTCCGCCGAGAACTGGTTGGTCAGGCTGGCGTAATCGCCGATACTCATCTTCTGGCTCCACAAATCCCAGCCGCCTTTTCCGGTGATGGAGAAAAGACCCCAATGGATGAACATGCCGAACCGCGCTTCCCGCCACCAAGTAAGTCGCTCCTCCGACGCCTTCGTAACCAGCACCGCCGACTTACGTGGAACCGGTGGTGCCACGACCAAGTCAGCGGCTGAATCTGGTTTCTGATTAATCGCAGCGGCATCTGCAAAGAGGCTGGCGGCCGAGAGAATAGAAATGGATATCAACGCAGCCAGCAGCTTGATGGTGTGAATTTGTTGTTTCAAATAAAAATTCATTTGAGCGCGTTTATTGTTTCATTAAGTCAGCGAGTTCACGGTTTCACCACGTTGGTTGAAAAAGCTTTCTCCAACCGGGTGTATTCTTCCCCAGAAATCGGGAGAACCGTGCCGTGTCGGAATTTGAATGGAAAGGAAAAGCCTTCGGCCTTGGTGAAATTTCCTTTGCTCAAATCAAGCGTGTTATAAGGTTGATAACCTTGGGATTTGGCGTAGGCGTCAACGATTAAACACCACGTTGTAGGCTCTCCGGTGCTCTTCGCATGCAGGGGATAGCATTCGGGACCTTCGATGCCCAGAGTTGTGGCCAGTGAAAACCCGTCCACTTCCTTCCAGGGACCGGCGAGTTGGGAGCTGGATTCCATAATGATCGCTTTGCGGGTTTCATCTTTGGAAAACCGGTGATACATCCGGCCATCGTGAACGATGTTGGTGTCAATGGTGCCAGAGTCGCGTTGAATATAGATAGCGGGCGGGCTAAATTCTCGGAAATCCTTAGTATGACAAGCCCAGATCCGATGCTTTTTGAAATGGTCAGTCGCCGTCGTTGAGGCCCAGAACACAAGATAGTCGCCGGCGGCGGGATCATAAATAGCTTCCGGTGCCCAGGCACACCCGGCATCCTTTGGCGCAACATTTGCGAGCCGAGGTCCGATCCAGTTGACTAGATTGGTGGATTCCCAAATCACCAACGACTTGCTTCCCGATTCGACTACTTGTTTCCAGGTGGCTGGCCCATTTCCGACCTCTTTCCTTTTCAAATAAATGGATAAGTCGGTGGCCACCAGAATGAATCTCCCATCCTCCGTCCGCAGCAAGTAGGGGTCACGCGCGCCTTTTTCACCGATTTGACTGACCAAGACTGGCTTGGACTCGTTGAGCGCAGTCCAGGTGCGCCCGTCCCGGCTCAAGGCAAAGTGAATTTGTTCGCCGTTCGGACTCTCGCCTTTGAAGGTGACGAACAGATAGCCGCCGTCACCTGCTCGACACCATGCTGGCGAAAGGAGCAACAACAGCATGATGATGAATGTCAGTGTGTATTTCATGTTTGTTTTTGTCTCGGACGGTTATGGTGTCAGGACGCCTTGTTGTTTTTTCTGATTCCGAACATAGATGATTGTCACAGGCTTGTTGCCGACTGTCTTCATCGCGGCCAGAAAATCACCACATGACTGCACGGGCTTGCCGTTGACGCTTTGGATAAAATCGCCAGCCCGCAAGCCCATCTTGTAAGCGGGACTGTCTGCCGGACACGCCTCGACCACCACACCCTTTTCGCCTTCAGATATCTGAAGTGCCGAAAATTCCATCTCCTCCAGTTCTCGAACCTTCGCTCCCTGCCAATCATGAAGCTTCTTGGCGGGCGAGGCCGAAACTTGTGGCTGTTCAATTTTAGGAAAATCCGGGGTGCGCGCAATGGCTTTCAGGCGCGGCAAGGTCACCCCAAATTGATCCATTGGGAAATTTTTGAATCCAAGTTGTAGTGCCGGTGAGCCAGCCTTGACGCGATAATCCCCCTTTGCCGGATCAATAAACATCGGATCACCGACCAGCGAATGGACATCGCACCCGTTGGCCGCAAATTTGATACGATCCGCCTCGGAAGTGGTGAACAGGTTCCGGTCAATCTCTTTGCCCCACTTGTTCTTATCCTCCGCCTTGCCCCATAAATCGGTCAGCATGTGGGACGGCAAATAAGGCCGCATCACAATATTTTGGGTGAAGACATCCTCGCTGGAGGGAAACCAGCAATGGGGATGCATGGTGTTATTGACAACGATGTTGTTCCTCACAATCCGCCGGAATCCCTCGCGCAGTTTCAGACCTCGTCCCAACAGGAGATTGTTGTAGATCTCGTAATTGCTGGAGCCGTCGTCAAGATCAACATCGAAGCCATAGTCGCAACGCCAGCGGTTATTCCGCAGGATGATCGGCTTGACCGCGTCGGCAAAAGCAAACTCCGACATCGGAATGGCCGTGTTCATCTTCTTCATGGAACTCGCTGATCCTGCCCAATAGCGATCCCGGCCCCAAGAATTATAGCTGCCGTGGTCTCCGGTCTCGAATACGGTATCGAAGACATCGCAGAACTCGATCACGTGTCCTCCCCAGCAGCCGTCCCCGATATTGATTCCTGCCCGGGGCACCTCGTAGAGCGAGCAGTGTCTTACAGTAATATCCTGTGCCATGGAAATTTCCACACAAGCTGACTGTTTCTCCAACCGCCCAATGCGCGTGATCAGACAATCCTCAACCAAACAATTCGCCGGATAATCTTCGGTCAGCGGACCGGGCGTGCGGTCAATCTCTTGAGGTTCCAACTGTGGCTTGCCACCACTCCACGGATTGCCCGGCCCCCAGGAGAACATGGGACTGCGCACCGCTTTTGACTCGCCGACCATCGCCACGCCATTGGCACCACACTCGCGAATCAAGCAGCCGCGCACCGCAATGTTGCGATTGTAGCCGCTGATGAAAATGGCATTGCCTCCCAGTTGCTCGAAATCGCAGTTCTCGATCGAACAATTCTCTGCACCACGCACAAACACCGCTCCGCCACGGTAAATCGTCCAGTCCGAACGCAGCAACGATTCCTTGTTCTCCATGAATGTGCGGGACGCCCCGGTAAATTGCATCCCTCGCAGAGAAACGGATTTCACCGGTTGTTCTTTCGTCCCTGCAAACTCGATCAAATGTCGCAGCCGCACGCCCTCGACTTGTGCGGTTTTCAAGTCAACACCCTTGGGCGGATAGTAATAGAGAGTGTCTGTTTTGGAATTGTGGAACCATTCACCAGGTGCGTCCAACTCCTCAAAAATATTTTCGACAAACCGGAAATCCTTGTGAGGCCCTTTGTCGGGACGGTTGTGTTGCCACCCTCCTTCTAACTGAAGCATGCCGTTAGCGTTCTTGCCCAGGATTCGGTAATGCAGGCTTCCCCACAAAGCTGCCTGTAGGGTGTGAACATATCCCCCCGCCGGATCAGCCCAGCGGGCCACACGCTCAGGTGTGGTTGCGTTCCCTGAAGAACCGTTGAATTTCGGCGCATCTGAATCACCATTGGCACCCGGCCCAAAACGCTTTGGTTTCGTCGTCTTCGGGTCATAGTTCGGATAGCGGGCCATGTGTTGAAGCTGACCGTTGATGAAGAGTTGATCGAACGTCAGTCCCGCTGGCGTCTTCGCCTGCATGATTCCAGCCTTGTAAGGCTCCCACTTCAAGTCGAGTTTGCTCCCGCCACTAATGAAGACCTTCTCGCCTTCAACGGCGCGATATTCAGTTCCAGAATCTTCGCTGGTAAACACAAGCGTCTCCGGCAGGTAATATGTGCCGGCGTGAACAACGACGGTTGCTTGGGTTTTTCTCGCCTCACGCTGCGCCGCCGCAAGCGTGCGAATCGGGCCTTCCGGTCGAACGTGGATTTCCGTCGAGTTGGCTGACGACGCCAGCAGCAGGGCGGCGAAAGCTGTGAACGTGTGTTTCATTTTATGTGAAGACGAATATCCGAGGACGAGTCACCGCTCGACAATTTACCAAAGTAAAAGCTCACCGCACCAGAATATTCTCCCTGTGCCACGACAGGCTGACCTTGCGGACCGCCTTCTTTTGCCGCCTTGAACTTGTTACCCACGGGCGGAATCACGTCCAGAAATCCAAGGCCGCATTGTGGCACCGGCGCCAAGGCATTGACCGAAAGTCTGGCCGACGGAAATTCCGGCATGAGCACCTGCACGAACGGCACCGCGCTGCGGTTGATAACAGTGAACGGGCCTTCGGCGGTGTCGAATTGCATCCAACGGACATTGGAGAAAAACCCTTTGAACTCCGGATAAATCCAGTCGCGGTAACCGGCTATCGTGTTGTTGTAATCATTTTCCCACTCGCCGACCGTCACTCCTAGCCGCCGGTTTTGCCAGACGCGATAGGGTCCGTCGCCCAGCCAGCGTTTGTGCCGCACCAAATTTTCCGGATAATCAAAACTGACGCCAAGAAAATTGTTCGTGCCCGCCGCTGTGTAGGTATAGTCGCAGTGGATCCAGCCGTTGCCGCCAACGCGCCAGCGGACGGATTTCATATTGCCATCGAACTGCGCGGTGACGATGGCCTCCGGGCCGTTGGTGGTAAAAATAATTTCGCGCAACGTAGCGTTGCCGACCATCGGGCGCGGGCCGTTGGCAAATGAAAAACTTTGCGAGCCGCGCTGCACGCCGACGAGTCGGCCAGTCTGCCGGCTGAACTTCGCTGTCAGATTGCCCGCCGTTGCCACGATGTCTCCACCGGCTTCCGCCACTGTGGCGCACTGAGCTGCTGGTTCCAAGATCAGGCTTTTCCCTCCGTCAATTTGAAGCGGCCAGACGCCAGTCCAAAGTTCGCGCCCACTCGGATCGCTGACACGCAATGCCAGCGCCTCCGCACCTGGGGTGGACGGCGGCAAAAAAGCAAGCTCACCTGTTTTACCGGGAGCGATTCCCGGTGCCGGTATTTTGCCCGAATTGAGAACTTGATAGCCGCCCTTTTCGGTGGGCGAAGTATACTTTCGCAATTCCCACTCCAACCGGCATTCGTTGACGTCGGTAAAACTGTAGCAATTTCCCACTTGGAACTTTCCGTTTTCAGCCCGCTTGACCTGAACCGGCGACCAGATTTCCTTGATGGTGTAATAGCTGCCTTCGCGCTGGCGATACGGCCCAACGATACCGTCGGGCGCTTGATTATCCGCCACATCAATCTCGCCGGTGTCAGGGCGTTTGACGCCTTCGTCCAGAAGCGCCCAGATGAAACCGCCCGCGCAGTTTGGAAGGCTCATCATCAAGCTCCAGTAATCCGCCAGCCCCGCGCCCGCGCCGCCATCGTAAAGCCCGTGCAAGAACTCCGTCGGCATGTAGATGATTTTGTTCGGCAAATGGGTATCACCGGCCTTCGTCGTTTCTGTGTCGTGGGAACGCATCGGTTTGCGATTTGCCGCCTCCACAACTTTGTTATAGGCGCGATAATGTGCCGTGTTGATGCCGCTAAACAACTCCCAGGGATGCAGCACGCGCCGGTGTTGCGGATCGAATCGAGCGAATAAATTGTCGAGATTTGTGTTGAAGCCGCCTTCGTTACCGTTGTCCCAGAAAAGTATGCTTGGGTGGTTTACGTCGCGCGTGACCATCGCTTCGACAAGCCGCGTGCCGGTGGGCGTTTCATAGAAATGGTGCCAGCCGGCGAGTTCGTCGAGCACGTAGAGGCCAAGTTCGTCGCATAGGTCGAGAAACGCCACATCCGGCGGGTAATGCGACATACGGACGGCGTTGCCGTTCATGTTCTTGATGGTCTCAATGTCGAGCCGATGCACCGCCTCGCTCAAACAGCGCCCCGAATCCGGCCAAAACGAATGCCGGTTCACGCCCTTGAGGATGATCTTGCGCCCGTTGAGATACAGCCCGTCGCCGTCGCGCACCTCGAACGTGCGGAAGCCGAAGCGCTGCTTGACCTTGTGAATCGTCTCGCCGCCACGCTTTAGCCGCACTTCGACCTGATAAAGATTCGGCGTCTCGGCAGTCCATTGTTTAGGCGATGGGATTTGTGTCCGTAATTGCGCCGAATCCTCACCCGTCCCGGCGGCGACGATGCCCGCAGCAAACGGCTCACCAACGTTTTTGCCGTCGAGTGTCTGTATCTGTGCCTCGGCTTGCCAGGCGGTGGTGACACCATTGAAGAACACTTTGGCGGAGAAATTGCCGTCCGCCTTCGCATCAATCGCCACGCGCTCGATGAAACTCTGCGGCACCGCTTCGAAATAGACGGGACGGTAGATACCTGCGAACACCCAGTAATCACCCATCCGTTCCGCCTTGTTCACCGACTCATTCGCCGAGTGCCGCGCCACGTCCACCTCCAGCCGGTTCGCCGCGCCGAACTTGACCAACTTCGTCACCTCGTATTTGAAGCGGTAGAACCCGCCTTGATGCACCGGCCCGACGGATTCGCCGTTCAGCTTCGCGGTCGTATCCGTCATCACGCCATCGAACACCAGAAATATCCGCTTGCCGTTCCAGCCGGTGGGCACAGCGAATTCGTGTTCGTATAAACCGTGTTCGTTCCATGCATTGGTCGAGTCCTTGTGATACGTCAACGTGCCAAAGCCCTTAACGTCCCATTGCGACGGCACCGACAGGTTCGTCCCAAACACCGGAGTTTGCGCCGGACGTGCAAAAAAACTTCCACGGCACGGCATCATCCTTGTCATGGCCGGAGAGGAACTGAACCTCGGTTTCCTGCGCTGATACGGAAAGTGTCAGTGACAGTAACAGCGGCAAGAGAGTCGTGCCGGTGAAAAATTGGGCGGTAGGGTTTTTCATCGTGGGGTTTTCCTTGTCCATGGCTGCTCTATTCATAACGTGAAGGTAATTCGAGGATGCGTCGCACCACTCGCTTGCGAGAGCACTTGGAAAGTGCAAACAATAACGCAACAGGCAATTAACATTTTCATTAATGTAATGCCTTCGGTTCTAATTGTTGCTGCCGCGACAACGCGCCGTCGAGAATGACTTCTTCTCCGGCTTTCAATCCTAATTTCAGCGAGTGTTTTCCATAACGGATGAGCACCGGAGCGCCAGCTTGCGAATGAATTGAGGCTCGTGTCAGTTTGCCGTCTCGCCACTCCATGCCAACGGTGAAACCACCTCGCGCGCACAATCCCTTTACACTTCCCGTTGGCCACGCCTTTGGCAGGGCTGGCAATAATTCAATCTCGTATTCCCCACTCTTCACATCCGGGTTGATGGAGGACTGCAGGAGTATTTCGCTGATTCCCGCAGAACCTCCAAAATTGCCGTCAATCTGAAACGGGGGGCAAGTATCCAGCAGGCTGGGGAGTGTGTTCGTGGTAAGCAACGCGTCCAACATCTTGTGGGCGTGTTCGCCATCTTTGAGGCGTGCCCAGAAGTTGATCTTCCAAGCCATACTCCAGCCGGTGCCCTCGTCGCCACGGATTTCGAGCGTGCGGCGCGCAGCGGTCGCGAGTTCGGGGGTGCCACGCACGGTGATTTGGTGACCGGGATAAAGGCCATAGAGATGGGAGGTGTGCCGATG
>Ga0208872_1002534_pt1 | contig 10561 bp, 11 predicted proteins | sample CryBogCBH12Aug08_FD_185508 | JGI IMG/M metagenome (GOLD analysis project Ga0208872, IMG submission 185508) | Freshwater microbial communities from Crystal Bog, Wisconsin, USA - CBH12Aug08 (SPAdes) | ecosystem: Environmental > Aquatic > Freshwater > Lake | place: Crystal Bog, Wisconsin, USA... | reverse complement strand
AGAAAAAATCCGTGCTGCTCGCCGCGTGCGACACCTTCCGCGCCGCCGCCATCGAACAGCTCAAACTCTGGGGCACGCGCCTCAAAGTCGAAGTCATTGCCAGCGCTTACGGCGCGGACGCAGCGGCGGTGGCGCACGATGCCGTGACCGCCGCGCTCGCGCGCAAAACGGATTACCTGTTCATTGACACCGCCGGGCGGCTGCACACGAAGCACAATCTGATGCAGGAATTGCAGAAGTTGCACCGCGTCATCGGCAAGCAACTCACCGGCGCGCCGCACGAAGTGTTATTGGTGCTCGACGGCAGCACGGGCATGAACGCACTGAACCAGGCGCGCGAATTTCACAAGGCCGTGCCGCTCACCGGTCTCATCGTCACCAAACTCGACGGCACCAGCAAAGGCGGCATGGTGGTGGCGATTCAGAAAGAACTCGGCCTGCCCATCAAATTCATCGGCCTGGGCGAACAGCCGGACGATTTGCAGCCGTTCGACGCGAAGCAGTTTGCGCAGGCGTTGTTTGAGGAATGAAAAGTCACGCAAAGCCGCAAAGCCGCAAAGAAGTTTCCCAAAAGCTTCGCGCTTTTGCGCCTTTGCGTGAAGCCCTCCGGTTGGCCAAACGGGGTTTCGGTGCGACTTCGCCGAACCCGATGGTCGGCGCGGTGTTGGTGAAAAGCGGCAAAATCATCGGGCGCGGCTGGCACCGGCGTGCCGGTTTGCCGCACGCGGAAATCGAGGCGCTTCGCGACGCGCAAAAACGCGGCCACGATTCCACCGGCGCGACGCTTTGCGTCACGCTGGAACCGTGTTGCACGCACGGCCGCACGCCGCCGTGCACCGAAGCCATCATTGCCGCCGGAATTAAAAAAGTCGTCATCGGCGCGACCGATCCGAATCCCCAGCACGCCGGCAAAGGCTTCAGAATTTTGCAGCGCGCGGGAATTGAAGTGGTGGTTGCTGATTCTAAATCCCGGTGGGGCGAGCGTCCTCGCGAGCCGGACACCGGTGGTTTAAGCGGCTCGCGAGGACGCTCGCCCCACCAACGAATTGCCGATGAGTGTGCGAAGCTGAACGAGGCTTTTAATCATTGGATTGTTCATCACACGCCGTTCGTCACCGTGAAAGCCGCGATGACGCTGGATGGAAAAATCGCCACCGCCACCGGCGAATCCAAATGGATCACCGGTGAGAAAGCCCGCGCGCACGGCATGAAATTGCGCCAGGGCAGCGACGCCATTCTCGTCGGCGTGAACACGATTCTGGCGGATGATCCGTCGCTATCATTCAGGCCAGCTGGGAACATTCAACATTCAACATTCAACGTCCGACATCCAAAGCTTCGCCGCATTGTTCTCGATTCACGAGCACGGACGCCGTTGACGGCGAAAGTGGTGAGCGATGAATTGGCCGCGTTGACCACCATCGTCGTCAGTAAACACGCGCCGAAAAACCGCGTGGCGGCGTTGGCAAAACGCGTGAAGGTGCTGGTCGCGCCGCTCAAGAAATCTGCAATCCGCAATCCGCAATCCGCAATTGATTTGCGCTGGCTGTTGCAAAAGCTCGGCGCGGAAAATGTGACAAGCCTGCTGGTGGAAGGCGGTGGCGAGGTGAATGCCTCATTTTTGCTCGGCGGGTTGGCGCAGCGCGTGGCGTTTTTTTACGCGCCGAAAATTCTCGGCGGCCGCGATGCCCGCAAAGCCGTGGCCGGTGACGGCGCCCAAAATTTAAGCGAAGTGATTCAGTTGCGGGACGTCGCGTGGCGAAAACTCGGCGACGATTTGCTGCTGACGGCGCGGGTTTAAATGGTAGGGCAAAGCGGCTGCTTTGCCAAAAGCTCAAATGGTGGCTCACAAATAAATGGGCAAAGCGGCAGCTTTGCCCTACCGTATTTATCATGTTCACCGGCATTGTTGAAGAAGCGGGCGTCATTGAAAAAATCACGCCGACGAAAAAATCCATTGAAATGACCGTGCGTGCCAACCTTTGCGGGCGTGGCGTGAAAGTCGGTGACAGCGTGGCGGTCAACGGCTGCTGCCTGACAGCGGTGAAAATTTCCGCGCGCGGCAAGTTCAAGCTGATTCAATTTGATTTGCTGCAAGAAAGTTGGAGGCGAACGAATTTCCAATTTGGCAAAATCGGTTCGCTCGTAAATCTGGAACGCTCGCTGCGCGCGAACGGCGAGTTGGGCGGGCATTTTGTCACCGGCCACGTGGACGGCCTCGGCAAAATCATCCGCTGGGAACGTGCTGGTAAGGATCATGTGCTGGACATCGCCGCACCGGTGGAGGTGATGAAATATCTGGTCTTCAAAGGCTCGGTGGCGGTAGACGGCATCAGCTTGACGGTGGCGAGCGTGCAGCAAAAAAGTTTTCGCATCTGGATCATTCCGCATACGTTTGACGTGACGGTCTTGCGTGAAAGAAAAGTCGGTGACGCGGTGAATTTAGAGGCCGATTTGCTTGGAAAATATGTGGAAAAGTTTTTGGCGCGGCGAAAGCGTTGAAAGTCAGCGACTTTCTTGGCTTGAAAAATTAACGCGGCTGACACAGAATTGCCACACACCTCAAATAGCCTTATCGCGTGAACACGACCAAAGAATCTGTCCGCCTTGTCGTCAGCCAGTCGGCACAATATGCCACGCGGTTGGCGCGTTCCGCCGAGGAAATGCGCGCAGCGCAGTCGCTGCGGTTTGAGGTGTTCAATCTCGAACTCAACGAGGGGTTAGCCGAATCCCACGCGACCGGACTGGATGCCGATCCGTATGACGCTGTGTGCGACCACCTGCTGGTGGAACACGTTCCGAGCGGCAGCATCGTCGGCACCTACCGGCTGCAAACCGGCACGAATGCCGGAAAAAATCTGGGCTATTACTCCGAGCAGGAATTTTCCTTCGCGCCGTTCGAGCCGTTGCGCGGCGAAATTGTCGAGTTGGGTCGCGCTTGTGTCCATAAACAGCACCGTAACTTGAGCGTGCTCGGCCTGTTGTGGAAAGGCATCGCCGATTACGCCCGCGAACGCGGTGGCCGCTATCTCATCGGTTGCAGCTCCATCACCTCGCAGGATCCGGCGGCGGGCGCTTCCACTTACACGGAGCTTTGCCGGAATCATCTGGTGGCAACACCGTGGCGCACCAAACCGCTGCCCGCCTACGAATGTCCGATGGATCATCTCGCTGAGGAACACACCCCGGTGCCCAAACTGCTGCGCGCCTATCTCGCCGTTGGAGCCAAAATTTGCGGACCACCGGCGCTGGACCGGCAGTTCAAAACGATTGATTTTCTGACCTTCGTGGATTTTGAGGCGCTCACGCCGGCCGCCCGCGAACGTTTTCTCGGTTGACCGGTGGCAGCCCCACGGCGGAAACTGGCGCATGACAATTCGCGCGGCGGGTAAACTCCTTTGGTTCGGCTGGGAAGTGGTTGTGATCAGCACCAACTACCTTTTCACCGCCGCTTTGGTTTCTCAAAAAAAACGCCGGCTTGCCCGTGCCGCGTGGTTGAGCCGCGCCTCGCGCCGGCATCTGAAAATTTTCGGCTACTCCGCCAGCGTCACCGGTGAAATTCCCAAAAGCGGTCTGCTCGTCAGCAATCATTTGAGCTACCTCGACATTCTCGCCATCTGCGCGACGGCCCCGGCGGTGTTTGTTTCGAAGGCGGACGTGCGGCGCTGGCCGCTATTCGGCTGGCTGGCGGCGATCGGTGGCACGGTTTTCATCGAACGCGAACGCCGCACGCACGTCGGCACGGTGAACCGCGAAATTGAAAACGCGCTGGCCGACGGCGCGCTGGTGGTGGTGTTTCCGGAAGGCACCAGTTCCAACGGCGAGACGGTGCTGCCGTTCCGCGCCTCGCTGCTGGAACCGGCGCTGCGCGGCGGGCATTCGATTTCCGTGGCGTGGCTGCACTACGACCTCGCCGATGGCGACGCGAAACAGGAAGTTTGCTACTGGGGCGACCACTCGTTTTTTCCGCACCTGCTGAATTTGATGGGTAAACGCCGCGTGCACGCGACGCTACGGTTCGCGAAATTTCACCGCACCACCGGCGACCGCAAGGAACTGGCGCAGCAACTGCGCGAAGCGGTTTTGGAACTAAAGGCGAAAGGCTGACGCGCTTCACCACTTCACCGGCACAGTCAGCTTTTTGCCGAAGCGGTTGGTATAATGCAGTTGCCGGTGGTGAACGCCGTATTCGTGGACGAGCTTGGTGATTTTCACGTCGTAGCAGCAATACTCGGCGATCTCCGCGAGCTTGCCTTCCTTGAACCACTGAATCGCCTGCAAGCCTTCCGCCGTTTTTTCCACGCCGAAGGTCGCCGTGGCGATGGAATCCAGCGACAGCCGGTGGCCGAGCGTTTCGTTCAACACCACCAGCATGTCGAGCGTGGGCAATTGCGTGAGGTCGAGCGTCGTGTAACCGTGCAGCACCTCGTAATCGAAGCGCAAATTGTTAAAACCCACGACGAGGTCGGCGCGCTGCAAGTCGGCAATCAAATCGTTGACCTGTTTCTCGCCGTAAATTTTATATTCACCGGTGGCGCTGCTGCACGTCACGCCCACGCTCATGCCCATCTTGGCAATGTTGCCCCAGCCGCCGACTTCCTCGGCGGACTTTTGCGTTTCCAAATCGAAATAAACAATGTTCTTTGCCACGGTGGCATCCATTAAAAATGGTGGAGCACAAGTTCGTCGAGCCAATAATGAAAATGCCGGTTAAAAAACCATCGGAACGGTTGCCGGTGGTAGTCGGTCCGGCAAAAAAAATAACGCGGACCAGAATCATTTTTGCGTTTGCAAAAAGCTGGTCCGCGTTTGGAGCGGCACCGGGGTCAGGACTGGCTGTAATCGGGATATTCCGGCTTGAACATCTGCGACTGGATGAACGCCGTCAAATCGGCCGGCCGCGCTTGGTCGGTGAGTTTGGTCGCATAGGCTTCCTCAGCCACCGCCACGGCGATCTTGATGGAAACCTCATGGATGCGCTTGAGCGACGGATAAATCCGGCCTTCGGCCAACTCTTCCTCGCGCAGCAATGAAGCCAGCGCCTTGGCGGCCGAGACAAACATAGAATCGGTGATGCGTTTCGCGCCGCTGGCGACGACGCCGAGACCGACACCGGGGAAGATGTAGGCGTTGTTGCCCTGACCGGGAACGTGCGTCTTGCCGTTGAGCGTCACCGGCGCGAACGGGCTGCCGCTGGCGAAGAGCGCGCGGCCATCCGTCCATTTGTAAGCTTCTTCGGCGGTGCATTCCGCCTTCGAGGTCGGATTGGACAACGCGAAGATGACGGGCCGCTGATTGTAGCTGCCAACGGCCTTGACAATTTCCTCGGTGAACGTCCGGGGCTGGCCAGAAACGCCGATGAGCATGGTAGGCTTGATGGCTTTGACGGCAGAGAGCAAATCAACGCACGGCGCATGGTCGTGAGCGTAATGTTTTTTGTGCTCCACCAAGTCAGTGCGGCTCTTGACGATGAGGCCCTTGGAATCCACAAACCAGATGCGCTGGCGCGCCTCGGCCTTGGACAAACCTTCTTCCATCAGCACGGCAACGATGTTGTCGGCGATGCCCATGCCGGCCTCGCCGGCGCCGAGAAACAGCACGCGGTGATCGCTCATCTTGCCACCGGTGACGCGCAGCGCCGAGAGCACGCCCGCCAGCGCCACGGAACCGGTGCCCTGAATGTCGTCGTTGAACGTGCAGAGCTGGTCGCGATACGTTTCCAGCAACCGGAAAGCGTTGCTGTTGCCGAAATCTTCAAACTGGAACAGCACGGTGGGGAAAACTTTTTTGACCGCCGTCATGAATTCATCAATAAACGCGTCGTATTCCGCGCCGCTGATGCGTTTCTGCCGCAGGCCGATGTAGAGCGGATCTTTGAGGAAGGTCTCGTTGTTGGTGCCAACATCAATCGTGATGGGCAGGCATTGCGTCGGATGAATGCCGGCGCAAGCGGTGTAAAGCGAGAGTTTGCCAATCGGGATGCCCATGCCGGACGCGCCCAAATCGCCGAGACCAAGAATGCGTTCGCCATCGGTGGCAACGATGACTTTCACATCATCCGTCGGCCAGTTCCGGAGCACTTGTTCGATGTGACCACGGTCATTCAGCGAAACATACATGCCGCGTGAGCGGCGGAAAATGTGGCCGAATTCCTGGCACGCCTTGCCCACGGTGGGCGTGTATATAATCGGCATCATCTCTTCCAAATTGTCCATGACGACGCGGTAAAACAGCGTCTCATTGCGATCCTGCAAACCGGCGAGCTGGATATAGCGTTCGAGGTCGCTGGGTTTGTTGCGGAAGTTGGCCAGCACCCGTTTCACCTGCTCGTCCATGGTTTGGACGTGCGGCGGCAACAAACCGCGCAGGCCGAGCGCATCGCGTTCCGCCTCGGTGAACGCGGTGCCTTTGTTGAAGACGGGATTATGCAGCCACTCCACGCCTTTGCTGGGCAGCGCGCGGCCGCCGGGATTGGATTTCTTTGTGCTCTTATTTTTCATGTTCAAAATCGTGCTATTAAAAACTAATAACAAGAACACCGACGATGCACTGGACTTAATTTGCTAAAATCACCCATTTTATTGCAAGGCGGTGGAAATCCACCGGCTGCCGGTGGTTCGGACTTGTGCCGCCGTTTTTCCTTTGCGAGTATTCCGGCGCAGGCGCGATGCAACCTCCAATACATTATCCCAAACATTACTGCGGCGTTTTTGGCGTCTTCGGCAGTCCGAACGCCGCCGAACTCACTTACTACGGCCTCTACGCGCTGCAACATCGCGGCCAGGAAAGCGCCGGCATTGTCACCAGCCACGACGGTAAATTTTTCAAGCATCACGGCATGGGTCTGGTGCCGCAGATTTTCAACGGTGAAATTCTTCACGGTCTCGTCGGCGACCGCGCCATCGGCCACACGCGCTATTCCACCACCGGCACCTCGAACATTCACAACGCGCAGCCGCTCACGGTGGATTGTGCGCGCGGCCAGATCGCCGTCGCCCACAACGGCAACCTCACCAACGCCGCGCAACTCCGCGACGAACTCGAAGCACGCGGCCTCGTTTTCCAGACCACCGTGGACAGCGAAATCATCATCATGATGCTCGCGCAGCCGGAAATCGGCGGCGTGACCAACTCCATCGTGCAGACGCTGCGCCGCATCGAAGGCGCGTATTCATTGGTGATTCTCACGGAAAAGGAACTCATCGGCGCGCGTGATCCGCACGGGTTCCGGCCGCTTTCCATCGGTCGCACCGCTAACGGCGCGTGGGTGTTAGCGAGCGAAACGACGGCGCTGGATTTGATTCACGCCCAGTTTGTCCGCGATGTGGAGCCGGGCGAAGTCGTCATCATCAACGAAAAAGGCGTCACCAGCATTCAGGCGTTTCCCGAGCACAAGCGCCGCGCCTTCTGCATTTTTGAATACGTCTATTTCGCGCGGCCCGACAGCGTCATCAACCACCACACCGTTTACGATGTCCGCAAGGAAATGGGCCGCCAACTCGCGCGCGAACATGGCATCAAGGCTGACCTTGTCATTCCCGTGCCGGATAGCGGCGTGTGCGCGGCGATGGGCTATTCCGAGGAATCCGGCATTCCTTACGAAATGGCGTTCATCCGCAACCATTACGTCGGCCGCAGCTTTCTCCAACCCACGCAGCTCATCCGCGATTTCAATGTCCGCGTGAAACTCAACCTCATCGAGTCACTCGTGAAAGACAAACGCGTTGTCATCGTGGACGATTCCATCGTGCGCGGCACCACCTGCCGGTCCCGCGTGAAAACGCTCAAGGAAGCCGGCGCGCGCGAAGTTCACGTCGCCGTCAGTTGCCCGCCGCACCAGCACCCGTGCGTCTATGGCATTGATTTTCCCGACCGCAGCAAGCTCATGGCAGCGAACAACACTGTGGACGAAATCCGCAAATACCTGAACGCCGACTCGCTGTGCTACCTTTCGCAAGCCGGCATGGTCAAAGCCACCGGCCAGCCGCCGGAAGCGTTTTGCATGGCCTGCTACAACGGCAATTATCCCGTGCCTTACGACCCGCTGCTGAACAAGCACATCATCGAACGCCGCCGCAAACAGACGCAGACGCTCGGCGAAGCAGCCGCGCAGGAGAACGAGCAAATCAAGCTGTTGCAGGTTTGAATCAAATTCTATGCCGGAGTTAAGCCGCTTTTACGGAATCATCATTCGGATGTTTTACGGCGACCACGCGCCACCGCATTTCCACGCGGCTTATCAAGGCGAAGAAATCAAGGTAAACGTCAACACCCTTGAAGTCATCGAAGGAAAAATGAGTCGGCGTGCACTGGCGCTCGTCTTGGAATGGGCAGCTTTGCATCGCTCCGAATTGCGGCAGGCGTGGGAAGCAGCGAGCGCCAACAAAGAGCCTTCCAAAATCGCGCCGTTGGAGTAGAATTAAATCATGATACGGATTGTTTCAGCCCGTCCGCTGCCGGATTGCCGGTTGGAGGTTGCCTTCAACGACGGCCTCGCTGGAATTTTCCCGGTGGAACCCGTGCGGCGCGGCGGCGTGTTCCTGAAACTGCTCGAACCGCAAATTTTCAACGCCGTCACCCTCAATTCGGATTTCGGCTGCGTGGAATGGCCGGGCGGAATTGATCTTTGTCCCACCGCCATGCACGAAGAAATGTTCGGTGGCGCAGGAAAACGAGCAGATCAAGCTGTTGCAGGTTTGAACTTGTTCGCCGCGTGAAAAACTATTTCGCCGGCCACCGCTGACTTTCGCGTGAACTACTGGCTCGCCAAATCCGAACCCGAAGCTTATTCGTGGACGCAATTGGTCCGCGACGGGCGCACCGCTTGGACCGGCGTCCGCAATTTTCAGGCGCGGAACAATCTGCGCGCCATGAAAACCGGCGACCACGTTTTCTTTTATCACAGCGTGAGCGACAAGCAAGTGGTCGGCGTCGCGCGAGTGGTGAAAACCGCTTATTCCGACCCGACTGCCACCGATGGCGATTGGGCCTGCGTGGATTTGGCCCCGGTGAAACCGCTGAAAACTCCCGTGTCGCTCGCCGCCATCAAGGCCGACGCCGTGCTCAAGGAAATGCCGCTGGTCCGGCAATCCCGTCTTTCCGTGACGCCGGTGACGGCGGTTCAGGCGGAGCGTTTGAACCGGCTGGGCCACGCCTGATTTTCCACCGAAATTTTTCCATGAATCCCACCGTCCTTTCCGCCGCGCAACTCGCCGCTTACATTGATTCCACGCTGCTCAAGCCCGACGCCAGCGCCGCGCAAATCGAACAGCTTTGCGCCGAGGCGCGCGAACACGGATTCTTTTCCGTCTGCGTCAACGGCTCGTGGGTCGCCACCGCGCGGCATTTTCTCGACGGCTCGGAGGTGAAAGTCGCCAGCACCGTCGGCTTTCCGCTCGGCGCGATGAGCAGCGACGTGAAACGCTACGAAACCGAAGTAGCCATTGACGACGGCGCGCACGAAATTGATGTGGTGCTGAACATCGCGCGGCTCAAGGCCGGCGATGACAAATTTGTTTTCCGCGAACTCGTTGACGTGGTGGAAGCCGCCGACGAACACACAGTGAAAGTGATTTTGGAAACCGGCCTACTGACCGACGCGGAAAAAATCCGCGCCTGCCAGCTCGTCGTGGACAGCGGCGCGCATTTCGTGAAAACGTCCACCGGCATCAACACCACCGGCGCGACGGTCGCGGACGTGAAACTCATGCGCGAAACCGTCGGCCCGAAATTCGGCGTGAAAGCCGCCGGTAGCATCCGCGACGCACAGACCGCGCTGGCGATGATTGAAGCTGGTGCAACGCGAATTGGAACTTCCACCGGCATCGCGATTTTGAAGGGACTGGCGGGCGGCGGAAGCTGCTGAAATCAGTTCGCCGTTTCCGCCGGAACTTTTCCGCCGTTCACCAGGAACAGCACCGCCATGCGCACGGCGAGGCCGTTGGTCACCTGCTCCAGAATCAACGAACGGCCGCAATCGGCGATTTCGCTATCAATCTCCACGCCGCGGTTGATCGGGCCGGGGTGCATGATAAGCGCGTCCGGCTTGATCTTGGCGAAGCGCGCCTTGTTCAGGCCGAAGAGCTGCGTGTATTCGCCGATGCTGGGGAACATCGTCTTGCGCTGGCGCTCGTGCTGGATGCGTAGGAGGTTGATGATGTCCGCGTCGCGGATGGCTTCGTCCACGTCGTGCGTCACGCGGCAGCCCATCTGCTCAAACGTTTTCGGCACGAGCGTCGCGGGGCCGCAGAGCGTCACCTTCGCGCCGAGTTTGGTCAGCGCCCAGATGTCCGAGCGCGCGACGCGGCTGTAAAGGATGTCGCCGAGAATCGTCACGTTGAGGCCGGCAATTTTCCCTTTCTTTTCGCGGATGGTGAAGCAGTCGAGGAACGCCTGCGTGGGATGCTCGTGCGCGCCATCGCCGGCGTTGATGACGTGGGCGTTCAGCACGCGCGAGAGAAAATGCGGCGCGCCGCTGGCGCTGTGGCGGATGATGATGAAATCGGCGTTGAGCGCCTGCAAATTCAGCGCGGTGTCCTTGAGCGTCTCGCCTTTTTTGAAC
>Ga0208872_1002533_pt1 | contig 10572 bp, 22 predicted proteins | sample CryBogCBH12Aug08_FD_185508 | JGI IMG/M metagenome (GOLD analysis project Ga0208872, IMG submission 185508) | Freshwater microbial communities from Crystal Bog, Wisconsin, USA - CBH12Aug08 (SPAdes) | ecosystem: Environmental > Aquatic > Freshwater > Lake | place: Crystal Bog, Wisconsin, USA... | reverse complement strand
GTTTGGCCCAAGGACTGATATTCAATGGCAATTGAAAGCAAGTACAGGAACCGTAGCTGCTGGTATTGTGGTTGAAGGTTATCAGATCTTTAACGTAGATTCTGGGAACACCTAATCATGGCAAAGTCCCCCGCATGGCAACGCAAAGAAGGGAAGAATCCGAAAGGCGGGCTAAACGCCAAGGGTCGGGCATCCGCAAAGAAGGAGGGGATGAATTTAAAGCCTCCCCAACCCGAGGGCGGATCAAGAAAGAAATCTTTTTGCGCGAGAATGTCGGGAATGAAATCCAAACTGACATCAGCAAAAACGGCAAACGACCCAAACAGCAGGATTAACAAAAGCCTACGGGCTTGGAAGTGCTGATATGCCAAGTACAAGCGCAAAACAACACAGGTTCATGGAGGCGGTGGCTCACAATCCAGCGTTCGCCAAGAAAGCAGGAATCCCACAAAAAGTGGGTCAAGAGTTCAGCAAGGCCGACAAAGGCAAAAAATTTTCACAAGGTGGTACTATGAAACACGAGAAAGAAAAAGAGATGAAGCAAGCCAAAACTTTAGAACGGCTTGCTAAAGAGGAACGCGAAGAAGCTAAGGGCATGAAGCGTGGCGGCCACGCTAAACATCACGTTAAAAAGATGGCTACTGGCGGCATGACCACTGGCAAGCATGGCGTTTCTGAAAAAAGTGGTATGACTACTGCTAAGATGGGTAAAGCCGAAGTGGGCGGCAAGCTCAAACATGGCGAGCATAGCATCCAGAAAAAAGGTCATACTCGTGCATTGCATGAACCCATGAAATCTATGAAACCATTGGGCATGAAACACGGTGGCAAAACCCACCACAAGAAATAAGGAACTGCCATGAAACATCATGATCATACCCCCCATCACGCTCATCTATATAGCGGTGGAACTAAGCATCACGGTAAAACCGAGTTGCATCATGTTCAACACCCCCATCCTGAAGAGCATGCCCATATTCATGGCATGAAGCACGGCGGGCACGTTAAACATCACCACGAGCATGTAGAGCACCACATGAAAAAACATGGTAGTCACCACGCTGATGGTGGTCACATCCATCATCACGAGCATGTTGCCAAGCACATGGCTCACCACGATGGCATGAAGCATGGCGGTCACGTTAAGCACCACCATGAGCATGTTGAACATCACATGAAGCATCACGATCACAATCGTTAAGAGGTTAATATGAGACCACAAATGCGCCCTCGTCGTATGCCCCCTGCAGCTATGGCCGCAATGGCCCCCGCTGCCCCCGCTGGCCCAGCAATGGCCCCTGCTGGCCCTATGGCTGGCATGAGCAAAGGTGGCATGGCTTCTCCCTCTAAGCGTGCTGACGGCATTGCTAAACGCGGCCATACCGCTTGCAAAATGTGCGGCGGTGGATATACAAAATGATGGCAAGTCGTGGCATGGGGGCTATTAAGCCTTCAAAAATGCCAAAAGGTAAAACGATACATCGCAAAGACAATCCGAACGATGTATCGCTCTACAAAAAAGGCGGCGGTGTAAATGCTGCGGGCAATTACACAAAGCCCAGTTTGCGTAAACGAATTGTGTCGCAGGTAAAAGCCGCAGCAACTCAAGGTACTAAAGCTGGACAATGGTCGGCGCGTAAGGCGCAGTTAGTTGCTAAGAGATATAAGGCTGCAGGTGGAGGTTATCGTGATTGAACATGTAAAAGATTGTTTAATTGATGTGGCAGGCGAATGTACTTGCGATGCCATGACAGATGAGCAAATAGATGTTGAGCTACTTGAAAAAGAAGAAGCAAAAGATTGAAAGCGCCGCAGCAATCCCTTAAAAATTGGGGCGACCAGAAATGGCGTACCAAAAGTGGAAAGCCGTCAAGCAAAACGGGAGAAAGGTATCTCCCAGAGGCTGCAATTAAATCTTTATCTCCTTCAGAATATGCGGCAACAACAAAAGCAAAGCGTAAAGGTAAAGCAGCAGGAAAACAATTTGTGGCACAGCCCAAAACAATTGCAAAGAAAACAGCAGGGTTTAGATAATGGCAACTTCAGGCACAGCATCGTTCGATTTAGACTTCACGGATTTAGCCGAGGAAGCATTTGAGCGCGCTGGTCGTGAATTAAGGTCAGGATATGATCTAAGAACTGCTCGTAGATCGATGAATTTGATGACCATCGAGTGGCAAAACCGTGGTATCAACATGTGGACGATCCAACAGCAGTCGTTTACGCTTGTACAGGGTCTAAATACCTACCCTTTGCCCGTAGATACGATCGATTTGCTTGATCATGTGATCAGAACTAACGCAAATCAGACCTCAAATCAGTCAGATTTGAATATTACTCGCATAAGTATGCCTACTTATGCCACAATTCCTAACAAATTGACCCAAGCAAGGCCAATTCAGGTCATGGTTCAACGTAATTCGGGTGAAACTAACCCGCTTTATACAACACCAAACACACCTTTTCAAACACAGCCTGTGCAGGTTTACCTTGCAAGCAGCATAGGTACTACAGATACCACAATTACACTTACCAGCACCTACGATATGGCTGCGCAAGGCTATATTCAGCTTGGTTCTATGACTGGTGAGATTGTTTATTACTCTTACATATCAGGAAATACCCTAAGTGGGTGTTTTAGAGGCCAAAACAATACAACGGCCACTGCTTACACGGGCGGTGGCACCGCAACAGCTATTTACATCCCACAGATTCCAGCAATCACTGTGTGGCCCACGCCTGATGGCTCAACAACATACACATTTGTGTATTGGCGTATGCGCAGAGTCCAAGATTCGGGAACTGGCGTCAACACAGGCGACATGAGTTTTAGATTTATCCCCGCAGCGGCGGCTGGTTTGTCTTATCATATTGCGACCAAGATACCCGAGGGTACTCCTCGAATTGAAATGTTAAAGGCTCAGTATGATGAACAATTTAACCTTGCGGCGGGTGAAGACCGCGAGAAAGCTGCGATACGTTTTGTACCTCGTCAGATGTTCATTGGTGGAAGTACTCCGTAATGGGAAACAGGTTCGCCTCTGGTAAGTTTTCGATTGCCGAATGTGATCGGTGCGGGCAAAGGTACAAGTTAAAACAGTTGAAGTTTGAGGTTATAAAGACTAAACTCTATCAACTAAAAGTTTGTCCTGAGTGCTGGGATCCAGATCATCCGCAGTTGCAATTGGGTATGTATCCAGTTGATGATCCGCAAGCAGTGAGACAGCCAAGGCCCGATCTGTCGTATCAGGCATCTGGAACTACTGGATTATTAATTGATTCAGTTAATCCAAATGACTATACGATACAAGGTCAAGGTACTCCATCGGGAGGTTCGAGGGATACACAATGGGGTTGGAATCCTGTTGGCGGAGCAAGCAGTTTTGATACGGTGTTGACACCTAATTATTTGGTTGCAACAACATATGTGGGTACAGTCACTATCACAGGGAGTTAAACATGGATAAGAAAGAAGTTAAACATATCGCCGATAAAGAAGCCAAAAAAGAAGTGAAGCATCACGAAAAAAAGATGCACCACACTAAGCACATGGCTGCTGGCGGTAAGACTAGCGCACAAATGATGAAGTATGGGCGCAACATGGCCAAGGTTATGAACCAGCGTTCTTCTGGAAGGGGTGGTTAAAATGGTTGCACCTACAAAAAAGAATAGTCCAGCTATTCACAAACAAGGTAAAAAATTCAACGGCCCAGCCGAAGAGTACGCTAAACCACATACTATGACTGGGGCTCCTGTCACTGTTAATAGCGCTGAAGAACCCACTATGTCCAATAAAGAACATTTGCTTAAAGCCAATGTTTCTGTAGCTTGGAATCGTAGTAATGAATATCCTGAAACTAAAACTTCAGGTATCAAGATGCGTGGTACAGGCGCAGCTACCAAAGGTTTAATGTCTAGAGGGCCAATGGCATAACATGTATTACAGCGAGTTAGTCACTGCCGTTAACGATTACATCGAGAATAATTTCCCGACACTCGACCTCAATCGTATGATTGAGCAGACCGAGCAGAAGATTTATAACACAGTACAGTTACCTAGTTTGCGTAGAAATGTAACGGGTACTGTTACTCCAACTAATCAATATCTTACTGCCCCTGCTGATTTTCTATCGGTGTATTCACTCGCTGTATATCCTGTTGATGGGTCTAGTAATAATCAATTGTTTTTGTTAAACAAAGACGTTAATTTTATTCGTGAAGCGTACCCAAGTTCAACTTACCAAGGGCAACCAAAGCACTATGCCATTTTTGGCCCATCATCTTCAAACGAAACATTATTGACTTTTATCATTGGGCCAACACCCAACATGGCGTATAACGCAGAGCTGCATTATTACTACTATCCGACATCAATTATTCAAGCTGCAATCAGTACATTAACGATTACTAACGCAGGATCAGGGTACACAAATGGCACTTATTACAATGTTGCTCTTACTGGCGGGACTGGCAATAGCGCTACTGCTACTATTGTTGTTAGCGGCAACATTGTCACTTCTGTAACCTTGATTGGTAAGGGATGTTATTACGCTGTTGGCGATACCTTGAGTGCTGCCATTGCAGGCGGCACTGGGTTGGTATTAACAGTCACAGTAATCAATAACGCCAACGGTGAAACGTGGGTTGGGGATAACTTTGACTCAGCTTTGTTGAATGGTACTTTATATGAGGCCATTACTTACGTCAAAGGCGATGCTGATATGCAAGCTCTGTATAAAGATCGCTATGTACAAGCTATGGCTCTTCTCAAGAATTTGGGAGATGGGAAACTCCGTATGGATGCTTATCGTGATGGTCAGGTTAGGATTCCAGTATCATGAGCATAATCCAAACCCAAACCACTAGTTTTAAAGCAGAGCTCTATCAAGGGGTGCATAACCTATTGACAGATACTTTGTATATGGCGCTATACACAGGCTTTGCCAATCTAGGGCCCGATACAACTGTGTATACATCAGCTAATGAAGTCACTGGGCAAAGTGGATATACAGCCGCAGGAATACAAGTAACAGGGGCTACAGTCAATACATCAGGATACATAGCCTATGTTAATTTTAATAATGTTGTTTGGGCTAACTCTAATATTACTGCTCGGTGTGCTCTACTTTATAATCAAAGTAAGGGCAATAAATCGATATGTGTAATTGATTTTGGCTCAAATAAAACAATGGTTAATTTCACCATCACCATGCCAGTCAATTCATCAACAACAGCATTGATTAGGAGTTCAAATTGATTATCACAACCACCAAAGGCGACATGGACGACTCATTGTTGGAGCATAAACAAGGCTCAATTGACAATGACGTTGAGTACACAACATGGGATGAGTATTACCTGGATGGTGAACTAGTCCATCGTTCTGCTCATGTGACTTTAAAACAAATGCCCTCCTTTGCGGTGGGTTCGATTGAATCTTTCTAGGAGAATAACGTGGCCAACACCCAGAGTATGTGTACTTCTTTTTTAAGTGACCTGATGACGGCCACTCATAACTTTACCACTGGTACAGGTAATACATTCAAGGCAGCGCTTTATTTTGCGTCTGCTACTATTAATGCCTCAACCCCTGCGTACTCTACGACTGGAGAAGTGACCAACACCTCTGGTACTGGGTATACGGCTGGCGGTGTAACTGTAACGAACGGAACAAGTCCTGCGTCTACCAATACATCGGCTACGGCGGGCGTGGCTTATTGGACTCCTACTGCGAGCTTTCAATGGACGGCTTTAACAGTGACGACTGCGTTTGATGCGGTGTTGATTTATAACTCATCAAGTTCCAACAAAGCTGTTTCAGTACATACATTTGGTTCACAAACCATCACGGCGGGTACGTTCACATTGACGATGCCTTCCAACTCGACATCTTCAGCATTACTACGTTTGTCAACAACATAATGTATGGCATTAACATGGGGCTATGGCAACTGGGGTGATGGAGCTTGGGGCGGTACTCTACCGCTCACAGGAGACCCAGCCTCGGGTAATGTAGGATCAGTTGGCCCCAATATCACCATCGCTTTAACGGGCGTAGGTGGCGTAGGAAATGTAGGGACAGTCGTAGCGGTTGAGTCTGAGGCTGGTACGGGAGATGGAGCAAGTGGTAACGTAGGGTCTGTCGGGCCTAATATCACTGTAACGCTCTCAGGTGTTGGCGGTAGTGGAGCGGTTGGGTCGGTCAGCTTTAGTGTATCGGTGGGGTTGTCAGGCGATGCGGCATCAGGATTTGCTGGCACGCTTTTGGTCACCAATGCTCGGGCGCTGTCAGGAGTTTTTGCCAGTGGCTCGGTAGGGTCAGTCAGTCCAGCCAAGAGTTTTGGACTGACAGGGGATAATGCTTCAGGTGCAGTTGGTACGGTGGCCCCCAGCAGTTCAGTGGGATTGACTGGAACAAGTTCCACGGGCGCAGTCGGATCGGTTTTAGCGGCTTTGAGGGGCGTTACCGCAAATGGTAATGTCGGTTCAGTTGGGCCAAACATCACGATAGCTTTGACAGGTGTTGGGGCGAGTGGCTTGGTGGGTTCCGTGACGATGGGAGCAAGGACGGCTCAGTTGACAGGGGTGAACGCAACGGGTCAAGTGGGCAATATGTTTGCGGTGTATTGGAGTTTAATTGATGACAGCCAGAACCCTTCGTGGCAGAATATTGGGGACGCACAGACCCCAGGCTGGTCTACAATTGACGACAATCAAACGCCGAATTGGGCAGTGATTTCAACAGGATAAAACATGACAGTTACTAACACATCACTACTAGGTTTAGCTCTACCCACTACTGGCACAGAGTCTGGTGTTTGGGGCGATGATGTAAACAACGGCTTAACAATCCTTGTGGACATGTCGGTTGCAGGTACAAATAATATCACGCAGGACTCAGACATTACGCTATCGGTCAGTAACGGAAACAACTCCTCTACATTTACGTCTACAGCAACGAATTCGACAGTAGCTCAGTATAGTACATTAAATTGCACAGGCGCTAGAGGGGCAATTAGAAACATCATCGCTCCAGCGTCAAGTAGAACATTTGTAGTTATTAACAATACCACGGGCGGGTTTGCGATTGTCATCAAAAAGTCAGGCGGTACTGGAGTTAGTATTGCGCCAAATGAAACAGCGATTGTTTATTATGATTCAGTCACAGCTACGGATTATGTAAAGGTCAGCTCAACAGTCAACGTATCCTCATTTAGCGCAGGAACGACAGGATTCACTCCAAGTACCGCCACAACAGGCGCAGTGACTTTATCTGGCACATTAGCAACGACTAATGGTGGTACTGGACTAACTTCATTTACAGCAAATGGTGTGGTGTATGCGTCTAGTACAAGTGCTTTGGCTACTGGGTCTGCGCTGACTTGGAATGGTTCTGTATTTGATGTTAGGGGTAGCACATATATTGGTAATGGATCATCTTCTTATTATTTAGATATTGGTTCAGATGCTAACAATTCTTATGTTCGTTCATCTAATCAATCAACATCGTTTTTTGTTGGAACCCGAACATCTATTCCGTTAAGATTTTTAATAAACGATTCAGAAGTTGCACGATTCAACACATCAGGCTATCTAGGTATAGGTACAAGTAGTCCTGCTGGTAAATTGAGTGTTACTAATGCAGGTGGCGCAGGAAATTATAATTTTTACACAAATGCAACTAATATTGCCAACCCTAATAGCAGTGGTTCTGAAATTATTGGTTCTCAGATTACGGTTGGTGGCAACATTATTTTATCTGAACGCCAACCAAATGGTGCATATTCAGATAGAACAGATTTAGCATTTGTAACTAATACTGGCTATGGAATTGGTCAATCTGAAAAAATGCGACTAGACTCTAGTGGTAACTTGTTAGTGGGGACTACAAGTGCTACTTCTATTTTAACTGTTGGTAATGGGTCTGCCGCAAATAAAGTAATTACCATCAATGGTGGAACAGGGGGAAGCCTAGGTGCTGGTGTTGTTCTACAAAGAAACAGTACGCAAACAGCTATTTTTTCTACTGACAGTTTAATTGGTGGGTCTGCTGATGGTGCTTCTATTTGGAGTTCAGAGGCAACAAGATTTTATACTAATGGTTCTAATGAACGGATGCGTATAGACAATAGTGGTAACTTGTTATTGAATACTACAAGTCAATCTGATAGTGCTAGATTTACATTAGCATATTCAACTGGAGTAAATAATGGAATTTCATTTGTAGGAAATGCAACTAGCGCACAAAATGCTTGTGTTTTCAGAAATACAAATGGTCAAGTAGGTTCTATTGTCACATCAGGTTCAACTACTACATATAACATTACATCAGATCAAAGATTAAAAACTAATATTGTTGATGCTCCAGAAGGCAATATAGACCAAATTAAGATTCGTTCTTTTGATTGGAAATCTGATGGCTCTCATAATACATATGGTGTTATTGCACAAGAGCTATTAGAAGTAGCACCTTACGCAGTTCATCAACCCGCAAATCCTGATGAAATGATGGGCGTGGATTACAGTAAATTAGTCCCAATGATGATTAAAGAAATTCAATCCCTCAAGGCTGAAGTAGCCAAACTTAAAGGAGTTTAAACATGAACACTTACACATGGACAATTTCTGCGCTAGACGCATATCCAACAACACCACAACCCGATTGTGTGTTCAACGCACATTGGCAATGCGTTGCGACTAGCGACCAAACCCACACAGTAAATGGGCAAACAGTCCCCTACACTGCAAGGATTTATAGCACTTGCAACATTGTTTACAACCCTAATGAACAATACATTCCTTATGCCAATTTGACACAGGCAGAGGTATTAAATTGGATTTATGAAAATGGCGTTGACCAAACTGCAACACAGACCGCATTGGATGGCATGATAGCCAATCAAATTAACCCGCCAGTGGTGAGCCCTGCGCTTCCCTGGGCAACACAAGGAGCTTAAACATGGACAAAGTAACTTTATCAACCACACTCGTGAACAACATCATGGCGTACTTGGGAACTAAACCCTTCCAAGAAGTATTCCAATTGATTCAAGAAGTGCAAAAAGAAGCTCAACAACAGGAGCCTACAAATGGCAACCAAATTCATCCAGAAGGCAATTAAGCATCCTGGTGCTCTTCGCAAAGAGTTGGGCATCAAGGAAGGCAAGACGATTCCTGCAAAGAAGCTGGCGGCCGCTGCAAAAAAACCTGGGAAACTAGGACAGCGTGCCCGTTTTGCGGAGACGCTTAAAGGCTTTAAAAAATGAGTGATACCGAAAAAGACCTTGCCGTTCACGTTGCAGTCTGTGATGAGCGCTATAGGCAGATCGCAGATATGCTGAAAGAAGGCGATAGACGCATGACCAAGATCGAGTATTTGATCTATGCTGTGATGGTGATGGTCATGTTTGGGCCAGGGGTTGCGGCATCGTTCTTTCATAAAGTTTTTGGGTTGTAAAAATTGATCCATTCACCCTTGTCGCTCTGGCAACTTCGGCGTTTAAACTCGTCAAAGAATCCTGTGAGATGTACAAGGAGGGAAGGCAGTTCGTTGTTGATGCCAAGAAAGAAATTGACGGAGTTGTGGGTGATATCAAGGGTATACAAAAAGATGCTCAAGGAATATTTGGGTTTTTCAAAAAACTTTTTGGCGTTCAACAAGAAACTCAAAAGCAACAAACTCAAGTCGGATCTGCTCCTGTTAAAAAGACCAAAAAGAAAGCGGTTGAATTTGATGAGAACCAAATCTATGCCCAAGTTGCAGATGCCCTCACCAAGTTCTTCCACGCATATAACGGCTTAAAGGCTTACACAAAAGAACAAGAAGAGTTGGCACTGACTGCCAACAATGAAGAAGGAAACGATATTGCGATCAAGTTGGTTATTGCCAATTTGCAAATGGAAAAATTGAATGAAGAGATGAGGGAGTACATGGTCTACCATGTTCCTCCTGAGATGAAGGACTTGTACAGTCGAGTGAATAAAATGATTGGGCATATTGCCAATCAGCAAGCATTAGCACGAAAGGCGGAGCTAGACAAGAAACGGAAAGCGCAATGGCTAAAGCGTCAAAGGGCGGAGGAATTCCAAGACAAAGCAATAGCTACAGTAATAACGTTTCTGATGATAGCGTGGATATGGGGAATGATGATGATCGTTCGTTCTTCGTCATTGTTATCGTGGTCTTGATGGTGGTGATCCTCCTATTCATACCACTGCTTTCGTGGATGTACATAGACATCAAGATGATGGAGATTCGTGTAAACAAGGCTTTGGCTAGGATTGAAGGCAAATGAAATACCTTTGGGTTTTATTACTGTTGACTAGCTGTGGTGATAACTACAGGTACTTCTGCCAGAATCCTGATAATTTTGGTGCGGCTCAATGCCAAAAGCCTCGATGTGAGTTTGACCAAGACTGTCCTGAATATCTTGTAGCCCCCATATTGGAGAAGAAAATTGAAGGAACTATTGCTGGCACTGTTCAACAGCCCCAAGGAACGCCTGTCTGCCGATGAGATAGAAGTCCGTGTCAGGGCGTTTGTCATCATTATGGTGACTTTAATCTTTGCCT
>Ga0208872_1002531_pt1 | contig 10579 bp, 17 predicted proteins | sample CryBogCBH12Aug08_FD_185508 | JGI IMG/M metagenome (GOLD analysis project Ga0208872, IMG submission 185508) | Freshwater microbial communities from Crystal Bog, Wisconsin, USA - CBH12Aug08 (SPAdes) | ecosystem: Environmental > Aquatic > Freshwater > Lake | place: Crystal Bog, Wisconsin, USA... | reverse complement strand
CGGTGGCGACAATTTGGAGCGTTTGAGGGATGTCACGGAGGAAATCGACGCGCTCGATGCGGAGAACAAGGAGCGCTTTGATCGTCTTGTCGACATGATTCGAAAGCATCGTGCCTTCATGCTGGCGATCGCCGACGCGTTAGTCGTATCGCCGCAGTGATAGCGCGCGAATGAAGTCTATCCATTGGTCCCAGCTGAATATTTTGTCCACTGCGTCCTGGCATGCTATCGAGAATGTGTTGCTGTCCATGGTGATGATGATGACCTCGTAATCGCGCTGCCCCCGCCTGCGCATGAAACGATGGTATCCTTCGTCGTTCTCTGGTTTTAGGTACGCGAAACCTATGCGTCGCATGTGCATTGCGGCGGATTGTATGTCGAGTTCATTCGCGAGCGAGCGCATGATTGAGTCGTCGTCCATTCGATTTTTTGTCGGTTGGGTGACGCGCGTGGGCTTTAAGTGTGCGTTTGGTAAAAATTTATTTAAGTCCTGGGCCATGGAATACTTCAATGCCGCGTATCGAGAAGCTTTATGCCAAGGCGCGTTCCATGAACATGGATGCCGCTGATGCCATTGTTTCCGTGGCGAAGGCGCATCGGACCCGTGCGGACGACGATTACATTCTGGGTGTCTGGCTGCATCTGTTTCCCATCGGCGGCTTTTTTGCGCTGCCGCCCGAGGGACTTGGTGAATTCTGGCGTCTGTTTGCCGAAGCCGTCTTCAATCGTGATCTTGTGGCGTGCCCGTCGCATCCGCTTGCGTTTCACGATGGTCACGGCGGATACGATCTGGAGGTGACGGACGAATGGGGCGATGCGTGGTGGCTGGTGATGGGGTCGCCCCAGCGGTCGGAATGCGGCACACCCCTTCGACGTCGCTCGTCCCTCGGCATTGGCGCGTATTTAGATGTGACCGAGTGAGCTATCATCATGTTCATGTCTCGACGCTTCGTGTCGCGCCTGCCGTGGCTGTGCGGCAATGAGTCTGCAGTGTTTCTCCAGACGCCTCTGATTCCGGATCTCGAGTTCGAGCCGCGTCATGCGATTTTCTGCAATGGTTCGCAGTTTACGATCTTCGACGTGCTGACGGAGACCGTGGGCGTGGAGGTTCACGGCGGCGAGCCTTCGCGGATCATTTGGTTGCATTTTGACTCGGCTCGGCTCGCCTCCAGCGGGTCTGCGGAGTGCAGGATGATTTCGGACGGGGTGGTCGCGGGTCGACTCAAGAAAAAAAAAATACCGCAATGATGATGGGATTCCCGCTGTTTGTGCTCGGCGCCTGCCTTGTCGCGGGGCTCGCGACCGTGTTGAGCACCTGTGCATTGGGAAATGGATACAGCGCGCCTATGCTTTTTGTGCTGAACGGCCTGTTTGATTTCCTTGAGCTGGCTGTGGTTGTTTGCGGCCTCGAGAGCGTCACCAAGGCCGTCATGGGCGCCTTTACCACGCACACCGCGATTCGGTATGGTGCGGTGGTTCGGGTTGCGGCGATCGAGAAGTGGTGTGGAAAGTGCCCGGCATCATGCGGGTGCTCTTCGAGGGTGGTAAGTTTTTACTTGGGCTGGAAGTTCTCGTCTTTTTTTAAACGAAAACGGCTACCGCAGGAGGAGGAGGACAACGACGAGGCCCACTCCGAGCATCACGACGAAGCGCCAAAGGAGTATCACGAGGAGAACAATGCGGACACCCCGCTTTCGGGAGCCCCCACCGTTTAATTGGCCTCTACACGTTGTGACAGTTTATGACGTGCACCACGTCGATGGACACGGCGCTCTTGAATTGAAGCGAGTCTGAAATTCCCGGCGGGATGTAGTCGTATGTGAGGCCGTTTGCGATGCTGATGACATTATCTGAAAGAAAGTATCCGGGATTGCATACGCAGTCCTCGACGCTATCGGAAACAGAGTTGGAGGTTGTGTGCGGCGGGCATGCGAGGCACGAGCCCACGGACGAGGCCATGGGCGTGACGGAGAAGGTGTTGGCGTTGCAGTTTGTGCACGCCGAGGATTGCAGCGCCGCGTAAGCGCCCGTGGAGCAAGGGTGGCAGGTCGACGGGTCCGATGCCCCAAACACAGGCGACGCCGTGCCGGCTGGACAGGGTATGCAGACCTGCGATCCCGTCTCGGCCTCTATGCCTGAGAAGGTGCCTTGGCCGCATTGCTCGGCCACGAGGATGGTGTCTACCGTCCCTGGGACCACGCCGCTGATGCCGTTGACTCCTTGCTGGTTGAGATTATTGAGGTCTAATGTGGGTGGCTGCCCGAGACCGTTTGCGGAGATCTGAACATCGACTGCGATTTGTGCGTATGCCAATGATGGGAGTAGCAGCATGATGAATGTCGCGCGGGTCATCGCGAGAGGCAACGGGACATGTCTTTTATAGCGACGCGGGCTGGTCGATGCCTCAAATAAGAACGCCATCCCACCAGTCATCGGTCTGCGTATCGGCGTCGTGCTTGCCTGCGGGGACCGACGTGTCCACGTAATGCCCGGCGTGTCCGTCGATGGTCTCGAGGGCGGTGGTGAGCTCGTCGATGACTGTGCTCTTGCGCGCCAGTTCCTCCTTTGCTGCATCGAGCTGTGCGGTGAGGTCCTCGATCTGTGAAATACGCTCGGAGCGTCTGATCGGCTCCGGTTTGACGGTGGATTTGGGCGCGGTCTTCTTCCTGTGGGCGAGGCGCACCTTTCGCAGATACTCCGTGTGGTGGTTGTTCATGTGAAAGCGGATGCGATTGATGAGGTGGCCCTTATAGCGGTCGAGGGATTTGTGGATCTTCTGGAAGCACACCTCCATGGCTTGGCGCGACTGCTGCTCTTCCTGCAGCTGCTTTTTCAGAGTCGCGCACGTGGCCATTGCACGATAGTAGGCTGATGCCATTTTCGTGGCCCCTAAAAAAAATTATCGAAAAGAAAAAAAAACCGCGCCAATGCCGTCGAAGGACAATAAGAAGAAGCTTCTTCCTGCGCCCGTTCCCACCATTGCTTCTTTCTTTGAGCCTAAGCGCGAATACGATACCAATAATATCACCCCTAAGGCGCCCGAGGTTCGTCCGGTGAATCCTTTCCACAAACCCCCGCCTCTTCTTTACGACTCTGGAAGCGGGTTGGCTTACGCGGAGGTGGTTGACGGGCGTGCGTTCTGTCTTGACTCTGGAGCTGAGCTGTTCAAGTTCAAAAACCGCGATGACGATGACGACGCGGCGACGGTTTGCATCGTTCCAAGCAAGGCATTGGATTTTACTCCGCCCGCAGGCAAACGGCATCCCGATGATCGCTGGGTCGACGTCGCGGGGCTTGTTGAGTTTGGGCTTCTGTCGGATGAGGATGTGTCGAGCCGGAAAGGATTCACCGCCGAGCAGCTTCGCGAGCTGATGGATAGGCTGGCTGTCTGCCGCGGAGAACGCGCGTGAAGGCTGAGAACATGTGCGGCATGCAGGAGGACTGTTGCTCTTCGGATTCGTTTTTGATGATGATGATCGGATTGCGTTTGGCGAGCATTCTCCATTGGATGGTCTTCGTTTCCGATAAATGAATGTCTTCGTTCGCGAGCGCGGTCTGCGTGTCATCCGTGCTTTTCATTAACAGACAATCAATGATCCGACGCGGCGACGGCTGTTCGATGTTGTTGTTGTAGCGGATGACGCCCACGTCGTCCATGCACACCGGCAACGATGATGACGACGGCGTCGCGTTCATCCGGCGCACGTTTGTACAAAAATCGATGAGAGGGACCCACTGCGATGAGTTTTTTTGTGGGTCAGATGAATCGTAACCATATTCTCCTGGAAACGATGCGGATCGAGCATATGCGTGAGATGGACGCTTTTGCGGAGAGATTTTCACGGATGCAGACGGCCCTCCGATCCTTGCGCCGGCGATTGGGCAGCTTGGAGGGGGAGGTGCTCCGAACGCGGATGGAGTCTCTGAAGAGATCAAAACCGGAAGCGAATGGGACGGCCGGAGATGCTGCATTGGTGACGCTTCTGCTGGCGAGGATTCGGGAACTCGAGGCGGAAAAATCTATTTCCGGCGACGGATGGGTGGAGTGCGAAAAAAAATAAAAAAAAATTGCCTCTCGCAAATCGCAATCGGGGACCGTCGTTTGCAAATGAGCAACTGCGCGGAGGAATACGCCAAGCTGCGCGGCCTGACGCTCGAGGAGTTGGATACGATCGCCGAGCTCGCTCCTTTTGTGTCTCGTGAGCAGAGTGCCGCGGTGCCTGCGTTGCCGGATGCGTGCTATCGTGCGCTTTACGAGGCGGCCGAGACGCGATACAATCGCATGAAGGCGCTCGTCTGTGCGTCGGTGGAGGCGCAGATGCGGGTGAGGTCGAACTACGAAGGGCGGCTCGTGGCCCGAAGTCTCAAAGATTTGGGCCTGGGCGACGAGGAGGCGATCGAGACGGTTCTTGGCCATAGGTCGATGAACGAATCCTCTCGGCGCAAATTGGTCGGGGAGCTGTTCAAGTTGGCCGGCGAGCTCAAATCCGCGCGAGAGGACAATGAGCGCCTGATGGAAATGAACCGACGCCTTCGCGGCGAGGGCACCGTGCCCGACGAGGAGGAGATCAGCCGGGACTACGACGTGTCCGCTCAAGCGAGCCTCTCTGTGCTCCAGGAACGGGTGTTTACGCTGGAGCTGGAGCTCAATCGGATCGGCGACTTCCGGTTTGAGGATGAGCAGCGGATGCGCGAATGGCAGAGCGTCTTTGACACTACCAGTATCGACGAGGAGGCTCGGATGCAGCCCATTCCGGTGTGCTCCAGCCCCGAATGCCAGTTGTTTCTGCATCGCTTGCGGATGGGTCTGAGGCGGTCTGTCGCCGACGCATTCATTCGCGATCGTGTCACTCGTATCAACGGGTTTTTTCGCCGCATGGTCGAGCCGGTGGAGCGTGTCAGGGCGGAGAAGGACCGGGAGATCGTGTCGCTGCGCCTTCGTCTCAAGCGCCTGGAGCAGGCGGCATGCATGACTTCATCGGAGGCGGACGCGGTGCAGCTCGACGAGCGTATCGTGGAGCTGAGACTCAAGGTTGAGAACCTGCGATCTGAGGGGGCGCGCGTTGGGATAGAGATCGCGGAGCTCAACGCCGAGCGGGATCGCCTCAAGGATGTGCTCGTTGGACTGCGCTCGGATGAGGAGGAGGTGCGTAAAGCGGTCGAGGGGCTGAGGGCGGTTAAGGCGCAGGTGGAGCTCGCGGTGGCAGCGTTCGAGAAGCAGAAGGAGGATCTGCAGTTTTTTATGCAGCGTATGGATAAGTACCAGAACGGGGAGTTGCTCAGGGACATCGATGCCAAGTATTGTGAGGTGAATCGCCTGTACGACGAGCTCGCGGTGCTGGAGGAGCGCAAGTACAAGCTCGAGCACGGCATCGAGGAGAGCGACGAGGAGGAGAAGGAAGAGGAGGAATCGCGCAAGGAGGACGTGGAGATGGCCGACGACGTGACCGAGACGGGAAAGCGTGCCAAGAAGTGATTCACTAAAAAAATGCGCAACCAGCTCGTGCTGTTGGTCTTCGTGCTCATAGCACTGGGCGTGGTGCTGCTCTACGTCCCCGTCCATTCTCGTCGCAAGTACGACCAAGGCCTCCAGTTCCTCGACGAGGAGCGGCGAATCCGGATTCTCATTTGGAGGCTGCGTGCGTTGAAGCAGCGGCGTCATTGAACTGCTTGTGCACGCGCATGCTCGTGTCCACGGACCAGAGCTCGCCGGCTCGTAGGGTGACGAAGGGCGATGGAGTGTGGTCTAGGGCCAGCCGCCTGACGACGTCTCCCGTATGGAGGCTGCAGATCGCGTAGGTGTTGGTGCGCTCCAGAAACAGCGCCGCTGAGTGTGGCGTGATGAAGAGGTAGGCGCCTATGGGTCCAAGCCACGGGGCGATTGGGCGTGCTGTGTTCGGCTCCACGAGATGCGTGAGGACGCGCCCCGTCTTGGAGTAGGCCAGAACTCTGTGGCGGTTTTCATGCATGATGGCGCACATGGACGAGATGTCGACGGATAGGATCCGCATTCGGGCTGCCATGCTGGGGATGGGAGAGTTGTCGTTGAGGTCGATCCCGAACAGCATGCCGCCCCTGTCCGGCAGTGCGAGGATGCGGCTGTCGACCTGGCACGCAGCGCGCACGCGCATGGGCCTGGTGTTGTTGGGGTAGTTGATCTGGACGTCCCACCAGATCCACGGGCCGTCCTTCTTGATCCTGAGCAGGCCCATGGAGAAGGTTTCTGTGGTGGGGATGACCAGGAGGTACGCCTGGCCTTTCCAGCTGGCAAACATGACGGTCGTGGAGTCGAAGGTGGCGTCGGCGTTGAGCAGCAGCTGGCGATCGATTTCGGTGTGCAGATTGATCCCCAGCGCGTCGTCGGGTGAGAAGGCGGAGAAGATAACGGGGAGGTCCTCGTCCATCGTCGATAGTGTGCACACGATGCCTCCTTCGGCCACATGCAGCCAGAGGTATGTCGAGTTGTAAGTGGTCGCCTCGTAGGATACGCTGTGCCTCCAATCGCCGTCTTGGTGAAGCGCGTATCGCTCGATGCAGACCCGTCCCGAGTTGATGTTCGACCAGGTCCATAGCGCCGTCCCGCTTTCGTTGAAGGATGCGCCGATGTTTCCGCAGTTTTGCGGCATGCCTCGTGGGCTGCCCATAATGACGCGATGGCGCGCGGCGATGAGTCTTTGGAGCGTTTCAAGCGGCATACCGGCGACATGCGCGATTGGGATCTCGTTGTGGGTTGTCGTACATGCAAGTCGAAAATTGAGCAGGGCCTTGGTGCTCGAAATCTGAGAGACCACGAGTGAAATTATATCGACCGGCAGCATGCTGGATGGTTTTTTTTTATTTTTTTTATACGATGCACAATAACTGTGTGATAGCGTGCTCGCTGCTGGTGGCGTTGGCACTGCTTTTTCTGCTTGTGATTCTTGCCGAGAGGTTCAACGCGCCGTGCATCATCGTGGATGATCCGGTCCTCTCCATCTGTCTGCTTGGCACCTCGCAGACCGCCACTAGGTTCGCGCTCGCCGAGCTCAATTGGGCTTTTTACCCGCCGCATATGGCAGTGGAGCTTTTTTTGGTCGGAAACGCGACGATTGCCGCCTGGCGCCATAAGATACCCATTAGGCACGTGGCGTCTCCTCCGAGGCGTTTCCATGACCTGGCGCGATGCATCGTGGTTCTCAATGACACGGCGGAGGTGAGCCCCGTGTTCGCGTACTGGTTCTACTACGCGTGTGGGCGGGCGAAGGGCGATTTCGTCGTTTCAGGGGGCGAGGCCGGGATGGCGTTTTCAGGCAAAATGTGGGAACGGTGGGTTGCAAACAAATCCTCGTTCATTTCCGATGCCGCGATTCATCCGCCGGCGGGATACGTTTTCGTGCGGACAACGAGGCAGAATCCGATGGAGCCGGAACGAGCGCCGAAGTTGGTGCGAAGCATGGATCTCTGGTTTTAGCAGTCTGCATCGGTCTTGCGGCGTTTCTGTCGGTCCTCAAGGTGCCTGGTTTTGATGACCGGGCGGAGGTAGAGTGCCTTCCTGATCTTTCCGTCAAGCACCGCGTTGCCTTCGGCTATGAGCGCGTTGACACAATCCCACTGCTCGGGGGACTTGAGCGCGTCGCCCACCGATATCTTGGACTTCTTTTTCGATATCGGGTCATAGAGCATGAGCGTCGTGCTCTCGGTGAGAAGGATCTTGGCGGTGATCTTATTAGCTTCGCCATCGTCCTTGGGCTCCTCCGGTTTCTTCCCGTCTTCGGGCTCCTTTGCCGCCTTCTCTTCCAGCATCCTTTTGAGGCTTTCATCGAGCGCATTCCTTTTCTCCGGGTGCTGGAATCTTTCGGTAAAATATTTGGTGGCCTGCTTGGGATCGGACGGCTTCGACGGTCCGCCTACCTTTCCTCCCGATGCGTTCCTCTCCTCCTTGAGCTTCTGGAATCGCTCGTACTTCGCGGCGATGGCCTCGTCGGTGTTTCCGATGGCAATCGTCCGGATCGTGCCGTCGTGGATGTCCTTTACTTTCCTGCTGACGCGCTTGTACAGGAACTTCTCGTCGTCTTGCATTGAAGAACCTTTTCATGGGCGCGCATTGTTTATATACACTATTTGCCGAGACCCGCCACGAATGCTCCGAGGCACGCCGCTGGGAAAAGGGTGCCCAGGAGGTAGAGGTGCGCCTGCGTCGCCGGGTGCGACGGCATGAAGGACAGCACGTACAGCAGCACAAACAGCGCGACGTCGGCGATCATGAAGGCGCAGCGCGAGAGGCTGAGCCCGGCGTCCTTGCGTAATGCCTTCTGCACGAGGCGGGCGGCGATGAGAAACAGGAACGTCACCACGTAGGGCGTCTCGTTGGTCTGGTAGAAGCGCGACGACACCAGCAGCAGGCATCCGACGATGACGCTCACCGTGTTGGGGTTGGACAGGTGGTACACGCTGTAGAGCGCAATGTAGACCATCGTGCAGCAGTACAGGGCGTAGTCGCCGCGCGTGGTCCACACCTCGGCGGGCGTGTTGGATGCCACAATGGCCATGAGCACGATGCAGAGCGCCACGGTGCTGTGGTTGTGGGGCGTGGTGCCCTCGACCTCCAGGATCAGCGCCATGGCCTCTCCCAGATTCACAATCAGCCACATCATGATGAGCAGCGTCGCCATGCTGGCCCAGTAGTCCATGTCCATGTCGTGCTGGATCGCGATGCGCCCCTCGGAGTACACCATCGACGTGCCCTTTCGCAGGTCGCACGGCGTGACGTGGAAGTCGTACAGGCTGGGGAGCTTGCCGCATGGGGCCTCGTTGCGCCAGAACCGCTCAAACGGCGGCGGCGCGTCCGTCACACGCGTCAGCGGCGTGTCCGTGCACGGCAGGAACGTGTAGTTGTCGTACGCGCACAGCGCGCCGAGGGTTCTGGGGCACGCATACGAGGGGGTGGGCATGTTGACCGGCGACGTGAAGAACAGGAACCCCTGCTGCGTGATCTTGACGCCGGAGGAGATCGACAGGTGGTACAGGGACTCCGAGTCGAAGCACTGCTTGTTGGGGAGGAGCATTTTATGGGGCGCCTTTGTGTCTTATTTAGTGGACGGTCGTATATAAAATCTTTCCTGTCTCTCGTAAATGACCACCCCGGCTATGGTCTTCTCTTCAGTCCTCAAACTCATGCTCATCAGCCTCGGCGTCTTCTGGTCCGTCTCCTTCCTCGTCTCCAGACTATTCATCTTCTACGAAGCCTACACCGACTACCTCCGCACCCTCAAGGACGAGGAGTGGCTCCTGCTCCAGTGCGCGTCCCCCGAGTTCTACACCAACATGCGCACCCACACCGACCTCTGCAACAACGTCCGCCGCAACGCCGAGCGAAGCCCGCTTTTAATCGCTCTCAACGCGGTCGCGCAGACGGCCCATCTGTGTGGGAGGTACAGCTGCGTCGAGAGCATGGCCTTCTTATCCACCAGCGCTGGCTGGCCCGTCCTGCTCGCCGCCTTGGCCGTGGTCCTCCTGGCCCCTGCTGTCTTGATGAGGGTCGTCAGAGGTGTGGTCGTCGGCGGGAGCAATGACAGGGTCATTCCGGAGTACGTCGATCATCCTCTGCGGCATAGGCACGCGTTTCAGTACAACAAGTTGGCATAGTAACTGTCACATAAATTTTAAGGTTCCGGCGACGGCGTCCTTGCACACTCTTCGCTTGATGGCGGAGTGTATCGCGGGCTTGATGGTGGGGTATAATCGGGGGTGTTCTCGAGGCTTGACGGCGGAGTGTACTCCGGACTTGACGGGGCGTGCACACCCATCAGCGCCAAATCAATTTGATCTTGGCAATAGATGGCTGTGTTCAGCAACCTCTCATAATCACGCTTGGATTCCTTCACTTTCTTGTCCAGTGCGACGATGGTCTCGCTGTACTCCCTCAGCCTCTTCTGCGCTTTGCGATCCTTGCTCCTTAGCATCACGACCAGATTCTGCAGCTGGGTCTTTGTCATCGAGTCCACGTTATCCTTTGTGACGTACGGGTACAACAGCCCTTTGACATTGGACGCAAGATCTCCCGTCGCCAGCCAAGTTTCGAGGGTTTTTTCCGGATCGTACATGCTCTTGACGATAAGGTCCATTCCAGGGTGATCGTTCAGACCAGTGTCGTTTGCAGTAATCGGCTCATACCCAAACAAATTGCTGATCTTGATTCCACGAGCGCTTTCAGCCTTCTCCATCATCTTGTTCATCTTGGTCAGCGTCCTTCTCATAACTGTGTGAATCAGCGTGTACTTGAAATCTCTCTCGGTGAGCGTGTAGCACTCGTCAACCTCCACCCCACCCTCTGCACACACTTCGTGTGAAATGCTTGGGCAGCCTGCGCCGTAGGTGATCAGCCAGATTCGTTTGGCGCTTTCCTTTCGGGCCATTTTGTTCAACACTTTGGTTTTTTTATCTTTTTTTTTCGACAACACCCAAAAATAGCATAAATAAAAAAAATCCGCCTGCACAAACAATCATGCGCGCGGTTTGTCTTGTTGTTTTGCTTGTGGCGACGGCGGCCCATGCCTTTCCCGTGACGCCTGTAACAAGCGCGTCCTTTGTGTTCGACTTT
>Ga0208872_1002530_pt1 | contig 10580 bp, 6 predicted proteins | sample CryBogCBH12Aug08_FD_185508 | JGI IMG/M metagenome (GOLD analysis project Ga0208872, IMG submission 185508) | Freshwater microbial communities from Crystal Bog, Wisconsin, USA - CBH12Aug08 (SPAdes) | ecosystem: Environmental > Aquatic > Freshwater > Lake | place: Crystal Bog, Wisconsin, USA... | reverse complement strand
CGAAGGAATGACTTCGATGGCCGAGGCGCCCGGCATCGCGACGTGTCTGCCGAGCGACAATATCCAGGCCAAAGGCCGTGCGGATATTCCGATGGGCGAATTTTGGATGAGTCAGCCTGACGGAACGATTGATTGCAAAGAAACGGCGATGGTCGCACACGTTTACGGCTATCCCGTCGCTGCTGCCGAAGCGTTCACCGGCAGTCGCGCGGATGCTTATCCGGGCATGATGAAACCTTTCGCCGACGCGGCGCTGGCGCTGGGCATCAACCGGTTTGTCGTGCTCGCGTATGTGCATCAGCCGTGGGACGACCGTTTGCCCGGCGTCACGCAGGATCGTTTCTATGTGCCTTATCAGCGGCACAACACTTGGTGGGAGGACAGCAAAGATTTTTGGATTTCACTGGCGCGTTCGTCGCAGCTCATGCGGCAAGGTCACGCGGTGGCGGATATTCTTTATCATCTCGGAAACGACACGCCGGTCAAAGTTGCGACAGCACGGCTGCGCCCTGTGCCGCCCGTCGGCTACGATTATGATGTTTGCGGTGACGAAGTCCTGCTCAACCGCGCTAGTGTGGAAGATGGACGCATCGTTCTGCCGGATGGAATGAGCTATCGGCTCCTGATTCTGGCGGGCGGAAATAGAATGACGCTTGCGACCGCTGAAAAAATTCGCGCGCTGATCCATGCCGGCGCCAACGTGCTCGGTCCGGCGAAGCTGGCCGGTTCACCTTCGTTGACCGACGGAGAAAATGGCGACAGCGAGGTCAGAAAAATTGCCGATGAATTGTGGGGTGCAAATTTCAAATCTGCCAAAGGTGAAAATCAGTTCGGTGCCGGCCGGATGTTTTGGGGCATGACGCCGGCGGAAGTGCTCGCCGCGCTGGATACGCCGCGCGACTGGGAAATGAACAGCGGCGATAACTCGACCAATTTGCTGTGCGCCCATCGGCAGATGCCGGACGCAAATTTTTATTTTGTGGCCAATCATCAGGCGCGGGCGGTAAAGATCTCGGCCACCTTCCGCGTGACGGGTAGAACCGCCGAGCGCTGGGATGCGGACACGGGAACAATCTCTGCAATCGCCGGATGCCGTGAATCATGCGGGCGCACCCAAGTGCCGCTCGTGCTGGAGGCGAATGCGTCCACGTTTGTGGTGTTCCGCAAGCACGCGAATTCGGGGCCATCGTGTCCGCCGGCCGAAACAAATTTAATCGGCGATTTGCCCGTGCGCATGAATTTGTCCGGGCCGTGGACGGTGCGTTTCACTCCGAATTGGGGCGCGCCGGAGCAAGTCACCTTCACCAATTTGATTTCCTGGACCGAGCACCCCGATGCCGAAGTGCGCAATTATTCTGGCGCGGCGATTTACTTGAAGGAGTTTGATTTTCCAGCCTCGCGACCGGGTGAACGGATGGTGCTCAACCTCGGAAAAGTTTCGGTGCTGGCCGCTGTGAAATTAAACGGCCGCGATTTGGGCATTGTTTGGAAAGAACCTTATGCGCTCGAACTCACCGGCGCGTTGCGGGCCGGAAAAAATTCGCTGGAAATCCGGGTGGAAAATCTGTGGGTCAACCGGCTCATCGCTGATTCCGCGTTGCCGCCGGAAAAACGTCTGACGTGGGTGACGTGGAATCCATTTCACGCCACCGACGCGCGGCTTCCTTCCGGTTTGCTGGGACCGGTGACAATTTTAACCCGATAAAAATTTCCATGAACTGTCGGCATTTAATTTCCGCCTTGCTGCTGGCCGCGTTGATTGGCGGTGCGGCGATTCTGACCAATTCGCCCGTCATCGTCGTTTCGTCCGCCGCCAACGATCAGTTGCTCTATTTTACCTCGACCAGTTTGCTGGCGGATGATCAGCGCGTCGTATTTTTGAGTGACCGCAGCGGGCAGCCGAACATCTGGCTGCGCGATTTGCGCACGGGACGGGACAAGCAACTGACGTTTAACACCGAAGGCTTTCTCAAGTCCTACGTTTATTTTGACGGTCTGCCGTATCGCGGTTTTGGTCGCGCGAGCGTGAGCGTGGATGCGGAGCGCGGCGTGATTTATTTCATTCAGGGCCAGAAAATATGCGCGGTGGACACGAATGGTGTTCAACGTGTGCTGGCGGAATATCCCACAAACCAGATGACCGCGTTTACGCACGTTTCTGCGGACGGCACGCGGTTGTGCGTGCCGACAATTGACGCGCGGGCACTCGATGGTGATAAAATTCTCAAAGGCAGACTGGGCTACGACATTGATGCGCGGGTGCAAAAGGAACATCTCGTTTCATATCTTCGCGTTTATGACACCGCGACGGGAAAGGAAATTCTCTGCGAACCGGTGACGAACGCGTGGATCACGCACGTCCAGTTTTCGCCGCGCGATAATCATTTGATTCTCTATAACCATGAGTGGTGCGCTGATTCTGGCATCCGCCGTATGTGGCTGTGGGATGGCAAACGGCACATCCGTTTGCGCACGGAAGGAGACGGTCGCAATCGCAACGACTGGACCTGTCATGAGATGTGGGAACGCGATGGCTCGGCGATTATCTATCATGGCAGCTACACGAACGGTCCGACTTATATTGGTCGCGTGAAGCCGGACGGCAGTGGCACGGTGGAAATTGCGTTGCCAAAAAACTGGGATCGCTACGGTCATTTTACCGTCGGTCATCTCGGCGAATTGGTAACGGACGGCTGCTATGTCGTGCCCAGTGACCCGAACCGTTTTGGGGGAAACTGGATTAGCGTTTTGCGCGTGGATTGGGCGGCGAATAAATACGACTGGCAGCCACTGTGTCCGCATGGTTCAAGCTGGACTTCGCAAGACTCGCATCCGCATCCGATTTTCAACCACGCCGCCAACGCGGTGTATTTTACTTCCGACGCACAGGGCCAGCGCACGATCTGTCGGGTGGAGGTTTTGCCGTAATGGGCATTTGACTCATGCCGATTTTTTGTCGGTTTATTAAGCTGCCTGACGCATTTATATTCGAACACATGAAAATTCATCCCTTCGCCAAGCTGCTGGTCGTTATTTGTCTCGGGGCCACGATGCGCCTTCCGGCCGCCGATCTGGAAAATCTATTCCGGCAGCCGCCGCCCGAGGCGCGGCCGTGGGTCTATTGGTTTTGGATGGGCAGCACCATCACTTCCAACGGCATCAGCGGCGATTTGCAGGCGTTGCACGACGCCGGCTTTGGCGGCAGCGTGATGTGCAGCATGGCGGACATCTGCACGCCGTGGCCCGCGCCTATCGCCAACCCGCCGACGCCGGACATCATTACGTTCAACGACAAGTGGTGGCAACTCGTGCGGCACGCGGCGCAGGAATCGCAACGGCTCGGCCTAGAATTTGGTCTGGGCAACTGCGCCGGTTACGAAACGTGCGGCGGGCCGTGGGTCACGCCGGAATTGTCGCTGCAGGAAGTTGTTTGGTCGGAAACAAAATTTTCCGGGCCGGGAAAATTTTCTGGTGAAGTTCCGAAACCGAGTCCGGACATTCACGCGCATCAGCCGTTTCCGGTTTACCTCGGCAACACCGGGAAGCTGGGATTGCCCGAAGTGCCGGCGCGCAAAACTTATTTTCGCGACATCGCCGTGCTGGCTGTGCCAGCCAAAGGTAACGTCGCGACGAATCAAGTTTTTGATTTGTCGGACAAACTTACTTCGGATGGAAAACTTGATTGGGACGCGCCGACGGGTGACTGGGTGATTTATCGTTTCGGCCACACGACGATGGGTTCCATGCTCCAGCCTTGCCAGTGGGAAGCCATCGGTTTGCAGAGCGACATGATTAGTCGTCAGGCGATGGAATTCGATCTGGATCACGTTCTCGGCGACCTCCAGAAACACGCCGGTGATTTGGTTGGCAAAGGTTTGAACTTTGTCTGGTTCGACAGCTACGAAGCCGGCACGCCAACCTGGACGCCGAAAATGCGCGAGGAATTTCAGACGCGGCGCGGTTACGATCTGACGAAATTTTTGCCGACACTGGCGAAGCGAACAGTCGGCAACGCGACGGAAACCAAAAAGTTCAACGACGATTTCAAGCGCACTATTCAGGATCTCTACCGTGATGTATATTTTTCCGTGATTGCAGAAAAGCTCCATGCCGCCGGACTAAAATTTCGCAACGAACCTTACACCGGCCCGTGGCAAATTCCCGAAGTCATTACTAATCTCGACGGCGTGGTGTCGGAATTTTGGGTGCGCGATGGCAAATACAATCCGTCCGCCACGCCTTCGGTGGTCGCCGCCGCGCGTCAGCACGGCATCAACCAAATCAGCGCCGAGGCGTTCACCGCATGGCCCAATGAAAGTCAGTGGAGCGAGACGCCAGCGAAATTAAAACCGATTGGCGACGCGGCGTTTTGCGATGGCGTGAATCGCTTCGTGTTGCATCGTTATGTGCATCAGCCTTACGGCGATTCGCTCAAGCCCGGCTTCGCGATGGGGCAGTGGGGCACGCATTTCGACCGCACGCAAACTTGGTGGGAGCCGGCCAAGGCGATGGTGAAATACTGGCAACGCTGTGACGCCGTTTTGCAGTGGGGCAAAATCGCGACGAATGATTTCACCGCCCCATCAGCGGACGCCGGGCTGGAATTGAAATCCATCCATCGCACCGACGGCGCAGCGGACGTTTATTTCGTCGCCAATCTTGCGTGGACCAACGGCATGGCGAAAGGGGTGTTCGGCGTGAGCGACAAGCAGCCGGAACTGTGGAATCCGAACACCGGTGAAATGCGCGACCTGCCTGAATTTCAAACCGTCGGTGGTAAAACGATCGTGTCACTGCAATTCGCGCCGACGGAAAGCTGCTTTATTGTTTTCCGCAAATCCATTTCCAGCGCGGAAAATTTTGCAGGCTCAAAAAACTTTCCGACATTGAAAACGGCCGGTGAAATCCCCGGAGCGTGGACGGTGACGTTTGACCCGAAATGGGGCGGGCCGGAAAAGCCGGTGGAATTTACGACGCTGGAAAATTGGACAAGTCGCGCCGAAGCGGGGATCAAGTATTACAGCGGCACGGCGGTTTATGAAAAAACATTTGATCTGCCGGACTCAAAACTAAAAACCAAAAAATCAAAATTGTTTTTGGAGCTCGGCACCGTGCGCGACATCGCCAGTGTGAATTTGAATGGTCACGACCTGGGCGTGGTCTGGACCTCGCCGTGGCGCGTTGACATTTCTGGCGCTGTGAAAGCAAAGAACAACCGGCTCATCGTCAAGGTCACCAACTGCTGGGCCAACCGGCAGATCGGCGACGAGCAGCAGCCGGCGGATTGTCAGTTTGGCAAGGGTGACCGTGGTTACGGCGGGCCGTTGAAAGCATTTCCCGACTGGCTGGTGAAAGGTGCCGTGCGGCCAGCTTCCGGCCGGTTCACGTTTGCGACATGGAATTATTTTACGAAGGATTCACTACTGCTTCCGAGTGGTTTGATCGGGCCGGTGTGCCTAGCAGTGGCTGAATGAAATCAAAAACATTTTCGCTGGGATTTCTTTTGGATTCATCAGCGCGTTTTTTGCCGCCAGCAGCCTGGCGCAAGCCGCCGACGCGTTTGTCGAGTTGGAACCCCGCCCGCATCGCCGGGATCGAAGCGATGCTGCCGGAACAACCGGCGGGGTTTGGCGGCCAATCAGCGACCGTGGCTTTTGGTCGGACGCGCAGACCCGCGCCATTATGGGCATCTTGTTCACCAAAGCGAGGCACGGCCACATTGACAAACCTCAACAACTCGGAATTGCAAGAAGTGACCGTGAAGAGTTAAAAGCCGGGTTTTTAAAGAGGGAAAATGCTAAAACATCCGTAAGTGGAATGGTGGAGCCTAGGAGGCTCGAACTCCTGACCTTCTCATTGCGAACGAGACGCTCTACCAACTGAGCTAAGACCCCATCCACCAAATTATCAATGATTTAAGCGAATAACCATTTGATGACGCTGCGGAAATGCCGCATCAAAAGTTAGGAAAAATTCGCGTGTCGCCGACCACCGCTGCCGGTATCCGGCGACAAAGAAATACTACGCGGTTCTCAAGGTTGCTGGCAAGACAAAATGGATTTCCTTCGTCTTACGTCAAGCCCAGAGCTTGGGATAGTCACCGAGGTGAAAATTTCGGGCAAAGAAATTTGCTGACGTTGCGGTAAAATAAAATCGGCGGATCCGACACACGATAATTTAATTATCCGGATCCGCCGAAGCTCGTCTTTCGACAGGAAAACCGAGCACCCGTTCTCATGGGTGACTAAAACCTAATCCATTCGCCAAGGCCTGCAAGCGGTTTTTGAAAAAACTTTTTCCCCGCCCGCAACGGCGTATGCTGTGGGCGCAAATTGAAACGACGCATTCACATCTTCCTTGGTTGTCTATTGGCGGCGCTGGCCTTTGTCCGTCCGATGCTGGCGGCGGAGGTGCCGTTCCTCGTGGATGTCTGGGGCACTGAGGACGGCTTGCCGCAAAGCTCGGTCATCGCGTTGACGCAGACGCGCGACGGCTATCTCTGGCTCGGCACGCTCAACGGCCTCGTTCGCTTTGATGGCAAATCTTTTACCCGGTTCAATGTCAACAACACGCCGGGGTTGCCGGACAACCGCATCGTTTTTCTTTTTGAAGACAGCCGCCAGACTTTGTGGGTCGGCACCGAAACCGCCGGCCTGTGCGCCGTGAAAAACGGCATGGTGCGGAGTTTTCCCGAAACCAGCGCGGGCGACAGCATCACCTGCGCTTTGGAAGATGAAACGGGCAATCTTTGGTTCAGTGGTCGGAACGGAAAATTTATTTGTTGGCAGGATGGGAAAATGGATTTGCACCCGACGATTTTTCCCGCCCAGCTTTTTTATCGTTCCAGCCACATTTTTGTTCCCGGAAAAAACGGCGTGAACTGGCATCTGCAAAACAGCCGCGTGGAAAAATGGCGGGGCAACCGGCTGGAAAAAGATTTTGGCGCGATGCCGTGGGGTGGGGCACCGGTGTCGGCGGCGGTGGAAGATGCCGCCGGCAATCTGGTCGTCGGCACGCAGGGCGCGGGCCTGTTCTGGTTCCAGCCGGACGGCAGTTGCTGGCACATCGGCAAGGACGACGGCCTTTCGCACAACATCGTGCTGGCGTTGTCGCTCGATCGCGAAGGCAATCTCTGGGCCGGCACCGACGGCGGTGGCTTGAATCGTATCAAGCGGAAAGTTTTTTCCGCGCCCGTCGGTCTGTCGGCGGAAGTCGCGCAATCCGTTTCGTCGGACGCGGTGGGCGGGTTGTGGGTGGCGTTCAATAGCCACGGCCTCGCGTATTGGCAGACCAATGCCGCCACCGGCTACGGCATCGGCACCAGTTCCAACGCGTGGACGGTGTTGGTGGATTCCCACAATCAAATCTGGGCCGGCACGCGCGGCGAAGGGCTGTTCCGTTTCATGGCCTACTATTTTCAACCGGTTCTGGAAGCCGCGCGAATTGGCCGCGATATTTTTGTTCTGTTCGAGGATCATGCCGGAAAAATTTGGGTCGGCGGCGAAAATGGCCTCGGCAATTTTGACGGCACGCGCTGGAATTTTTTCTCCGCCCGCGAAGGGCTGCCGGCGGCGGTCGTGCGGGCGCTGGCCGAAGACGCGTCGGGGAATTTGTGGATTGGCACGGAACGCTACGGGCTGTTTCAGTTTCACGCTGGAAAAATTTCGCCCGTCGCTGCGCCGGTGAAGGATATTTCCTGCCTGCTCGCGGATCGCGATGGCGGTTTGTGGGTCGGCACCGCCGGACACGGCTTGGCGCGGTTCCAGAACGGCGTTTGGAAAATTTGCTCCACGCTCAACGGCGGTCTGCCCAGCGACAGCATCGGCTATTTGGTAGATGATGCGGCTGGAAATTTGTGGATCGGCTCGTATGAAGGATTGATTCGCGTGGAGAAAAAATCCTTCGCCGATTTTGCCGCCGGCACGGTTAAAACCGTTGCCTGCCGCACGTTTCTTACGCGCGAATGTTCCGCCGGCGCGCAGCCCGCCGCCCTGCGCGCGGCGGATGGAAAACTTTTCTTCCCGACGATTGCCGGCGTGGTCGCGGTGAACCCGGCGGATTTGAAGCCGAACCCGATTGCGCCGCCGGTCGTCATCGAATCCGTGCTGGTGGACGGCGTGGAGCAGAAGACCAACGCCCTCGGCGCGGCGTGGAATCGCGCCATCGGCTTGACGCCGGACAACGAGCAGTTGGAAATTTATTTTGCCAGCCTGAGTTTTTCCGCGCCCAAAAACATTGCCGCCGGCGCGCGGTTCAAATATCGGCTCGAAGGCCGCGATAAAAATTGGACGGACATCGGCGGCGAGCGCGTGGCTCATTTTCAAAAACTGCCGCCGGGCAAATATGTTTTCCGCGTCACCGCCTGCAATGAAGACGGCCAATGGAATGAGACCGGCGCGACCCTCACCGTCACCGTTGAGCCGCCGTTCTGGCGCAAGCCGTCGTTTCTCGTGGCGAGCGTGCTGGGGTTGCTCGGCGCGCTGGCGGGAACCATTTATCTGATTTCCACCGCGAAATTGAAACGCCATTTGCGCGCCGCGCGGCAAAAAGAATTGCTCGAAAAAGAGCGCGCCCGCATCGCCCGCGATTTGCATGACCAGATCGGCGCGAACCTCACGCAGGTCGCGCTGCTCGGCGAAATGGCCGAGGTGGACAAGGATTTGCCCAGCGAAATCGAACAGCATGCGCAGCAAATCTGCGCCACGGCGCGCGATACCACGCGCTCGCTGGATGAAATTGTGTGGGCGCTGAATTCCTCCAACGACACGCTGGAAAGCCTCGCCAATTATTGCTGCAAATATGCGCAGGATTATTTTGCGCTCGCCAGCGTGAGCTATCGCGCCGAATTGCCGACGCAACTGCCGCCCACGCCGATTCTGCCGGAAGTGCGCCACAATGTTTTCCTCGCGTTCAAGGAGGCGGTGAACAATGTGGTCAAGCACGCGCACGCCACCGAGGCGCGCGTGAAATTGCAGTTAGAACCGAATAAATTTATCCTGACCGTCACGGACAACGGGCGCGGTCTCGGCGACCTTTCGGGCAAGCAACTGCGCAACGGCTTGAAAAACATGAAGAAGCGGCTGGACGATGTGCGCGGTGAATTTGATATCGCGCCCGGCGGGCAGGGCGGCACGGTGGTGAAATTGACAGTTCCCATTTCCAGTTCGGAATCGTAACCTTAATCGTAATCTTAATCAGCGGCGGGATTACGATTAAGATGAAGATTAAGATTAGGATTAAGAAAAATACCCATGCCCATTTCCATTTCCATCGTTGAGGACAATGACCAGTTGCGCGGCACCCTCGCCAAGCTGATTGGCCGCACGGAAGGTTTTCGCTTCGTCAGCGATTACGCCAGTGCCGAGGACGCGCTGGCCGGTTTGCCGAAGGTGAAGCCGGAGGTCGTGCTCATGGACATCAACCTGCCCGGCATCAACGGCGTCGAGTGCGTGCGCAAGCTGAAACAGATTTTGCCGCAGACGCAGGTGATGATGCTGACCGTTTACGAGGACACGGAAAATATTTTCAAGGCGCTTGCCGCCGGGGCTAACGGCTATATGCTCAAACGCACGCCGACGAAGGAATTAATCGCGGCCATCCGCGAGATGCAGCGCGGCGGTTCGCCGATGACCACGCACATCGCGCGGCTCGTGGTGCAATCCTTTCAAAAACCCGTGGCGACCGCGCCGGCGGGCGGCGGCGGGGAATTATCCGACCTGTCCGAACGCGAACAGCAGGTGCTCGATTTGCTCGCGCAGGGTTTGATCTACAAGGAAATCGCCGACAAACTCGAAATCGGCTACGAGACGGTGCATACCTACATCCGCCGCATCTACGAAAAACTTCAAGTCCGCACGCGCACCGAGGCGGTGGCAAAATTCCTACAGCGCTGACCTTTTCTGGCGGGGCAGTGAGCCGGGGCCAAGGGTTCGTAATCTTAATCGTAATCCTAATCGTAATCGTCCCGGTTGGCGGATTAAGATTACGATTACGATTAAGATTAAGAAACCACCGTCATCGGGAACCACCTCTTTCTGGTTCCGGCGTTGGTCAACGCCGGTGACGGCGTGCAGACCGAGGGGACTACTTTTGGCGGCGTCGGAAACTTTCGCCATTTTCAAACTTTTACCGGGACGGGGATGGGCGCGGGCGGAGTTCGTCCCGTGGTTCCCCAGACGGAAGCCCCCCAAGCGATTCTGGACGCCCCCGTTACATTTGGCGGTGCCCCCGTTTCATTCCTCGGCGCCCCCTTTTGGAAAATCGGTGCCCCCTTTTCAGAAAACGGTGCCCCCTTTTGGAAAAACGGAGACCCCGTTTCATTCCTCGGTGCCCCCTTTTCAAAAGAGGGCGCCGACTTTTCATTAGGGGGAACCGGTCTGTCGCCGGGGATTGCCGTTCAGCCATCTGGGAATCAAGGAATTACAGGAACATGAGCCGTTTTACCCCTTTTCACCATGAGAATAGCCTATTGGGATTCCAACGACCCGGAGATGCATTGGGACAATCCGAATCTAAGATGGGGGTCGCCAAGTTACCTCCTCGAAGCGGGCGATCCCGGCTACGTGGACCCTTTTCCGTCC
>Ga0208872_1002529_pt1 | contig 10580 bp, 9 predicted proteins | sample CryBogCBH12Aug08_FD_185508 | JGI IMG/M metagenome (GOLD analysis project Ga0208872, IMG submission 185508) | Freshwater microbial communities from Crystal Bog, Wisconsin, USA - CBH12Aug08 (SPAdes) | ecosystem: Environmental > Aquatic > Freshwater > Lake | place: Crystal Bog, Wisconsin, USA... | reverse complement strand
CGGCATTTAGCGCGCCCATGCCGGTCAAAGCCACACCCGCCGCGCCGGTGGCTCCTAATTTAATAAAATCACGCCGGGACAAACCGTCGTTCTGTGGAGAGTTGTGGTTCATAAATATTTTGGAGGTGAATGATTTAACTAGGGCCACACCGCGGTCCGCATGTCAATTTATTTTCACCATGGCACCCGCGCGCCGGTCGCGTCGGCTACGGATCTTCGCCCAGCGAACGCAGTTGGGCCGTGACGGCGTCGGCTCCCAATACCAGTGCCCGAAAATCCCATTCGCCGCCCGGTTCCAACAGCGGCTGATAGTCTTTCGCGGTGCCGACGGCTCGGCCGTCCGCCGCCAATAGCGCGAGCTCCAGTTTGACGCCAAACCGCCGGCGGTTGGCGAGGTTGCGGATTTTTCCGCTCGCGTACACCAGCGAGCTGCCCGGTGTTTTCTGCAACGCAATGGCTGTGTATGCAAAATTGTTGGTCACGTTTTCGGCCGGCCGCAAAACGGCCAGCGGAACATTCGTCGTCCCATTGACAGTGGTGGGTTGCGGCGCAACCGGCAGCGGAGCCGTTTTTTTTGTGACCCAGAAAAAGCCAACTAATCCGAGCAAAACCAGCAATCCAACGCCGAGCGCCGCCGGCCAGATTCGACGGGAAACCTTGTGTTTATTGGCAAAAACGGCAGCGGTCAGCAACGTCGGCTCGCCGCAATGCGGACAGGCCACCGTGGTGCCGGCGGCGGACGCGGGGAATTCCATGTGGCCGGCGCAATGTACGCATTCGCCTTTGGTGAAATTGGAATTGGACATTTTTCTGCACCGATGCGACAGAATAGGGAAACCAACAGTTCGCCTTAACCGTCATATCAATTTACGTAAAGCTATGAACCCGGATGACAATTACAAGTCGGAACACCGCGTAAATCTGGAAGATCATTTTCTGACCCGCCGGCAATTTCTCCAGCGCGCCGGCATGGGTTTTGGCGCGTTGAGCCTCGCGACGCTGCTGGGCGAAGGCCTTTTTTCCGGTGTCGCGCACGCGGCGACCGAGACGAATTTGCTCCCCAAAGCTCCGCCGCTGCCCGCGAAGGCGAAGCACGTCGTGCATATTTTTGCGCAGGGTGCGCCGTCGCATGTGGACACGTGGGATCCAAAACCGGCGCTGGCGCGGATGGACGGCAAGGAAATTCCCAACATGAACGGCGTGGCGATGGGCTCGCCGTTCAAGTTTTCCAAAAAAGGAAAAGCCGGCATCGAGGTCAGCGAAGTCTTTCCGCAGCTCGGCGAAACGGTGGATGATCTCTGCGTCATCCGCTCATGTTACACGGACATTCCGGCGCATGAAGTGGCGACCATCATGATGAACACCGGTTCGCGCCTCGTCCGGCCAAGTCTCGGTTCGTGGGTGCTTTACGGCCTCGGTTCGGAAAATCAAAACATGCCCGGCTTCATTTCGCTGCGTCCTGGCGGCGCGCCGCCCGGCGGCACGGCGAACTGGCAATCGGCTTTTCTGCCCGGTCTTTATCAGGGCGTCAGCATCAACACGAAAGTTGCCACGTTGAACCAGTTGATCGAAAACATCCGCAATCCCGTCACGCCGCTTGCCGAGCAGCGGCGGCAATTGGATTTGGTTCACAAGCTGAACGAAATTCATTCGCAAAATTTGCAAAAAGAAGCGCAGCTTGAATCGCGGCTGGAGGCGTTTGAAATGGCGTTCAAAATGCAAACCGAAGCCACCGACGCGTTTGATTTGAGCAAGGAGCCGGCGAGCATCCGCGAATTGTACGGCCGCAGCGCGCAGGGAAATCAAATGCTCATCGCGCGCCGGCTCATCGAGCGCGGCGTGCGGTTTGTGCAGGTCTGGGCCGGCGGCTGGGATCATCATCAGGATTTGGAAGAGCGGCTGCCGGAGCGCGCAAAGGACATTGACCAGCCGCTCGCGGCGTTCATCAAAGATCTGAAACAGCGCGGGCTGTTCGATGAAACGCTGCTCGTCTGGGGCGGTGAATTCGGTCGCAAGCCGACGCGTGATCGCAACGGCGGCGACAACCCCGGTCGCGATCACAATGCGAAGGCCTTCAGCACCATCCTCGCCGGCGGCGGCGTGCGCGGCGGCATGACATACGGCGCGACGGATGAATTCGGCGCGGCGGCGGTGGAGAACAAGGTACATGTCCACGATTTGCACGCCACAATTTTGGCGCTGCTCGGGTTCGACCACAAAAAACTCACCTACCGCTACAACGGTCGGGATTTTCGGCTGACTGAAACGGCGGGGGAAATTCTTAGACCGGTGATCGCATGAAATCTTTTCTCGGAATTTTTCTGACCCTGCTGGCGCTGGCCGCGCTTGCGGTCGCAGCAGAGCCGACGCCGGCGCAATTGGATTTTTTTGAAAACAAAATCCGGCCGATCCTCGCCGACAAATGTTACAAGTGCCACAGCACGCTGGCCGAAAAAATCAAGGGCGGCCTGTTGCTGGACAGCCGCGAAGCGCTGTTGAAAGGCGGCGACACCGGCAAGGCGCTGGTGCCGGGCGATCCGGAGGCGAGCCTGCTCATCAAAGCGGTGCGCTACACCGATCCCGATTTGCAGATGCCGAAGGAGAAAAAACTCGACGACGAGCAAATTGCCAATCTGGTAGCGTGGGTGAAAATGGGCGCGCCAGACCCGCGCAGCGCCACCGCCGAACAGAAAAAATGGAGCGACAACAAAACTAATCACTGGGCCTGGCAGCCGGTCAAACCGATGCCGCTTCCCGCCGTTAGCAATCCCGCTTGGTGTCAGACGCCGGTGGACAATTTTATTCTCGCCAAGCTGGACGAAAATGAATTGAAGCCCAATCCGCCGGCGGACAAGCGGACGTTGATCCGCCGCGCATCGTTCGATTTGATCGGCCTGCCGCCGACGCCGGAGGAAGTGGCCAGCTTCATCAACGATCCCGCGCCGGACGCGTTTGCGAAAGTCGTAGATCGGCTGCTGGCGTCGCCGCACTACGGCGAACGCTGGGGCCGGCACTGGCTCGACGTGGTGCGCTACAGCGATACCAAAGGCATGCCGCGCCGGAACACGGAGGATACGTTGAATCCGTTTGCGTGGACATATCGCGATTATGTCATTCGCAGCTTCAACGAGAACAAGCCGTACAATGTTTTTATCCTCGAACAAATCGCTGCCGACCGGCTATCCACCACGGCGCACAACCCAACGAATCTTGCCGCGCTCGGCTTGCTCACCATTGGCGATCATTTCATGGGCATGCAGAACGACATTCTCAACGACCGCATTGATGTGGTGACGAAAGGTTTTCTCGGATTGACCGTCACCTGCGCGCGGTGTCACGACCATAAGTTTGATCCCATTCCGCAAAAGGATTATTACTCGCTGCGCGGCATTTTCGACAGTTGCATCGAACCCAAAATCGAGCCGGTCATCGGCCGGATTCCCGCCACGCCGGAATATTATGCCTATTACCGTCAGCGCGAAAAGCTGGCGCAGGACGAAGCCGCGTTGCAGGCCAGCCTGCCGCAATTGCGCAAGAGCCGCGACCGCGAGGCGATCCGGCAGGCGCAGCGCGACTTACAGAAATTGGAACACCAGATCGCCGAACTCGAATTCACCAATACCGCCGCGCCGATGCGCGTCATGGTGCTGGAAGACTTGATGCGCGGGCACGATTCGCCGGTGTTTATTCGCGGGGAAGCCGGCAACAAGGGCGAAACCGTACCGCGCCGGTTTTTGCAACTGCTCTCCGCGCCGAATCGCCCGGTCTATACTAACGGCAGCGGCCGCATCGAATTGGCTATGGCCATCGCCAGCCGGAACAACCCGCTCACCGCCCGCGTGATGATCAACCGCATTTGGCAACATCACTTTGGCGAAGGTTTTTTACCGACGCCGGACGATTTCGGGATGATGTCCGAGCCGCCGAGCCATCCGCAACTGCTCGATTATCTCGCGCTGAATTTCATGACGAATGGCTGGGACATCAAAAAAATCCACCGGCTCATTCTGCTGTCCAACGTTTATCAGGAAAGCAGCGCCAGCAACCCGCGCTTGGCGCAGATTGACCCGGGCAACCGGCTGCTCTGGCGCGCCAATCTCCGCCGGCTGGAGTTTGAGCCGCTGCGCGATTCCCTGCTTGCCATCGGCGGCCAGCTCGACACCAATTTATACGGTCGGCCGGTGGATTTGCGCCTGCACCCGGAATCCAACCGCCGCACCATCTACGATTTTGTGGACCGCGCAAACATTCCCGATGTGCTCGTGAATTTTGATTTTGCCACGCCCGACATGGTTACCGGCATCCGCCACCAAACCACCGTGCCGCAACAGGCGTTGTACCTGATGAACAGTCCGGTTGTCATTGACCTCGCCCGGCGGCTCGTGGCCATGCCGGAATTCGCCGCCCTCACCGACGACGAGCAGCGGCTGAAATATTTGTACGAACGGATTTACCAGCGGCTGCCGGATCCGGCGGAAACCGCCATCGGCTTGGAATTTGTGAATCAAACACCGGTTGCAGATTCCGTCACGCCCGCGCCCGCCGCGACCGAACCGGCCAAGGGCAAAAAGGGCAAACGCGCGAAACTCAACCGGCCGCTGGCCGCCACCGCCCGGCAGCGCGCGCCGCTGACATCGTGGGAAGAATTTGCGCAGGCGCTGCTGCAAGCCAACGAAACTTCGTTCGTGAATTAAGCCGGACCGGAAAATGGGCCGCGCCCCGGCAAAAGAAAATCGTGCCAGCCGGCCGATTTCATGGTTTTATTTCCCACCGATGAATACTGAGAATCCCGAAATCAGCCTCGTCATTCCCTGCTATAACGAGGAAGGCAACTTGCGCGAGCTGATCAAAGCCATCCGCGCGGCCGTCGCGCCGTTGAACATTTCCTATGAGGTCGTCATCACCGACGATTGCAGCAAAGACCAGTCGTGGGAAATTCTAAAACAGCTGGCCGCCGAAGATCCGCGCATCCGCGTGCAGAAATTCGCGTTCAATTGCGGCGAGAGCGCCGCGAGTTTTGCCGGACTAAAAGCGGCGCGCGGAAAATATTTATTCACGCTCGACGCGGATTTGCAGAATGACCCGAAGGATTTGCCGAAATTTCTGGAACAGTTGAAACACTTCGACTGCGTCTGCGGCACGCGCGTGAAAGTGCGCGGCGAGGGCGACAATTTCATCCGCGTGGCCTCGTCGCGCATCGCCAATGCCGTGCGCAATAAGTTGTCTGGCGAAAAAATTTCCGACGCCGGCTGCACTTACCGGGCGTTCAAACGCGAGTGCATTGAGAACCTGAAATTTTTCAAGGGCATGCACCGGTTCCTGCCGACGCTCTTCAAAATCGAAGGCCACACCGTGACGGAAATCGAGGTCAGCAACAATCCGCGCTTCGCCGGCCAGAGCAATTACGGTGTGTGGAACCGGCTCTTCGCGTCGTTCTACGATTTGCTCGCGGTGCGCTGGATGAAAAAGCGGATGTTCCAATATAAGGTGGCGGAGCGGATCAACTGACGCACGGCAGGCTAAAATCCGGTTGCGGCTTGCATCCGCCACCATGCCCACGCAAATCCACGGCCACGAAGTGAGGGCGATGATGACCGCATCCCCATCGCTTTACACCCGCGCCTCGCTCAAAGCCGCCATCGCCGCCAGGTTTGGTGCCGCCCGCGCTGCCACATCTGCTCCGCTGAAAATCTGGATGCCGATGGCCTTATCGACTTTTTTGCCGCCCGGGGCAAATGCAATGAGAACGTCGCCGGCCTCGCAATCCATCCCGCCCAAGTCTGTCCTCCCTGAGGCGCGGTGAAGCTGCGCCGGTGGAAAACCGTTGCGATTTGCGGATGGAGCGAGAGTGTCCTGGAGTGCGCCGGCAGAGCGAAGCGGCGACGGCGCTTTCGGGCGGGCGCGGGCGCGGCGGTTGGCGGACGATGACCGGGCGTGCGAAAAGCGGTGTCGCGCTGCGCTTGCCACCGCAGTCCAAGACGCGCCTTTCAACTCCAACGGAGTTGTGTCATTCAGCCCAGCGTTGGCGCGATGGTGGCCGTGCGCAAGCACCTCCGCTGGGTGAACGGGCAGAATGAAAACAACTCTGCAGGAGTTGCAGCCAGAAGCGGCGGTGATGCAACCTCTTCAGGGTCGAAACATTTCGGGGCAGGTAACCCAGGGTAGCTCGTGCCTCGCAACTCTGGGCTGAGGGCTGGAATCCCGTTGGGATACGCGGATGGAGCGAGAGCGTCCTGGAGTGCGCCGGCAGAGCGAAGCGGCGACGGCGCTTTCGGGCGGGCGCGGGCGCGGCGGTTGGCGGACGATTACCGTGCGTGCGAAAGCGGTGTCGCGCTGCGCTTGCCACCGCAGTCCAAGACACGTCTTTCAACTCCAACGAAGTTGTGTCATTCAGCCCAGCGTTGGCGCGACCTGCTGCGCCGAAGCGTTGCGTAGGCGGGAGCGACTACGCTGGGTGAGCGGGCAAAATGAAAACAACTCTGCAGGCGTTGTAGCGGCGGAAGGTGAACCGCGAAATACGCCAAATATGCGAACGGTAATTCGGTTTTGATTTTCGCGTGGTTCGCGTGGTTCGCGGTCAAATTGGGCGGCGGTGGATTTGATTCAACGCTTTCAGCGTTGAGGAATTTGGGGAATGGTTTCCCAGGGTTGGCGATCCTTGCCGGCCGGCGCGGACCGCCAACCCTGGGCTGATGGATTTGAATCCCGTTGGGATTCGGAACGCAGATATCAACGCAAGATGCGCGAACCGGACGGATTTATGGCATACGAAAGGCGAATTAATCCGGGAATCTTATCATTGTAAGGAGCATGAAGTTCAATTGTCATTTTCCCATAAACTGGTCCGTTTTTCATTTTTATATAAAAACGCTTTTCGCCAGTTCCACCTCTCTGGCCACCCTTGATTTGATTTTGGAATTTGAATGCTGGCACATAGCCCTCGACCGGTGCTACCGAGCGATAATACGAACCATCTTGGCACAATCCACCATCGACAACATCTATCTCACAAGCCCAATCATAAAGTTGACCTCGAACGGCTTGCTCTGGGTATTTTATCCAAACCTTTATGTCTCCTTGGCCAGATTCAGCGATTGTTCCATTGGTCAAATTTATGAAATATGTTCTCCCGTCTGGCACAATATGGAAACTTCTTTCAAATGAAATGAGCTCTTCGTGGAGATTTGTCGGATACATCTTAAAAATCACCGGATTTGTGACCGAGCTCTGTGGGCCATAGCACGGGCCTTCAAGTTCTACCTCGTAACCATCCTTTTGAAAAACCGGGGTAATGGAATCACCGCTTGCGCCGTGTAATCTGAACTGCCCATCCTTATCAGTTTTTGCAGTAAGGTGCGGCCAGCTTGCACCAAAATAAAGGGCCAAGACGTGCCAATGTCGAACAGTGGCATCAATTTTTACATCAGGCACAGGGTTGGAATTTTGATCAACAACCTTTCCGAAGAAGTTTACGCCAACATTTTCTCCAGCAAAACAGGATGAAATGATGCAAAGAAACGCCAACGCGGTCATTTCCGTTAAAGCAAATAGTTTCATTTGTTATCAGGGAAAGTCTATTCTTTGTTGTGAGCAAGTGAAAACAAAAAGCCCACGGCTAACACCGTGGGCTTTGAATTATTGGCCAGTCGTAGCTGACGACTATTTCTTCTTCCCATGCACCTTCGCCGCGACTTTCAGGCGCAGGCCGTTCAGGCGGATGAAGCCGGTGGCGTCGTCTTGATTGTAGGCCTTGGTCGGGTCGGCTGCCACGTGGTTGAGGGTTAGGGTTTCTTTTGTTCCAGTTCTCGGACGCGGGTGTCGAGGGCTTTGACCTGTTCTTCCAGTTCCTTGACCTTGTCCTTCTGGCCGAACAGGGCTTTAATCCAACGGTCGCAGCCGGTCATCATGGCCAGAATCCACCAACTGACGCCAATGGCCACCGCCCAAGTCACGAGTTGAAAGGGGTTGTTCATGCGGCAGATGGAATACCCCCGCCGCCGCCGTCCGGCAAGCGAAAACAAAAAGCCCACGGCGTCCACCGTGGGCTTGGAATGTTTGGCTAGTCGTAGCTGACGACTATTTCTTCTTCGCGTGAACTTTGGCCGCCACTTTCAGGCGCAGGCCGTTCAGGCGGATGAAGCCGGTGGCGTCGTCCTGGTTGTAGGCCTTGGTCGGGTCGGCTTCCATCGTGGCAATGTGCGGATTGTAAAGGCTCACCGGTGATTTGCGGCCGCTGACCATGATGTTGCCCTTGTAAAGTTTCACGCGCACCGTGCCGGTGACGTTCTTCTGCGATTCCTCAACGTAAGCCTGCAACGCGAGGCGTTCCGGCGCATACCAGAAGCCGTTATAGACGAGCTCGGCATACTTCGGAACGAGCGCGTCGCGCTGGTGCATGACTTCGCGGTCCATCGTAAGGCTTTCCATCTGGCGATGCGCGAACAGCAGAATCGCGCCGCCGGGCGTCTCATACACGCCGCGCGATTTCATGCCGACAAAACGGTTTTCCACCATGTCCACCCGGCCGACGCCGTGTTTGCCGCCGATCTTGTTAAGCGCCTTCATCACGCCGAGCGGATTGAGTTTCTTGCCGTTCACCGCCACGCAATCGCCCTTCACGAAATCGAGTTCAACGAACTCGGGTTTGTTCGGCGCGTCTTCAGGCAGGCAGGAAAGCGTGGTGAAATACTGGCGATTCTTCAAATCGTAGGAGTCATACCACGGGTCTTCGAGAATGCCGGCCTCGTAGGAAATGTGCAGGAGGTTGCGGTCCATCGAATACGGCTTCTTGGCACTGGCCTGCACGGGAATCTTGTGCTTGGCGCAATAATCAATCATCTCCTGGCGGCCGGGGAATTCGCTGCGATAGCGTTCGTCGCGCCACGGCGCGATGACCTGCAAATCGGGCGCGAGCGCGGCGGCGGTCAGTTCGAAGCGGACCTGGTCGTTGCCTTTGCCCGTCGCACCGTGCGCGATGGCGTCGGCTTTTTCCTTCTTGGCAATTTCCACCATGCGTTTGGCGATGAGCGGGCGCGCGATGCTGGTGCCGAGAAAATATTGGCCTTCGTAAATCGCACCGGCGCGGAGCATCGGGAAAATGAAGTCGCGCGCAAATTCTTCCTGCAAATTATCAATGTAAATTTTGCACGCGCCGGTCTTGATGGCTTTGGCTTCGAGGCCGTTCAATTCTTCTTCCTGCCCGATGTCGGCGCAGAAACCGATCATCTCGGCGTTGTATTTTTCTTTGATCCACGACATCAGGACGGAAGTGTCGAGGCCACCGGAGTATGCGAGCACGATTTTCATGTGGCGGACATTCTAGCCGCGAATCGGCATCCAACGCAAAATGGAAATGAGCGCCGGCGCGGGCGCTCATTTCGCGCAGCGGATAGGCCGACGGCTCAATCCTTCTTGCAGCCGCAGCCGCAGTCTTTGCCACCAGTCGAAATCCCAAATGGGCAATAAGCCGGGCAAAAGCCGAGCAGCGCGGTGAGCACCGGCACGACGCCGATCCACGCCCAAACCGGCCCGCCAAGCAAAGCCCAGATGATGAGGCCGCCACCGGCGACGATGCGAATAATGCGGTCAATGGTTCCAATGTTCTTTTTCATAATTTTTTGAATGGTTGAAGTTTCAACGCGCTCACTTTACGCAAAAAGAAATTGGCGGTCGGTGACTTAATCACCCACGCGGAACTATTTTCAAACCGAACCCGCTTGGCCGCGCAGCGCGGCGCGGTTGTGAATCTGGATGCGGCCACGCGCGGTGGCAATCCAGCCGGCGGCACGCCAGCGTTCCAGCGCACGGCTGACGACTTCGCGGGCGGTGCCGATTTCCGTCGCGAGTTGTTGATGCGTGCCGCGCCATTCGTCATCGCCGGCCAACAGCAACCGCGCCAGCCGCGCAGCTACCGGATCGAAAGTCGTTTCTTCCATGCGCGCCAACACGCGCGCGAGGCGTTCGCCGAGCAATTGGAAAACATGGTGCCGCCAGAATTCCGACCGCGCCACCCAATCGCGAAACACCGCCGCCGGCACGACCCAGGCCACGACAGTTTTTTCTACTTCCGCCAGTGCCGGAAACCCCGCGCCGCCGAGAATGCAAGACGCCGTGAGCACACAAGCGCCGCCGGACTGGAGGCGATAGAGCGTGATTTCGCGGCCCCCGGTGCTGACGAGATACACGCGCACCGCGCCGCTGATGGGGAACGCCATGACGCCGGGCGTTTCACGCACTGACAAAATTTGTTTACCGGCCGGCAGCCGCACGGAAACGGCGGCGGCGGAAAACTCGCGACGCTCTTTAACCGGCGCGGCGGACAACCAAGCGGGCAAAGGAGCTTTGACGCTGGGCATGGCAAATTAATTTGGCGCTGAAAAATTGGTTCGCAGCATCACGGTTTTTTCAACCGGAAAAATTGGTTGGTGCCGGCGGTGTTGGTAACGACGAGCGTTTTCACCGTTCCGCTGTCAGCGATGCCGGAAGTGACGGGTTGCCATTGCACGGGGGGCCGGAGCGAGGCGGTTTTTTCCAGCGTAAAAGCCGCCGCCGCGCTGGGCCAAGTAATCGTGGCCGGCGGC
>Ga0208872_1002527_pt1 | contig 10585 bp, 4 predicted proteins | sample CryBogCBH12Aug08_FD_185508 | JGI IMG/M metagenome (GOLD analysis project Ga0208872, IMG submission 185508) | Freshwater microbial communities from Crystal Bog, Wisconsin, USA - CBH12Aug08 (SPAdes) | ecosystem: Environmental > Aquatic > Freshwater > Lake | place: Crystal Bog, Wisconsin, USA... | reverse complement strand
TTTTCATTGATTTCTAAGTCGGGGTTGGTGTTTTACTGTGTCATTTTCGGACGCGGCCAGTCTTTGCCGTTTATTTTAGCATCTTTGTTCTCGTCGTTTTTTTCAGGTTTTTCGACGCGCACAGCGGAATCCTTGGGATCGAAAAGCGGCCAGTTGTCCGTCCGGAACGGCGAAGCCGGAAGCCCTTCCTTGTTGTAGAGCAGGTTGCGCTGGGTGGGGTTCATGGCCCAGGCATAACGCACCGCCACGGGAGACGAAACTTCCGGCGAGGAAACGATGACGGTGTTGCCGGATATCTCCGCATCCGCCCAATGCCATTTCTTGTCCGCTCCGGCGATGGCGAAGGCATCCGGATTGCCGGGCTTTGCGGCCATCATGCCACTGCCAATACAATCGAACGTGAGAACGATTTTATTCCCGTCAATCTTCTGGCTGAGATAGCGCGGCCCGCAGGGGACAATGTCTTTACCGTAAACCTGTTTCAGCGCGAGATAAGCGTGGCGGATGCCCATCGGTTTCTTGTTCTTGGGATGCAGGGCAACCGAGTCGCCACAGTCAATGCCAACGGCCATCCCGGTGTTGGGATATTCCATGCTGACTAGCCGCATTGATTCGCGGTTGGCCGACCAGGTGTCCTCCAATCCTTCCACCGGCTTGCTCTGCGGCGGTTCCCAGCCGGGTAACTGGGTGAAAAAGAACGGGAAGTCCTTCGACACGTTGCCGCCGGAGAGTTCATGCCAGGAAGAGCGATAGTAACTGATCAGCCGTTCCAATTGTTCGCGGTAGGCCACGGCTTGGGGCACGGTTTTGGAATTGCGCTCGCCCTGATACCAGATAATGCCTTTGATTCCATAGGGCCGGATGGGATAGATCATGGCATTGAAGATGTTGGCCGGATACTGGTTTCCCAAGTCGGTGGGCTTGGTAATGGATGGCGGCTGCAGCGCTCGGTTCTTGTTTTTCATGGTCTCACCCGCAGCCACCGAAGCGTTGTAATCCGCCAGCTCTTTATTGAATGCCGCGAGAGATTTCGCCCGGCTCTCGCCTTTTTTTTCTACTTGGAGCTGCGCGGCCTTGTCTCCGTCCGCCTTTTGCTGTTGCGACTGGGTAATGTCCTTCTGAACTTCCCACGGCATCCAACCTTCAATCGGCGTGCCGGCATACGCTTCCTGAATGATTCCGACGGGAAGCCCGAGCGCCAGATGCAGTTTCTTTCCAAAATTATAGGCAACAACCGAGGTCTCGGCGGCGGATTCCGGACTGCAGGGCTTCCATTTGCCGATCAGATCGCGTTTCTCCTCCAGCGGCTCATGCCAGTGCTCGCGGGCGGATTTGAAGATTCGGTAGTTGGGCAGATTGACGTTGGCTTCCATTTCAGCTTCGTAGGATTCTCGCACGGCCCAGCCCATGTTGGATTGGCCGGCGCAAAGCCATACTTCCCCAATGGCGACATCCTTGATCTCGATGGTTTTCGAGCCGATGATTTTTAGCGAAAAGCCGGTTCCATACGAAGGTGTATCCAACAGGACTTTCCATCTGCCGGCCGAATCAGTTTGGGTCGAAGCCGAGGCCCCCCAAGAGGCAGCCACAGTTACTTTCTCTCCCGGGCTGGCCCAGCCCCAGATGGTGTTTGTCATTTTCTGCTGCAGAACCATGTGGTCGCCAAAAAGACTCGGCAAGCGGAGGCCAGTCCTCGTGGGCGTGGCGGCAGTTGAAGCGGCGGCGGAAACTGAAGCGGCTGCCGCTGCATTACCCTGAGTTTCCCTTTTGGAGGCCCTCTTACCAGCGGCCATTGCCACGCGTGCTGCTGGCAACAATAGGACAAGCATGATTGCGACTGTGATCAGTTTTCTCATGGTTGGTGTTATTCTTTCGTTTGTTAATTGTCCGGTGTCGGTGCCTGTTTGAATGTGCGCGGCGGCTTTAAATTGTCGGTGATGAAGGAGGATGCGGGCAGCCCCTCGGCATTGATCAGGCTAAGCTCGGGGTCGGGTTTGGCCTTGATAAAGAGATAGCGGACATAAACGGGTGACGGCACTTCACGAGCCTGCACCACCACCTTTTCTCCCTGAATCGTCGCCTCGGCGGGAAAATATTTCGCATCTTTGCCGGCAATCTCAAAGAACTTGAGTTTGTTTCCGCCCGCCTTGCACCTCAGACCGCCGCCCACATATTTAAAACTCAGAACCGCCTTATCGCCTTGAATGCTCACTTGGTCGAGCAAAGGACCACTGCAAACGAGATTCGTATGCCCATAATCTCTGGCCAGCGCCCAAAGGGCCAGGCGTTCTCCGGCGGGCTTTTTATTTTCTGGATGCAGGCTGGGACCGTAATCGTAGAAAACCGCCATCCCGGTGTTTTCGGTTGTATTGAGCGCGCGCCGCATCGAGTCGCGCAACCAGGCCCATTCTTCGTCAGGTTTTGCTTCCTGCGGCGGCGGCTGAACATAATAGAAGGGAAATTTCCGGACTTCGAGGCCGACGCGCTCGGCCCAAAGTTCCCGCCAGGTATTAATGAAATACGGTAGTAGTTCGCGGTATTCCCAGCCGGTGTAGGTTTTGGCGTTCCGTTCGCCCTGATACCAGACGACTCCGCGGAATGCCACGGGTAGTATCGGGGCGATCTTGTCATCAAACTGCACCTCGGGTTGGCCGATTGGCAGAGTCTCATTCCAGCCGGGGGGAATACCCAGTTTTACCCGGATTCGTTCGGCGGCCTCCTTGGGCATCCACGCTTGAATCGTCGTCGAGGAGAAATAAGCCTCAATCAATCCGATCGGAACGCCAAGCTCCCTATAAAGCCGGAACCCGAAATAGCCGCCGACGCGCGTTAGTTGGTTTTGCGTTTGGACATTCAACGCGTTCCATTTTCCGGTTCCCAGTTTTTTATATCCCGGCACATAGAATCGAATCCCCGGAGCAACTTCCCGCAGTTCGTCGGGATCAATTTGCTTTCCCTTATTTCGATTGAAACTGTCGGCCATGTTGGACTGCCCGGAACAAAGCCAGACCTCGCCGACGAGCACATCTTTAATGGCGCAGGTGTTGTTGCCTCGAATGATCATTTCCCTGCCGGTGTTCGAGGTTTTCAAAGACTCCAGCTTCACCATCCACTTGCCCGCGCTGTCCGTCTTCGTCGTCAAATTCTGTCCGGCAAAGGAAACCGTGATGTTTTCACCTGGATCGGCAGTGCCCCAGACCGGAACCGGCAGGTCGCGTTGCAAGACCATGCCATCGCTGAACAGCGGCGGCAATTGGACATCCGCCCATGCAGACAGGCCGGTCGCCAGAATCAGCGGCAAAATATTCAGTGTTTTCATTGGGCCTCCTTTTTCGCCGCGCGATTGGCTTTGCGCTTTGCGGCTTTGTCGGCGGTCGCCGGCGACGCGGGATCCATTTCCTCGCCGGATTCGTCGTAAAGGCCGCGGGCCGACCTGTCGAGTTTCGGATAGTTGCGCATGGCGGCGGCGAGTTGGTCGGGATTGTCGCGCACATCGAATGCAGCGAGGCAAAAATCATGCGTGTCCACCATCCAACGCCGCAGCACATCCTGAAATTGTTTGACGAGTTCCTGATGTTGGGAATCGTGGATGAGGTTGTTGGTGCAGGCGGGGTCTTTCGTCAAATCGTAAAATTCCTGCGGCACGCGATGGCGGAACATGAGCACCCGCTCTTCGATGGCAGGGTCGGTTTTGCCGGCCTCCTCCATGGCTTTGAAGGTCAGTCCTTCGTTGTTGTTTTTGTAATTAACCTTGCTGTCGGACCAGGCGTTGAAAATGTAACCGTAGCGCTGGTCCTGCACGCAACGCATCGGGGTCGCCGGACCGCCGGCTTTGTAATCAATCTGCGTAAAGACATACTTGCGGTCGCCCTGTTCGCCGCCTTTGAGCAGCGGCAGGAAGGAACGCCCGTCCAGCCCCTGCGGAATCGGGAGACCTGCGGCCTCCATGAAGGTGGCGAAGAAATCCACCTCGGCGACAAAGTGCGTGGGATCCACTGAACCGGCCTTGGTGACGCCCGGCCAACGGATGAGCATCGGCGTGCGATTGCTGGCGAGATAGGTGTTGGCCTTGGCAAAGGGAAAAGACGAGCCGTTGTCGGAAATGAAAAACACCAGAGTGTGGTCGGCCAATCCGGAAGCATCGAGCGCTTCGAGCACGCGGCCCACGGTGTCGTCGAGCCGCCGGACGGAGTTGTAGTAAGTCGCGTATTCCTTGCGGACGCCCGGCAAATCGGGGAGATAGCCGGGAATGGCGATTTCTTCGGGCTTGAAAAGGCGCGAGGGCACTTCCACTCCTTTCATTGGCCAGCCTGCGGGATCGTAGAACGGCCGGTGCGGGTCGTGGGAATTGACCATGAAATAAAATGGCTTGTTCTCCTGCTTGCAGCGGTTGAAGAATTCCACGCAGTAGTCGTGATACTTCGTCGGGCTGCGACCGCAACCCAGTTCCGCATAATCATGGACGAAATCCCACCGGAATGTCGGATCGGGCGTTGAGTGGCTCACCTTGCCCAAAACGCCAGTGAGGTAGCCCGCCTTCTGAAAAGTTTCAAACACGGTGGGAATTTTTTTTGGCATTTTGTTAAACCCATAAAGCCCGCTGTTCTGGCCGTAGCGACCGGTGGCGATGATGCTGCGGCTGGGGGCACAAATGGCGGCATTCACAAATCCGTGCTGAAAGCTCAGGCTCTCGGCGGCGAGTTTGTCGAGGTGCGGCATGACGCCGGGCACTTTGCCATGAAGGAAGTCCACGGCTTCGTAACCGAGGTCGTCGGCCGTGATCAGGAGAATGTTCAGCGGCGGTTCGGCGGCATGAACTTTTACCAACTGAGTCAGCAGCACCGTGGCAGCAAGGAGAAGACTTGTTTTCATTTTAAATATTTTTTGCCGCAATTTTGTTTCATCGGTCGGCCAACAATTTTACAATGCTCAAATCCACCGGCGCATCGCCCTTCAAATCCGGCAGCACGAGGATGATTTCCTTGATGTCGTCGAGCAACGGCGTCGCCGGCAGCGGAATCGTGAGTTGTCCTTCCGTGTCGCCGGTGGCCGCAAGATTCAGCGTCGCCTCGGTGCTCATCCCGCCTTTTTGGCCGCGCGGCGTGAAGCGCAACACGCAGCCCGGCATCGCCGTCGCCGACCGGTAGCGCAATTGCAGCGTGCGCCCGGAGAGATTGAGACGAACGGATTCGGCGGGCACGATGGCCAGATTCGCGCCCGTGATTCCCTTGCCGAAAATACTGAATCGGTCGCCCTCACGCTGCTGTTGCAAACGGTCGTTTTCACGACACCAGGCAAAGATGTTGAAATCGCCGGCCAGCAGATTCACCGCCGGCCCGGTCGCCGCCTGATGAATCACCGCCGGGACCGCCGGCAAACCCGCGTTTTGCAGGTAGCGCGTCATGTTCTCCGTTCCCGTTCCGACAAATCCCAGCAGCAGCGCCAGCGTGTGCGCCGAGGTTTGAAATTGGATCACGGATTTTTTCTCCGCCTGCCAGCCTTCCCACGGCCCGTGGTCCGTCAGCAGCTTTTTCACCGTCGGCCAGTGGGTCGCCAGCAGCGCTTCCACGCCTGCGGAATCAATCGAGTAAGCCACGCCCAGCGTGTAGAGCGACGGCGTGTTCGTGATGCGTTTTTCCTTCGTCACCGCGAGTTGGGGCACGCCCACGCTGCCGGTGTATTCCGTGCCGTTGCCGCTGTAGGACTCGGACAGAAATCCCGGCAGTCCGTGCCGACCAGAATAATCCAGTTCGGCCGCGACCGCGTTGCGCATCAAGTCGCGCCAGCCGGGCGTGTTCAACTCCTGCATGAACAACGACAGACCGAGAATCTGGAACGCCGACCCTTCCCACGCCGCCGGCACATAGACCGTGCGGCCGTTTCGCAGGACATACGGATTCAGTTTGAAAGTGCCGGCGCGCACCGCGTCCAACGGCAGGCCATAGCGCTCCACCACAAAAGTCCAAGCGCCGCGAAATTCGTTGATGAAATAATCCATCCGCCCGATCACCCAATGGCCGTCCTTGGTGTCCCAGCCGTAAAAACGATTTTCAGTCGCGTTCCAGCCGAAGGCAAAGTTGCCTTCCTTCGGATCGTAAAGATTGGCGTAACCGGCGCGCTGATTTTCTAGAAATTGCTCCAACGACGCCCGCAGGGCGGCGGCGCGCGGATTGTCGCGAATGGAGGGATCGAGCAACGCGCCAATGGACTTGGCCACCGAGGCGGTCAGGTTGGCGTTGTCGCCGAAGATGATTTGAACCACGCGATGATCCAGCAGTTTCATGATCGCATCCGCAAGCCCCTGCTCGGCGTAGGGTTTCAGCGTGCCGTCAAAATAATCGCGTCCGTATTTCGCCGACCGCTTCACGCGCCCCTCCGCGCCTTCTTTTTCAAGTTGAATCCAGTTGCAAGCCGCGAGATCCGCCCAGATGTTCGTGCCGGGCGATTCGCCGAACGCCTTTATGAAATCATTGCGCTGCACGCTCGTGGTCAACGGTCCGAGCCGCCGGTCGCCCTCAAACGCGAGAAAATTGCACAGCAGCCCGCGGTCGCTGAGAGTGGTGTCAGCCTGGTCGGCGCGCATGCTCTTGACGATTTTTTCCAGCTCGGCCAGCGCCTGTTCGCGCGAGAGGTAGGGATTGTCCGCCTGTCCGGCGGCGATGCAAGCCAGCAGTTCCACCCGCTCACCAATGGCCGTGAGCTGCGTGAAGGCATGAAGAAAGAGACCGCGCTTCGGATCCTGATTCCAGCCCTCCGCCGGATATCCGGACGCGGGATCAATCAAACCCTGTGCCGGATCGATGAACCGGAATGCGTTCGCCACCAGCTTTTGCGCGTGACCGTGCTCCGGCGCGACACGCGCCACGGTGACCGGAGTTTGCACGGTGCGGCAACCGGTCGTCACGGCGACCGCCGCCAGCAGCAGCGGCATCAGCCGCAGAAATATTTTTTCGCTCGTTATTTTCATTTGGTTTTCTCCAGCGGACTCAGGGTTAAATCTCGTTTCAATTCCTTGCAGGTGAGGCTCCCGCGCGGCTCGGCAAAATCACCTGGCAGGCGCACTTCACCGCTGACCAGCGTTGCGCCCATCACGCCTTCGATGGACTGGCGGAACATCCAGCCGGCCGCGCCGGTGTAGCCGTTCCAGATCATGCGGCCGGGATCGAACTTGGTCAGATAATCGGCGGATTGTTTGTTCGGCTGCCCGCCGTAAATTTCAATTTCTCCGGGCGTCGTGTGCGAAATCGCGGAAATCTTGAACCACAGCCGCGCCGAGGCATCGCGGTAATATTTCGCCAGACCGGCATCGCCCCCTGCGGCGAACTGCTCCGAAAGCAACCGGCAGGCCCGCACCAACCACTGCACGCCGTGGCTATACATTCCGTTCTCGCGCACGCCTTCGGGATAATAGCTGCTGCGACCGAGAAACGGCTTGGTATCGGCGCGCAACGGCGGATAGCCGAGGCTGATAATCTTGTCCGTCTCCAGCACGCGAAGCGCCGTGTCCACCGCGATGCGGGCGCGTTCCAAATTGATTCCGGAATAAACCGCCCACGCCGCCGTCAGCGCGTCAGTTTCCCAGTAACCCGCGCCGGCAACGCCAATCTCCGTGCCGTCGTCGTGAATCGCCCGCAGGTAGCGATCGCCGCGCCAGGTTTTCTCCGTGGCGGCGATGAGCGCCTTGAGCTTTTGTTCGTAATGTTCCCGCCGGCCAGCGCCGTCGCGCTGCTCGATGGTAGCGAGTAGGTTTTTGAGAATATAAGTCAGGAAGAATGCCAGCCAGACGCTTTCGCCGCGACCTTCGCTGCCGATTTCGTCGAGCCCGTCATTCCAGTCGCCCGTGCCGATCAACGGCAGCCCGTTCGCGCCCATGCGCTGGGTCAAAACCAGATCAACGGCCTTCAGCACATGCGCATAGACACTGTCGGCGACCGGCGAACGCAGCGGGTTGAAGCCCATGCCATGCTTGCCCTGCGGCAACGGCGGCAACGGCGTTTCGCTCATGAGGTAAGTCACCGATTCATCGAGCAGGCCGGTGTCGCCGCTCATGCGGACATATTCGGACACGCCCCAGGCCAGCCAGAGCAAATTGTCCGAGGCGTGCGAGCGGGAGACAAAGCCGGTGCGCCCGTCCTGCAAGGTGAAGAACCAATGCGCCACATCGCCTTCCGGAAATTGCTGTGCCGCGTGCAGCAACAATTGCTTGCGCGCCAGCGCCGGCTCGGCCCAGATGAGATTCACCGTGTCCTGAAGCTGATCGCGGAATCCAAACGCGCCGCTCGCCTGATAAAATCCCTTACGCGCCCAGATGCGCTCAGCCAGCGCCTGATACTTCATCCAGTTCACATAGCCGTCAAACTCGGCGTCGGAAGTTTTCACGCTGACGGTCGAGACGAACCGCTGCCACCATTCCCGCGTTTTTGCCAGACTGCTTTGCGACTGCGCCACGGAATTCAAATTGGCGATGCAAGCACGCGCCTGCGCCTGCGTGTCGGCCTGCCCCAGCAAAACGGCAATCGTGGTCTCGCCGTTCGCCGGAATCTCCAACTCCGCCACCAGCGCGGCACAAGCCATGTCATCGCCGCCAACCGCCGCCGCTTTGCCGGTCTCGACAAAAGCCGGATGCGCAAAGGAACGGCCCGCGCCAAAAAATGAACCACGTTCGGTCGCCACCGCCGTCGCCGCGTGGCTCATCGCGACAAACGCCGGGCCGGAGCGGAAGGCGTTGTTCCGGTTCTGGAAGAACAGCACTCCGCTGGCATCATTTTGAATCTCAAGTTTGCCGGCCATTTCGGGGCTGTGCGCCAACGCAATTTGGAAATACGGCACGACGCGCAGCCGGCGCGCGAACGAACCGCGATTGCGCAGCGTCAGCAGATAAATGCCTGTCGGCACATCCATCGGCACATGCGTCGTCAGTTCTGTTTCGAGCCAATCCTTGCGCATCGTGAAGGTGGCCGAGCCGTCCCAACTGAAACGGACATCGTGCTGCGCCGCCGGGTCGCGCAGCGGTTCGTAGGTCGGCGAGAACCACGCCTTCGCCGACTCGTCGTAAATGTAAAACGCCTCCGCCGGCAACTCGCGTGTCACCAAATCGGCCCAGTCGGTGGTGAGCCGGTTCTGCTGGGCGTTGCCGCTGGCGGAAGTGTTAAGCCCGCGGTTCGTCACGCAGAGGACATGACCCAGCGAGTTGGACATCGTGTGGTCAAACGGCCGCGGCGTGAACGGCGTCCGCACATGCAGCGTCGCCCCGCCGTTTTCGTATTCGGTGTAGGGCAAATTTGTTCCCAGCGGAATTTCGCCGTGCCCAATCATCGGATGACGCGCATCTCCGGCTTCCGCCGGTTGCACAACGCGAGTCGTCGGCGCGAGATGATCTTTGATCCACTCCGCCGCCTGCGCTTGAGAGTCCGCGCAGCCGACCAGAAACGAAACTTTCGCGCTGCCCTTCGGCGGGACGGCTAGCGCCAACCGCAGCGCGCCAATCGGATCGAAGGTCGGATAGGCGGCGGTGTCGCGACAGGGCAGAAAATGTTTCGTCCGCAAGGCGACGGGATTCCAAAGCGTGCCGGCGCGACCGATGAAATCAACACGCCCGGTCAGGAATCCCTCCGGCGGCGTGGCGGCGGCAAGGAAACCAACCTTGTGCGAGTGGCGATGCAGTGCCAGCACGGCATTGAGCGCGCTTTCGTAGGACATCTCCGGATAGAGCCGGTTGTATTGGGTGTGATTGCGATCGTCGCCCGCACCGGCGAGCAGCCATTCGAGATAGGGCGTCACGCTCAACTCGCGCGGTTGATTGGAAAGGTTCTCAACGGTTAGCTCCCAGCGTTCGACTGCGGCCTGCTCATCGGGCAGCGAGATCAACAAAGTAGCGCGCAAATCATTTGCTGTCTGAACCAAGCTCAATTTGCCATCGGCCAGCGCAACGGTGGCTTTGGGAAATAATTCCGCCGGATGGTTGCCCAGCACCGGCCAGCTCTTGATGTCGCCACCAGCGTTCTCGGTCAAGAAAAGCGCGCGGCCCGCCGGCTCGACGCCCTCGTAGGCGGGGCGCGTGAGCATCACATTCTGCTTCGTGAGGCGGCTGTTCGCTTCGCCGCTCGGCTTCAATTCCACTTCGTAAGCGAGGTTACTGATGCTGAGTCGGCTGGAAGATTTCGCTTTTGATTTTGCGCCGCGACGGACGATCCAAACGGCCACGATGATGAGGAAGACGAAAGTGCCCAGCGCTGCGAGCGAATAATCCATGTGCCCGCCGGATTTCGCCAGCGTCGACTGGCTGTCATTCCACACCTTGTCCCATTCGGCTCCGGCCGGCAGATAAAACGGAATCAGCAGCGGTGCCCAAGTGGTGAAGCGTTTCACGCCTTCGGGGATGTAGCGCGCCGCCGCATGCGGTCCGATGAAGCGCGCCACTTTCTCGTCCAGCCGGTCCATGCCGATGAAGCTGAGGTTCACCAGCGTGGCGACGCGCAGCCCCATGTGGTCAATAAAAATGAGAATGCGGAATCCACCGTAAACCAGAATCCAGGTGAAGACGCCGAGGCTCCAGGTGTTGAACGCGTCATGGCTCAGGCAAAGG
>Ga0208872_1002520_pt1 | contig 10598 bp, 10 predicted proteins | sample CryBogCBH12Aug08_FD_185508 | JGI IMG/M metagenome (GOLD analysis project Ga0208872, IMG submission 185508) | Freshwater microbial communities from Crystal Bog, Wisconsin, USA - CBH12Aug08 (SPAdes) | ecosystem: Environmental > Aquatic > Freshwater > Lake | place: Crystal Bog, Wisconsin, USA... | reverse complement strand
CCTCGCAATCTGAAGAGGATGCTTGGGAGGATGTCTTCGTGCATTGACGATTCGTCAGCTATGGCAACGGCGACAGCCTCAATCCCGCCATGCACACCAAGTGATGGTGCGATCTGAAGCACTTTGATTCTATTGGGGGATGTCATGATTAACCATGTGTCGAGGCACCTCGGTAGAGTGCCTCGAGCGCTCAACCTTCCTTCTCAAAGTTTTTAGGAATAGTTGGTTGGATTCCCACGGCCTGATTCCATACTGCTTCCGGAAGACCAGTATCCCGGCAAGCATTGACCACATCTGAAGATTGCTGGGTGTGGTATTCAGGTTCCCACCACCCATGATGTTCATCACCAGAAGCGGAACAAAACAGGCGAGCAGGAAGGCTCCCTCTTTTTTTAGATGCACCGAGGGAGCTCTCCAGACAATCCGGTGGAGGAGGACCAAGACAGCAACAATAAGCAAAAGCATCGGTAGCAATCCAGCAACCCCCACCTTGATCAGCATCTTGTTGACTAAATCATGCCCCCCCTTCTCGTTATATTCTTCTGCGCTCGATGCTCCAGTGCCAAACAAAGACCAAGTGGATGGCTCAAGGAAGTTTGTCCAACCCCGCAGACGGTCGCTGAAAGTATCTACCCTAAGAACACGGGCTCCCCAATCCGAATCAAACCTTATAAACTCGTTGATACGATCAAGACCTACATCAAGCATCCATTGCGAGCTCAGGACGCCGATGATCAATAGAACAACTAACATGATATAGAAGGCGCCTGTTCTTATGGGTGAAAGCATCAAAAAATAGGAAATCAAAATAATAAATGGAATAAGCATCATTGAACGCTGCGTCGAGAGAACCACGGCAATCATCATTACAACGCCTGCAACCAAGTATAGAAAACGGTGTTCCCTCCCCGCGAAACTTTGCCAGAGAGCATAGGTTCCATACATGGAGATGCATCCGAAAGCTGCGGCTGACCCTAGAAATCCGAAGATTCTCGCATGATCGCCTCCAGTTACCATGGATATATAGTGAACAGGAGAGAGCCCAGTCATCGCATAATCCCACTCCAATTTGGTGAATCCCAAATAATATTGCTTGATACCCCATAGAGCGGATGGAAATACGCACAGCACCTGCATTCCCAGATACTTTCTCCACTCTTTCATAGTTGGAAGGAGTAGGGCTATCAGGGGGAGTAGACTTAAATATAGGCCTACATTCGCAGCAAACTGACTCATGCTAGCAAAATCACCCTCCCCAAAAACCAACATTCCAACGGTAATCAGACCTATCACTCCCTCAAAATACCAATACCACGGTTCGACCTTCATCGTCCGGAAAACAACGGACCTCAGGAAGATCGAAAGATGAATGACACAGATGCTGATCAGAGGCGCTATAAGAACCGTAATAACCAACTCCCTTGAGGCATTGCCCTGAATGACCACGATGCGCTTGTATTCATCGCTAAACATTGCCTGAAACAGCACTATGTATAATCCGTTTCTTGGGTTGGCAAAGGCCCATAGAGCCAAGGCACCCGTCAGGAGATTCGTCATTATTGCGAATGCAGGGTCGTTCGACTCTCCTATCCAGGATCCAAGATTAAATGAACCCAGCAGTGCTAATCCAATAACACTCCAAAGGATCAGAGTTTGTTTGGTAACAGAGTTAATTTGCACAAATATTATTCTGAAATTTTTTTAAATGATCCTTATCACCGCATTCTCCCTATTATTGTTTCCTCAACCAAGAATGCGCCTTCCATGCATGGGAATGTTTTCCATACATGGAGATTAAAATGGTTCTGGGAATCAAGATCCTGAGAATTGATATAGCAATAAGCTTGAGATAAGGTAACGGAAACTGGAGCACCCCTATCAAGCCCCAGTGCCGAGTCAAATAAACCCATTTCATACGGGGATACAGACTGCTTCGCCTTGATAAGATTTTACTCCAAACTTCCGACAATCTAATCTCACCAAGTAGCCAAGAAACATTGTCGGTCTTGACTGTATCAACCTCCTCTAGTTGTACGTCGGTTACAATCAAGCAGGGAAGACCTGCGCGTGTAACCCTTAATGAGTAATCTGAGTCACCCGAGATATGAGGCATTGAGCGTCCGTCCGGAAAACCAACTTTCTCAACAGCGATTCTACTGATTGCCACTAGATTTCCGCGGCAGGCATCAACAGGAACAAGACCGCTATCCGGAAGGATTTCTTTGGAGACCAAACCCGACCATGAGTGGTATTGCGCTGGAAAATACCAGTTTTTCCCAACGGTATGCTCATTGACAAATCCGAGCGCACTTGCCATTCCACTGGACTCCTTGGCAACCCGGATGAGTCGATCGATCACTCCCGGAGGGATTGAGGAATCGTCATTCAGCCAAACCATAGTCTCTGCACCGTGCATCATAGCATATCTCATTCCCACCTCCATGGCCCCAGTCCAGAAGAGTTTTCCGGATCCAATCAAGACTTTAACCTGTGGATAGTGCGTATTTACCTCTTGTGCTGTTCCATCTGTAGAACCGTCATCAACCAACACCACCACGCAGAGGTCGAACAATCCCAATGCCTTCAGATTCCGTAAACATTTGAGTGTATATTGGCAGCGGTTGTGGCAGGGAATGAGGATGAAATCCTTTAACATGATTCTTGAACTTCCCTTGAATTCAGTCGTCAAACCTTATCACTGCGGGTACATCCACTCGAAGAATTTCCTCTCAACGATACGGCGTATTACTGTTTTTCTCTGTTGAAACCATGTTGTTGGTTTCCGAACAGGAATATTAATAGAGGTGAAATCAACATTGGATGAAATATCCGCCCAACTCACCGCAGATCGCCGACGTCTAAATATTTCTATCCCATAGGAGTCTGCAAAAGATCTCGCTTCAGCTTCTGCATCTGGAAGCTCAGAAGGTACTGGCATCGCTCCGCGCAGGGACGGATCTGAGTCCAAGATAAAGAGCCGTGATCTAAGTTTTTGGAGGGCTGGATCCTTAATGTCGATATCAGGATCAGACAGGACCTGCAAAACTGCTCCTGAATGGATTTTGTGACAATGCCACTGCTTGAATTTCGGCGACAAGGGGGCAATAGATCCATCTTTGGTACCCCTGTAAAAGTCTAAGAAAGTCAGCCCCCTCAAATCAATATCCTCGCAAGATGTTTTGGGCAATATCAGATAGCGACTGATGATATGAAATTGAGCATCTAACCAGCTCTTGAGTAATCGCGGCAAAGGAAGTTCTAATTCACTATCATGTGACTTTATAACCCAACTCTGAACTAACTTTGCTAGATGGCTCAGGCTCCAGTTTCTAAAACCATACTCCAATACAGGATAGTGCCTTAAAAAACGCCTTGCGAAAAAGCGCACCTCAGTAGGGCAATCCTTGGTGTCAAATGCAAGATCGAAGATTGATTCAAAATCCAACATTTCAAGCATTTCTTCCTTGGTCCCAGTGAAAACAATGTCATCCCAATAAAACGGTCTCTCGACGATAGCATCAAAAGTAAAAATCCTACTGCAAATGGGATTAATAATAGATAGGCGGTTCGCTTTCGTAGAATTATCTTCCATTTGCGTGAGTGTCTCAATGCAGGCTGTGAGGCGCTCACGAACCAAATCAGTTCTCGCCTTAATTACAAAACTCCCGGGCTCAACAGCTTGAAGTCCGAAATAAAGAGTCAACTTCTGTGAAAAGTTATTCCCATAGCCAACTGGATTGACGAAGGGAGTTCTTGCTGGACTATCGTTCTCCAGAATAACAATTCCAGAGCTACTCAATAGATGACGGAGGCCTTCAATCCGATCAATCTCACCCATCCATGTTGAAAAGATGATTTGTTTCAAAAAGCCGGACTCTCTCAATTTCAACGCATAGTCAAACACCCATTTGAATTCAGGACCGTCTCTGATAAGACCTGTAATAAGTATAACCCTTTCTGAAAGCATAATTTGATATTATGACGTAAGGTAAAAATGTTCTCTACTAATCAACGGGCATTACTGCTTCGAGCATTTCTGCCAACTGCGATGTATTACGGGCAATGTTAATAGCTTCACAACTTTTATAGGGGTTGCTGCGCGCATAGTCGTTAATTATCAACCGTTTTCCATGATTAAGTCCGAAAATAATCTGATGATATTTAACACCCAGTTTCTCCAATTGTTTAATGGTTACATCGCGAAACGCTTCGGTTCGTGAGGTGGTGACAATAATCTGCACCTTTCCACTATCATAGAGCTTATTGAGTACACTAATGTTTTCCTCAATACCATCGGTCTCACCCCAAATTGGTGAGAAATACTCTGCTGAGTTCAAAACAAGCACGCCATCGAGGTCCGTGAAGACTGTCCCGAATTGTGACTTGAATGTATTCCAATCCTTGATTGTGCCCCAGTCAGAATACGCAGTGCAAGGTATGGCCGTGAATGCCTTGTCCTCAAGGATCATCTGATAAACAATATGCGATATATAGAGGTTATCTAGACCCGAAAGCTGATGGTAGTATTTTAAGAATTCCTCTGGATCTTCAAAGCCATAAGCGCCTGAACAGAAATAATTACTAATAACACGTTTTTCTACAATATTGGTAATCAAGTGATTTTCGTTTATGGAAGCATAACTCTTATTACTTGGATTGATGGAAGAAACAGTATTTAGATCGACCACAGAAACAAAATTTCCATTCGGGACATTGAGGCAAAAATAATTATCAGAGTCCTTGATAAAAAAACGCCCCTTTATGTTTTCCTGCTCGATCGTTCTTGCAACTGTTTCTGGCTGGGATTTTGTTTCCTGATCAAGTTCTACAATTTTAAGTTTATTACTTAGTCCGATGCGGTCAAATTGCTGCATAATGCCCTCACGGCAGCCAAACTTTTCCATGTGTGAAGCGAGAACAGTTAAATAAATTCTCTGAAGATTAGGAATTTTCAAACCACTAATAGCCTCAGCAATCATGAGATTTCCGCTTGGATGGGTAAGAAGCCACTTCGGCCTCATATTGGGAAAGCGTGATGACTGTCCGGCTGCTGGAATAATGAGATTCATGTTATACTTTTTCAGTTATGCTTCTGGTTGAAGGTTATTGCCTTTGGGCGAGCATGATATTAATATTATTAGTAACTATTTTTCTAATGTTTGATTCTTTACAGTACGGAATTATTCTCATCATATTTAACAGTTGAAATAAAAAATAGTGCTCTCTATACCACTCGTAGCTGAAAAACATATTCTGAATCATATTGTCTAGATAGCGGAATATAATAGCTATTTTTGTTTTGTCGTATTCGGGTTTATACATTTCGAGCGACCATGAAAACCATGTGTCTTGTCTAAGTTTGACGAGATCCTGAATTGGTGACTCGACGAATGAATCGAGAAAATCGATGAAATATATTAGAGGCCCTTTGAACAGCATATTGGAGAAAGTAAGGTCCCCGTGGCAAGGTCCCACCGGCACTATAATGGGTTGAGCGGAGAGCGAGATCACCAGCTGAGTATAACGTTGGTCCACTCCGTTCATCTCAAGTTGGTGGGCTTTTTCAATAATTTTCATACTGACATCAGACAGGACAGAATTTTTTATATTACTAGATATATAATCAGCAATAATTCCCATAAATTGATTGATTTCTGCCCGATTAGAATCAATAAGAAATTGAACAAAATCCTTTCCCGCAATATATTCCATATCTGCCGAATAGCAGTTATTTGAGCTCTTTTCAGCAAGAATTTCGGGGCTACGAATATAATACGTTTGTAGTGAATCGTGAAATATTTTTTGTTTACTTATTTGTTTGTGAAGACGGATTGCACCGGGTCCAGTTGAAACTTTTCGTATTGTATTCTCATCAATTAATTCTACACCGAATCCTGAATGGCCATTAATCTTTATCACTCTTTTCTATGTTTTATTCTTTTCTTTGCTTATTTCTAACCCCTTCCAGCCTCGAACAACGACCCACCAATTGTTAATTGCAGTCTGGCTGACCCCCTGGCCAAGGATTAATCCAAACAATCCCCAATATGTTGCGCCGAGTGCCATCAGAGCAATTGATAATACAGCAGTCATCGCATACGGAATTATGAACGGATTCTGATTCTCACTCAGAACCAGACTGAAATATTCTCCCTGATGCTTATCACATAGGAAAAAAAGGGCTGCCATAAGTAGGAGTGGTGTAGCCGGTAAATGTGTATGAGAACCAGCTAACTTCAGGAAATATGGTCCGATGAAAATAATGCCAACGAGAGCCAATCCGCATATAGCCATGCTGCAGTAAAGTCGCTTCAGGAAAATTGATCTTATCCCAACATAGTTTCCCATGACTCGTAATCTTGAAATCCCAGGATAGGCAACAAAAAGAGGCGTTGATGTAACCTGGTAAACGATGGAAAAAAGTGAAAGGGCCAGTCCATATCCAGCAGTGACTTCCAATCCCAGTTGTTTCGACGAGATGATGACGCTTGCTTTTTGAAAGACATACATACTTATCAGCACTATCCATAATCTCCAACTCATGGGCCAAAAGACCTTTAACATGCCAAAGTCTGCTTTGAGATAGTCAGAAACTTTGCTTTTTAGTACAAAATAATATTTTGAGATCGTTCGTTGTGATACGCCAGAAACCAACAAAGCGATGGTGTAAGACCAGATGCCTATCCCACATACTAACCCTATAATTACTACGAGGATGTAACCTAGCTGCGCATAAACTCCAATCACGGCACTCAACCTCTCCTCTTTTATTCCCATCAGAAAATTGCTCCAAAAACCTGTTGCAAGAGAATGTGAAGCTGCACAGGCGTAAATAATCCAAGCGAATATAAAGTGGGCTGACATGCCCGAGGCAATGATGCTTTTACTTATAAATATTCCTCCAGGAATTATTAATAATAATCCGGTAATAAAACCAATAATCGTGTAGATTTTCCTCACGGTTGATACAAATCTTGAAAAAAGACCGATGTCTGTTTTTCCATCCTCTGTACTCTCTGGAATACCGGAAGATGTCAGGTGTTTGGCGCCGGAATAGATATAAGTTGCCTGCCGTGAAACTGTTGCCCCCATTCCTAGGTCCATGAACATGGCTATTCCTGCAACAGCTCCAAAGGTGTAAAAAAGGCCCATTTCATTGGCCGGAAGCATCCTGAGAGCAAGAGGCAATGTAATTATATTCCCACCAATTCTCAATCCATTATAGATAACATTCCAGAAACTAGCACTGGACATCAGCGACTTGACCCATTTTTTATGCGCTGGTTCTGACTGAGTCATTTTCTACGAAGCACTGAATTGAACCTAAAATAATACCGGTGGATAACTGTTAGTTATATTTGTTATTAAATGCATTTTTTTAAGGTGTAGCATTATTTAGTTAATGAATATTTTTTGAATATTACATTGTAACAGGCTCCTCCATTGAGTCGCTCAGCAAACTGGTGACGGGCAATCTCGCGGAAACTCAGTTGCGCTAGAAATTCCACAACATCGTTCAGTTGGCAGCAGTTTTTATAAAGCTCAAAATCTGATGCCTCCACTTTTACAAACCGAATATCATTTAAAATATCACCTGCGCCCTTTAACACCAAAAGTTCCGCACCCTGAGCGTCAATTACCAATGTGTTATAAAGAGCAATATTAATGCATTGTTTTTTTAATAAATCAGAAAGCGTTATACTTTTTAGTTTGATTTGCCTTTCGTACACCACATCAGGCCAGATCTCCTTGTGATGGCTGAATTCTAGAATTGAAGAAGCTGCACCGTCATTATTTGATACATTAAACAAATATTCGACGTCGTTCTTATCAGTTACTAGCGAGCGAATCGCCAGATTGTTAGGATAACCCTCAATATTTTTGCAAAGCATCTCATATACCTCGGGTATCGGCTCAATCCAAACTACGGGAAGATTATATGCCCTGTAGATTTTTCTCTCACCTCCAGTGCTTGCGCCGACATGAATCACTCCGGTTGCACATTTTAAAAAACTATCGTGGTCTTTGAAAAATAGGGTTCGAATTTTATGTGTCGTCCTTATAATAAAAGGTGACAAAATAATCGATTGAAATATCTTTCTCGGTTGCATTGGAATTAGGATGTTAATAATATAATAATAATATTGGGCCACGCAGTCATTTATCAGATACCTCTCTTAGATTAACTAGGTCCGCGAAATCCAAAGCCATTTTTGCTGGGCTGAACGATGCTCATTGACTGCCTCATTTATCAGCGTGAGAGAACGTGCAATTCTCGAATCATCCATTTTTGAATGAATCCACTTATCTCGTGATTCTGCAGTGAATTCTCTGATCTGATGGCTTCCCGAAAATCGATTTTTTATAAGCTCTAGCATGGAAGGACTCCCCTCACCTTCATGGATTTCAACCACCAGATCACATCTTACTAACGCAGGACATGAAATTGGATCGATAAGGGATCTCTCGAATCCTTCTATATCGCAAATTATCAGGGTCCTCTCCTTCGCATACCTACTGATTTCCGAATGGGAGCAATATCGCCCGATCGTGAGACGTGAGCTGACGTCATTTAAACCGGCAAGCCGTTTCGTCTGACTTCTGGAAAGAAAGTCTATGTCGTATGCAAAGACATGTGCCGATGGAATCCGCCATGCCAATCCCACCGCATAGTAACCTTCTGCGCATCCAACATCGATAATTACCTGATAGTTTCTCCTGATAACTTCATCAAATACTTCATGTAGTTCTAGTTCATAACACCCAAGCCACTTGGGGGTTATAGGACCCCAGACGATTTCATTAAAATATTTCATCCCCTTAAACGGGCCATAAAGGATCTCGATAGGCCCATTTTGATACAGGATTTTTTGGAAGTTCTTATGAAGCTTCGAAAAGCGCCCGTGAAACAGGTACCGATTTTTGATTGACCGGCATGCGTCGAGTTGGCTTGGAGCAACAAACTCAATAAGTCGTTTTATTTTTTCCTTCATATAAATATCAAATGGCTCTCGAACTTATAAATGTCCCCTCTCAAAGATAATGGTTCTCTTTTACTTCAACTTCTCTTTTTGCCTGAGTTATTTCTACGGTGCGGCATGCTGCCGCCCTTGACCGTCCGGGATACCGGGGACATGTGACCGTTTCGAGTTGTAACCGAGTTCGCCATTAGGCGACGAAAAAATCAGGTGAAGGAATGATAAGTATCCTTCTGTTTTGTTGATTTTATATAACTGCGCGAATTCATAATTAATTCATCTGTTTAGAAATCGACGAATCAACGGAAGGAAGGTTCTAGCACGACTGTGCCACTTAGCGGCGCGTCCTAGTCGCATTCCGAGAACCTCTTGGGTGGAGGGGGACAATCCTGAAATTCTTTTTTTAAGCAGAGTGATTCGCTCTGCAGATCTCCCCAGTTTAGGCAGCAACTGCTGGTCGAGAAACATGGCAACAAAGGGACGAAGCTCAAGCTTGGCTGTGTAGCGTGTAACGCGCTCTCCGTCGTTTTTCTGTGGAAAAATTGCCTCCAACTCGACAAGCCGACGAAGTCCCTGACTAGCTGTACCTGTGCTTATCTCAAGGCTAGCGACTATTTCCTCCATAGAAAGTGGCTCAGGAGAGGCAAACAAAAGACCGTAGATAGAGCCAAGCGATGAGGGATTCCCGAAGAGTTCCGCTAAATCCGCAAATATCTCAGCCATCTCCTGCTTAATCTCCTCTATAGATTCAGATGAGTCTTCTCCAAGAGTCTTGGACGGGGAACTTATTCCGTTCATAGGCCTCATTAGAGCAGAAGAAAGAGTAATTTCAATTCAAAATGAAATGAAACTACAGTTCCGTTTTCATCCCCGCCAGTTTAGTGCTACCAATTGAATATGGTCACTATCACCGCTACCTATGACGGCGGTCTTCGCTGCACAGCTACCCATTCCCCATCTGGAAATGAACTGATCACCGATGCCCCCGTGGACAACCATGGTAAGGGGGCTAGTTTTTCCCCCACGGACCTTGTGGCTGCTGCTGTCGCCAACTGCATGATGACCGTCATGGCCATCACCGCCGAGCGTCACGGGATCGAACTGCAGGGTACCACGGTCACCATCGGCAAAGAAATGAGTAGCGATACCCCGCGCAGAATTGTGGCTCTCCGATCGGTGATGAGGATACCTCTCCCACTGAACCATCCACAGCGCACGCTTCTGGAATCTTCGGCAAGGGCATGCCCAGTCAAACAAAGCCTGTCGGCGGAAATCGATACGACAGTTGAATTCGAGTGGGTGGGGTGAAAACTATTGTATCCAAAGGAAACTGACTCCGGGATTCGCCCGCTCCAAATCTGGATCCCGTCTGAGTTCCGGCGCCGCAGTGATCATCTCCAATGAAACAGGATGGAAGATGGAAAACTCCTCGCCTAAAGCGAAGCCAAGGATATCGCCGTCGCGCTGATAGTCGGCAAAAACTTTCCGGAGGCCGGTTCGCAGCACCCCACCACGACCGCCAGATCCATAGCCATGGATGATCTTGAGCACAGCAATCCTGTCTCCGTGACATCGCCGCACTTCAAGAAGCAGCCGCCTCTTGGCCTCTTCAAGTGTCGG
>Ga0208872_1002518_pt1 | contig 10599 bp, 9 predicted proteins | sample CryBogCBH12Aug08_FD_185508 | JGI IMG/M metagenome (GOLD analysis project Ga0208872, IMG submission 185508) | Freshwater microbial communities from Crystal Bog, Wisconsin, USA - CBH12Aug08 (SPAdes) | ecosystem: Environmental > Aquatic > Freshwater > Lake | place: Crystal Bog, Wisconsin, USA... | reverse complement strand
GAGTGCCGGTAATAGACTGCGTGGCGTCAGCCACCTGTGCAAGCCGGTCCAGGCTGACCCACATGGTCAGCATTGAGAGCAGCAAAACAATGAGAAACCCCAGCGCCATTCGTTGCAGCACGGATAAATTGGTGATTGCGTTCATTTGATGCCGGTCCTTGCAAGGGAATGGACGGGCACAGTTGCCAGGCGGCACGCCCCCCATTCCCGTCAAGGATCACTCAGGCAACTCCGGCGCCACTGAAGCAAAGCACCAGATTACTACGCAAATCAGGCCACGCTGTGCACAATCACAACGCTGTGGCAGCCCGGCCAAAGCTCGGGCCCCTGATTACGGTAAACGTCAGGTCGTCATGTCATCAGGTCGTCAGGCCGTCATGTCGTCATGTAGTCAGGCCATCAAGCCGTAACAGCGTCAACCCCGACAGCCTCGGCCTGCTTTGAACCTGTAGACGCAGTTGCGGTGCTTACATTTGCCTGCTCCACCGGCTGGCGGATCAGATAATCAAACGCACTCAGCGCAGCCTTGGCACCTTCACCCGCCGCAACAACAATCTGCTTGTAGGGAACGGTGGTGACATCACCTGCAGCAAAAACACCGGGCACGCTGGTCAGACAAGCCGAATCAATCACAATTTCACCGTGCTTGCTCAATTCGAGCGTTCCCTTCAGAAACTCGGTATTTGGGACCAGTCCGATCTGAACAAAAACCCCTTCGAGCGCGACCGTATGATCCTGACTGGTAGCCCGGTCGCGATAACGCAAACCATTCACCTTGTGCCCGTCACCCGTAATTTCGGTGGTCTGCGCGTTGGTGTGAATCTCAACATTGCTCAAACTGCGCAATTTGTTGACAAGCACAGCGTCTGCTTTCAGCGATTCTGCAAACTCGATCAAAGTGACGTGTTGAACCACTCCGGCCAGATCAATAGCCGCTTCCACGCCCGAATTGCCGCCGCCAATAACCGCCACGCGCTTACCCTTGAACAGTGGACCATCGCAATGCGGACAATAGGCCACGCCCTTATTCTTGTACTGATCTTCGCCCGGAACATTGACGTTACGCCACCGGGCACCCGTTGATACAACTACGCTGCGCGCCTTCAGCACCCCGCCTTGTACCAGATGCACCTGCGCCAGTCCACCAGGCCCCTGCGCAGGAACAAGCCGCTGCACCTGCTGCAGATTGATGATGTCCACCCCATAGTGGCGCACTTGCGCCTCCAGAGCCGCCGAAAATTTCGGCCCGTCGGTTTCCAGCACCGAAATATAGTTTTCGATGGCCATGGTGTCATTAACCTGACCGCCAAAACGCTCGGCCACCAACCCTACGCGCAATCCCTTGCGTGCCGCATAGACAGACGCCGCAGCGCCGGCCGGCCCGCCGCCCACGATCAGCATGTCAAAGGGCTCGAGCTGGCTCAGCTTTGCGGCCTCATCTGCAACAGCACCACTGTCAAGCTTGCGCACAATTTCTTCCAGCAACATGCGCCCGGAGCCAAACAGCGTGTCGTTCATGAACACCATTGGCACCGCCATAACCTGGCGCGCTTGCACTTCGGCCGGCGCCATTCCACCGTCGATGACGGTCGTTTCAATACGCGGGTTAAAGATTGCCATGAGGGTCAGGGCCTGAACCACGTCCGGACAGTTATGGCAGGACAACGACATGTAGACCTCGAACCGCATGTCCTGATTCAGTGACTTGATTTGCTCTAGCACCTCTGGAGCAACCTTGGGCGGATGCCCACCCGTCCACAGCAGTGCCAGCACCAACGAGGTGAATTCGTGTCCAAGCGGGATTGCGGCAAAACGCACACCGCGTGATTCACCTTCACGCGCAACAACAAAGGAAGGCTTGCGCGTATCCTGACCCGATTCATCAACCGAAACCTTATCCGAGAGTTCTGCAATTTCGTGCAGCAATTCGCGCATTTCCTGCGCCTTGTCGCTGCCGTCCAGCGAGGCAATGAGGCGAATAGGGGTGCGCAAGTTTTGCAAATAGCCCTGCAATTGGGTCTTCATGGTGGTATCCAGCATCTTAATTTCTCCTTAGCGATGTTCAGCGGTTGCCCTGCCAGAAGGGACGCCCCAGTGGGCATCCCCTCTAACCGGAAAACGACTTAGATCTTGCCGACCAGATCGAGCGACGGTGTCAGCGTCTTGGCGCCTTCATTCCACTTTGCCGGGCACACTTGACCGGGATGGCTGGCAACAAACTGTGCCGCTTTTAGCTTGCGAACAGTTTCCTTTACGTCACGTGCAATCGCGTTGTCGTGCACTTCCAGAGTCTTGATAACGCCCTCTGGGTTGATGATGAACGTACCGCGCAGTGCCAAGCCTTCCGAATCGATGTGCACACCAAAAGCACGTGTCAGTTGGTGTGTGGGATCGCCGACCAGCGGGAACTGTGCTTTACCAACTGCAGGAGAGGTCTCATGCCAGACCTTGTGGGAAAAATGTGTATCGGTGGTGACGATATAAACTTCTGCGCCGGCTTTCTGGAATTCGGCGTAGTTGTCAGCAGCGTCTTCCACTTCAGTCGGGCAGTTGAACGTGAATGCAGCAGGCATGAAAATCAAAACCGACCACTTGCCCTTCAGGGACTCGTCAGTGACCTGAATGAATTTGCCTTGGTGAAAGGCCTGAGCCTTAAAGGGCTGAACCTGCGTATTGATCAAAGACATGATTTTTCCTTTCGAGTTGAACAGATGGGTTGATAAAAACTATCGAATGAGCGGAACTCATTGATGCGAATGATAACCAAGCTATGGGCGTCGAATGATTGTTTGTTTCAATCAGGCTCATTGAAAACGTGATGCGTAGCGGAAAAAAACAAACCTGCCAGAGAGCGCGAACCCTCTGGCAGGTTGTTGGAGACGACTGCAAAAGCCATAATTCGAGCAGGCTTCTCACCTGCTCTTGCCGACTAAATGTTTAGTATTTGCGCGCCATGGGCCCCAGCGTGAGTTGCTCCATGGCATACAAAAACCGGGTGTAGCGGGCGGAAGCCAGCATGGAACGTTCGATCAGACCCATGCGAACCGCCCTGGAGTACTGCTCCCGGGCCACATCGAAAGGCATTGCCAGCACATTTCGGGTGACTTCGGTAAACGATTTTGCAGCAACGCAAGGTGCATCTACACAGGCGGTACTCATATCAGTGCACCCCGACCGTCATTGCTGCGGCGTACCAGACCTGCGATGTTTTTCGGTGATCAAGTTCATACATACGGCGCTCCAGGTCAAAATTGTCAACAGAAGCATTGAGATACGCCTCGTCCTGCTCCTTTTGAGAGGGGATGAGCGAAATTAAAGCTTTAATGTGCTTTAGAAAGTTTGTCATGACACGCCTTTTTAAGGTTACGACAAACTTACTATAAGGGTTTACCCTAATGAATTCAAGTTACCCCTCATAATAAAACTACAACTTGGTCAGGAATACCCTAAATGCAACAACCACACGGGGCGAAACGACCGCGTGGTGCGCCGAGCTGACTAACAACCTCAAAATCCAGCGGCTCAGCAACAGCGCGGCACCCTGCCACTGCCTTCATAGCGGGCAATCTGGCGTTCGCGAAAAAACTCTTCATACGTCATAACAGGCTTATCCGGGTGCTGTAACTGCTGGTGCTGCGCATAGGTTTCGTAGCTGGGCTGGCCCACCATCAGGTAGGCCGCCTGCCCCAGATATTTACCGATCTTTGACAATGTTGCTGGCATGGCAGCAATTCATCCAATTTCCACAGTGGTCGGGGTGCTACTGCGATAGGCCATCAGGCACGAGCGCACACCATAAAACAGGATGCTGATGACAACAAACATAAACAGCACACAGAGCCCAGCGTCGATGTAGTCATTCACCACAATCTGCTGCATCTGCCCCATCGTTTTGGCAGGCGCCAACAGTTGATTGCTACCCAATGCAGTGTGAAACTTGGATGCGTGGGCCAAAAAGCCGATGCTGGTATCCGTATGAAATACCTTTTGCATTCCGGCAGTCATCGTACAGATCAGCAACCAGCCAGCAGGAATGATGGAAACCAGTGCGTAACGCTGACGCTTCATCTTGAAAAGTATGACGGTCACCAATATCAGCGCGACGCCCGCCAACATCTGATTGGAGATACCGAACAAAGGCCAGAGAGTATTGATGCCGCCCAGCGGGTCAGAGACGCCCTGATTCAGAAAGTAGCCCCATGCCCCCACGCATAGCAAGGTAGCCAGACCGTTACGAATCCACGGGGTTGTTTTCTTGAACGACGGAACAAATGTTCCAATAAGATCCTGCAACATGAAACGACCTGAGCGGGTACCGGCATCCACTGCGGTCAGGATGAAAAGCGCTTCGAACAAAATAGCGAAGTGGTACCAGAATCCCATTGTTGCCTTACCGCCAAACATTTGGGAAAAAATATGCGCCATGCCCACAGCCAGTGTAGGTGCACCCCCGGCACGGGATATGATGGACTTTTCACCCACATCGTGTGCCGTCATGAGCAACATGTCTGGCGTGACCACAAAGCCCCATTGCGAAATGGCATGTGCGGCACTTTCTGCCGTAGTTCCGATCAGGGCAGCCGGGCTGTTCATTGCGAAATAGACACCGGGTTCGATAATGGATGCGGCTACCAGCGTCATGATGGCAACAAAGGATTCCATCAGCATGGCGCCGTAGCCAATAAACCGCAAATGTCCTTCTGATTCAATCAACTTGGGTGTTGTTCCGGAAGAAATCAGCGCATGAAATCCGGAAACTGCGCCGCAGGCAATAGTAATAAACAGGAACGGGAACAAACTGCCCGACCAGACCGGACCGCTACCATCCGCGAACTGTGTCAGGGAAGGCATTTTGAGGTCAGGCGAAACCACAACAATACCAATTGCCAGCGCCAGTATCGCGCCAATTTTCAGAAAAGTTGAAAGGTAGTCGCGGGGGGCCATCAGCAACCACACCGGGAGCATGGAAGATATGGTGCCGTACCCAATCAGGATCCAGGTGAGATGGCGGCCCTGAAACGTGAAGATGGGCGCCCAGAGTTCGCTTTGGGCAACTTGACCACCGACAACGATGGCGGCAAACAGAAGGATAAAGCCGATGATCGATATTTCACCAATGCGCCCGGGGCGTATAAAGCGGGTATAAAGTCCCATGAACAATGCGATCGGAATGGTGGCCGCAACGGTAAATGTGCCCCATGGGCTGTCGGAAAGTGCCTTCACCACAATCAGTGCCAGCACGGCCAGGATGATCACCATGATCATGAAAGTCCCAAACAGGGCAATTACTCCGGGAATGGGTCCCATCTCAGACTTGATGAGTTCGCCGAGCGAGCGACCGTCCCTGCGGGTCGAAATGAAAAGAATCATGAAATCCTGCATGGCCCCTGCAAACACGACGCCTGCCAGAATCCATAACATGCCTGGCAGATAGCCCATCTGGGCGGCCAGAACCGGGCCCACCAGAGGCCCCGCACCCGCAATGGCTGCGAAGTGGTGCCCGAACAAGATATATTTATTGGTTGGTACGTAATCCAGACCATCGTTTCGGCGCACGGCCGGCGTAACCCGACTGGGATCTACCGAAACTACCCGCTTTGCAATGAACAGGCTGTAATACCTGAATGCAATGAGGTAAACCGATACAGCGGCAACCACGATCCAGAGGGCGTTGACCGTTTCGCCACGGTGCAGCGCAATGCTGGCCAGCGCAAACGCCCCGAATATGGCAACAAATGCCCACAGCACGTGCTCGCTGATGCCGAGCTTTTTCCACAAATCTTTCATGACAACTACTCCTGTGTAAGGTCGAAACCGCCATCGGAGTCTTAGTCATAAATCAATACACGGGGCAGTCAATGTGCCGCTGGCGGGCAATCGATTGAATCCCTATCGCTATAGCGCTGGAAAATCGCGTCAAACATCCACCAGGTCTCACGCATGCAGCCTATTCAAGTTCCATCTCTAACGAATGCAATAATCGCTCCCCGCAGGGCTGCGCATAACCGGCTGCGGCAATCGCAGTCGCTTCAGCGTATAGCCGGCATCGTGAAGACAAAAATAAATTTCAGGTTCCCCAAAAATGGTTAAGTTTCGTTCTGTATTGAAAACGTTGGCCGTAATATCAGGCGCTTTGCTGTTCTCGGCCGCCAACGCTCAGGAAATCAAAGGCGCCGGCTCCACTGCGGCAGCGCCGCTCTATAACCGGTGGCAAAAAGACTATGCGCACAAAACCGGTCTGACCTTGTCATACGACGCAATTGGTTCTTCAGCCGGAATACAGAAAATAAAGGAATCTCAGGTAACGTTTGGCGCCAGCGATGTCCCGCTTCCAGCCAAAGAACTCGAAAGTTTCAACCTGATTCAGTTCCCAACGGTGGTGTCAGGGATAGTTCCGTTTGTAAATTTACCGGGCATCAAGCCGGGCACGCTGCGTCTTACGGCCGATGTATTGGTTGGAATTTATACCGGTACCATTGTCCGATGGGACGATCCGGCACTTGCAATCGAAAATCCGACCTTGAACCTGCCCCGACAAGACATTGTCGTGCTAGCACGAAAAGACGGATCGGGCACCACGTACAACCTGAGCGCATATTTAAGCCACGTCAATCCCGAATGGGAATCGCGATTCGGCACCAGCTTCGCTATTGACTGGGCGCCCCACGTCAAAACCATAAAAGGGTCATCCGGTCTGGTATCCGCAGTGAAAAGAACCCCCTATTCAATAGGTTACGCAGAATACACCTATGTTCAGGAAAACAGCCTGAACTATGTCTTGTTGAAAAATCGGGACGGCGCGTATGTCAAACCTGAAGCGACATCATTCAGTGCCGCGCTTCGCAATAGCGACTGGGGTTCGAGCGGTCAGTTTGAGCACTTGCTGATCGACCTTCCGGGCCCGGCAAGCTGGCCTGTTACTTCCGGCACATTTATTCTGGTGCCGCGCGTCAGTCACACCCCGGAACAAACCTCGGCAACCCTGACTTTTTTTGCCTGGGCGATGATTAAAGGAGATGCAGCGGCGGCCGAACTTGGATGCGTGCGATTGCCTGACCGGGTTCAGGCTCGCGTGTACCGCGAACTGACGTCGGTACGGGATATACACGGAAGCAGGCTCCCCGTTTCTGTCGATTTCCATTAAACCCGGTCACGGCACGGGGTGCTATTTGAAAAGTTGGTTAAGAGCCCCGGCCAGTCTGCCACCCGCTGTGGCCAGCCGCCTCTCCATCACGGGCGTGTAACGCGAAATATAGGCAACATCTACCAACCGATCCGGGTAAAAGCCTGCCAAAGAAACCAGGCCACAAGACTCTTGTGCAGCATTGACCGGATCCAGGTTGGATATCGGCAATCCATCCACAACTGCCTGAAGCCGCGTTGCGAGATGCTCAGGACTTTCATTCAGATAGTGAATCAGCCCCGTGTCCCAAACTGCATGTAAATTGCTACCGCGCATAAATGCCTGCAACTGATAGGTATTGCCGCCTTTGTCGTCCAGAAAACCTGCGTGTAGTGGCTGATGAATATCCCCCCAGAAATGCACCAGAAACTTCAGTGCCTGCAACTTGTGTTCGTCAGACGTCGCGGATCCGAGTATCTGTGTTTGCCGGTTTATGGCCGCTACTACGCAATGACCGTCTGGGCAATCGCGCACCGCGTCGAACTCACAATTACCACGCGGGAAATTGACGTAGTGCCACTTTGCGGTAGCAGGATTACGATGCTCATCAGCCCAAGTGGAAACAGAGGAAAGTGTGGCGCCGGGCTCGAGTGCAAGCAGCCGCCCAACTTCGGCTTGGGCCGCACTGGTTAACCTTGATTGGGCAATGAGGGCGACAACCTGATGCCCTTCGGAACCCCAGCAATGCCCCAACACCGGGAGCAGAAGTAGCGAAAACGCCAGCAACCGCTTCAGGCTACGAACAAATGCATGTGATTGCTCAAAGGAAAATTGCACTTATAGCCTCCACCGTCAGTAGGCAAGAACCGTCAGAACCATCCGACAGTTTTAGACCTTCTACGCAAAACAATCGAGCCCATCACGCCCAGCCCCGCCAGCAACAATGTATAGCCATCAGGCTCCGGGACGGCAACCAACAGGAATGCGTCACTGGCCCCGGTAAGGGTATTCTGCGCCTGCCCGGCAATCCAGCCGTTGTTGTTGACCGCATTTGCACTCACCAGCACCCACCCGGCATTGGCCGCACTGGCGTCCAGATAGCTGTTGAGATCGACCAATCCACCGTTGTTCCAGAGCGCCGCATGCCGGGCTACATTTCCCGCGGTATATGCATAACCCACGATTTGCGCGGCATTGTTGATACCCAATGCCTCGCTGAAGGTGCCGCCCAAAGTGCCAAGGTCGGTAACGGCACCATTACTCCAGAGCGTAGCGTGAACCGATGAATTACCAGTAATATTTGAATAGCCCACAACCTGAGCAGAGTTGTTAACGCCCAAGGCGAAACTCGCGAATCCGCCCAAAGTTCCAAGGTCGGTCGCAGTGCCGTTTTGCCACGAGGCTGCGTGCAACGTGGAATTGCCGGACGTATACGACATACCCACAGCTTGCCCTGTGTCGCTAATCGCGTTGGCCTGGCTGAACGTACCGCCCAAAGTACCGAGGCTGGTCGCTGCGCCGTTATTCCAGATAGCGGCCTGACCATAGTTGTTTGAAGTGTAGGCATAGCCCGCCACCTGCCCCGCGTTGTTGATGGCAAAGGCCTGACTGCTCGAGCCGCCCAGGGTACCCAGATCGGCCGCGTTGCCATTGTTCCAGATCGTTGCATGAAAGGCATTCCCCCCCGCGGTAAAGGAGTAACCCGCTATCTGTCCGGAGTTATTGATGCCGTAGGCCTGACTGGAGAAAGGGCTGCTTACGCCGCCAAGCGAGCCAAGATCGGAGATGCCGCTGCCATTCCAAAGCGTTGCGTGCTGCACCGAGTTGCCCGCCAGGCTGGAATAACCCACCACCAGTCCGGCGTCGTTGATACCCAGCGCCTCGCTGACCGATCCGCCCAGCGTTCCAAGATCCGTAAACACATAAGCCTGCGCACCGGCGTGGCCCGCGCTCGCCAAAGCCACGACGCACACAAGGCATCGCAACTGATTCACTTTCAGCATCATTTTTATTTCCACCCTGATTGACTTTTTTTATCACCGACCGTGGACAACACCGCGATTCAGCCACGACAGTTAGTCGGCCGCACCAATGGGTTAACCACAGTTTGCATGATTTTTACCACGCTTTAAAAGGTGACGTTAGTACATTGTCCTCTAAAACGCGCACTACGAGTGGGGGCATTCACTAAACGAGGCCCCCACGCACCCGCACGCATGCGGGATGTGCGCCGTTAACAGTTGCCAGTCGGCCCCATTCATCACAGATTTGTCAACGCCGAACAATAGAGCCGACAAACCCTTTCCTCGAGTCATAGCATTTGCCGGTTGATTGCTGCTTTCGGCACTGCATACATAAAAGGGGCTAGCTGTGCGTATTGTGAAGACCGACGTGGTTGTAATTGGCGCTGGCGGTGCCGGCCTTCGGGCCGCGATTGCGGTTGCGGAAAAAGACCCCTCCCTGACCATTGCACTGGTCTCCAAAGTGGTTCCCATGCGAAGCCACACCGTTGCTGCGGAAGGCGGTGCGGCCGGGGTGATTCGCCCGGACGATTCGCTGGAAAGTCACTTTGAAGACACCGTACATGGAGGCGACTGGCTATGCGAGCAAAACGTAGTGGAATATTTTGTAGCCCACTGCGCAGAAGAGATGGTGCAGCTGGAGCGTTGGGGCTGCCCCTGGAGCCGCAATGACGACGGTAGCATCGCCGTCCGCTTTTTTGGCGGCATGAAAGTACAGCGCACCTGGTTTGCCGCCGACCGAAGCGGGTTTCACCTGCTGCACACCCTGTTTCAGACATCGCATAAATTTCCATCAATCCACCGATACGACGAGTATTTCTGTGTCGACCTCATTGTTGTCAACGGACATATTCAAGGCGTCCTTACGATTGAGATAGCAACTGGCGAATTTGTGCTGTTTCGCTGTCAGTCGGCGGTATTGGCAACCGGCGGGGCGGGTCGGGTTTACCGTCAAAACACCAATGCCGGCATCGTAACGGGCGACGGAATGGGGCTTGCGTACCGCAATGGTGCCGCATTGCGCGACATGGAATTCATTCAATGGCACCCCACCTGCCTTCCAGGCTCCGGCATTCTGATGACCGAGGCCTGCCGGGGTGAAGGCGGAATACTCAGCAACAAAAACGATTACCGATATCTGCAGGATTACGGGCTGGGCCCCCTCGACCCATGGCCCCGTGCAAAGGCCATGGAACTGGGTCCCAGAGACCGGCTTTCTCAGGCATTTTGGCAAGAAGACCGCAAAGGCAATACTTTTCAGGGCCCGCATGGCAGCTACGTGCACCTCGACTTGCGCCACCTCGGGTCGGCAAAAATTCTTGCCCGCCTGCCCATGATTGCGGAAGCTGCCCGTACCTTTGCCGGCGTTGATCCCAATATTGCCGCGATTCCCGTCCGGCCCGCCGTTCACTACACCATGGGCGGTGTGGCCGCCAGCATTACCTGCGCTACCAG
>Ga0208872_1002517_pt1 | contig 10600 bp, 8 predicted proteins | sample CryBogCBH12Aug08_FD_185508 | JGI IMG/M metagenome (GOLD analysis project Ga0208872, IMG submission 185508) | Freshwater microbial communities from Crystal Bog, Wisconsin, USA - CBH12Aug08 (SPAdes) | ecosystem: Environmental > Aquatic > Freshwater > Lake | place: Crystal Bog, Wisconsin, USA... | reverse complement strand
CACTGACGATTATCTGCACGGGTTGTGAAACTTTTATTGATGGGATGTTGGATAGTCCGTGGGGTGATGACGGACGCAAGTCCTACGAACATTATTACGAGCACGGCGGGTGTGATCGCCAGACGGCGGCGAAGAAAGCAAATTTTGATGTGCTGTGGGATCGGGAGAGCGCCCAGCATTGAGCCAATACGGAATGCGGTTGCGGTAACGGGATTCCGAAAAATTTCAGGCGCGAAATTGTTGATTGGCCGAGCGCGTTGGAAAACGGACGGCGGCTTAAACTTTGATGAAGGCTTTCAACTGCGTGTCTGTCCGCAGGATATGGCTGGTAATCCAGGCGCTCGTCATGCGGTGCAAGTTTTTGAAGGCTTCCAGACTGTAACCATGTTTTTTGAATTCGGCATGAAAGCCGTTGAAGAATTCAATGAACGTGGCGTGTTGCCGTTGGTTCTCCACGTGCGCCGAACAACGATGGCATTCCATACATTGTTCCTCGAATCCGAAATGGGTCTTGGCGTATTGCTCCAGAAAGTCCACGAGGCTGATGGCAAAACGGATTTGTTGCGGCGTCGGGGCAGTGTGCCCGAGCATATCCTCCAGCTTATTGATGTGGAAAATCAGCATTTTGTGCTGGTCATCAATGGTTTTGCTGCCCGTCTCGAATTGCTCGTCCCAGATAATCATAATGAAATCTTTAACTGTGGGTTTGTTAAATATTTCTAGCCCGCTGACACAGTTAGTTCATTTTATCTTACTGTCAAGGCAGCTAATGATATATTTAAGTAACTAGAAAGTGCGTTACGAAAATCTGCAAACTTACTGTCCCCAAAATTTTCTCGCAAAAAATGATTTCTCGGATTGATTTGCGGGCGCGGCTTTGGTGTCTTATGCCACGCTTATATGAGTTCCAACGTCGCACCCAGCCGCCAACGCAAATTACTCGTCGCCAACCGCAGCGAAATCGCCATCCGCATCTTTCGCGCGGCCACCGAACTCGGCTTCCGCACCGTCGCCATCTACGCGCAGGAAGACCGTCTGGCGATTCATCGTTTCAAAGCGGATGAAGCGTATGTCGTCGGCGAAGGCAAAGGCCCAGTCGGCGCGTATCTCGACATTCCCAGCATCATCGCGCTGGCGAAAGAGAAGGGCGTGGATTTCATCCATCCCGGCTACGGATTTTTGTCGGAGAACGCGGAGTTCGCCAAGGCCTGCGCCGAAGCGGGCATCACATTCATCGGTCCGGATGAAGAACTCTTGCGCATGATGGGTGATAAAACCGCCGCCCGCGCGCTCGCGCAAAAAGTCGGCGTGCCCGTTTTGCCTGGAACGGAAGACGCTATCACGGATCGAACCGAGGCGTTGAAGACGGCAAAAGAAATTGGCTTTCCGCTCATTATCAAAGCCGCGTTTGGCGGCGGCGGGCGCGGGATGCGTGTCGTTCATAAACCGAGTGACTTGGCGGATTTGCTCGACGAGGCGCAAGGCGAGGCGGGCCGGGCGTTCGGCAATCCGGCGGTGTTTCTCGAACGCTACATTCCGCGCGCGAAGCACATCGAGGTTCAAATTCTCGGCGACAAGCACGGCAAGGTGGTTCACCTGCACGAACGCGATTGCTCGGTGCAGCGGCGGCATCAGAAGGTCATCGAAATCGCGCCGAGCGTGGATCTGGATAAAAATGTGCGCGCGGAACTTTGTTACGCGGCGGTGAAGCTGTGCAAGGAAATCAAATACAACAACGCCGGCACGGTGGAATTTCTCTACGATCAAGACTCGAAGGAATGGTTCTTCATCGAGATGAATCCGCGCATCCAAGTCGAGCACACGGTCACGGAAGTCATCACGGGCATTGATCTCGTGCGCTCGCAAATCCTCATTGCCGAAGGCAAGCCGATGCACGGCGCGGAAGTCGGCATCCCCGCGCAGGAAGACATTCCGCGCAACGGTTATGCCGTGCAGGCCCGCATCACGACGGAAGACCCGGAGAATAAATTTCAACCCGACTATGGTCGCATTCTTACCTACCGCAGCGCGGGCGGGTTTGGAATTCGATTGGACGGCGGCATGGGCTACGGCGGTTCGGTGGTAACGCCGTTTTACGATTCGCTGCTCGTGAAACTTACCGCGTCCGCGCCGACGTTTGACGCCGCACTGCAACGCATGGATCGCGCGTTGCGCGAGTTCCGTATTCGCGGCGTGAAGACGAACATTCCGTTTTTAGAAAACGTCATTCACAACGAAACGTTCCGCAGCGGTCAGGCCTCCACGACTTTGATTGATACAACGCCAGAGTTGTTCCAGTTCAAAGCCAAGCGCGATCGCGCCACTAAGCTGCTGACTTTCATTGGCGATGTGACGGTCAATGGTAATCCGCAGGCGAAAGGCTTTGTTCCCAAAGAAAGTTTTGTTCCTGCGCGCCTTCCCGCGCACGATCGCAAACAAATCGCGCCCAACGGCACGCGACAATTGTTGCTGGAACTTGGCGCGAAGAAATTTGCCGCGTGGACGCTCAAGCAAAAGCCGTTGCTCATCACGGACACGACCTTTCGCGACGCGCATCAATCGCTCTTTGCCACGCGGTTGCGCGGCTACGACATGATGGCTGTGGCGGAAGCCGTCGCGCAACGCACCCCAAATTTGTTCAGCATGGAAATGTGGGGCGGCGCGACGTTCGACACCTCGATGCGGTTCCTGCACGAAGACCCGTGGCAACGCCTGCGCGATTTGCGGCAACGCATCCCGAACATTTGTTTCCAGATGTTGTTCCGTGGTTCGAACGCGGTGGGTTATTCCAACTATCCCGACAACGCCGTGGCCGGTTTTGTTAAACACGCGGCGGCGAGCGGCATGGATATTTTCCGTATCTTTGATTCGCTGAATTATTTGCCGAATCTGACGGTGGCGATGGATGCCGTTCAGGAAACGCACGCGGTTTGTGAGGCGGCCATTTGCTACACCGGCAACATTCTCGACCCCAAGCGCGACAAATACTCGTTGAAGTATTATGTCAAACTGGCGAAGGAATTGGAAAAGATGGGCGCGCACATTCTCGCCATCAAAGACATGGCGGGACTTTGCAAACCTGCCGCCGCGAGCGTGCTGGTCAAAGCGTTGAAGAACGAGGTTGGGATTCCAATTCACTTCCACACGCACGACACGAGCGGTATTGCTGCCGCGAGCGTGTTAAGCGCGGCGGAAGCTGGCGTGGACATCGCCGATTTGGCAATTGCTTCGATGAGCGGTTCGACGAGTCAGCCAAATCTCAATTCGATTGTGGCGGCGTTGCAACTCACCAAGCGCGACACCGGACTGGATTTGGATGCGCTCAATGAATTTGCCGATTATTGGGAACATGTGCGCGCCTACTACACGCCGTTTGACACCTCGCCCAAGTCGGGCAGCGCGGAAGTCTATCTGCATGAAATGCCCGGCGGGCAATTTACGAACTTGAAAGAACAGGCGTCGTCGATGGGCTTGGCGCATCGCTGGCCGGAGATTGCGAGAACTTACGCGGAAGTGAATGAACTGTTTGGCGACATTGTGAAAGTGACGCCGAGCAGCAAAGTTGTCGGTGATATGACGATGTTTCTCGTCACACGCGGCATCAAACCGGCAGATGTCTTGAATCTCGCACCGGGCGAAACGCCGTTTCCGGAATCGGTCATTGACATGATCGGCGGCGGCTTGGGGCAACCGCTGGGCGGCTGGCCGAAGAAATTGCAGCACATCATCCTCGGCGAACGCAAACCGTTGAAAGGTCGTCCGGGCGAATCGTTGAAGCCGCTGAACTTCAAAAAAATCGCCGAGGAGCTTTCCGGGAAGCTCAAGCGTGAGGTGACGGACGACGATGTCTTCAGTCACATCATGTATCCCGAAGTTTTCGCGGCTTACACAAAGAACGAAAATAATTTTGGCAAACTTTCGGCATTGCCGACGCCGGCTTTCTTTTACGGCATGAAACCGGGACAGGAAATTTCCGTGGAGATTGAACCGGGCAAGACATTGTTTATCCGGCTCGTTAACATTGGAGCGGTGGATGCCGAGGGTAAACGTGCGCTGAACTTTGAATTGAACGGCATGGCGCGGCAGATGGCCATCGTGGACCGCTCGGCGAAGCCGACCATCAAGGCTCGCGTCAAAGCTGACGCCGCCAAACCGAATGAAATCGGCGCGCCTATCCCGGGACTTGTTACCGCGCTCGCCGTGAGCGTGGGCGCAAAAGTGGCGAAGGGCGACAAGTTACTCACTCTCGAAGCGATGAAAATGCAAACCACGATTTACGCCCCCGCCGATGGCGTGGTTGACGAAATTTTCGTGCAAAACGGCGACGCACTTGAGAGCAAGGATATGATTTTGAAATTACGGGTCTCATAACCAAATGGTTACTTGATTTGCGGACGGCGCTGGTTCAGAATTTTCCCAACCAACGGGGGCGGGAACAATTCAAATAGAAATGAACCGGGAACAGGAAATCAAACGCAAGGCCGCATTGTTTTGCGCTGCGGGTATTTGTTTGTTGGGGTTTGCCTTGTTTGCGCCAGATGCCGGCAAACATCCGGGTTTAAGCTTTATTCAAGTTGCGCGCCACACTTCATGGCATCATCCGCTGGATTGGGAAGCGGCGTGGTGCAGTTTGAAAATCATTCTTCTTTCTCTCGGCGTGAGTTTGGTCATCGAATCACTGGGGACTTGGCTGATGAAAGTCGGCCATGTGTTGATGGGTGTCTGCACTTATCTGCTGCACATTGTGCCGGTGATAGGTTTGTTGGCTGGTAGCTATTATCTCATCAAATCGCTGCTTTAACTGAGTCGGGCGCATGGCGCTTCACCGATTTAACTGGATAAGTTCCAGTTAAACTTGCAAATTGTATCGTGATTAAGACGAAATCCGCACCGCGCGCAGCCATGCAACCGTTGGCTGACGGCCAGATTTGGCGCATGGCGGAAACGAATCTTCAGGTGGACATGGTTGGCAAACTGCTCGTTCACTACAAACTCGGCAAACACAACGCCGTGCGCGTTTCCAACTCCATCGGCAGCAAAACAAACATCGAAAAATTTCTGAAGAAAAATAAAGCGGTTCTCCAGCCGGCGGCGAAAGTGATTGTCAAACCCGTCGTTGACAAAAAGAATGGCGCGGCGAAAAAGCCGGTCGCTGCCAAGAAAAAGTAAATTTACAATAAATTCATCCAGTTGTTTGGCCGGGACATTTAATTGTTCCGGCTTTTTTATTGGGTGAAATTTCTCATTATGCAGTATGGTTGCCAGTCGATGAATTCATGGCGTTTCAAATTATTATACGATGGCGAGTGTCCGCTGTGCCAGCGCGAGGCGCTTTTTTTGCAAAAGCGGAACCTCCACGGCTGGCTTGCGTTTGAAGACATTGCCGCGCCGGGTTTTGATCCGGCAGTTTATCGCACGACACAGGCCGAATTGATGGGCGTGATTCACGGCGTGTTTCCTGACGGACGCATGGTGAAAAAGGTGGAAGTTTTTCGCGAAGCGTATCGCGCTATCGGCCTCGGCTGGCTGCTCGCGCCGACGGGTTGGCCGGGTTTGCGCTGGCTCGCTGACATCGGTTACGAATGGTTCGCGCGTAATCGCATGCGCATCGGAAAATTTTTCGGGCGCAAGTGCGAGTCCGGCAGTTGCTCCGTGCCGGCGAGGAAAAAATAAACGGTGCGTGTTTCAGCGGTCTTCGCTGATGGAATTGACGCGCGCGGAAACCGCTTTGGCGCCTAGCACCAACGCCTTGAAATGCCATTCGGCATTCGGTTCCATCAACGGTTGATAATCCTGCGATTGGCCGACCGATTGATTTTCCGCATCAATAAGTTGCACACTAATTTTTACGCCAAAACGTCTCTGGCCGCCGAGATTGCGAACCGTTCCGCTGGCGTAAACGAGCGAACTGCCGGAGGTTTTCTCCAGTTTGATGGTGGAGATGGCAAAATCATTGGTGCGTTCCCAGCTGGCCGGAAGATTTCCCGCGTTGGCTAAATTAGTTTGCGCGGCCAGCGCGGTTTGATTTGCAGAAACTGCGGACGCTGGTTTTTTCTTGATTAAAATTACGGCGGCAAGCGCAATCACAACCAATAAAATTAAAACGATAATTCCTATCGCAACGCGCCTGATACCGTTGTTTTTATTGGTGTAAACTGACGTGATAAGTTCGGTGGACTGGCCGCAATGCGGGCAGGGGATGGTGTCGCCGTCGGCGTCAGCCGGAAATTCCAGATGACCAGCGCAGCGTTCGCATTGACCTTTGACAAAATTACGGTTGGACATGGTTGACAACTGGTGCGACACAATATGCGAAACCAATTGCCGTCCGCGAGCGTCGTATCATTTAAGCAAACCTATGAATCAACCAGATGACAAATACAAGTCGGAACACTCCGCGCATCTCGAAGATCATTTTTTGACCCGACGACAATTTCTCCAACGCGCGGGCATGGGCCTTGGCGCGTTGAGTCTCGCGGCGATGTTTGGGAGCGAACTTCTTGTTCCCGCCGCAAACGCGATGGAAGCCGAGGCGACGTTGTTGCCAAAAACTCCGCCGTTGCCTGCCAAAGCCAAACACGTCGTCCATATTTTTGCGCAGGGCGCGCCGTCGCATGTGGACACTTGGGATCCGAAACCGGCGTTGACGAAAATGGATGGTCAGGAAATTCCAGGACAGAATGGCGTGGCCATGGGTTCACCGTTTAAGTTTGAAAAGAAAGGTAAGTCCGGCATTGAAGTTAGTGAAGTTTTTCCGCAGATGGGCGAATTAGTGGATGATCTTTGCGTCGTGCGTTCAATGTATACCGACATTCCCGCGCACGAAGTCGCGACCATCATGATGAATACGGGGTCGCGCCTCGTGCGGCCGAGTGTTGGTTCGTGGGTGCTTTACGGTCTCGGCACGGAAAATCAAAATATGCCGGGCTTCATTTCGTTGCGCCCCGGCGGTGCGCCGCCCGGCGGCACAGCGAATTGGCAATCGGCTTTTCTTCCGGGAATTTATCAAGGCGTCAGCATCAACACCAAAGTTCCCACGCTGAATCAGTTGATTGAGAACATTCACAACCCCGTTACGCCGTTGCCGGAACAGCGTCGGCAATTGGATTTGGTGCACAAGTTGAATGAGATTCACAGTCAGAATTTGCAGAAGGACGCGCAGCTTGAATCACGTTTAGAAGCTTATGAAATGGCGTTCCGGATGCAGACGGAAGCGACGGATGCGTTTGATTTGAACAAGGAGCCGCAAGCCATGCGTGAAATGTATGGCCGCACCGCGCAAGGGAATCAGATGCTCATCGCGCGACGACTCATCGAACGCGGCGTGCGCTTCGTGCAAGTGTGGGCGGGCGGTTGGGATCACCATCAGGATTTGGAGGAGAAATTACCAGACCGTGCGAAAGACATTGACCAGCCGCTCGCGGCGTTCATCAAGGATTTGAAACAGCGCGGGCTGTTCGACGAAACGCTGATTGTTTGGGGCGGCGAATTTGGTCGCAAACCGACGCGCGACCGCAATGGCGGCGACAATCCGGGGCGCGACCACAACTCAAAAGCGTTCACGACCGTGCTTGCCGGTGGCGGTGTTAAGGGCGGTATGACTTACGGCCGGACGGATGATTTCGGCGCGGCTTCCATTGAAAACAAAGTCCACGTCCACGACTTGCACGCAACGATTCTTGCGCTGCTGGGTTTCGATCACAAAAAGCTGACTTACCGCTATAATGGCCGCGATTTTCGCCTGACGGAAACGAGCGGTGAAATTGTCAAAGCTGTCTTCGCATGAAAAACATTTTGCCACTGATGTTGCTGGTGGCCTTGAGTTGGGGCAGGGCGGACGCCGCAGATTTGACGCCCGTGCAAACAGATTTTTTTGAAAATAAAATCCGTCCGGTGCTCGCGGATAATTGCTACAAGTGTCATAGCACGCAGGCGGAAAAAGTTAAAGGCGGCCTGTTGCTCGACAGCCGCGACGGACTTTTGAAAGGCGGCGATACCGGCGTGGCGATTGTGCCGGGCAATCCCGAAGCGAGTTTGCTCATCAAGGCCGTGCGCTACACGGATCCCGATTTGCAGATGCCCAAGAACAAGAAACTCGACGACGACCAGATTGCGGATTTGGTGGCGTGGGTGAAAATGGGCGCGCCCGATCCGCGCGTGGCGACGGTCGCGCAATCCAAATGGGGCGACAACAAGACGAATCATTGGGCCTGGCAGCCGGTAAAGCACGTCACCGTTCCCGAAGTTAGCAATCCGGATTGGTGCAAAACTCCCATAGACAATTTTATCCTCGCGAAGCTGGACGAAAAAAATCTGAAGCCGAGTCCGCCTGCCGACAAACGCACACTGATTCGCCGCGCGACGTTTGATTTAATCGGTCTGCCACCGACGCCAGAAGAGGTTCAGGATTTTGTGAACGACACTTCGCCGGACGCGTTTGCCAAAGTTGTTGATCGGTTGCTCGCGTCGCCACATTACGGCGAGCGTTGGGGACGCCATTGGCTGGACGTGGCGCGTTATAGCGACACGAAAGGTCAGCCACGGCGTAACACCGAGGATAATCTAAATCCGTTTGCTTGGTCTTATCGTGACTATGTGATTCGCAGCTTCAATGACGACAAACCTTACAATCAATTCATCATGGAGCAGATTGCTGCGGATCGGCTGTCTTCGTGGAAACGGGACCCAACTAATTTAACCGCGCTTGGTTTTCTGACGGTCGGCGATCATTTCATGGGCATGCAGAATGACATTATCAATGACCGGATTGACGTGGTGACAAAAGGTTTTCTGGCTTTGACCGTGACCTGCGCGCGCTGTCACGATCACAAGTTTGATCCGATTCCGCAGAAGGATTATTATTCACTGCGCGGAATTTTTGATAGCTGCGTAGAGCCGAAAGTGGAACCAGTTATCGCCAAAATCGCCGCCACAGCTGATTATCGTGACTATTATCAAAAGCGGGAATTGCTGACGACCGAGGCGGATAATCTGGAAGCCAGCCTGCCGAGATTTCGCAAGAGTGGCAACCAAGAAGCTTTCAAGGAAGCGCGGCGGACGTTACAACAGAAAGAACACGCGATTGCGGAACTGGATTTGAACAATCCGGGCTCACCCGAGCGCGCAATGGTTTTGGAGGACGCGGCAAGGGGACATGATTCACCATTATTCATTCGCGGCGAGGCTGGCAACAAAGGTGAAATGGTTCCGCGTCGTTTTTTGCAAATTTTGTCTGCACCGAACCGTCCGGTTTACACGAACGGCAGCGGGCGGCTGGAACTTGCGTTGGGCATCGCCAGCAAAAACAATCCACTCACGGCCCGCGTGATGATTAATCGCATTTGGGAACATCATTTTGGCGCGGGCTTTGTCCCCACGCCGGATGATTTTGGCATGATGTCCGAGCCACCGAGCCATCCGGAATTACTCGATTATCTCGCGATGAATTTCATGACCAACGGCTGGAGCATCAAAAAAATTCACCGACTCATCATGCTATCGAGCGTCTATCAGGAAAGCAGTGAGAGTAATCCGCGCTACGTGCAGATTGATCCGGGCAATCGGCTGCTTTGGCGCGCGAATATCCGCCGTCTTGAATACGAGCCGTTGCGCGATTCGTTGCTCGCCATTGGCGGAATGCTTGACACCAATATCTACGGCAAGCCGGTGGATTTGCGCAAGCAACCGGATAATACGCGACGGACAATTTATGATTTTGTAGATCGCGCGAACATTGACGATGTGCTGATCAATTTTGATTTTGCCACACCGGATATGGTCACCGGCATCCGTCACCAGACGACCGTGCCACAACAGGCGTTGTTTTTGATGAACAGTCCGATGGTTATCCAAGTCGCCTGTCGACTCATTGCTTCACCAGCATTTGTCGAGGCCACGGACGAAGCCGACCGTTTAAATTTTCTTTATGAACGCATCTACCAACGTCCGCCCAGTCTGGAAGAGGCTGCGCTTGGACTTGAATTTGTCGGACAAACACCTTTAGCCGGCGAGGTGACGCCGCTGGCTGCCAACAATACTGGCGGCAATGGTGGCGGGAAAAAATTTAACCAGAAGCGGAATCAAACCTTTCCCGGTTACAGCATGAAAAATCATGCCCCGTTAAGTTCATGGGAGGAATACGCGCAAGCACTCTTGCAGGCAAACGAAACTTCCTTTGTAAATTAACCGAACGGTGCGGACAATTATTGCGGTCATGGCATTGCAACTGCTAAATAGGCATTGAGAAATGTCATGACCCGCATCGCCTTTTGGCTGGCGCAGCACCAGCTCAAATCTAAAACGCCCGCGCGGCGTTTGCGGGCGTTACAACGGTTACGCACGGCTCTCAACGATGCCGTTGTTGCGCTCGACGACAAAATCACCATTGCGCTCCTCGACCATGTCCTGACCGATCCCGAAGTTGAAGTCCGTCGGGAAGCGACAGCTTTTCTTGGAGACTTCCGCGACGTTCGCACGTTGCCAGCACTCATCCGTGCGTTGAGCGATCATAGCGAAGCGGTTCAAGAAATTGCCATCGCCGGACTCAAGCGGTTGGATGACCGCGCAGCCATCGCTGCGCTCGTGCCGAAATTATCCAACG
>Ga0208872_1002515_pt1 | contig 10606 bp, 12 predicted proteins | sample CryBogCBH12Aug08_FD_185508 | JGI IMG/M metagenome (GOLD analysis project Ga0208872, IMG submission 185508) | Freshwater microbial communities from Crystal Bog, Wisconsin, USA - CBH12Aug08 (SPAdes) | ecosystem: Environmental > Aquatic > Freshwater > Lake | place: Crystal Bog, Wisconsin, USA... | reverse complement strand
ATAAAATAAAAGACAAAGTAAGGGGTACTACTAGTACTACTGGTACAAATCTGGAATTATTTTTGGAAAAAGGGGCGGATACATATATTTTTTTGCATTAGTGGATGTATGAGTAAGTATGCATACCAAATTCAAGGTGCACTGGAAAGTGCGAATGGAAGATTGAATGGCTTCAGGGTATTTGTATGTACAAATTATAATTTTGGTTTAGCAGACGTTCCGGTGGATATTTTTGATATAGAAACAATAAAATACCTGGAATTTAGATTAAAATTAACAGAAAAGTTTGATATAAGGAAGTTACCTGCCACAGTGCAGAGTAATATAAGAATGCCGTTAGGGCGTTGGTTGGATAATTGGGTGTTAGAATTAATTTATGGCAATACTAGCGAATCAAAAGATCTTAACTCTTGATTATTGGAAATTAGCACAAGACATTAAAAAAGGCGACATTGTTTTTGATAAACAAGGCGAACCTAGGCAAGTAACATTAGTTCAAATCTATAGATCAGATAATTGCTATTCTGTTTTGTTTAATGATTTTTTGGAAGTAGCTGGTGACGAAAACCTTGGATTTTTAGTAGAAACAGCAAAATATAGAAAGCAGTTGTATAGGTATAAAGGTGTTTTAAAATTTAGGCAAAAATTAAATTTTAAAAAAATCAAAGACTTATTAAATACAAACGAACGTCTATCTATACCAACAACAGATCCAATTAATCTTCCACACCAAAATTTACCAGTACCGCCGTTTATTTTTGGGTTTTGGTTTTTTAATTTAAAACCTAAAAACTATTTAGCAGCCCCACGTGGCTTAGCAAAACCAATATACGAAAAGTTTAAAGACCACGGTTATTTAATTAAAGAAGGTAAAAAGCATCGTAATGGTGAAAATAGATTTATAACAACACCATCTATTGAAACCCATCTTGCCGGGTATGAAAAGCATAGAATACCTAACAATTATTTGTTGGCATCAAAAGAACAACGATTGGAATTACTACAAGGCATTCTTTATGCAAAACCAAAACAGTATTCTAGAACTACAGATACATTTAGATTTACTTCGAAGTACAGAGTTATAGCATTACAGGTTCAAGGATTATTAGAATCACTTGGGCATAGAATTAAAGTTTATTATGATGAGTATAGGAATCATTATAAAATTACGTTTAGATCAAAGCTTAGATTGATGGAAAATCAATTAGAATTAAAAAAGCCTTTGGTTCATAACGGAAGACGATTTATTGAAAACATTAAAACGTTACCCGCACAACTGTGCGTTCATATAGAAACCAATGGACCGGACAATAGCTATCTGGTCGGAGAAGGATTTATAGCATGTCTTTAAGCCCACAAAACCAAAAGCTGATTGAGAAGTTTATTAAAGAACGTCAACACTGGCCTAAAGAACAACTTGACTTAGCCACATGGCAAATCAAATGGAAGTTACAAGCACTTCCACATCAAAAAGAACCAGAAGATGGGGAGTATGATACATTCCTCATGTTGGCGGGTCGAGGATCTGGAAAGACACACACTGCATCACATTGGATTGGAATACGTGCAGCAACTTTGGATAATACTCGTTGGTTAGTCACAGCACCAACGTCAAACGATATTAGAGCGACGTGTTTTGAAGGTGATTCGGGATTACTAAACATCATACCAGCGTCGTTAATTGAAAGTTATAATAAATCTTTATTTGAGATTACTTTAAAGAATGGTTCTTTGATACAGGGTATACCTGGTTCAGAACCAGAGCGTTATCGTGGTAAGCAATATCATGGTGCGTGGTTTGACGAGTTGTGTGCTTTTGATTATATTGACGAGGCATATGATGGTGTACAGTTTACATTACGTCTACGTGACCCAAGATTAGCACGTGTTCAGCAGATTATCACCACCACACCTAAACCAAAAGAGTTAATTGTTGATTTAAACGAAGGTAAAGTTGGTGGCGATGTGTATGTTGCAAATGCTTCCTCTTTTGATAATAGACAAAACTTATCAGAAACGTTTTTTAAACAGCTTGAAACATATGATGGTACCGATATTGGAAGGCAAGAGATTTATGGACAGATTCTTGACCCAGAAGCGGCGGGTATTATCAAACGTAAGATGTTTAAAATGTGGCCAGCCAAAAAGCCAACCCCAGAGTTGGAATACGTAATTGCGTCTTATGACCCAGCAACCTCTGAAAAAACAATGAACGACCCAACAGCTTGTACAGTTTGGGGTATCTTTGAACAAACCGACGTGGGTACTTGTATTATTTTATTGGATTCTTGGGATGCCCACCTCTCTTATCCAGAACTTAGACGTAAAGTAATTGATGATTTTAAAGAAGTGGTATACGGTGCGGACAATACATTTGCTAAGGGACGTAAGGCTGACCTTATTTTGATGGAAGACAAGTCTGCTGGTATATCATTGATACAAGAATTGCAAGGTGCACAAGTGCCAGTACGTAGTTACAACCCAGGACGTGCTGATAAAGTTCAACGTCTTAACATTGTAGCACCGATTGTATCAAAAGGCAAGGTGTATATTCCAGAAGAACCAACACAAAAAGGCGAATTTGCTCATTGGGCAAAACGTTTTTTACGTCAAGTGTGTTCGTTCCCAGAAGCGGGTGGGCATGATGACTACGTGGACTCACTTTCCCAAGCATTACGGGTACTTAGAGACTCGGGATGGATTCAGTTAGACCCATTACCAGCAAGGGATTATAGTTACGCTGATGACGATTACAAAAAAAGAACAGCAAATCCCTATGCACAATAATTAATTATTTAAGGGCGGAAAGCTCCTATTTTTTGCATTAGTATAAATAGGAATCTCTATTCACAATTTTTTATAAAAACATATGGCAAATCCAATACTACCGATTCAAGCTGGCAGTAATCTGCTCAATCTTGATGCTGAAGATGACCTTCATAAAAAAGAAGGTCAAGATGAGGACATGGAAGCCTATGCTGAAATGTTTGATTTGGAAGATGACCAAGTACAACAAGAAGTTATTGAGCTTGAAGATGGTTCTGTGGTGGTAAACTTCCAAGAAAAAGAAGGACCACAAAAGAATCCAGAGTTTTATGCTAACTTAGCAGAAGAGTTTGACGAGCAAACTTTAAATTCCCTTGCAATTGAATATTTAGACTTGATTGATGTAGACCAAGAATCTCGAGAGCAAAGAGATAAACAATATGAAGAGGGCTTACGTCGCACTGGTCTTGGTAAGGATGCTCCAGGCGGTGCTACTTTTGATGGTGCTAGTAAAGTTGTTCACCCAGTTATGGCGGAAGCTTGTGTAGATTTTGCTGCAAATTCAGCAAAAGAATTACTGCCACCAGATGGACTAGTAAAATCCAACATTAAAGGTGACTCTGACCGTAAAAAAGAAAATACTGCAGACCGTAAAGTAACGTTTATGAACTGGCAGTTAACGGAACAGATTCCAGAATACCGCGATGAGATGGAACAATTGTTAACTCAGTTGCCTCTTGGCGGTTCACAGTTCTTAAAATGGCGTTATGATGATGAACAAAAGCGCCCAATGTGTGAATGGGTGCCGATTGATAACATTCTGTTACCTTATTCTTCTACTAATTTCTACACAGCCCAGCGTGTTACAGAAGTTCAAGACATTACTGAAGATATATTTTTACAACGTATTGAACAAGGTATCTATCGTGATATAGATTCTGAATATTCTTCAGATGCACCACTTAACGACCAAACACAATCTGCAAAAGCAAACGACAAAATCGAGGGAAAAGATTTACCTTCTAAGAATGTTGACGGTTTACGTAGGATTTATGAGATTACGTGCTTCATGCGTTTGGATGATGATCCAGAAACAGATGGAAAACGTGCGCCTTACATATTAACAATTGACGAAACAACCAGCAAAGTATTATCTTTAAAACGTAATTGGGAATTCGGAGATGAAAAACTTGAAAAGATGGACTGGTACGTTGAATTTAAGTTCATACCTTGGCGCGGCGCTTATGCTATCGGTTTACCTCACCTCATTGGCGGTCTTGCTGCCGCTCTCACTGGCTCACTTCGTGCTCTCCTTGATGCTGCACATATTAACAACAGCCAGACAATGCTTAAACTCAAGGGTGGACGCATTGGTGGCCAAAGTGATAAGATTGAGCCCACGCAAGTAGTTGAAATTGAAGGGGCTCCTGGTGTAGATGATGTGCGTAAATTGGCTATGCCAATGCCATTTAACCCACCATCTAACGTTTTATTTTCATTATTAGGTTGGTTAACTGACCAAGCCAAAGGTGTAGTAACAACAGCAGAAGAAAAAATTGGTGAAGCCAATAACAACATGCCTGTTGGTACAACACAAGCATTGATTGAACAAGGTGCTAAGGTATTTTCTAGCATTCATGCTCGTCTGCATCGTTCACAGGCTAAATCATTAAAGATTATTTCACGTATTAACCACTGGTACCTTGATGAAATGGACAACCAGTCCGGTGAAGAGATTGAAGTACGTGATTTTGCTTACAACAGCGACGTTAGACCAGTTTCAGACCCTAATATTTTCTCTGAAACACAACGTTTGGCTCAAAACCAAGCATTATTACAGTTAGCAAGTTCTGCACCCCCAGGTATGTTTAACATGCGGTCAGTTTATAACCGCATATTGTCTCAAATGAAGGTGCCAGCGATTTCTGAAGTGTTACCAAACCCACAAGGTGTGGTGGAATCCAACCCAGCACTTGAAAACGTATCGATGACAATGGGTCAACCATCTGCGGCATTCCCAGATCAAGACCATATTGCCCACATTCAAGTGCATTTGGAGTATGCAAACAACCCAGCATATGGTGGAAACCCAGTAATTGGACCTACATTTGCTCCATTAGCCTTAGAACATATCAAACAGCACTTAACCTTGCACTATCTGCAAGAAATGCGTAGTTATGTGGCTCAAGCAGGGTCTGGTAAAGACGATTTTGAGTTGCATAAAGAAAAAGCTCTTGACCAAAATGCTCAAAAAGCACTTGCATTGGCGTCTAAATTGGTTGATCAAGATGCCAAAACGAATTTGGCTCCTTACATTCAGCAAGTTCAGATACTATCACAAAAAGTTGCACAGGCTCAACAGGCAAAACAACAACAAATGCTTGGTCAAGACCCAACAGCAAACGTTATTCTGCAAACACAAATGGCAGAAACAAAACGCAAGACCGAAGAAATGCAAGCTCGTATGCAATTGGATGCTCAAAAACAACAACAAGAGTACCAGCTCAAATTGGCTGAGTTGCAACAGAAAGTTCAAGAGTTACAGGCTAAGTATTCAACACAAACTAGCATTGATAACCAACGTAATGCAACAGATATTGCAATGGCAAACATCAATAACGCTGCAAAAGAGCGTATAGCGATGATTACATCCCAAGCACAGATGGATCAGCAACAAAGACAACTTGAAGCAGAACAAAATCAATCTGCTTTGGATGCTATTAACGCTGCAAACCAAGATATTAGACAACATGGACTTGCTGTAGAGCAACAAGCATTCGAACAACAAGCTCAACAAGTGCAAAACCAGATTGAGTTGGAAAAAGAACAGCAACAACATGCATTAGAAACACAACAAGCGGCACAACAACATCAACAAGGTTTGCAACAAGCAGACCAAATGCATCAACAACAGTTGCAACAAGCTGATGAGCAACATCAACAGCAAATGGCACAAATGCAGCAACAACAAGAGCAACAACCACAACAACCTCAACAACCTCAAGAAGGACAATAATGGCAAATGATGAATTAGGTTTTCGTAAAGCCTACAAAATGACTGGCACACCTGGCTATGCTGGCGGTCCTGGTGAAACAACAATCGATAAAGGCAATTCTGGAAGCAAACGTGCTAACAATGCTGTTTTAAATCAAAATAAAATGGCTAAAGATAGCAAAGTTGGACCAGGTAAAAACCTTAAAGATATCGGTGGCGGTAACTTTTATTAATATTTGGGGCGGATTTGCCCCATTTATTGCATTAGTAAGAGTATGAGAGACATATTAAGCGAGATTCTGAAAAGAATTAAAACCGCAAACAATGAGATGACGGAAGCTATCGCTTCTGGCATTAATATACACACTTTTGATTCGTATCAAAGGTATGTAGGTAAGCGTGAGGGTTTATCCGATGCCCTAGCGATTATTGAGGCAATATTATCGGAGGATGACGAAGACCTGTAGAGGTTAAGGAGTTTGCCGTATGGCAATAGACTATAAGCAAAATGAAGAACCAGATTTACGGACGGAATTGGAGTGTTTTCCGATTGTAGACCCTGGTGTAGAGGTGGCTGGAGACAGAGTATTGGTTCAGTTACGTAGACAAAAAGTAAAAAGCAAAGGCGGCATCATTTTTGTTGATGAAACTCAACAAACATTGAAGTTCAATGAGACAGTAGCCAAAGTAGTACAAGTTGGACCTTTAGCATATAAATCACCAGACACATTAGAGCCTTGGATTGAAGGGCCTTGGTGTAAAGAGGGTGATTTGGTAAGGACAATTAAGTACGGTGGTGACCGTTTTGTTGTAGACCCAAGTGATGATGGTGGTGCAGTGGTATTTATTACATTGCAAGCACGTGAAATCATATCTCGCATTAAGAATTTTGAATATGCGCAGAAAATGAAAGCTTTTGTGGACTAATTTTGAAAGAAAATTATGAGTGAAAATGAAAAGGATATACCCGTCAAGGAAATGGAAGACGGTTCTGCTTTAGTAAAGGTAGACCTACCAGAAGAAATTGACGAAGGAGAAGTAAAGCCCGTTAAAAATAACGACAGAGACGATGACGACGAAGATGATGACGACGAACATCACGACTCTGACGATAATGAGGGTGAATCAGATGAAGAGCGCGAAAAAATTCGTGAAGCTCGTAGAGAAGAACGTAAACTCAAGAAAGAATTAAAGAGACAACGTGAAATCTCTGCAAAAAACAAGATTACCGCACTTGAGCGCCGTAATGCCGAGTTAGCTGAACGTCTTGCTAAAGTTGAAAACACAGCAGTATCATACCAATTTGCTCAATTGGACAAGTCTATTGAAGACGAAGCCGCTAGAGTTGAATATGCTAAGTTAAAACTGTTGCAAGCGACACAAGCAAATGACGCAAACTCTCAAATTGAATATTTAGAAGAGTTAACAGAAGCAAAACAACGCTTACAGCAAGCTCAGTACTATAAAAAACAACAGGTTGAGCAAGCCAAGGCACCAAAACAAAATGTGCCAACGCCAATCGCCACAGAAGTTCAGCAATTAGCTACAAAATGGTTAAAAAAGAACTCTTGGTACGACCCTCAAGCTAGAGATACAGATAGTAGAATTGCCAAAGTAATTGACCAAGAACTTGTTGCAGATGGTTGGGATCCTTCCGATGGTGAATATTGGGAAGAGTTAGATAACCGATTAAAATCACGTTTACCACACCGTTATGCTAGTAAAGGTAACAAAGAAGGCAAACGTTCAGCCGGTCCAACAGCATCTAGTCGTGTAGCTACCGAATCGAGCATGAAACCAGGCTCAATTCGACTAAGCCCCGAGCGTGTCCAAGCAATTAGAGATGCTGGAGCATGGGACGATGTAGAAAAACGAAACAAAATGATTCGTGCATATGCAATGTACGATCGTCAAAATAAAGGTTAATTATCATGGCAAATACAAGAATCAAACGTGACTTAGAAGATCGTCTATTAGATAGGATCGAAGAAACGAAAGAAAGAGTCCTCTCTGAGGATCCAGAAGCAATATCAAAAAAGGAACGTGTAGCTGCGTTTCGTGATAAATGGCAAAACAGTGCATTACCTGATTTGTCTCCAGGTATTTTACCTGGGTTTCACCTGTGTTGGTTATCCACCACAAACAATTATGACAGTATCGACAAACGCATGGCGTTGGGTTATGAGCCAGTGAAAGCCTCGGAATTAGGTAAGGGCTTTGAAAACTTAGGCAAGATGAGCTCGGGCAAGTTTGAAGGCTGTATTAGCTGTAATGAGATGGTTCTCTTTAAATTACCAGATGAAATCTATCAAGAAGTGATGAGAATGTTGCACCTCGAGGATCCCCTTGAGCATCAACGTAATATTACCGCGCAAGTTCGGAGCACAGCTCAAGAGGGCAAAGGTGGTAGATCTATTCTTGAAGGAGGCATTTTGGAAATGGAAAAGGAAACTGCCAAAGCGAATAGTAATATTCGGTTTTCATAACAAACTTCAAAACAAAGGAAAAACAAATGTCTGCAACATTTCAACCCTTTGGCCTGAAACCTGTATATCATCCAAGTGGATTAGATCGTGCAGTACCATTCGTTGGTACAAACACATACGTTCCTGGAACATCATACAGTGCTCCTTACTCGTTGTCATCTGGCCAGTCTTTCTGGCAGTTTCAACCAGTAGCGATTAATTCTTCAGGTCAATTAACCATTGCTAACCAAACTGCTTCTAGCGGTAAAGTTTATGGCGTATTTGACGGTGTAGAGTACACTAACTCTGACGGTCGTCGTTCTGTAGCTAAATATGCTGCTAAAACCACACTAGATGCTTCTACAAACATCGTTTTCTGGATTTTCACAGACCCAGCACTCGTATATGAAGCTCAAGTTAATGGTTCTGCAACTTCTGCTGCAATCGGTACTGAGTACAACTTTGACACAACAACTGGTTCAACTGTAACTGATGGCTATGCTATCGGTAACGGTGGTGCAGGTTTCTCAACTACAGCGTTGTTAGCAACTGCTGTTGGTTCAGGTAACCAAGGCCAGGTACGTGTGGTAGGACTAGGACGTGAAGTAGCTTACCCAGCTGGTAACACAAACCAGTGGGGCGACGCTTACACAATCGTTCAAGTTCAAATCTGCAATAACCAGTTTGCCGCTCCGTCGACATCGGTTTAATTAACAACGAAAGGAACTAACACATGGCAACCCCAATGCGTAGTACAGACTTTCGTGCGGTAGTCGAACCGATTATCAACGAAGTCTTTGATGGTGTATATGAGCAACGTGCTGATGAGTGGAAAGGATTCGTAGAACAAATCCAAGGTATTCCACGTAACTATCACGAAGAAGTAATGTTATACGGTATGAATGCCGCTCCTGCGATGCCTGACGGAACTCCTGTCAGCTATGACCAGGGCGGTACATTGTATATCACTCGCTTCATCTATCAAATCTATGGTTTAGCATATGCTTTAACTAAAGTATTGATGGAAGACGGTGATCACATTCGTATCGGATCAACATTCGCTAAACACTTAGCACAATCTATGATTGAAACTAAAGAAACATTATGTGCAAACATTTTGAACTTTGCTTTCACATCTGGATATGTTGGTGGTGATGGCGTAACATTGATTAACACAGCTCACCCAATCGCTAACGGCGCTTCTTACTCTAACCAGTTATCTACAGCTGCTTCTTTGAGCCAAACTTCTGTTGAACAGATGTTGATTCAAATTCGTTCTGCTGTTGACAACAACGGTAAGCGTATCCGCTTGAAGGCAGAGCAGTTAGTTGTTCCTCCAGCACTCGAGTTCCAGTCTGAGGTTATCCTCAAGTCTGTTCTCCGTTCTGGTACAGCTGACAATGATTTGAACCCAATCAAGTCAACAGGTATGTTACCAAAAGGTACACACGTTGTTACTCGTTTGAGCTCAAGCAAAGCTTGGTGGATTCAGACTGATGCTGAAAATGGACTCATGCTCGTTATGCGTCGTCCAATGGAGAAATCCATGGAAGGTGATTTCGAAACTGATTCTATGCGTTATAAGGCTACAGAGCGTTATGCTACTGGTTGGCACGATGCGCGTAACATTTTCGGAACAGCTGGTTTGTAATCAAACCTTTGCAACATCAAAAAAGCCACTTTTTAGTGGCTTTTTTGTTTTTTAGGGCGGATTTGTCTATTTTTTTGCATTAGTAGGTATAGGAAGCTCGCCCCCAACAGGACCCTGTCACTTCCCAGGGTTACGATCAAGCGACTGAGTGGGGCTATAAACTCTTGATAGGAAACAATTCAAATGTCAGTAACATTTAATCAACCAATTCGTGTATATAAATACAACAACCCAACAAACAACGGCGTAATCGCTCCAGATAACTCTGGTGCAGTAAGCGCAACTCAACAAGTTTCTTTCTCTGGTGTTAATGCCGCTGGTGCCATTACTACTTATGGTATTGGTAGTGCCGCATCTTCAACAGATCAAATTTGGTTACCAGCTGGTTCTATTATCAGCAACGTTCGTTTATTTGAAACAACAGCACCTTCTGCATTTACTGGAATGGTTATCACTGTTGCTGTAAACGGCACAAGCGTAGGTACAATTACTCCAACAACAACTGGTGGTGCTATTGCAATTTCTTTCACAGCAACTGCAGCTGTTGCGGCTTTATTAGCAAACGTTGGAACAAGCGACGTACAAGTAACATTCACAGTTGGTACAACTTCTGGTGTAACTGGTACATTGGCTGGTGTATTTGATGTAAGCTACACAGCACGTAACTATGACGGTTCTATTACTAACGTTGGCCAAGGCTACACAAATAATTAATTACCTAGGGAGCAC
>Ga0208872_1002514_pt1 | contig 10608 bp, 12 predicted proteins | sample CryBogCBH12Aug08_FD_185508 | JGI IMG/M metagenome (GOLD analysis project Ga0208872, IMG submission 185508) | Freshwater microbial communities from Crystal Bog, Wisconsin, USA - CBH12Aug08 (SPAdes) | ecosystem: Environmental > Aquatic > Freshwater > Lake | place: Crystal Bog, Wisconsin, USA... | reverse complement strand
CAGGTAGTCCATAGTCAGTACCAGCATTACCACCGATCAAGAAATATTCACTCAAGGGTTGAGCGGGATTAGGTAATTGTGATGGCCCGCAATTTTGTGCGGTACCGGTTGTCCCATGGGCCCAAGCAATAACAGGACGCCCTCCCTTTGGCGCTTTACCAACTGGGGCAACAATTAATCCGGTTGAAATCGTTTTGTGTCCAGCAAGATCAGAGGAAATATAAGCAACACGCCAGGCACGAGCACCAGCAATGGTGGTGCTAATCGATTCTTTTTTAATGATTTGACCCAACTTACCCTCAGGCTTCATCTTCATCACTGACTCATAAAAAGCAGGAAGGTATACCGTGGTTGAGTTTGATTGGGCACAAGTAATAAGACTCATCATCGTAATCGTGAGTGCAAATGTGCAATGTAAGTAAAATTTCATTTAAGATTCCTGTGCATTCAATCTGAACAAACTTACTTTTTCTGAATTTGATCTTCAGTTTTGGGTTTTACTGTCGGCTTAGGACTAGCGCTAGGGGAAACTGTGGGCGTTGGCTTTGCAGGTGCAATAGACGGAGGATTTGTAGTAGCTTTACTCTGATTACCTGCTGGTTGAGTGGGACTCTTACCATCGAAAAGCTGGCCCAGCCCTGCCGCACCAACCGGAACACTGGCCAGAGAGGCTAAGACTATAAGCCCTAAGGCTATGACGAACTTGTTATTCATGGGTAATTATCTGGGCACAATATGAAAAGCCCATGAAAAAACCACCCGAAGGTGGCTCTTCATTTAAATAAACAATTACTTGCGTTTATTCACTGCATCCTTGAATGCCTTGCCAGCGGAAAACTTTGCTGTCTTAGCTGCAGGTATCTTGATCTCTGCGCCAGTGGCTGGATTGCGACCAACGCGGGCAGCTCTCTTGCCAGATTTAAATGTTCCAAAACCAATTAACTGAACATCATCGCCCTTGGTAACGGCTTTAATAATTTGTTCAATGGTTGCGCTCAATACGCGGTCTGCTGTTGCTTTAGAAATGTCTGCATCGTTTGCAATTTTTTCTACTAATTCTGCTTTATTCATATTATCTCCTGGAGAGTATGCAATTTAATGTGGGGATTTTTGATAACCATTTTGTCTATTGACGAGTTCATTGTATGTACTTATTTAGACTAAAACAATCGGGAAATCACATAAATGTTAAATATTTTTTAATCCCCAAATTGGTTCAAAATCAGTCCCTATAAGGGTTTCGGAGGGGTTCAATATCTATATTTTTACATGGAAGGCGCATTTTTAATGCGCTGCAAGGGGAAAATTAGGGCGCTTAATTAGACCCCCAATTGGAAATGTCTCCGAGTTTGGAGTACGAATAACTATTAAGAGAGCTCACCATAGCGTACCCAAAAGTTAGCTAGAAAACAAAGGCCGCCCGTAGGCGGCCTGGGTGATTGATATTGCAGACTAACTAGTAGACCTGAAATTGGGCGTTGGCTTGCTCAAGATATGAAACCACCTTGTTCTTCGAAGGCGCAATACCGTCCACGTTTAAAGCTGATGCACTAACAGCGCCAGCAAAGAAAGCAATTACTGCAACCAGTAAGTAAGCAAATTTATTCATCGTTATCCCCCGTAGTTATTTATCAAGAACCGCAAAGCAGACTATGGGACTTCTTTATGTCAAATTGATGAGAGATTTATGACAAGTTAGTAAAGACTGTTTCTCTTTTAGCCCTTAGGGGCATATTGCATTTCTCCATTACCAAAGGACCAGTTTTCTTTATTGACCTCCACCAGATTAATCACGATATCTTGTGGTCTCACTTTGAGCTTATTAACGAGGCTTTCGCAGATGGCTTTATAGAACGCTTTTTTCATATCGGTAGTTCTGCCCTCATTGAGCGTCACCTGAATAAAAATAATGCCCTCTGAATACTCAATTCCTAAATAGCTTTTAGGAATTACCAGTTCGTTGGTATCGTGCCTAGTAATCACTTGAAACTTATCATCTTCTGGCACATTAATGTGCTCGCGCATGACTTGAAAAATGATGTCGCCCACTTGCTGAGCAAATCCATCGGGGTGTTTTTTACTTAAATCAATTCTGACAAATGGCATAGTATTTTCCTTTGTGTCCAGTGTGTGTATCTTATTTTAAGAATGCATGACTGTGCCGTGATAGAAATACTGGCCCAATCCAAGGGTAAAAATAAAATTGCCATAGAGGGCATGCTCTATGCAAACTAAAGCTAAGGAACGTGACCTTACATACGTACTAGCAAATATCAAACCGCCAATCAAAGACATTACTGGAGCAAGTATGTTGTGTAAAAAAAGATGGGCCATACCAAATGCAATAGCGCTAGCAATAATCCAGTGCTTAGGATTTTCAAACAAAGTTCGATAACGTGCATACATAAAAGTGCGATACAAGATTTCTTGTGGGAGTACAGATAGGACGGGATATAGAACCATAACCAACAACCACAAGCCAGGGTCACGCCGATAAAGACTAAATAGTGACTCCGGCATAAAGCTGACTACAACCGCCGTAATCATGATGGCCAGCGGTACAAAGCGATAAACAATTTTCAACAAAGCTGCTTTATTTACTGCTTGCCAGCCCAACAGTACTTTCAGGCTGATCTTTTGACGATGGAGATACCAGCAGCAAAGTAATCCTGCGCCCCATAGCAAAGGTATGAACCACATTGCCGAGCGTAAGAGCATCAAGGCAAAAGGGGCAACTAAGGAAAAAAGTGCTAACTCGCACCACAACCAAATAGTCATAAAAATCCAAAAAAGGAGATAAGGTTCTTTATATACCGAATTGCTATTACATGCTCACAATCCAAGTCTCCAAAATCCCTCAATCTCACCACAGATTCATAAACCCTTTATAGTTTCATCATGTTTTTAACTGTCCGCCGCCCTCTTCAACATGGACCCATTTGCTTATTGCTTGCACTTCTAAGCTGCCCTGTTATAGGCGCTCCTTTCGAAATCAAGGTGCATGACGAGCTCATTGCAGAATATCAAGAATCTGCTTATGAAGTAGAAACAAATCTCTTTCAGGCACCAGCATCACAGGGCCTTAAAAGCAATGTCTTTCAAACTAGACTTGAATATGGATATGGCATTGCAAAAAATAGTGAAATTGGTGCCAATATCTTCCTAAGTAATTACAACGGCGCAAGTTATGTGAATGGTGGCAAAGTAAGCTATATGTTCGTCCCCACACATGATGAAGAGGGTCTGTGGCACTACGGTGTTAAGAACGAGATCAACTACATCAAAGATGTAGGGGGCACAGAAACCACCTTTTATGAATTAACGCCCATTCTTGCCCTGCAGCTGCAAGAATGGCGCTTTACCATTAATCCCAGTGTAGATGTAGTGCTCAATAAATACAGCTCTGCAACCTTCTCCCCCTCAGCTAAAGTGGCTTATGGATTGACCCACAGTATTGATGTTGGTGTTGAGTACTACGGTGATAACTTACCAAATAAAAGTTTATATAACGTCACGCAACAGCCTCATACAGCCTACCTCGTCACTGATGCCAAATATGGTAATTCATCTTTTAATTTTGGAGTTGGCAAAGGCGTGACCACCAATAGCGATAACTGGGTCATCAAACTAATTGCATCATTGAGTTTTGATTAGTCTTCAGCTAAATGAATAAAGTCCGTCGAATTGACTGGGGCTGAAAATACTTAAGTCTCATTTTTTAGCCTTATATTTTTGTACCGCTGCTTTTAAGTCTGAGTATTCCTCGCATCCAAGAGGGCAGGCCTTATTCAGTCTCGCCAACAATGCCTCGGCTCCAGCGAGATCATTGTTGATTAATTTCAAAACCCCGTAATACTCAAGGGCACCGCGATGATTAGGATCAATTTTTAATGCGGCTTGATAATACTTCTCTGCTCCCACCAAATCGGGTGGCTGTTTCTTGCGAAGACTGTAGCCCATCAAGTTATTCCAATCTGCTGAACTTGTGTCATTTGCAGCTTGCAACTGTTTGATAGATTGATCATATTTTCCCGCCTTAATGCTTGCCCTTGACTCAGCTAACCAAGTTGGATCTGATATAGCAGGCGCCGTATCTGATGCGTGAATATTTCCGATAAAAGATAGCATTAGTAAAAACGTGATCAATAGGTATTTCATAGGGCTCCCAAATAATTGAATTTTGCTTTATGGTTTAGGGCTTGGGTAAATCACATGAGAAATATATTCCCCATTTTTATTCACCCTAACCAAAACCATATCGCCTTGACTGACATTTTTGCCCATAAAGGCTCGAATATTGACGTGATGAGTAACCAGAATAATGGGTAATTTAGATTGTTTGTCTAATTCGCTTTTAATCAGTTGCTCTAACTCTTTTGTTTGTTTTTTCTCTAGGCTCATGTCATCAAAGAAAGAGCCTAGAGATGCTTCCATCCTTACAGAACCTAAATCTAGCAGCTGAGCTGTATCAGAGCACCTACACCATGGGCTGCTAAAGATTTGTGCTTTGCTTACGCTTTGCCCCCTTAACCAAGAGCCAATAGCCTTGGCTTGTTTTTTTCCATAATCTCCTAAATTACGTTGAGTTTGGCACTGACCAATCACATATCCTGCCGGATCTCCGTAGCCAGGAGCATCGGCATGTCTCATTAATAAAACATGTTGTCCATCTTTAAGATCATCTGCCAAAGCAGCTCTTACCTGTGGCGCAATCAATAAGCCAATGAAGCTAAGAATTAAGATAAAGATTTTTTGGTTTAAGTGACTCATGTACTTTTGATTATTTAGAATTCAAGCTCAAGGTCAATCCTAAGCTATGGCGAGCAATCCTGCTAGACAAAACAAAAATATCTTAAACAGGCAATCTTCAAATAACTCTTAATTAGCAGGTCATCTTTGGGCTAACAATCATCCACATTTCAACCTGAGCGTGAGCTGGGGGAGGGTTATGCCCCTTTTTGGACTAAAAATTGATACATTAGTCTAAAAGTATGAGGGTTTTCATTCTCAAAGATATGCCAGTTTTTCAAATTCAAGCCGGATGGATCATCGGGGAAGCGCAACTTATAAGACCTAAAACTTGATCTATCAATATCAAAGCCCAAGAACTTAAGATGATGCTTATCCAAAAATTGCTCAATCTTATCCAATTGCATTCTATGCTCTTGCACATGAAAAACTAGGTCGCGACAGGCACTCATGCTATAAAAATCAACTCCACTTGTAGCATGTTCGATATTTTTTAATCCAAGCAGGTAATGCCGATATTTACGAATCTCTTCTGGCGAAGATTGAATACCATCTTGGCTAATTAGATCTCTTACTTTAACGATGTCTTTTCGAGCTAGCTCACTATAGAATCCAAGACGCATTAATCCATTTGGCTTTAATACTGAAAGCAGTGCTTCCCAGCCCTCAAAGGGATCCTCTAGGTGGTGTAAAACACCGACGGATTCTATAACGTCAAAGACTCTTCCAATCGAAACTATTTTAAGAAGATCGGCTTGTGCATATTCTATTGAGTCAATCCCCATTTGGATTGTTTTTCTCTTGGCGTAAGCAAGGCTAGCCATACTCAAATCTACTGCAAGAATATTGGCTCCTCTTATCACTTGCTCACAAGCGATTGAATGTTCACCAGTTCCACAGCCCGCTACTAAAACTTCTAGATTTTCATCATTACTAAGTGGAGAAAAATTTGGGGAGGGATACTTTTTAGAAATAAATGAATTAAGGCGCTTACTATTTGATGTATTCGGTAAACGCACCCATCTAGGGTATGGATTTTCCTCATATTGATTCTGTACTGCCAGGGAAATTTTGCTATCAACCCTTGTTAAAGTTGGAATGCCCCGTCTCAGCTCAAGCTCTTCTAATGGCTCTTGAATCTGCTGCCTTAAAACAGACCTTACATCGTTTGAATATTTTTTTTCAGGAAGCACTTCACATCCTTTAAAGATGTGCAGAGGGAAATAACATGCTGCCGATAGTAGTAGGCTAGCTGGAACTTCTATACGCTTATTCAGCGCCTCAGCTAAACGGTCTCGTATTGCGTTTGCCAACTCCAGCTCTGGTGAAATTTGATAATAAATATATTCATTAATAAAGCATTGCTGCGCAAGTGCAGAATGAATAGCCTCTTGATCACCGAGACCCTGCTTGTTGGAAATTGAATCCGCTGCTTTAAGAAAACTAAAGCGCAAACTAGAAAAGTATTGTTCCAACTGCCGATCAGGAATCGGCCCAGAAATTAGAATTGCATGGAGCAAGGCAAAAGATGGTGCATTTTTGGAGGGGATATTAAATTCATCAGCAGCTCTTCTGCTCCCACTCTCAAACTCAATGAGCGTCTTCTGGAACTCTGGCTCTAACTTTAATAATTGACAGGCAAAGGGTCCAATATCATGCGGCTTTCCCCAAGGTTCCAGCAGGGCTGTGGTCACCATGCTTGCTAGGCTTATATTCCAAATAGTGGGATGAATATTTTTGAGCGTATCAACAAAAAGTTGCTTTACTTCCTCGGTAGGCTTGGTCTGTATTAAATGAGCAAATACTTCAAGCGCAGATATAGGATCACTCAGCTCCAAAAGAGTAATGCCAAGGTTATATAGGGCCTCGGGATAATTTGGGTCCAAAGCAATTGCGTTTCTATAACTTGCTTCAGCCTCAGCAAACCTGGCTTGCTCTTGCAACAAGGTACCCTGGTTAAAGTGGGCTTTAGCGAAGCTCGGCACAAGCAGTAAGGCGGTTTTATAACATTGCTCAGCTTCTAAAAACTGTTTTTGATTTTGTAGGGCAATACCTAGATTGTTATATGCCTCTGGATATTCTGGTTTTAGCTCAATAGCCTTTCTATACTGCGAAACTGACTCTTCATAACGCCCTCTCTCTCGAAGCACATTACCTAAATTATTAAAAGCTTCGGCGTAGTCTGGTTTAAGAGCTATAGTATTTTTGTAGCTAAGCTCGGCATCCTGAAGCTTGCCCAGCTCTTGCAAGGTCACGCCCAAATTAAGATGCGCCTCAGGAATATCTGACTTCAGGGCGATAGATTTTTTATAGCCCAGTATGGCATCCTCTAATCTACCCATTCCTTTTAAGGTGTTACTTAAGTTATAAAAAGCCTCTGGATCGTTTGGATCTAACCTAACTACAGTTTCATTTGCAAATAGTGCGCCCTGTGTGTTCCCAGTTGCCTGAAGCAGTGTGCCAAGAATTTTCCAGGCAAGTGGGTGGCTTGGGTATTCTTCTGTAATAGAAATAGCTAATTTATAGGCGTCGTTATAGCGGGCGTTTTGGTAGTGCCCTAGCAGAGCTGCTAAGTCTGATTGAAAAGAATTTTGGGTATGCATTGGGAATCAATAGCCTCACGGAGGATGTTATCACCCACAGACCAGGACAGCACTCAAGACAGATTGCGCTCATATTTATAACGAGAAGATGGCCGGGATCAAGAAAATTCTAGGCACCCGAGGCGGAATCGAACCAGGGCATAGGATGGCGAATCCTATTGAATATTCTTACCTTTGATAACTTGCTTAAGCAATGGGAACATATTTTTAGCCCACAATTGGCAACCCTGAACGGTCATATGCCCTCCGCTTGACCCCATATCAAACTGCCGGTGATCACGATCAACTGGAACGCCCTGAATCCAATCACCATAGTAATAAGCCCCATATTTTTTTGCCATTTCGTCGGCCTCTTCTGTTGATTGGATTAGCTTGTGTGACACATAAATTGTTGGCATTTGAATTTTCTGAAGATATGCCAAGATCTCTTCTGAAGGTCCAATACTAAATCTTGGATTTCTCTCATTAGGGCCTGGCTCGAATATCACAATCTTAGTATTTGGATAGTTCTTTAGTCCTTGCTCTAGCCTTGGCATCATAAAAGCGGGTCTATCCCCGTCAACACCAGCATTAATCACTTGGGCATTGATCTTTTCCTTGGCAAACATATCGTTTAAGGCGTTTGTGTAGGCCTGGCCTGCGCCTTTACAGTTTGTATTGCTTGTGCCTAAAGCAAATATTTCAAAGCCGAATGAGTTAATTGAAATCAAGCAAAAGGCCAAGGAAATAATTAATTTTTTCATAAGTAAATATTAGCAAAAACAAAAGAAAAAACCACCCGAAGGTGGTTTTGGAGATTCTTGGTGGCCCGGGGCGGAATCGAACCACCGACACAAGGATTTTCAACTCTGTCCCCCAGACTAAACTCCCGCCAGATCTCAAAAGGTTCACCCCACCATAGGCTAACTTTGTACACAAAACTTTCTTGGGTGTTTGTATGAGACTGATTTGGTTGAGTTATTTTGACCGACGCAAGGATTACAAGTGAGTTTGGTGGTGTCGTGGGGATTTGACTCACACAAGGATGTGATGTCCCTGTTGTGGTCGGGGTGCCCCACGCATGAAGTGTCCTTTTAAAGGACGTTTCTTATTAATGCTGTAAGTGGATGATAGATTTCTTATATGCGCATATACGTATATATGCGATGTCCTTTTAAAGGACATCTCAGTGAGCGTCGATTATAAGGGCAGTTACTGCAACAATAGTTTTATACGGCCTTGTATATTAGGCTCAGCGCAACTAAGAAAGCAAAAATAGCAAAGATTTGTTGCACTCTGGTGCCGCTGATCTTTCTCTCCATTAACTTACCAAATACAAGCCCAGCGAGCGATCCCAAGGCAAATAGAGCGGCAATCTCTATATTCAAATTACCAGAAGCTAAAGATGCAAGAGCGCCACCAGTAGAAACGATAGCCAGAACGCCTAGAGAAGTCGCAACAATGGATTTCATAGGAAGGTCAGTAAATTTCTTTAGAGCTGGAACTATGACAAATCCACCGCCAACTCCTAGTAAGCCCGACAAGAAACCTGCAGTCAATCCCGCATACATTAAAGACCTCGCACATGGCACAGTCCATATCAACTTACTGATTGATAAATCTAGCTGACAAGGTGGCGGGGTTGATGAAAGTGACAAGGTGCCATTAAGAGTCTTATGTGCCTGTATATAGAGCCGTACAGACACAAAAATCAAAATTGCACTAAACAGTAGCAACAAAGGGGTATTAGGAACTTTGTTTGCAACCCATAGACCAATAGGCGACATGATTAAACCAAAGATAGACATGAAGATTGCGGCTTTATAGCGCAGTACTTTTTCTTTAAGTCCAATAATTGCCCCTACGGTAGCTGATAGTGCAATGGCACAAAGCGCAATTGGGCTTGCTTCAGCCATTGGCAAATGAACAAAGAAAACTAAAAGTGGTACAGAGAGTATGCCGCCACCCGCCCCAGTTAGCCCCATTAAAATACCTACAAAGACGCCTAGGGCTGGAATAATTAGTGCATGGTGGTCCATTAGGAGACTTTCCATTGAAAGCTATTATTAGTTGGCATTAGGAGTGTAGTGATCCTACAATGAATTATGAAAATTACCCCAATCGTCAAAACCTTTTTTGATGCGCCTACCTGGACATTTACTCACGTAGTTTATGAAAAGCCAGGGAGTCAATGTGCAATTATCGATTCCGTGCTCAATTATGATCCCAAATCAGGACGAACCAGCACTCATTCAGCCGACGAGGTAATTGCGTTCAGTCGAGAACAAAATCTAAAGGTTGAGTGGATCTTCGAAACCCATGCTCATGCAGATCATCTTACAGCCGCGCCCTATATCAAAAGTCATACTGGCGGAAAGATGGCAATTGGAGAGCATATTCAAGGGGTTCAAAAAGTCTTTAAAAATATTTTTAATTTGGAAGATACTTTTCAAGCCAACGGGTCCCAGTTTGACTATCTGATTAAAGCAGACGAACAATTGCCCCTGGGTAACCTTAAGATTCAATCTTTATTTGTTCCAGGCCATACTCCAGCTTGCATGGCTTATGTAATAGGCGATGCTATTTTTGTAGGTGATACCATGTTTATGCCCGATGTTGGTACAGCTAGGTGCGACTTTCCGGGCGGAGATGCAAAAACTTTATATCAATCAGTCAAAAAAATACTAAGTTTTCCTAATGAAACTAGGCTTTACATGTGTCACGATTATCCGCCTAGCAATCGAGAAGTCGAATATATGACAACGGTTGGCGATGAGCGTAAGCGCAATATTCATATACACGATGGTATTTCAGAGCAAGACTTTGTAGTAATGAGAACGGCAAGGGATGCCACACTTGAGATGCCAGTATTAATTTTGCCGTCAGTCCAAGTAAACATTCGTGCTGGAGAATTTCCGCCCCGGCGCGATGGACAAGCTCGGCCTTGGCCCCGCCGCGCTGATCGAAGCCAATCCGCGGCTGATCTACTGCTCCTGCAAAGGCTTCCTGCCCGGCCCCTACGAGCATCGCGCAGCACTGGATGAAGTCGTGCAGATGATGGGCGGCCTCGCCTACATGACCGGCCCGCCGGGGCGGCCGCTGCGCGCCGGGGCGTCGATCAACGACATCTTGGGCGGCATGTTCGCCACCATCGCCGTCCTCGCCGCCCTGCGCGAGCGCGAGGCGACCGGCAAGGGCGGCCATGTCCAGTCCGGCCTGTTCGAGACCAACACGCTGTTGATGGGGCCGCATATGGCGGCTTCCGCAATCGTCGGCC
>Ga0208872_1002511_pt1 | contig 10612 bp, 9 predicted proteins | sample CryBogCBH12Aug08_FD_185508 | JGI IMG/M metagenome (GOLD analysis project Ga0208872, IMG submission 185508) | Freshwater microbial communities from Crystal Bog, Wisconsin, USA - CBH12Aug08 (SPAdes) | ecosystem: Environmental > Aquatic > Freshwater > Lake | place: Crystal Bog, Wisconsin, USA... | reverse complement strand
CCCCTTCATCCTCGGATGAATCAGGAAACGGGTAGGTACCGAAGTGGCCAAACGGGGCGGACTGTAAATCCGCTGGCTTACGCCTTCAGTGGTTCGAATCCACTCCTGCCCAATCCCTCCTAGAGCCACATATAAGGAATGTTCAGGCCTCGATAAAACCATCAGGTAGAACCGGCAGTTGCTTTAAAACATCTCTCCAATCACGCGAATAGATGAGCTCTTCCTGATTTTTTGTAATGCAGCCAATTGACATCGGGCTTGCCTACGGTTTTCGACCGACCACATTTTTTGTGACGGCCGGGTTGGCAGCCATGGCTCTAATGATCGACGGATCGAGAGCGGACACTGTGACGAATGAGGCTCAAGTTCCTCCATATTCATTACCCGACCCGTTGCTATGTCAGGACGGAACGAAGATCAAGGATGTAGAAATGTGGAAGTCAAAGCGGCGCCCGGAATTAGTAGCCCTCTTTGAAAACGAGATGTACGGAAAAACGCTGGTTGGACGACCAAAGAACCTTCGTTTTATAATCCGTGAAAAGAAAGTTGTCAGAGATGGGAGGGCTCTCCGGCTGCGTGTTGGGATTCTTTTTGAGGGTAATGAGGCGGGAAGAAAAATGGAACTTCTTGTCGTTTTGCCGACGAATGTCCAAGGACCTGTTCCGGTGTTTTTGGGTGCCAATTTCGACGGTAACTACACGACGACGACGGAACCGGATCTGCCGTTACCAAAGCATTGGGTCATGGGGCTCCACTCAAATGGCATCAAGGACCACCTCCCTGCGGAAACAGACAGGGGCCTTCATCAGCACCTGTGGCCCTATGCCTACGCACTAGAGCACGGATATGGGGTGGCAACATTAGGATACGGGGAGGTGGAACCAGATGAAGAGGGGAGATGGCGAGACGGTCCCAGAGGGCTTGGCCCAGAACCAGGGAACGGGGACTGGGGTTCCATAGGAGCTTGGGCATGGGCTTTGAGTCGGGCGATGGACTACTTGGAAAGCAATCCACAGGTCGACAAACATAGAGTGATCGTGATCGGCTTCAGCAGACTTGGCAAAGTCGCGCTTTGGTCGGCAGCCCAGGATGAACGCTTTGCCATGATTGTCTCCAACTGTTCCGGGGCTGGAGGAGCGGCCTTGAGCAAAAGGATTTTCGGCGAGACGGTACAGGATATGATTTCCCATCATCTTGGGCATTGGTTTGCCCCAAATTTTAAAAAATACGCATCGAACGAAGGCGCTCTTCCCGTTGACCAACACGAACTTCTGGCACTATTAGCTCCGCGCCCGTTGCTGATCACCAGCGGAACGGAAGATTTATGGAGTGATCCCAAGGGTGAGTTTCTAGGTGGTATGGGAGCGGATCCTGTCTACCGCCTTTATGGAACGGACGGACTATCGACTCACGAATGGCCGAAGCCCTCTCATCTCATCGACAGCACTATCGGTTATTTTCTGCGGCCCGGCAAACACGATGTAACCCTTGAGGATTGGCAGGCCATGGTGAGCTTTGCGGACAAGCATCTGCGGAAGCCTCGGAGCTTGTAGGGAAGTGTGATTTTGCCAATGCTTACACTGTTTCTCATTTCATCATGACACACCCCCTCATTCTTATCGCCTCCTTAGCGCTCACGCCGCTGTCGTTATTGGCCCAGTCAACAAATACCCCATTATCGTCAGCTTCTTCTCCCACCTCATCATCCATTGTTGAATTCACCATTGCACCGAACGGGAACGACAATAACCCTGGCACCAAGGATCAGCCCTTCGCCTCTCTGGAGCGGGCACGTGATGCGGTGCGGCAGTTGACTCAAAGCGGGCACTTTCCTTCGGGTGGCGTTAATATCTGGCTGCGCGGCGGTGTCTATACCCTCTCCCAACCCCTCAAGCTCAGCGCTCAAGATTCAGGTAAACTCGGGGCGTCGGTAGTTTATCGAGCTTACGATCAGGAAAAGCCGATCCTGACCGGCGGTCGCACCATCACTGGGTTTGTCCCCTATAAGGACAAGATCCTTAAGACTGATGTGAGTGCGCAGGGACTCAAAGGTGTTTACTTCCGTCAACTCCTTCTAGACGGCCAACGTCAACCTCTGGCCCGTTATCCCAACGTTGATCCCAAGAACCCCTATACTGGGGGGTGGGCATTTGTGGATGGAAAACTTTGCCCGATGTACAAGGATATACCAGGTGAAGACAAGCGCACCATGCATCCCAAAGCTGGTGATCTGCATCACTGGAGCCATCCGGAAGAAGGAGAAGTCTTCATTTTTCCACGCTTCAACTGGTGGAACAACGTCGTAGGCATCAAATCAGTCGATGAAAAAAGCCGAACCATTGTACTGGCAAACGATTGTACTTACCCCATCCGGCCAAATGACCGTTATTTCGTGCAAAACCTATTTGAGGAACTCGACTCGCCCGGCGAGTGGTATCTGGATAAGAGGGACTCAATTCTTTACTTCTGGCCACCCTCGCCACTGGAGGGAAAAACAGTTGTCGCTCCGGCGATCAGAAACCTTCTCCAACTCGACAAGGGAACATCCTTTGTCACCTTGCGTGGCATCACATTTGAGTGCTGCGCCGACAGCGCAGTGATGCTAACCGGAACCACTAACTGCCTCGTTGCAGGATGTACCCTGCTTAGCATCGGTGGTACAGGGATTTCAATCAACGGGGGTTCTCAAAATGGAGCGGTTGGAAACGACATCTCGGCCGTTGGAAAGGACGGCATATCTATCAACGGCGGCGATCGTATCACCCTCACTCCGGCCGGGAACTATGCAGACAACAACTACATCCACCATTTCGGCGTTTACAGCAAACTGGGAGTAGGAGTCTCACTGATCGGTTGCGGCAACCGGGCCTCACATAATCTTATTCACGACGGCCCCCGGTTCGGCATCCAGTTTTCTGGCAACAATCTCGTAATTGAATACAACCACATTCGGGATGTCGCCCTTGAGACCGAGGATACCGGCGCGATCTATACGGGGGGCCGCGATTGGATCAGTTCGCGGGGTTCGGTCATCCGATACAACTACTTCAACGACATTCGAGGTTTCGGCCAGAAGAACGGCCAGTGGGTCTGCCCCTTCTTTGCATGGGGCATTTATCTCGATGACAATACGGGAGGGGTCGATGTCATCGGCAACATTGTGGCCCGCTGTTCGCGAGGCTGCATTCATCTCCACAATGGACGGGACAACCTGATCCAGAACAATGTGTTCGTGGAAGGTGGCGAACAAGAAATCCAGTATAGCGGTTGGACGGCCACGAACAGAATGTGGATGCAGCACTTCCCGACGATGGTAAAAGGGTATGATTCGGTAAAGGATCAGCCCGCATGGAAAAGCATGCGCAACATGCAGATCGCCCCCGCTCAAGCAGTGCTGACCAATGGCATGGTCATGACTGGCGACCAATTTTTCTGCAATATCATCTACTACACGAATCCTGTTTCAAAACTCTACCTATTGAAGAAAGTGCCGTTAGATCACAACGCCTTTGACGACAATGTCGTCTTTCACAACAACCTTCCGCTGTTGATCGACCAAGGTCAGACAAACGTGGTAATTCCTCCGCCAGACCAGTGGGACGCATGGAAGTCCCTCGGGGAGGATCAGCATTCCGCTGTTGCCGACCCGCATTTTGTGGATGCCTCCAAGGACGACTACCGGCTACAAGCCGATTCCCCAGCCTACAAGCTGGGGTTCAAAGGGATTCCCATTGAAAAAATCGGCCCCTACGCAGACGAACTCCGCGCCACATGGCCCATTGTGGAAGCCGAGGGCATTCGCGAACATCAATAAGTCCCTAAAGGAACTATCCGCCCGAGAGTTAAAGACTCCACGGGAGGAGTTCTGGTTAACGGCTATTCCAAACGGATCGACTGAATCACAACCTTGTCGATCGGAAAATCGTTGCTGTTGACCGGGATTTCACTGATGGCATCCAGAACATCCAATCCATCGGTCACTCGCCCAAAGACGGTGTATTGTCCATTGAGTTGGGGCATTGCATCAATGCAGACGAAGAACTGGCTACCATTGGATACCCGGGTAGGATTAACCGCATCGGGGAGTCGCGATGCTACAACCGACCCCTTCTCCAGTTTCAGTCGGATTTCAGCGGGCACGGTATAACCGGGGCCGCCCGTACCTGAACGATCACTCTCGCCATGTCGGCTTTTGGGATCGCCTGTCTGGACAAGTTGATGGGGAAAAAGCCGATGAAAACTCATCCCGTCGTAATAGTGGCGCCTGATGAGATCCTTGAAATTTTCCACCGTTTGCGGGGCTGATTCGCCACGCATCTCGATGACAACGCGCCGCGGTTTCTTCTCCTTACGCACCTTAACGAGCATCACGGCAACCTCCGGGCCGGTGCCAGCTATGCGTGGTGCAGTTACGCAGCCATTCAGGAAGAGGAAGCCAACAAGGGCTGCTGGCACAACACGTAGAAAATCGGATCGAAGATTCATGAGCCGACAGAGATGCTGATCGGTGTCCTGCTTCCGGTCAAGGGATCGAGGGCAAAAAGAGTGCCCGGGACTTCGGCGGACGTCCTACTCACAATTCCGAGAGCCAACCAGAGACTCGTGTCAAACTGCTCGGATGTGCTCGTAATCACTCCAATCTCCTTGTCATCACAATTAACTATACTCGCTCCAGAGAGAAGTTGAGAACCGGAGGCTGCTGTTAACACAACAAGCAGGCGATTCACTCTTCCGATACTCTTGAGCCGGGAAATGACCTCTTGGCCAGGATAGCATCCTCGGTCGTAATCAATGTGCGTTCGATCCAGCAGAGCCTCAGGAGGAAGCGTTTCACAGCTGAGTTCCGAACCCCAAATCGGAATGCAGCGCTCAATACGCAGGGATTCTACCACTCTGGGTTCAAGGACAGGGGGCATGCCCAGCGACTTTGCAACTTCAATATCAATGTCAACCCCCGGCACACCGAGTCGACTAACCCGTATTCCCGGGGCGGAAGCCCATGGTTCTGTCGTTGCCAGCAATCCAAAAAAGTGCACGCCGGGTGATGTCGGCTTAATAGTAACAGCCACATCGTCTGCTACGATATAACGTTCCAGACGAGCAATGAGAGATTCCTTCACGGCCGGATCGGCCTCGACAACCAGATCCTCGCCTTGACGATGTATAAGCAACGGCGCACACAACTTCCCCTTTGGTGTCAGAATGCAGGCCGGAAGGGCTTCCCCCTCCCGGATGGCTCTAAGATCCCGCGTGATCTGTCCGTTTAGATAGCGAAAACAATCTGCTCCGGAGAGTTGCAAAAGAAGACGTTGGTGAAGCATGAAGGCCGCACCAGCACTCCGCGCCCCTCGAAGTTGCTCCGCAAGATCTTCCACAGGGGATGAGGTTCAGGAACCCTCTCTTTTGAGACGAGCGAAGAATCCAAAGAGGGGTTTCTTCGCGGGTGATTCATCGTCCGCCTTGATCTTCTTCTTTGGCTCTGAGGGAATTAACGCGTTATCGGGTGTCGAAGAAGCCATGTCAACGCTACCGGGATAGGCATAATGGCGTGAAAGTGACGCGAAATCATCTTCTCCCCACCCTGCTTGAACAGCTCCCATCAAGGCTCCTGCTGTGGCGGCTGTTGCAGGAAGGTCAATTCCTTTCCCTTCCACAGATCGAAGTGCAATTTGGAGATCCTTAAGCATGTTCTTCACCGAGAAACGGGGAGAGAAATCCCCCGTTAACATCAGCGGAAGCTTCGCGGAAATGACGCCAGAGTTTGTCATGTTGTGTTCCAATGCCTCCTGCAAAAGACGCAATGGCACTCCACCTCGGTCAAGCAGAGCGAGGGCCTCTGCCAAGGCCTCTATCTGAGCCGCACTGATCATGTTGGTGGCCACTTTTACGTAGGTAGCCGAACCGACTGGTCCCATGTGAAGAATCGCCTTGGCAGATGCCTCAAGCACGGGGGAGACACGCTTTAGGACTGATTCCTCACCACCGATATAATAGACAAGCTGCCCCTCGGCAGCAGCATCACGACTTCCGGTAAATGGGGCATCGAGAAAGGCTGCACCCCGTTCGCTTATCAGGCGGGAAGCTTCCAGGGTCTCCCCTGGCCCTACTGTGGCGTGATTCATCACGACATGCGATTCACCCAGTGCATTGCCCATGGCCCGAATGACATCGATCAATGCCTCTCCGTCACGGACAAATAGCTGGATGATGTCAGCTGTTTCGGCAATCTCGTTTGCTGAAGCCAGAAAGTTTGGCTCAGGTCGGGGCGATCGGTTCCAGACAACAACATCATAACCTCCGCGCCGAAGCGTAGCTGCAACGCGGCTTCCTATCAGCCCGAGCCCCACGACCCCGACAGATGTCTTCCTGGGCTCAGGCATCGAAATCGAAAAAAGAGGACTACTTGGGTTGGGTCGAGAGAGTGGGGGACGGAGGAAGATTCGACTCAATCGCTGCTGCCTGTCTCAGCTCCTGCATAATACCCTGCATGATTTGACGACGTTTCTGGTTTTGGAGGAATAGTATGATCTGCTCCTTAGCCTCGTCGAATGTGGCAACTCCTGCCGGTTTTTTGTCAGTCACCTTGATGACATGATATCCGAACTTCGTCTTCACGGGGGTGGCGCTCACGCTACCGACTTTCTGTGCGAAGGCGGCATCCGCAAATTCGGGCACCATGCGATCCTTCGGGAAGTAGCCGAGATCACCGCCGCGCTGCGCTGCACCTGGCTCCTCGGAGAGTTCTGCGGCAAGTTTGTCGAATGGTTCGCCTTTGTTGGCACGGATAATGGCTGCTTTTGCTTTGTTCTCGGCTATCTTGAGTTGTTCGGGGGTTGCATTCTCGGGGGTGCGGAAAAGAATATGGCTCGCCTTGACGAGATCGGGGTTGGTGAACTCCTTGGTATTGGCATCATAGAATTTTTTGGCATCGTCCGCCGTCACCGTGTCCTTGCCGTTCACCTGGGTCTGCATCCACTTGCTTTGACGCATCGAACGGGCGAGGTTGGCGTTGAACTGGCCGATGGTCAGGCCGGATTTCTTTATCGCATCTTCAAAGGCTCCCTCGGATGGGAACTGTTTTTTGATCTTGTCTACCTGTGCCGCAACTTCGGCTTTGTCGACAGGGACATTGGCAGCCTGCTTGTCGACTAGTTTTTCCATGATCATGCCGTCGAGGATCTGACGGTACCCCTGAAGCTTCTGGTCGGCGGTCAGCGTGGAAGGGTTCGCTCCACTGCTGGCAAGCGCCTCGTTCAAGGCCTTCTCAAGTTCGGCTCTGGAGATCTTCTCGCCGTTCACAACTGCGACAGGATCCTTAAGCGGGACGGAGGGTGAGCTGGAACCACCCTTGGAAACAGCATCCTGAATCATCTTGTTGATGTCCGGCGTGGTGGAAGCTTTGGAGGAATTCTGAGCCTGAAGCAGTCCCGTGCCCAGAAGGATTGAAAGAATAGTGAGGAATCGTTTGTTCATGATTATGTGGTGGAACACTCTACTTTGCATGGGGGAGCAATCCACGCCAGCTGAAATTCGCATCTTTTCATGTTTTAGTGGACCTAGGGACCCAGAGCTTGGTGGTTTACATTCCCGCCCTGTCCGTTAAATTCACACACTCCTGCTCACGTGGCGAAACTGGCAGACGCGTACGTCTCAGAAGCGTATGGGGAAACCCATGGAGGTTCGATTCCTCTCGTGAGCACTTATTTCTTTGGTATCCAGCGCAAGCCAGCAACCCCTCCATCATGTATTATGGAAAAGCCCGAATATGTTAGGGATCTCTTTTCAGCCATTGCAGGGCGATATGAGCTGGTCAATCACCTCCTTAGCTGCGGACTCGATTTTTACTGGCGTGCCGTCGTAGTCGATCTTATCCGAAAGTGGCGCCCCTCCCTGGTGCTCGATGTGGCAACTGGAAGTGGGGATCTTGCTCTTGCCATGAAAAAAAACTTTCCGGACGCCCGGGTCATTGGGGCCGACTTCTGCCGCCCAATGCTTGAGGTAGCGCGCAGAAAGGGGCTCTCCGATCTCGTTGAGGCCGATGGCATGAACCTCCCCTTTCCGGAGGGGATATTCGATGTCGCGACCGCCGCCTTTGGACTCCGCAACATGGCTTCTTGGGACAAGGGGCTCTCCGAGATGGGGCGCGTTATCAAGTCGGGCGGGCATCTTCTTATCCTCGATTTTTCGCTCCCGACGCTTCCGATAGTCCGCCCACTCTACCGTTCCTACCTCCACCATGTGCTGCCGATCATAGCCGGCATTGCAACGGGCCGTAAGGATGCCTACGAGTATCTCGGCGGCTCGATTGAACAATTCCCCTCAGGAAGAGCCATGACTTCGCTAATCGAGTCCTGCGGCTTTGATAATGCGCAAGCCATTCCCCTCTCGTTGGGAACCGTCTCGATTTATACGGCTCAGCGAAGCTGAGCACTAAGAGTCCGAGCCTTTTTATCGGTTGTTGCCAGAAAGATTCGAGAGCAACCGCAGTATGGAAATGTAGAGCCAGACAACAGTCACCAGCAGTCCAAAGGCTCCATACCACTCCATATATTTTGGAGCATTGCCGGACTCAGCCGATTGTTGAATGAACTCGAAGTCAATAATCAGGTTCAGAGCTGCAACCACGACTACAGCCAAGCTGAATAGGATGCCAAGTTGCCCTCCGCCAAAGATGGGAAGGTTGATATGAAAGAAGGAGAGAACGAAGCCCAAGAAGTAGGTGAGCATGATTCCTATAGTCGCCCCAATGACCACTTTCATAAACATCGGAGTAGCTCTCAGAATGTTCCCCTGAAAAAGGAAGAGCATCCCGGCAAAGGTGCCAAAGGTCAGCATTACCGCTTGGATGGTGATTCCCTGGGTCTTAGTCTCATACATTGCGGAAATACCACCGATGAAGAGCCCCTCGCAGAGGGCATAGATAGGGGCCGTTATTGGCGCCAAGTTCTGCTTGAAACAGGTGACAAGTGCCAGAATGAATCCTGCAATGGCACCGATTCCGGTGAAGATCATTGCGTTCTGGGCGTAGCCACCACGGGTAGCGCTCCACGTATAGACAGCACCAACGATGGTAAGCAGGAGAAGGATTGCGGATTTATTGACCGTGCCACGCAGTGTCATCACTCCGGAAGAGCCGGTTGCCACATCGAAATCAGCGCGTTCAAGAACAGGATTTGTTGCCATAAGGCGATTTATACTCGTGGCTGATGGCTCTGTCAATTAGGGCGGATCATCTCGAAGCGGTCGCGGGTACGGCAGTACCAGTGAGGTGATGCCATTCGTCCGACTGTATAAAAAAGATCGCCCCTGATACGGTGATATTCGAGGTCATAGAATTCGTCCCGTACGTGGATTCGCTTAATCAGTCCAATCACAAGACGATTCGCCCCGATTTGCAGAGTTCCCCATTCGGAGCACTCAAGGCTGGCTGGAGCCTCGGCGATGCGTGGCGGACGAATGGTTGTGGAGGAGGCCTCATGAAGGCCGACCGACTCAAGTTCGTTCACTCCATAGGGAAGCGATGATGCCGTCTTGTTCATGGCCTCGGCCAACGGTTCGTCCACAAGGTTCACGACGAATTCGTGCGTGGATCGGATATTTAGAGCGGTATCTTTTGGAACCCCCTCCGCCCGATCCCCAGGACAGAATCCCAAGATGGGTGGATTAGCACCAAGGAGGTTGAAGAAGCTGAAGGGGGCGGCGTTGACCTTCCCCTCCCTGCTCATTGTCGTGACCCAAGCGATGGGGCGTGGTGTGACGAGGTTGGCGAGTAGCGAATAAGCCCTATCCGCATGTTCTTTTTCCAGATCGAGTTCCATGCGATCAATAGAGTCATTCAGGTTTCAGTCCTCAAGTTTGTTTCCTTTGCTGTTGCAAGTTACTTCTTCTCTTCCCAAAAAAGGACGGCCCCGGTCGGATTTCTCCAACCGGGGCCGTTAAACCTGGCGACGTCCTACTCTCGCACAACCTAGAGATGCACTACCATCGGGGCTGCGGCGTTTCACTTCCGTGTTCGGGATGGGAACGGGTGGTGCCACCGCGCTATGATCACCAGAGGACGAAATCCCGGGAAGTCACATATGCTTCCATGATTTCGGGTCTCTGGTGACCCTTCTGTCGTTTTCAGGTTTTCAATGAACAACCGGGAGTTTGTCTCGTCGGAATTCGCTGACATCTGCAGATAGTAGTAAAATTACCCAACTTTTCGAAACTGAGTCATGAAGGATTCACTGCTTAAGGTGAATCCAAAATGAACATATTAAGCCGAACGATCATTAGTATTGCTAAGCTGAACACGTTACCGTGCTTGTACCTGCAACCTATCAACGTGGTGGTCTTCCACGGATCTTCAGGGAGAACTCATCTTGGGAGAGGCTTAGTGCTTAGATGCTTTCAGCACTTATCCTTTCCGAACATAGCTGCCCGGCAATGCCGTTGACACGACAACCGGAACACCAGAGGTTCGTCATTCCCGGTCCTCTCGTACTAGGGAATGAACCCCTCAATTCTCCTGCGCCCACAGTGGATAAGGACCGAACTGTCTCGCGACGTTCTGAACCCAGCTCGCGTACCACTTTAACCGGCGAACAGCCGGACCCTTGGGACCTTCTCC
>Ga0208872_1002509_pt1 | contig 10613 bp, 8 predicted proteins | sample CryBogCBH12Aug08_FD_185508 | JGI IMG/M metagenome (GOLD analysis project Ga0208872, IMG submission 185508) | Freshwater microbial communities from Crystal Bog, Wisconsin, USA - CBH12Aug08 (SPAdes) | ecosystem: Environmental > Aquatic > Freshwater > Lake | place: Crystal Bog, Wisconsin, USA... | reverse complement strand
CAACAGTCAGGCGCAAGCACCCACTAATTCATCTCCTTGGGGTTGATCGAAGGACTTGGTTCAAATTCAGTGAACCAAGTCCTTTTTGTTTGTCACTCAATCATCAACTCTAACAGGGGTGATTGATTCATGAAATTTCGAAAAGGAAGATCAAGCTTCGGGTTGGCATTGACCAGCTTGCTCGTACTGACATTGTATGGCTGTGGAACAGGAGACCACACCGCCAATGACTCCGCTGCAACCAGCGCATCGGCGCCAGTTGCGTCGGATTCTGCCAAAACAGAAACGGGGGATGGCGCAGCCGAAGCCGCGGCAAAATCCTCACAAATTCATAGCGCCGCTATCGGGATAAAGTTTCGACAGGTTATTCGAAAGGCTGATTTAAGCGTCCGAGTTGCCAATGTCGAAAAATCAGAGAAGTCGCTCAACAAGATTGTTGCCAGCGTCGGCGGATACGTCGATAGTGCTTCGAGTAGTGATCTCGCCTCCAACCATCCTCAGCTGACCATTGTTGTCCGCGTGCCAGTAGGAGCATTCGACCCCACGATCGAGAAATTTGAAGCACTCGGAGTCCGAAAATCAAAGTCGATCAATTCGGAAGACGTCACCGGACAACTGGTCGACCTTGATGCCCGACTCAAGACGCTTCAGGCTCAAGAAGAGGTTTATCGCGGCATGCTGAAGACCCATGCCAAGTTGGGTGATCTCTTGGAACTTCAACAAAGGCTGGGGCAGGTTCGAGCCGAGATTGAAGAAATAGCTGGTCAACGCAAGTCCAAAGGGGAATTGGCTGCTCTATCCACTATCTCGGTGACCCTGGAACAGGATGCAGTTGTAAGCCATCCAGATTCGGATCCGAACTGGATGAATCAAAGTTGGGCAGAGGCAACGACTGGCGCGGCGGGAACTATGCGAACTATCGTGGGAGCAATCATGTGGCTGGCCGCCTACTCCATTCTCTGGTTGCCGATTTTGGTGGTCATTAGTCTGATCGCATGGCGCTTGATCCGTAAGCGTCCGACGGTCGGTACTCCCGGCGGCATGTAGAACCGGCTAACGAGTAAACTATTTGGAATGGCGAGAATAGGTGTGATGGGCTGCGGCGTCGTGGCCGATTACGGACATATTCCCGCCATTTTTGATACCGAAGGGCTTGAGTTAGTCGCCCTTTTTGATCCCAATTCAGAGCGCCTTCATCATGTGGCGAGCAAGTACGGGAATCTTCCGGCTTTCGAAAAGCCGGATGACTTCTTCGCTCAGAATCTGGACGCTGTGGTCATCGCTTCTCCGGCGGGTGCCCATCTTTCTAATATTCTGGATGCCGCCAAGCATAGAGTCCATGTCTTGTGTGAGAAACCGCTTGCCATGGATGATGCCGAGGCCGAACAGGCTATTGAAGCGATGGAGAAAGCGGGGAAGATGCTGTTCACCGGCTTTGTCTATCGATTCAGCCCGGTGTCCCTTCAGATCAAGGATTGGATTGAGCAGGGGCTTATTGGCGAGGTACGGTCTCTCCGGCTGATCTACATTTGGGATTTGCATGGACAGTACGAGCCTGGCGCAGATGGAGTTTGGGTTGAGAGCCCTCGTTGGCGAGGACGGATGTTGGAGGGTGGCCCTTTGGTGGATTGCGGCGTCCATCAAATCGATTTATCTCGTTGGTGGCTTGCCGACGAAGTCTCTCATTATTCTGCGAGTGGTGCATGGGTGGCAGATTACGAGGCGCCCGACCATGTGTACCTGCACATGGACCATATCAAAGGGTGTCATACGATGGTTGAGATGAGCTTTACTTACGGGCATACGGCTAAAGAGCCGTTGCCCCATTTTTCGTATCACATCATCGGCACCGGTGGAGTAATTCGATATGACCGAGATGGTTACATCTTAGAAGCCAGAACAGGTGACGGTGTCCTTCGGGTGCCAGGGGCCAGTGAGAAGAATTTCCATGGATTGCACCGCGCGTTTTCTGAAGCGTTGAGAACCGGTTTGCCAGGTCATTTGCCCACAGGGCGCGACGGCCTCATAGCTACTCAGATCGCTCGCATTGCCACCGAAAATGCGATTCGGAATCGAAAAGTCTGAACAAAGGGCTGCTATTGGTCACCAAACACTCTAGGGCACCTTCTGCATCGGATGGTGATCATTAAAGGCTAGGTTCAAATTTCGAGTCTTTGTGGTTTGACAGGTTTGCGAACAAACCTGATACCCAGTCAGTAGAATATGACCAGAATCGCAAAATGGTCACCAATCCTCATCCCAAACATCGAGAATGTTCGGCAAACCGAGAAATCATCTTGGATGCAGCGGCAGAACTTCTGCGAGAGTTTGGATACAAGAAGATGACGATTGACGAGTTAGCACGTCATGCTGGCCTTGGAAAAGGGACCGTGTATCTGTATTTTCAGAGCAAAGAGGATGTGGCACTTTCATACATTGATCGGCAGAACATCATGCTTCAAGATTCGCTAAAGCAGATTCTGCAATCAGATCAACCCGCATCCAATCGACTCAGAGCGATGCTGATTCAGCGTGTCATGTTCCGATTTCAGTCGGTGCAAGGTCACAAGCAAGGGATAGATGATCTCTTGATTGACTTGAGACCTCAGTTATTTGACCGACGATCGAAGTACATGGAAGTTGAAGCGAGAATCTTAGCCGAAGTGCTGATTGAAGGAAGGATATTGGGAGAATTGATCGTTGACGATCCGTTCCAAGTTGCTGAAGCGTTTGTTGATGCGACCAATTCACTTCTCCCACACAGTTTGAGCCCAACTCAATTGGGCGATGAGAGACGCCTTTATGAGAGAGTTTCAACTCTTTCAGACCTATTGGTGAGATCAGTGTGCCGACAAGCACCAACTTCTGCCCGTGACTCAGCGCAGAAGAATGCTGGTGAACCCGTTACGAACTAAGGAAAAAGATGGCAACCGTATTGGAAAAGGAAAAACAAAGCGAAAAGATGAGTGGAGCAGGATCACCGGTTACGGAGACACCCAAGAACAACCGAAAGCCGATGCTGTTTGGCATTCTCGGGATCTTGTTGGTAGTCGCCGTGGTCATGGGCATTCGATTTATGACTTGGTCATCCAGTCATGCCAGCACCGATGATGCTTCGATTACGGCGGATGTCGTCAATATTGCGCCCCAAGTTTCGGGCACAGTTTTGAAGGTCGCGGTGAGCGAAAATGATCACGTTAAGAAAGGTGATGTTCTTGTTCAGTTGGACCCTTCAACCTATCAAACTGCCCTTGCGCAAGCCCAGGCGAATCTGGATCTTGCTCTAGCGCAGGCCAAAGGGGCTTCGGCATCAGTACAGCTCACCGAGCAGACGTCCAAAGCTCAAGTGACACAAGCAGAAGGTATCGTTCACCAGTCAAATGGTGGCATCTACGGCTCATATGCCGATCTTGCCAAAGCAAAGGCGGCGGTGTCCCAGGCCAAAGCCCAGGCAAGCAGTGCCGTCGCTTCATATTATGGCGCCCAGTCCAATGTCGCCATTGCGATTGCGAATCGCCAAAAGGCTTACGATGCGATCTCGAGTGCCGCCGCCCAAGTCCTAACTGCAGAAGCGGCTCTGAATAGCGCTAAGGCCAACCTCGACGCCTATAAGGCTTCCGCGGAGAATGCAGTGAAACAAGCTGCTCGCAACGAAACGCTTTATCGACAGGGTGCGATCAGCGGTCAAGTTTATGATGCTTCGAAGTCAGCGGCTGATGTTGCCAAAGCGGAGGTTGTCGCTTCAAGTCAGCAAGTGGCGCAGGCCGAAGCGGTCATTCAGCAAAAAAAGGCGGACCTTCGATCCGCCAAGAATCAATTACCTGCTGCCGAGGCTGCAGTTTCACAGGCTAAGTCAATGCTCAGTGCGAGTGAGGCACAGTCACGTGCCGCCAAAGATACGATCGTTCAATATCAAGCTCAGACCCGGGCTGCCGAGGCTTTACTGTCCCAATCCAAGGCTCGCCAAACGCAGGCATCAGGCCAGATGATCCAGGCCAATACCGGGCCACTCCAGGTTCAAGTGAGTGAATCTGCCCGCCTGCAAGCCGAGGCAAAGGTTGAACAGGCACGAGCTGCACTGAAGGACGCCCAGATCAACCTTGCCCGGACCACGATCGTGGCTCCGAGAGATGGTCGTATCAGCAAGAATTCGGTTGAGGAAGGGAACCTTGTCCAGCCGGGAACCACGCTCATGGCGATTGTCCCTGATGAAGATGCGTGGGTGGTTGCCAATTTTAAAGAAACCCAATTGGCTGATGTTAAGCCAGGGCAGCCGGTTGAAGTTGAAGTAGATGCACTGCCCGGTAAGACCTTTAAGGGCAAAGTGGGAAGTATCTCCGCGGGGACTGGGTCGACATTTGCGCTCTTGCCAGCGGACAACTCAACTGGCAACTTTACCAAAGTTGTCCAGCGTATCCCGGTCAAGATTCTTTTGGAACCAGGACAGCCGAATATGGATCGGCTGAGGGCGGGGATGTCTGTCACCGCAACAATCGAGACGAAATGAAGAGTCTAGAAACCTTGAGGTGAGGCTGAAACGTCTTGAACTTCAAGGTTTCTTGCCCTTGATTGAAACCTTTTTGACACCTTATACTTCTATCGTTTGTGAACATTGGAGGTTCAACAGTGAGAAATTCGAAGTTCATCAAGTTGGGATTCGTTGCTTTGGCAGCCGCATGTGTCGCTGCCGCTAATGCAGATAACAGTGGCATGACCGGTATTTCCGGCCGAGTCGGTATCTTTTGGCCATCCGCAGGCAGTGCCCGTGACCTTGGCACGACATGGTTTGCCTTTGGCGCAGACTATAAGCTGAACACCATTCCGGTATCTATTCCTGGTTCTGGCCTTCAGTCTTATTTGAGCTTGAGCGGTGACTACTATGCTCATGGTGGCAATCGAGATATGCCATTTGCGCTCAACTTCAACGTCCGACAGAACCAGTTTGTCTTCTCGGCCGGTATCGGTCCAGATTTCCGAAACTCGGGTGATCTGACGTCGACGGGCGTAGGAATCGGCGAGCAGATCGGCGTGACTTATGAGCTTGGCAATATGCCAACTCCGATGTTCATCCAGGCGAAGTATTTTATGGCTTCCAAGCCTGAGCTGAGCGGTTTGGCTGCCTATGTCGGCATTCGCTTCTAGTGTTGATTGGGTCTGAATAAATCTGGCCGACTCGTTCGAGTCGGCCAGATTTATTTTCAGGCATGAGTTGGGCTAAATAGGCCTATGTCTTCGCTTGTCACGGACGTGTTACTGGGGATTGTAAGACTAATGAGGTGCTTGGACAAGTTCAGACACCCCCATTGTTTTAGTCTGCAAGGGAATGCTGGCTCACCCGCCTACAACAGCCGCCCAATGGATCGGTTTCCTTTAGCATCATCATAGGAAGCGTGACTTTTTGGGAATCTTGTTGAGCTTATTTTTGGCCAGGACGGGCATGTTTTGGTGAGCCCATTAATTCATCCCGCAAATCGTACATGATGGCACCTCTTGAGTTCTTGCTGAGCATAATGCAGACAGAATAGCGGTCTTGACCATAGACCCAATTAACCAATCCTAAGCCATCCTTGCCCGTGCCGTCGTATTGCCGACGAGGTGTAACAAAGCACTGTGCATTGTAAGCCCAGTGAACAAACCAACCCGGCGTTTGAATTTCTTTCTTTGATAAAAGTGCATCAATTACGTCGTTAGCATTAACGTATCTCAAGTGTATGAGCTGTCGATTATGTGGTGGGAAGGGTGCCTCTTGATATGCAGTTAGTGGGATCCAAAGCGCTTCAATTTCTGATAACTTATAGCCGCCTGAAAGCGTGCGTGGAGTTGGAGCGCGAAAGGTAAGCCGTTTTGGTAGGTCGCTGAACTCATACTTAACCGGTGCCCAATGCCAGTTTTTATTGAGTGGAAGCGTCCAGTCCTTCGGAGCACTATTGTCTTGCCTCATATTTCTGGGCGTCACGATGCAAGTAGAAGCAATCAGACCTAAAAGCATTATCACCTTTTAACGAAACGGATTTTCTCCTCCAATATATTCGGATCTGGATATGCTCGCAACTATGACTACTCAGGCAACTGCAGCCAGGTTTGGAATTTACGGCTGAATGAGAGTGTAACTTGTAGGATGATTTAGGATACTGAGGCACATTTTGCGACATTTCGAGGGGATTCGAATCTCTCTAAATGAGTCAGTAGAGTAGTGAACACCAAGCAGCCAAAACAACCTATAAATTTGAATACCTAGGTTGGAATCTGGTCCTGTTCAAACGGACCTTTCACGAAACAAAAATGGGGACCTGCCCAGTGGCAGGTCCCCGTCATGCTTGTTACTTGTCTCTCGACTCTTACGCGTCGGCGTAGAGGTAGAACTCGTAAGGATGCGGTCGGAGATCGACAGCATCGCACTCGTTCACGAGCTTGTACTCGATATAGCTCTCGATGAGCTCCTTGGTGAAAACGTCTCCCTTGAGAAGGAAGTCGTGGTTCTCAGCCAAAGCGCCGAGAGTGGCTCGGAGGGAGCCAGGAGTCTGCTGAATGCCAGCTCGCTCAATGGCAGGGAGCTCGTACAGGTCCTTGTCCAACGGCTTCGGTGGCTCGATTCGGTTCTGGATACCATCGATGCCAGCCATGAGAAGAGCCGAGAACGCCAGATATGGGTTAGCCATAGGATCTGGAGCGCGGAACTCAACTCGCTTAGCCTTTGGTGACTTGGAGACCATTGGGATTCGGACGCAGGCCGATCGGTTTCGTGCCGAGTACATCAGGTTGATCGGAGCCTCGTAGCCAGGAACCAATCGTCGATAGGAGTTGGTGGTAGGAGCACAGAATGCCAACAGAGCAGGAGCGTGCTTCAAGAGACCGCCGATGTACCATCGTGCGTTGTCGCTGAGGCCAGCATAACCGGTCTCATCGTAGAACGTTGGCTCGCCATTCTTCCAGATCGACTGGTGGCAGTGCATGCCGCTTCCGTTGTCGCCGAAGATCGGCTTGGGCATGAATGTGGCAACATAGCCGTGCTGATAAGCGGTGTTCTTGACGATGTACTTGTACTTCATCAACTTGTCCGCCATAACCGTAAGCGTGTCGAACTTCATGTCGATTTCGCACTGACCTGCGGAAGCGACTTCGTGGTGGTGCATTTCGACGTTGATGCCGACTTCGATCATCTTCGCAACCATCTCAGATCGGAGGTCCTGAAGCTTGTCTACAGGTGCCGTTGGATAGTAACCACCCTTCTGCTTGACAGTGAAGGAGGGGCTGCCTTCTCGACCTGATGTCCAGAATGCTTCTTCCGAATCGATCTTATAGAAAGCGCCGCTGGGACCGTTATCGAACAGGAGTTCGTCGAACACGAAGAACTCAGCTTCTGGGCCGAAGAAGATGGTGTCGCCGAGGCCAGTTGACTTGAGATACTCTTCAGCCTTGATCGCTGTGAATCGAGGATCCTTTCCGTATCGCTGACCGGTGAGAGGATCAGTGATGTTACAAGTGATAACGGCGGTAGGATGCTCAGCAAACGGATCCATGAAGATCGTTGATGGATCTGGCATGAGAAGCATGTCCGACTCGTTGATGGCCTGGAAACCACGGATGCTCGATCCGTCGAATGCCAATCCGTCTTCGAACTTATCTTCGGTGAAGTGGTTTACCGGGATGCTGAAGTGCTGCCAAGTACCGAGAAGGTCGGTAAAGCGAATGTCAATAAACTGTGCGTCGTTTTCTGTCGCAAAATTAACGGCGTCCTTTGGGGTCATGTGTTCCTCCGAGAATAGAAGCAGAGTGTCTATGCGTTACCTCAGCGGAACTGAGGCGAGCGATCGACGATGAAGACTTTGGAGAGGGAACCCCTCCGGCCGTCCCAAGAAGTCCCCGTTCGCGACATTGCAGAACGATTGGGTGGATTATTGCCAATTACGAGCCCAATAGTGAAGGGGATAGGCCTTAAAAGTTGCGGAAGATATGGTTTGGAGCTATTCACCCTGTCATAAATGCGATGGGAAGGACGTTTTCCGCCTTCCCATCAAGAATTACTTCAGATATTTATTGAGGAACGAATCGATCTTGGCGAGAGCCTGGGGAAGTATCGGCCCCTTGATCGCATCCTTATCGCCGGTTGCGGTGGATTTGAAGTTGTGGCTGGATGCAGGCACAATCAGATAGTCGAATTTGCTTTTAGCACGACCCTGAAGCGCCTTCTTCAAGAGGGGAGCATCCCGTTGTGCACTAACCTGGGTGTCATCGGCTCCATTCATCACCAAAACTGGACCTCTAAATTGCCGGGCCAGAGCAGATGGATCGATCGAGCAGTAGGCCTGCATAAGCTTGTTGGTAGTGGGATTGAACAGAGACTGCAAGCCGGGAGGAAGATCCTTGGGGAATGTGGCGGTTTTGGCCACTTGAGCGGTCGCTTTGTCCACGGCATTTAGATACATCGCTCGGACAGGATCAACCTGTTTTTGCTTATCGAGAGCACGGGCGATCTGTTCGTGAAGGATGGGGCCCATCGGACGTCCAGTTCCACCCATCGTGATCAAGACGGCAGGAACATCAGCCTTACCCACTTCATTTTTACCGATTTGCAAGGCGAGCAGAGCGCCTTCGCTGTGGCCCAAGATTCCGACTTTGTGAGGATCTACCGTTGATTGCTTCTGTAAAAAATGTAAGGCTGCGGTCGCGTCACCGACGAAGTTATCCCATTTGAAGAACTCGGCCATGCCGTCGACGGTCATTTTGAGAAAGATGGGTCTGTAAGGAGCAGAAGCTCGTTTGTCGAATCGAAGGGTGGCAAACCCTTGCTCGTTGAGGTTCTGGGATATCTGTTTTAAGAGATCCGTCATAAAGACGGGAACTTGATTTCCATTGCGATCTGTCGGGCCACTTCCGGGTAGGAGCAGAATGGCGCCGGTTTTGCCTTTGGAATGGGCAGGGAGAGCCAAGGTACCTTTGAGTTCCAGCCCGCCGGCACCTTTGAAAACAACCTCCTTTTCTATTGAGGTTGGACCAGTGAAGAGCAGAGCAACCCCTGCCAACAAACTTAACATCTTCAATTCTCCAGTCTATATTTAGACGATTGTCTAAATATACCGGTGATTGTAGATTCAGGTTGCGTTTGGGCTGTATAAGTTGAATAGCGTTCTAATTTCTTATGGATTGCACGTCGTATGCCTTTTGGTCGCCGTCTTGGCTCACATACTGGTTTTGTGGTTCATAGTTCGGCTCCTGCCTTACTTTTAACTTTTTCGCACTCGGGACATCCATGGCCCGAGTGCGATGATCGTGGTTGTGGGTTTCTTATAGAGGCGCTTTCTTCTCGTAAACGCGTTGGGCGAGTCCAGCAAGATATTGGCGAGAAGTTGCAGGCAAGCAAACCGATTCACCTGTCAGTAGTTGGTAAGCCTCTGCCCCTCTGGCATTCAACCAAGGGAGTGCCACATCGTAGAGTAATTCGGTAGCCCCTCCGACTTGCTTCGTTCGCAATCTGGCGGATTGTTCGGCATAGGCGAGAAGGACCAAATCGGAGATTGCCCCCAGCATTGCCTGATTGGTAGGAGCGTGTTGAATTGCTTTGCCAGCTAATTCAGACAGGAAGCTATCGCCCACGGCTTGTCCACTTATCTTGCCATCTCTGATTTTCTTAGCCAAACGATCGGCAATGAACATTCGATTGATCTCGTTTGTCCCTTCATAGATGCGGCTCACACGAGCGTCGCGGTAGTGTCGAGCAATGGGGAATTCTTCGGTAAAACCGTAGCCGCCATAGACCTGAACTGCCTCATCAATGATGAAGGACTCTGCCTCTGTGGCGAAGACTTTGCAGGCGCTACACTCGATTGCGTACTCCTCTGCTGCCTTACGATTTCCGTCTACGGTGCCGCCGTGTTGGGCAAAAGCATAATCGATCATGTTTCCGGTCCTGTAGATCATGGATTCCGCAACATAGAACCACGCTGCCATCATGGCGAACTTCTTCTGGATCAGTCCGAAGTCGGCAATCGGCTGGCCAAACTGCCTGCGGTCCATTGCATAGGTGGCGGCAAGGCCGATGGCATCTCTTGCCGGTCCCATCGACATGGACGCCAGTTTGAATCGACCAATGTTGAGGGCATTGAACGCGACGTGATGACCTTGGCCCTCATTGTGGAGCAGATTCTCAACTGGGACCTCGGCGTTTTCAAGGATCAGGCGAGCGGTGGAGGATCCTTTCAGCCCCATCTTGTGCTCTTCTCGGCTCACACTGACGCCGGGGAAATCCTTCTCTACCAGGAAGGCGCTGAACTTGTCGCCATCGATCTTGGCCATGACTAAGAACAGATCTGCCCATTTGGCGTTGCTGATCCACATCTTGGTTCCGTTGAGGATGTATTTGTCGCCTTTTCGATCAGCCCGAGTGGTGGCACTCAGTGCATCGCTTCCGCTGTTCGGTTCACTGAGGGCATAAGCTCCGATCCATTCGCCAGATGTGAGTTGGGGGAGATATTGGGCTTTCTGCGCATTGGTGCCAAACAGGGAAAGACCGACCTGACTAATCCCGCTGGTGATTCCGTAGGTGACGCTGAACGAACCATTTAGGCTCATCATCTCCAGAATTCGTGCGGCAAGATTCTTAGGTAGTCCGAGCC
>Ga0208872_1002506_pt1 | contig 10615 bp, 7 predicted proteins | sample CryBogCBH12Aug08_FD_185508 | JGI IMG/M metagenome (GOLD analysis project Ga0208872, IMG submission 185508) | Freshwater microbial communities from Crystal Bog, Wisconsin, USA - CBH12Aug08 (SPAdes) | ecosystem: Environmental > Aquatic > Freshwater > Lake | place: Crystal Bog, Wisconsin, USA... | reverse complement strand
TTTTGGCGGTGGGGTCACACCCGTTCCCATTTCGAACACGGCAGTTAAGCCCACCAGCGCCGATGGTACTTGGGGGTCCCCCCCTGGGAGAGTAGGTCGCCGCCGGATTTCTTGAAAACCCCCCGCCCAACGGCGGGGGGTTTTCGCATTGCACAACGCGAATCCGACGCATTCATCTCTCGCGGAGCACGTGCTGCGCCCGCGGCGACGAGCGCGTCGGGGAGATCTACTGGGTGGTGTGCTCGTTGGAGATGAGAGTCGCGTGGCGTTGGTGAGCTCCCTTTCCGGAGACCAGTCCAGAAGAGTCGCGCTGAGTCGCGCGGGCGTCACGTTGAGGGTCCTCTCGTGAACGCATTAAATGGATGACGGCCACTGGTCTCGAGTCACTGCACGGTTGAAAGCAAACTCAACCTAATGTCTAAAGGTTCGTTCACGCGGAACGCACACAAGTTTGCGAAGAGGAAGAGCATGTCTCGTTCTAGATCCCATCGTCCGTATCTCCGCGGCGCCATTATGTTCGCCACCAGTGCGAGTCTCCTCGTCGCGACGAGTGTGACGTCAGGTGCGCTCACTCGTGAGGGCACGCGCACGTCTACGGTGCCGACGGTCCCGACAACGACCTACGCGTACGGGTTGGGCTCGCCGTTTCAGCAGACCGTGGTGGGTGCGGATATCTGGGTGACCGACCAGGCGTTTAATCGCGTCGACGAGGTGAACGCGTCGACCGGCGCCGTTGTCGCCGCCGTCAATGTTGCAGCGGCTCCTGGTTACCTGGTCTACGCCGACAACTTGCTGTGGGTCACGTCGACCAACCAGCACTCCAGCGAACTCTTTGTGATCAATCCGGCGACCGCGACAGTCGTCAAGCAAATTGCGGTGGCATCTCAGGGTCGCGAGCTCGTCGTTGGAAATGACCTGTGGGTCACAGACGACGGCGCTACGGGCACGGTCACCGAAGTCTCCCTGTCGACGCAAAGTGTCGTGCGCGTCATCCCCGACGAGTTGTCGGCTTCGAACCAGTCGGGACCTTTGAACATGGTCAACGTGGGCAGCGATCTGTGGGTGACGAACAACAACACGAACACCGTGACCGAAATCGATGAAACAACCGGAACGGTACTGAACGTCGTTGCCGTGGGGTCCGGGGCTGATTCGATTGTTGTCGACGGCGGAAAATTGTACGTGGGCTGCGACAACGACAACAACGTCTACGTGATCAATCCCGGGTCGGCGACCGTGTTGACGACCATTACCGTCGGTGCGAACAACGCCCTCAGCGTTCAAGATGGTCAGCTCATTGCGGCTGCGTCCAATACTTCGGACCACATTGACGTCTTGGCCCCCGCGACCGAGTCCATCCTCTTGAGCGTTCCGGCGGCGGTAACCGAAGCAAACGTGGTCTACGGAGACGGCTTTTTGTGGGCGGCGAGCGCGGAGACCAGCACGGTGTCGAAGATCAACCTCTCTTCGCACAAGATTGTTGGAACGTCAACCATTACGGAAGATTCCGACATGACCAGCATTGGCGTGGCTGGAAATAATGTGTTTGTGGCCCTCACGAATACCGCAGACCTGGCCATGATTGCGGCGAGCACGGGCCAGACGAGCCTGGTGTGCGGCATGTACGACCAGGGCGAGATTGCTACGGACGGGACGAATCTTTTCCTGCGTGGAACCCAAGGACGAATTGACGAATACAACACGGTGACGCACGCCACTGCGCAAATTGCCAAGTACCTCGGTGCGGATTATGCGTTGGCCTACGCCAACGGCGACTTGTTCTACCAGTCAATGGGTTCACTCAACGTCTATAGCGTGGCGCAGGCCAAAGTCATCAAGAGCATCCCGATCTCGAACGAGGCGTTTTATCTCGACGTGGTCGGCAACACGCTCTGGGGCTCACTGTCAGACACCGGCCAGCTCATCAAGGTCAACCTGTCCACCCTTGCCCTCAGCACGATCACGTTGCCGACGGGTTCAAGCCCCTGGACGATCACGTCGGGTGGTGCTGACGTGTGGGTCGTGGGATCTAATGCCATCTATGAAGTGAACCCCACCACCAACGCGTTCACCGCCATCCCCGTGGCGGGTCGGCCAGAGGGCGCGCTGTTTGTGAACGGACACCTCTGGGTCGACGTAACGGTGACGCAACATCCTGCGATCGTCGGCACGATTCACCCTCACGGCCCCTCGGGATCTGGAGAACTTCTTCGAGTGGCTGTACCTTCGGGAACGGTCGAGCAGACCATCAGCATTCCGCCGCAGCCCACGTCATTGGTCTTTGACGGAACTGCCTTATGGATTGGATCGCAAGAAAATGGTGTCCTGACCGCCGTGAATCCGGCAACGGGAACCATTGTTGGACAAAGCGCTGGATTCAACGGCGGGGCGACATACAGCCAGTTGCTGGGAACGACGCTGTACTTCGATGGTCCTGGACTCTCGCCGTTGACGACCGTGGGCCTGTCCGGTGTTCTCGGCAGTGTGTATTTCGCCAATGGAGTGTCAACCGTGCCGGCCACCAGCTCGACGGCGAACAGCCTGAAGGCCGTTGCCAAGGCCATTGTGAGCGGAACCTACTTCGCCGTGACGGTCGATGGGTACGCCGACTCATCGGGCACGCCGGCACAGAACAAGCAGGTGTCACAGGCTCGTGCCAACGCGGCCGCCGCCGCGCTGAGTAAGGACCTGAAGGCCCTGGGAGCGACGCACATCACGGTCACGGCAGTTGGTCAGGGTGTATCGACTTCGTCGAAGAACCCCGCCCTGGACCGCCGCGCCGACATCACGGCCCTCCGGTAGACGAACGCCGTCACGCCCTACTGCGCGTTGTGCGCAGTAGGGCGTGACCGGTCGGCCTCACTTCACGTGGTCGCCACGATCACGAGATCGCAGGACATCGAGGCGCCACGGCGTTGCGTCAACATCCTGCCGAGACGTATTCGATACCTAGGGTGAGGACCCTACGACGCCGTTTGGTTTCTCTGTCTCGCCGCTCGGAGTCGGGGGCCACTACCAATGGACGATGCGATCCGCCCGGAGCCGGCGTTTGATCACGAAATCACGACTTTCGCCGCATGGATCTGCGCGGGTTTCTCCTATCCTCGTCAACACAACAAGTGTTGTCGTCGCGATTTCTGTGCGGTCGCATGTCTACTCAGTTAGGAGCTGTATGAGGTTTCGCATCGAGACACCGAAAGGTCGCATGGCGCGTCGAGTGGTTCTGACCGGGGTCATGTCCATGGCGCTACTCGCGTCGTCCGCTGGAGATGCGCTAGCAGTGCCGTCGGCGACGCTTCCGGCACCAACGATTGCCTCGAAGCTTCTGATTAATCAGGGACCAATCGACTATCAGGGTCAAGTGGCCTTTGACGGTGCGAATTATTGGGTGGCCAACTACGACGATAACAACGTCGTTGAAGTGAGTTCCTCCACGGGTGCGATTCTGCGCACGCTGACTGACAACACGAACTTCAATGATCCGTGGGCGATCGCGTATTCGAATGGTCGTCTGTACGTGGGCAACTACGGGAGCGCGACGGTCGCCATCGTGAATGCCAAGACCGGCGTCACCATTACCACCGTGACGGTCGGACAAGACGATCATTTCATTCTCGCTGCCGCCGGGTACGTGTGGACGGCTAATGAGGCGACGAGTTCCGTGACCCGTATTAATCCGACCACGTACGCCACGACCACGATCTTCTTTTCGCGGACCCAGCCGGTGTCATTGGCCTATGGCGCGGGGAAGATTTGGGTTGGCACGGGCATTGGATTGCTGATGGCCATTGATCCCGCGTCGGCGACCATCGTCAAGACGGAAGCGACGTCAGTAAAGGTCAACGGGGTGGCCTACGCCAACGGAAAAGTGTGGGTGTCGGGAACCAAGATCACCACCCCGAATGTCCGTCCGCGCCAGAGCGTTACTCATGACATCACTACCGATGTGGGCGAGGTCGTACCTTTTAACCCGACCACCTACGTGGCTGGTACGCCCGTGCTGGTGGGTTCGAACCCGTGCGCATTGACCTACGACGGCTACGACTTGTGGGCGAGTGACTACGACACGCTGCGCACCTACGCTCTGTCAGCGTCGACCGGTGATGTACTCGGTGACGCAGTCACGGGAGCGGTGCCGTATTACTCAACCGTCGGTCCGCAACAACTCCTGGTTTCGAATCACCAGGACAGCTCGCTGTCGGTGATCTCCTTGGCGTCGACAACGTCGAGCATCTTGTTCGCCGATGGTGTCTCAACGGTGAAGGCGGGTTCGGCGACCTCGAAGCAGATCACGGCGTTGGCACACACGTTGGCCGCAGGCGGTTACACCTCAATAACGGTGACGGGATACTCAACGCAACAGGGAACACCCGCCCAGAATCTTGCTCTTTCCAAGCAGCGCGCGACGGCCGTAGCGGATGCGCTGAAGTCTGCGTTGGCTGCCGCGCACGTGACCGGCGTGACCGTGACCGCCATCGGTGGCGGCGTTCTGTCGACGTACAAGAATCCGGCATTGGACCGACGAGCCGACATCGTAGGACTGCGCTAAAGAAGTGTCAACCACACATCCCTCGGGGTCGTGGGCGCTGGGGGATGTGTGGTTGAACGGCACGCAACAGGCGACGAATCGTGTGGCGTGGCACTACGCATCGATGTGTCTCGCGCGGCGAACTCTCGTCGCGACCACGCTCTTCACAGAAATGACGATGTGAGTCAACAAGAAAAGGGTGTTCGTGCTCCCTCCGTCACTCCAGATGTGCGTCGCTACCGCAGGCTGGTGGGAGTTCAGCAGGGCACCTCGACGAGTTGTCCAGCGGTGCGTCGACACAATTTTCATCTGTGAAATAGGAGAAATGTCGCGTAGCGCCTCTCTGTTCTCCTATTCTCGTTTCGACACCTATCGTTTCTTTGGTGGGGAGACTTGCGCCCCGATGGGTCATTGACGAGGAGTTGTATGAGATTACGTATTTTTCACGGGGGCACGCGGAGTGTCTCGAGGCGGATTTTGGGAGTTGGTGCGGTCTCGTGCGCGCTCGTGGCCTCCTCGGCGAGTGTCGCCGTTGCGGTGCCGTCGCCGACCCTTCCGACCCCGACCATTGCCTCAAGTCTGTTGTTTAACCAAGGACCCCTTGACTCGCCGGGCCAGGTCGCGTACGACGGTACGAACTATTGGGTCGCGAACTATGCGAATAGCAACGTGGTCGAGATCAATCCCACGACGGGCAAGTTGCTACGCACGATTACGGACAACACCAATTTCAGTGACCCGTGGGCCCTCGCGTACTCCAACGGTCGGCTCTATGTGGGTAACTACGGCGACACCACGTTGGCCATCGTGAATGCGAAGACGGGCGTCACGATCACGACTGTTCCTATTGGAAAAGACGTGTACTACGTCCTGGTCGCGGACGGATACGTGTGGACCGCCAACTACGGTTCGAACTCGATTACGCGAATTAATCCGACCACGTACGCCACGGCGACCATCTCGTATCCGAACATTCAGCCCGTCTCTCTGGCCTACGCCGCGGGGAAGATTTGGGTGGGCACAGGGATCGGATTGCTGATGGCCATTGATCCCGCCTCGGGCAATATCGTAAAAACGCAGGGCACGACGCTGAACGTGAGTGGTCTGGCCTACGCCAATGGGAAACTGTGGGTATCGGGCACCAAGATCTTCACCCCTGGTGTCCGTCCCCGCCAGAGGGTTGCTCATGGCTCCGTTGCTGACGTGGGCGAAGTGGTGCCGTTCAACCCGACCACCTACGCCGCTGGCACACCCGTGCTGGTGGGTTCAAACCCGTACGCGTTGAGCTATGACGGATACGACTTGTGGGCGAGTGACTACGACACGCTGCGCACGTACGCCCTTTCGGCGACAACCGGTGCCATTCTCGGCAACGCCGTCACCGGAGCAAGTCCCTATTACTCCGTCGTCGGACCGAAGCAACTGGTCGTCTCAAACTACGAGGACAGTACGTTGTCAGAGATTTCCTTGGCGTCGAGCACGTCGAGTGTGTTTTTCGCGGACGGTGTGTCGAAGGTCACACCCGGATCAGCGTCGGCGAAGCAGATCACGGCCCTCGCTCACACGTTGTCAACGGGTGGCTATACCGCCATTACCGTGACCGGCTACTCGACGAAGCAGGGAACACCCGCGCAGAACCTCGCGCTCTCGCAGCAGCGCGCGACGGCGGTGGCTGACGCCCTGAAAGCGGCGTTGAAAGCGGCACACGTGACCGGTATCACCATTGCCGCCCACGGTGGCGGCGTGTTGTCGACGTACAAGAATGAGGCGCTCGACCGACGAGCCGATATCGTCGGACTTCGCTAAGAAGTTCGTTGCGCAAGAGCCCCGGCGTCATTGGCGCCGGGGCTCTTGCGTTGAACGGCCAGGTCGAATAGTGAGACGCTGTGGAGAGGACGTCGATCCGCCACGAATCAAGGTGCCTCACTAAACTGCGAACATCGCAGAGCGTGACCAAGTAGGGGACTGGAATCCCGAGCAGTATCGCCGATTCGCCGACGAGCGCTCGCAGCCATTCTTTGATCTTCTGGGCATGATTGACTCGCGCTCAACGGACACGGCCGTCGATCTCGGCTGTGGCCCCGGGGAGCTGACGGCCCTCGCGGCGCGAAAGTTGGGCCTCTCCGACATTGTGGGCATTGATAACGCGCCCGCGATGCTGGTGGCCGCCAACCAATTTCGGTCTTCGGGCGTTTCTTTTCGCTCCGGCGACCTATCTACCTGGCGACACGAATCGGCGGTGGACTTGATCATCGCCGCGGCGAGCTTGCAGTGGGTCCCACACCACGAGAACGTGATCGCACGGTGGACGGAATCTCTCAACCGAGGCGGGCAATTGGCGGTTCAGGTGCCCGCTAATTCACACGCGCCGACGCACGTTATTGCGTCGCAGTTGGCGAGCGAAGAGCCGTTCCTGTCCGCGTTCGGTCCGTCGGGTCCACCGCTCGATCCCGTCCACGAGAACGTGCTGCGACCCGACGAATACGCGACGATTTTGCGTGATGCGGGTTTCGAGCATCAGAAGGTGTTCCTGCGTGTGTATCCCCACGTGTTGGATGATGCCGACGCCGTTGTCTCGTGGGTCCGCGGTACGACCTTGACGCGATTCGCGAGATCGCTCCCGACCACTGTTTTCGATGACTTTCTCGTGGAATACGGCGAACGTGTGCGGGAGCACTACGGCTCAGGGCAACAGGTCTTTTTCCCGTTCTCTCGAATCTTGTTCTGGGGTCAGCTACCTCGTTAGACCCCGTAGTGCGGGTACGCCGCAACGAAATTGGACAGGCTTGACGAACAGAGTGTGGCCAAATTGGTGGGCAGGGTGCAAGTGACGATGTAGCTGCCCGTCGCGTTGGCGCCGTGGCGAGAGAAGAAGACACGGGTAACTGCGAAATAGGGACCACCGGACGGTGTGCCGTGACCGACGACACCGGGTGGGTCGATAACCCCAACGACGCGCAACGATCGCGCCGTCACCACTTCACCGGGGGAGAGTCGGCAATCCTTGGTCGAACTTCTGGCGTGATGCAGCAGAGCCACCGCAGAAGGAAAGAACGGACAAACCTGCGCCAAGCTGCACTGGCTGCACGTGGGAATGCCATTGAATTGCACACGGGCGCTGTTTGATTGATTGTTCGATGGCTCGGGGAAGAAGCCCACTGCGTCAGTGGGGTCTGGGGCAATCGACATGATCACGTTCCCGTCGAAATAGACGCTGGTCTGACATAGCCAACCCATCGGGGCGACGAGTCGAACGCCGCCACCTTGGTAGAGGGCGACTTTCCCAACTACGTTGCTCGCCAGGCTGAGGGTTTCGGTGGTTCCGACGGGCGCGGCCGGCGGCAACTGGGGCCCTTGGCTACGCGCAGGGCAATTACGCACCGGAACGGGAACCATCACGTTGTGGACTGGTGCCAGTGTTGTTGAGGTCGAGGAACTTGCGGTGCTGACGTGCGATGTCGTAGGAACGGTGACGCCGAGCACGACCAAGAGGACGCCGATGAGGACAATAAGCCCATAGAGACGACGCATGGCACGACACTACTGAGGTGGTTGGGACCCGCTCCTCGTTCTGCCGGTAGAATCGTGCAATGCCTTCCTCAAGCCCCTCACCCCGACGCGTCCCGTCCAGCGGACGTTCCGGTCGCCCCGGTGGTTCCGGTGGCAAAGGGGACGGCTCTCGTTCAGCTCGACCGCCGGCTCCTCGAGGTTCATCATCGGGGCGATCCGAAGGCCGTCCGCCCTACCAGCGCGACGATCGCCGACCGTCAGGCCCGCGCGAAGACCGTCCTTACGGTGACCGACGTTCGTCATCGAGCGGCTCTCCGACCGGTCGTTCCGATGGCCGACCGCCCTACCAGCGCGACGATCGCCGACCATCGGGTCCCCGCGAAGACCGTCCTTACGGCGACCGTCGAACCTCCGGTGCACGAGAAGGTCGTCCGCCCTACCAACGCGACGATCGCCGACCGTCAGGCGCACGAGAAGGCCGTCCGCCCTACCAGCGCGATGACCGCCGACCGTCGGGTCCCCGCGAAGACCGTCCCTACGGTGATCGTCGACCGTCAGGCGCACGAGAAGGTCGTCCGCCCTACCAGCGCGACGACCGCCGACCGTCAGGCCCCCGTGGAGACCGTCCTTACGGTGACCGCCGCCCGTCAGGTCCCCGCGAAGACCGTCCTTACGGTGATCGCCGACCGTCAGGCGCACGAGATGGTCGTCCGCCCTACCAGCGCGATGACCGCCGACCATCGGGTCCCCGCGAAGACCGAGCTCGTCGCGACGATGGAGTTCGTCGGCCCTACAACTCGGATAGCAGCTCGTCCGGTGGTCGACCTCCGCGGCGTGAAGATGTCCCGCGTCGGTCGAACTCTTCTGAGGGACAACGTCGCAATGCTCCGCGAGGCCGTTTCGAACGTGAAGTGAGCCCCGAAGAACAGCAACGCAGAGATGATGCCGCGAAGGCGAGTGCTCAGGGATGGGGGGGAGTAGCGCGCAAGGGTGCCGTCATGATGCGCAGCGACGGGGCGAAGATGGAATCGGAAAAGTCGAAGCCTTCGGCTCCTGTTCCCCTGGCCGCGTGGGTTCCCGACGAACGCCCGAAGGCGCCGAGCACCAAGAGTGCCGCTGTTCAGCGCGGCGAGCGGTACGCCTTACCGGGTGACGTTCAAGCGGAAGTTCGCAAGGCGTTCGAAGGCACGACCTACCAGCGAGAGAAGATGGTGACGTTTCTCACGCGGGCGGCCGAGGCCTATGACCGCCATCGCTACGAAGAAGCGCTCCGCCTCGCCAAGACAGTTGCTGACGCGACTCCGGGCGTAGCTCCCGTGCGTGAACTCGCCGGCCTCGCGGCCTATCGCGCGGAACGCTTCGCCATGGCTCGTGGGCATCTGCGCGCGTATTTTGAGCTCACCGGCGACGCTGTTCACTTGCCGGTGGTGATGGACTCGGAACGCGCCGGGCGCAAGTACCGCGCGGTCGAGAAGACTTTCGAAGAGATCGTGGGCAGCGAGCCGACTGCGGACGTTCTCGCGGAGGCACGCATCGTACTGGCGAGCGCACGCGCCGACCAGGGTAAGTACACCGAAGCGATCGACGAGTTAACCAAGGGCGGCGCCACGAAAATGCTGCGTAACCCCGCGTATCGACACGTTCGCATGTGGTACGCGCTCGCAGACGTCTACGACCGATCGGGTGACGCGGCGATGGCCCGCGAATACTTTGGTCGTGTCGTGGTGGCCGACCCCGACGCCTACGATGCGGCTCGTCGACTCGAGGATCTGGGTGCTGTAAATATTCGCAAGAACCGCAAGCGCAAGACCACGTCCGTGTCGAAAAAGAAGTTTGTTGATTAGTTCTTGGCGGCAACGAGCGAGGACGATACGCTTCGCTCGTGTGCGACACGCTCGTGACTGTGACGGACGACGGTGTCCTATTCGCCAAGAATTCGGATCGCGACGCGAACGAGGCGCAGGCTCTGGAATGGCACGCTGCGGCTGATCACCCACGTGGTGAGGTGGACTGCACGTACGTATCCATTCCCCAAGTCGAGCACACGTATGCGACGGTGCTATCTCGTCCGTGGTGGATGTTTGGTGCCGAGATGGGAGCCAACGAGCACGGCGTCGTGATCGGCAATGAGGCGGTCTTCACCAAGGAACCACTTGGACCGGACGCGCTGCTCGGCATGGACATGGTACGACTGGCCCTCGAGAGGGCGACGACGGCACACGAAGCAGTCGGCGTGATTATTTCTTTACTCGAGCACTACGGACAAGGTGGCGCCTGCAGCGTCGAGCGCGAGGGTTTCACCTACCACAACAGTTTTCTCGTGGCTGATCCTCGTGGTGCCGTCGTCGTGGAGACGGCGGGGAGCCGGTGGGCAACGGAGGACATCACTCACGGGGCGCGGTCGATTTCAAATGGGCTGACCATCCCTGACATGATGCCGTATTCGCGCCCGGTGAAGAGTCGGGTCGTGGCGTGCGCGATTCGGCGAGAGCGCACGGAATCCGCGGCGTCGCACGCTGCCTCCGTGCTGGATCTCTTTGCCGCTCTGCGCGATCATGGCGACACCGCGGGGCCGCA
>Ga0208872_1002504_pt1 | contig 10623 bp, 10 predicted proteins | sample CryBogCBH12Aug08_FD_185508 | JGI IMG/M metagenome (GOLD analysis project Ga0208872, IMG submission 185508) | Freshwater microbial communities from Crystal Bog, Wisconsin, USA - CBH12Aug08 (SPAdes) | ecosystem: Environmental > Aquatic > Freshwater > Lake | place: Crystal Bog, Wisconsin, USA... | reverse complement strand
ACCGAGGACCGCACCGCCACCGTCGCGGTGGGCCACGGCAAGAAGGCCGCGCGCAACATCGACGCCTACCTGCGCGGCGAGACCCGGGCCCCCGCGGCCAAGCACGAGCTGGCCGACTTCTCCAAGCTCAACACCTGGTACTACTCCGACGCCGAGCGCACCCAGCGCCCCGAGCTCGAGAAGGTGCGCCGCCAGGACAACTTCGAAGAGGTCGTCCTCGGCCTGACCGAGCGCAACGCGCTCTTCGAGGCCCGCCGCTGCATGTCGTGCGGCAACTGCTTCGAGTGCGACAACTGCTTCGGGGTCTGCCCGGACAACGCGGTGATCAAACTCGGCGACGGCAAGTACGCCTTCAACTACGACTACTGCAAGGGCTGCGGCATCTGCGTGCACGAGTGTCCCTGCGGCGCCATCGAGATGGTGCCCGAGGTCATCTGACGCTTCCGGCCTAGGATGCCGCGTGGGGCGAAGGACGTCCGCACTCTAGGAGGGTGACATGAAGATCCTCTTCGTCGGCGGGACCGGCATCATCTCGAGCGCCTGCGTGCGACGCGCCCTCGACGACGGCCACGAGGTCTGGACCCTGAGTCGCGGCGGGTCGTCGCTGCCCAACCAGGTGGGCGAGCGCGCACTGCACGCCGACGCGGCCGACGAGGACCGGGCCCGCGAGGTCCTGCGCGGGCACCGCTTCGACGCGGTGCTGCAGTGGACGGCCTACGGGCCCGAGCAGATCGACAAGGACCTGCGCCTCTTCGCCGACTGCGGCCAGTACGTGTTCATCTCGTCGGCCTCGGCCTATCAGAAGCCGCCGCGGCACTGGCTGACCAGCGAGCACACCCCACTCGAGAACCCCTTTTGGCAGTACTCGCGCGACAAGATCGCCTGCGAGCAGCGGCTGCTGGCGGCCTACGAGGACTCGGGCTTCCCGGTCACCATCATCCGCCCCTCCCTGACCTACGGCGTGAGCCAGATCCCCGTCTGCATCGGCAGCTGGGAGAAGCCCTTCACCATCGTCGAGCGCATGCGCCGCGGCGCCCCGATCCTGATCCCCGGCGACGGCACCAGTCTGTGGACCATCACCCACAACACCGACCTGGCGAGCGGCCTGATTCCCCTGCTGGGCCAGCCGGGCGCCATCGGCGAGGACTTCCACATCACCTCCGACGAGGCGCTCACCTGGAACCAGATCTACGCCCAGCTCGCCGCGGCGGTCGGGGTGGAGATCGACGTGCTCCACGTGCCCACCGACGGGCTGGTCGCCGCCGACCCCGAACTCCTGGGCACCCTCTGGGGCGACAAGGTGCACTCCACCGTCTTCGACAACTCCAAGCTGCGCTCCCTCATGCCGGACTACCAGGCGGTGGTGCCCTTCGCCGAGGGCATCGCCGAGACCGTGGCCTGGTTCGACGCCGACCCCTCGCGCCAAGACGTGGACGACGGCGCCAACGCCTTGTGGGACCGGGTCGCGGGCGTCTACTCTCGGGCCCTCGTCGAAGCGGCGCGGCGATGAGCCGCCAGCGAAGGAGCGCGGTCCTCGCCGGGGTGGTGGCGGGACTCGTGAGCATCGCGGTCCTGCGCTCTCAGCACGTGCATTCGGCCCTCGGAGGACTGGTCGCGGCGGCGGTGACCGGGGCGGTCATCGCCATCGTGAACCGGGTTCTCGAAGGTCGCGGCGCCGCCAAGAAATAGGGCGCCGGCGGGTTTCGGGGTCGAGGAGACCCGGTCCATTCCCACTACTGCGCCCAATCAGGGTGTATCTTCCACACGTGGCTTCTACGAGGCCCGAAACATGGGGGGGAATATGACTAACAGTGAGGTTAGTGACGCCAGTCATGGCGAAGATGCACGAATGGTGGCCCTGGGCTACAAGGAGGAGTTGAAGCGAGTCCTCTCGTTCTTCGACAACTTCTCGGTGGCCTTCAGCTATCTGAGTCCGATGGTGGGCATCTACTCGCTCTACACCTTGGGCTTGGGAACGGGCGGTCCGCGCTACATCTGGACCATCCCGATGGTCGTGGCCTTCATGACCCTGGTGGCCCTGGTCTTTGGCGAACTGGCCAGCGAGTACCCGCTCTCGGGGGCGCTCTACCAGTACGGCAAGTACAACGTCGGACCGCGATATGGCTGGTACGTCGGCTGGATCTACGGCTTCGCGCTGCTGGCGACCGTGGCCTCGGTGGACTCGGGCGCCGTGCTCTACATCGTCGACCTGGTGAACCTGTGGTTCCACACCCACCTCAATCCGGGCAACCACGTGACAATCTTCGCGGTGGTCGGCATCATCATCGTGCTCTCGGGGATCCTCAACAGCGTGGGCGCCAAGATCATGGGCAAGGTCGCCAACCTCGGCGTCTACGTCGAGACCATCGGCACCTTCGGCGTGTTCTTGGCCCTGGCGATCCACGGTTTCCACCAGGGATTTGGCTTCCTCTTCTCCAGCCAAGGGGTGGAGAACGTCAAGTCGAACCCCTTCGGCGTGGACCTGGCGGGCAACTGGTGGGTCGGCGCGGCGCTCGTGGCGGTGCTGGCGAACGCCTACATCTTCTACGGCTTCGAGTCGGCCGGTGACATCTCCGAAGAGACCATCGACGCGCACCGCGAGGTGCCGCGCGCCATGCGCTCGGCCCTGCTCTACGGCGGCATCGCGTCCTTCGTGCTGGTGCTGGGCCTGCTGCTCGCGACGCCCAAGGCGGGCATCGCCGGCGTCGTCTCGGGCGGCATCCCGGTGCTCTTCGCCAGCCTGCCGAGCTTCCTGACCGACTTCTTCTTGGTCATGGTCGTGATCGCCTTCTTCAGTTGCGGCACGGCGGTCCAGGGAGCGGGAGCGCGCGTCGCCTACGCCCTGGCGCGCGACGGCGCGATGCCCGGCTCGAACTGGCTCAAGCAGGTCTCGCCGCGCTTCAAGACCCCGGCGAACGCGGTGCTGGTGGGAGTGATCATCCCCTTCTTGTTCATGCTCCTGGTGCTGGTGAACCCGTCGAAGCCGGTGAACATCCTGTGGTTCACCTACCCGGCGAACGTCAACGCGCTCTACGCCCTGGTGTCCTTCGGCGTCTCGGGCATCTACCTCTCCTTCTTCTTGACCGTGCTCGGGTCCTTCATCGCGCGCCGTCGAGGCTGGGTGCCGAGCGGGTCCTTCACGCTGGGCAAGTGGGGGATGCCAGTGACCGTGGTGGGGCTGTGCTACCTGGGGCTGATGTTCGTCAACATCTGCTGGCCGAGCGCGCTGACGAGCGGTCGAGCACTGTTCAACTACGGCTGGATTACGCTGTTGATCATGGCGGTCATCGTGATCGTCGGGGCGCTCTACGAGGTCATCGCCCGACCCGACCGCAGCATCGCCCAGCACCGCATCGAGAACAAGTAGGCGCGCCCCGAGGCAGCGGCGGCGTCCGCCGCTGCCTCAGGGCCCTGAACGTCTCGTCTGACGGGTCTTGCGACCCTGGTCGGCGACGGTCCCGCTCGCTAGCGTCGGAACCGAGGAGGTTCTGATGAGCAATGCGAGCAATATCCTCATGGCGGTGGCGCTCACGCGCGACGAGGCCCGGGTCTGGACGGCGATGAACGTGCCCGGCCAGGCCCCCGAGAATTTCCACGTGCCGAGCGACCTGCGGCGCCACCATCACCAGCGAGCCGCGCATGGACGCGACGCCCGCGAGGTCGATCACGACACCCAGGCCTACTTCGAGGCGATCACCGCGTCGCTCGATGGAGCCTCGTCGATCCTCTTGGTGGGACACGGCCACGGCAAGGCCAACGAGATGGTGACCCTGATGCGCTACTGGGCGCACGCGCACCCCGACGTGGCGCGCAAGGTGGTGGGGGCGGTGGACTCCAACCTCGAGTCGCTCAGCGACAACCAGGTGCTCGCGCTGGCGCGAGAGTGGTACCGCGACCGTCGCGAGTTCCTCTAGAGCCCCTCGCGATCGTCCGTAGTCCTTGACACGGGTCGGACCGTGGCATACAGTGCGACGAGTCAAGTGGAAACTCGTTCCGAATATCGGAAGGGTCGACCGAGGGGGGCATATGTTTCGTTCAGTGGGGCAATCTCGCACAAGTCTGGGCCGCCACCGCGCGACCCGCATCGTGCTCGCGGCGTCGGTGTTGGCGGGGGCCTCACTGGTGAGCGCCAGCGCGGGGGCGTCGTCCAAGGTGACCAACATCACCATCTGGAACGACCCGCTCGCCGCCGGATCGCAGGGCATCCCCGCGTCCAAGTCCTTCCTCACCAAGGGCGTCGCCCTCTTCGAGAAGGCCAACCCCAGCATTCACGTCAAGATCCTCCAGGAGCCCTTCGGCTCCTCGACGGCCTTCAACACGCTGCTGCAGTCCTCGGAGCTCGCGGGCACCACGCCCGACATCGGCCAGCTCTACGTGGGCGGTCAGGTCATCCAGAACGCCAAGTTCCTGCTGCCGCTCAACACGGTGCTCGGCTCGTCGTACATCAAGTCGCTGACCGGCTGGCAGTTCGTGACCCAGGGCTACAAGACCGGCGGCAAGATCTACGCCGTGCCCTACGGCGCGGGCTACTACTACACCGTCTATTACAACAAGAAGGACTTCAAGAAGGCCGGCATCACCGGGCCGCTGCCCACCACCTGGGAGGGCCTCGTCGCGCTGGCCCAGAAGCTCAAGGCCAAGAAGATCGTGCCCTTCGACCTCGGTGAGAAGGAGGGCTACTTCGGCGCCTGGACCCTCGACGCGCTGATCTCGGGCCTCGGCGGCAACACCGGCGTGCTCAACATGTTCACCGGCAAGCAGTCGCTCAACTCGTCGCTGCTGATCAAGCCCTACACCGCGTGGCACAATCTCTTCGCCGCGGGCTTGACCAACTCCAACGCCGCGACGCTGACCTACACCTCGGGCATCGCGGACTTCGCGGCCGGGCAGGCGGCGATGACGATCACCGGTCAGTACTACGACGACCAGATCACCAAGGGCCTGGGATCGGCCAACGTCGGTCTCTTCCCGGTGCCGGTGCTGAGCGGTTCGAAGTACATGAAGTCGCTCTCGGGCGGTCCGAACAACTCCTACGTCATCTTCAAGAACTCGAAGAACGTGGCGGCCGACGTGAAGTTGATCAAGTTCCTCACCTCTCCCGCGGTGCAGGAGCTCTCGGTCCAGGAGCTCGGCCAACTGCCGAACAACGTGTCCTTCAAGGCCACCGCGGCCTTCGCCAAGGCGCAGCCCCTGCTGACCGACCTGAGCACCTACATCAACACCGACCACTACAACCTCTTCGAGGCCTTCGACAACGTCATGCCCGGCTCGATCGACTCCTACTGGTACCAGACGAACAACGGCGTCTTCGCCGGTTCGCTGAGTCCCCAGAGCGCGGCGTCGAGCATGCAGTCGCAGATGAGCCAGTACCTGGCGACGGCGTCCACCAGCGGTTGAGCGCGCCGGGTCGCGTGAGTGACCCGACGCCGTCATCGACGACGAGGCGACGAGGAGCAAGGATGAGTTCGGGCGACGCGCGCGCACCCGAGGAGATGATCTCCTCGGGTGCGCCGGGCCAGACGCGCAAGAAGCGCAAGGTCTTCCCCTACGCCGCCATGGCCCCGGCCGCGATCCTCGTGCTGGGCCTGATGGTCGTGCCGATCGGCGCGACCATCTGGCACAGCTTCACCAACTGGGACGGGGTCAACAGCCAGTTCATCGGCATCAAGAACTTCCAGCTGATCTTCCACAACCCGATCATCTACCAGGTCCTGTGGAATTCGGTGATCTTCTTGATCTCGGTGCCCCTGATCCTGGCGGCCTCGCTCGTGGCCGCGGTGCTGGTCTACGAGAAGGTCCTGGGCTGGAAGGTCTTCCGCTTCCTCTTCTTCATCCCCATGGTGCTCTCACCGGTCATCATCGGCGTCTTGTTCAGCACCTTCTTCCTGCCCGGGGGAGCGGTGGACCAGCTGCTGCGCGTCTTCGGTCTGGGCAACTATTCCTGGCTGGGCAATCCCTGGTCGGCGCGCTTCGTGGTGATCCTGGCGCTGGTGTGGGCCTCCTTCGGCTTCGGCATGGTGGTGATCCTCTCGGCGATGTCGACGGTGGACCCCGCGCTCTACGACGCGGCGAACATCGACGGCGCCAGCTGGTGGCGCCGGCTGCGCTCGATCACCATCCCGATGATCTCGGGCTCGCTGCAGTTCCTCAGCGTCATCAACGTCATCTACACCTTCACCTCGCTCTTCGCCTTCGTCTTCGTCATCACCTCGGGCGGCCCGGGCTTCTCGACGACGACGGTGGACTACTACACCTACATCACGACCTTCGAGAACGGCCAGTTCGGCTACGGCGCGGCGCTCGCGCTCCTGCTCTTCTTGATCGTGTTGACCCTGACCATCGCCCAGGTGAAGCTCTTCCCCAATCGTGAGGTCCAACAGGGATCATGATCACCCGGGCCAAACTCACTCGAGCGACCGTCTTCGCCGTCTTGTGCCTCATCGGGGTGACCACGGTCTACCCGCTCGTCTTCATGGCCTTCAACTCCATGCGCACGACCCAGGAGTTCGAGTTCAACCCCTTCGGCCTGCCCACCCACCTCACCACCAGCAGCTACTCGGCGCTCTTCTCGACGGTGCCCTTCTTCTCGAGCATCCTGCACTCGCTCATCGTGGTGGTGCCCGCGGTCGTCCTGGCGACCTTCGCCTCCTCCCTGGCCGCCTTCGTCTTCACCAAGGTGCCGGTCAAGATGGGCAACGTCTTGTTCTGGACGATGCTGATGATCATGTTCATGCCCGGCATCGTCGTCCTCCTGCCCCTCTACGTGGAGGTCGCGCGCAGCGGGCTGGCGAACAACTTCGCGCCGGCGATCCTGATCTACACCGCCATCAACATCCCCTACGGCACCTACCTGCTGCGATCGAACTTCCGCTCCATCCCCGACTCGGTGGTGGAGGCGGCGCGCGTGGACGGCGCGAGCTGGCTCAAGGTCTACTGGCGCGTCATCATGCCGATGGGCAAGCCCGGCATCATCACGGTAGGCATCTTGACCTTCCTTAACATCTGGAACGACCTGTTCATCAGCCTCGTCCTCCTGCACGCGCCCAACACCGAGATGGTGACGCCGACCCTGGCCGAGCTGAGCGGCAAGTACACCTCCAACGTGCCGGTGCTGATGGCCGGACTGCTGCTCGGGGCCTTGCCCACGCTGCTGCTCTACGCGGTGAGCGCCCGCGTCTTCATTCGAGGGATGCTGTCCGGTGCCGTCCGCTAGGGCCACCTCCGCGCTGCGCCTCGAGGAGGCCCGGGTGAGGTCGACCGCGGACATCCGCGGCCTGGCCGCCGTCGAGGCGGTGGGCACGAGCCCGGAGGGATTCACCAATCTGCACGGGGCGGACCGGGTGCTGGCGATCTTGAACGCCCTGGGTTCCTTCCCCGACGGGATCAGCCTGCACGAACTGGCCCGACTCATGAACTCGCCCCAGGCCAGCGTGCACCGCGCGCTCGCGGCGCTGCGCCGCGCCGACCTGATCGAGCAAGACGCCGACAGCCGCTACCGGCTCGGCTACGGCTTCTTGCGACTGGCCTTCTCCTACTACGAGGAGCTCGACCAGGTGGGCCGCGTCCGCCCGGTGCTGTCGGCGCTGGCGAGCAGCTTCGGCGAGACCACCCACTACGCCACCTTGGACGGCGTGGAGGTCGTCTACCTGGCCAAGGTGCAGCCCTCGCGCTCGCGCTACCAGCTGACCTCGGTGATCGGCGGACGCAACCCGGCCTACTGCACCGGAGTGGGCAAGGCCCTGCTGGCTTACCAGATGACGAGCTTCGAACAGGTCGCGGACTACGTCGAGCGCCACGGCCGGGACTTCGTGGTCTTCACCCCCCACACCCTGACGAGCGCCGAGGCGCTGCACCAGGAGTTCGAGGAGATCCGCCGCCGCGGCTACGCGGTCGACCGCGAGGAGCACGAGCCCGGCATCGTCTGCCTGGCCATTCCGCTCTTCCCCACCTCTCGCTCGATGCCCGACGGCGCCGTGTCCATCACGGCGGTGTCCCAGCGCATCCCCCTCGAGCAGCTCGAGTCCTCGGTGGACCGGGCTCGCGACATGATCCGTGAACACCTGGGAGAGGTATTGATATGAAGATAACCAAGGTAGAGGCCCTCGTGCTGCGCGTGGGCGAGGTCGACACCTCGCGCGCCGACGGCACTCAGGACGCCTTCCTCGTGCGCATCCACACCGACGAGGGTCTCGTCGGCGTGGGCGAGGGCGACACCTCGCCCTACGTGGCGCGCGAGATCGTGACCATGCCCTCCTCGCACTCCATCGCGCGCGGCCTGGCCGAGGTGCTGATCGGCGAGGACCCTCGGCGCATCCGGCCGCTGTGGGACAAGCTCTTCCTCGACAGCTACCACTACGGCCGCGACGGGGCGGCGCTGCACGCCATGAGCGCGATCGACATGGCGCTGTGGGACCTGCTCGGACAGATCTCGGGGCTCTCGGTGGCCCAGCTGCTGGGTGGTGAGACGTCCCACGACATCGAGATCTACGCCAGCGAGGTCATGCCCGAGACCCCCGAGGAGGTGGCCGCCATCGCCGCCCAGGTGGTCAACGAGGGCTTCGGCGCCCTCAAGCTCGGCTGGGGGCCCCTGGGGCGCGACATCGGACACGACGTGGAACTGGCCAGCGCCGCTCGCGAGGTGCTCGGACCCGATCGCAAGTTGATGATCGACGGGGGGATGGCCTATTCGCTGCGCAGCGCGCGCGAGTTCTGCCGTCGGACCGAGGACCTCAACCTCTTCTGGTTCGAGGAGCCCTTCGAGGGGGACGACTTCCGCTCCTACGAGCGACTGTGCTCGAGCGTGGGCGTGCGGGTGGCCTGCGGCGAGGCGCACTCGAACACGGCGCCCTTCCGCCAGCTCGTCGACATCGGGGTCTCCATCTTGCAGCCCGACCTCGGGCGCTGCGGTGGCTTCACCATCGGACGCGACATCGCGGCCATGGTGCGCGAATACTCAGCCAGCGCCGTGGTGATCCCGCACTGCTTCTCCACCGACGTCCTCTTGGCGGCCACGCTGCAGTTCGTGGCAACTTTGCCCGGCGAACGCTTGATCGAGTATCCGGTGACGTCCTCCAAGCGCGCCGGCTCACTGCTCAACGACCCCTTCGTCCCGCGCGAGGGCGTCCTGCGCGTCGCCGCGGGAGCGGGGCTCGGCATCACCCTCGACGAGGACGAAGTGCAGCGCCGAGTGGTGAGGGACTAGCCATGTCGTCCATCTCGATTGAGAACCTGTCCAAGACCTACCCCAACGGATTCCAGGCCGTGCAGTCGCTGAACCTCGACGTGGCCGAGGGCGAGTTCATGGTCCTGGTGGGACCCTCGGGCTGCGGCAAGACCACCGCGCTGCGCATGGTGGCGGGCCTCGAGGAGATCACCGGGGGGACCCTCAAGATCGGCGAGCGCGTCGCCAACCACCTCAGCTCCAAGGAGCGCGACGTGGCCATGGTCTTTCAGAACTACGCGCTCTACCCCCACATGACGGTGGGCGAGAACATCGCCTTCGGGCTCGAACTGCGCAAGACCCCCAAGGAGGAGATCCGTCGCAAGGTCGCCGAGGCCGCGGCCATCCTCGGACTGTCGGACCTGCTCGAGCGCAAGCCCGGCCTGCTCTCGGGCGGCCAGCGCCAGCGCGTGGCCATGGGCCGGGCCATCGTGCGCGACCCGGCCATCTTCTTGATGGACGAGCCCCTGTCGAACCTCGACGCCAAGCTGCGCGTGCAGATGCGCACCGAGGTGCACCGCATCCAGCGCCGCATCGGGGTGGCCACCCTCTACGTCACCCACGACCAGACCGAGGCCATGACCATGGGCGACCGCGTGGCGGTGATGCGCGCCGGGGTCCTTCAGCAGTGCGACCAGCCCCAGGTGCTCTACCGCCACCCGGCCAACCTCTTCGTGGCGGCCTTCATCGGCTCGCCGGCCATGAACCTCTTCGAGGCCACCCTGGGCGCCGACGGCACCAGCCTGCGGCTCGGCACGCAGGAACTCGCCCTGGGCGAGGAGCTGCTTCGTCAGCGTCCCGGCCTCGCCGCCTACCGGGGCCGCCCCCTGGTGGTGGGCCTGCGCGCCGAGGACCTGCCGGTGGCCGGGAGCTCGGAACCCTCCTCGAGCACCCTCAAGGCCCGCGTCGAGGTGGTGGAGGAACTCGGTTCGGAGATGCTCGTCCACTTCTCCATCGACGCGGTGCGCGTCAGCGGCGAGGGACCTAAGGACGAAGAGCAGCTCGAGCGGGTCGCGGGCATCGACATCGTGGGCGAGGGCATCGCGCGGGTGGAGCCGCGCGCCCGCGTCGCCGCCGGCGAGGACACGGTCTTCTCGGTCTACCCCGAGCGTCTGCACTTCTTCGACGCGCAGTCGCAACTGGCTATCGCCGAGTGACGGCTCGTCGCTGACGTCCTCGCCGTGGTGATCCTGTCCTCCGACCGCATCGAGGTCACGCTCTCGGCGCTGCGCGGGGGGAAGATCACGGGTCTCCTCCACCGCGATTCGGGCCGACAGTGGCTCGAGGACGCCGCGGCGGTCCTCGATGGCCCCCCTGACCTCAGTCGCGACTTCGATCACGGCGACATGTGCGGCTGGGACGAGATGCTGCCGACCGTCGAAGCCTGCGTGGTCGAGGGGCGG
>Ga0208872_1002499_pt1 | contig 10635 bp, 9 predicted proteins | sample CryBogCBH12Aug08_FD_185508 | JGI IMG/M metagenome (GOLD analysis project Ga0208872, IMG submission 185508) | Freshwater microbial communities from Crystal Bog, Wisconsin, USA - CBH12Aug08 (SPAdes) | ecosystem: Environmental > Aquatic > Freshwater > Lake | place: Crystal Bog, Wisconsin, USA... | reverse complement strand
TGACCGCCACCGAAAACGGCTACGGCAAGCGCACCAGCATCACCGAATACACGCGCCACGGACGTGGCACCAAGGGCATGATCGCCATTCAGCAAAGCGAACGCAACGGCAAAGTGGTGGCTGCCACGCTGGTGCATTCCGACGACGAGATCATGCTGATCACCGACAAGGGCGTTCTGGTGCGTACACGGGTGAGCGAAATCCGTGAACTAGGACGCGCCACGCAAGGCGTCACCCTGATCGGCCTGGACGAAGGATCCAAACTCGGCGGCTTGCAGCGCATTGTCGAAAACGATGCCAACGTCACGGATATTGATACCGATTCAGACACCGAAAACCCCGATGCAGCGCCCATTTAATTTCTCAGCCGGGCCGGCCACCATGCCGCCGGAAGTTCTGGCCCAAGCTGCCGACGAGATGCTCGACTGGCCCGATGCTCAAGGCAAGCGTTGTGGCATGGGCGTGATGGAAATGAGCCATCGGGGCAAACAATTCCAGTCCATTTACGAGCAGGCTGAAGCAGACGCGAGAGAAGTGCTGGGCGTTCCGCCTGAGTTTTGCATCCTGTTCATGCAGGGTGGCGGGCTGGCAGAAAACGCCATCCTTCCGCTCAATCTGGCCAAAATGGGAATGGCCGATTTCGTCCTGAGTGGCAGCTGGAGCGAAAAGTCATTCAATGAGGCGCAAAAGTACTGCGACGCCCAAGTTGCCGCCTCCGGCAAAGCAGACCGCTACACCACCGTGGTTCCGCCCACCCAATGGCAATTGCGCAAGCACGCCAGTTACGTACATGTGTGCAGTAACGAAACCATTCACGGGGTCGAATTCCAGCAGTTGCCCGACCTCAAAGCGCTGGGCTCAGACGCAGAGCTGGTCATCGATTTTTCCTCCCACGTAGCCTCGCGTGCCGTAGATTGGGGGCGTGTCGGACTGGCATTCGGCGGCGCACAAAAAAACCTCGGGCCGGCCGGCGTCACACTGGTCGTGGTGCGCAAAGACCTTCTGGGGCATGCATTGCCCATTTGCCCCAGCGCGTTCAATTACCAGTTGGTGGCCCAGAACCAGTCGATGTACAACACGCCGCCCACCTTTGCCATTTACATGCTGGGCCTGGTGCTGCAATGGGTCAAGCGTCAGGGCGGAGTGGCCGCTATGGAATCGCGAGCCGTGCAGCGGGCGCAATTGATATACGACACCATCGACTCCTCGTCCCTCTATTACAACCCGGTGGATAAAAACTGGCGCTCGCGCATGAACATACCGTTTTTCCTGCGTGACACGTCTCTGGATGCCGCCTTTCTGGCAGGCGCCAACGAACGTGGACTGTTGCAACTCAAAGGGCACAAGTCAGTGGGTGGCATGCGTGCCAGCATGTACAACGCCATGCCGATGGAAGGCGCGCTAACGCTGGCGGACTACCTGCGCGAGTTTGAAAAATCGCACGCCTGAAAACACGACCAGAATCGACCCCAATCGAATAGCCCCGCCCCCAGCCGCCCCGACCCCATGACCAAGACTTTGCCCGAGCTCCGTGTCCTGATTGACGCCGTTGACCAGGAACTCTTGAAAGCCCTGAACCGGCGCGCCGCACTGGCTAGCGAGGTGGGCGAAATCAAACGCCTGGAGGGCTCGACGGTGTTTCGACCCGAGCGCGAAGCACAAGTCATACAAGGGCTGCAACTGGCCAATGAGGGGCCGCTGCAAAATAGCAGTCTGGCGCTCATCTGGCGAGAAATCATGTCGGCCTGCCGCTCCCTGGAAGCCCCCCAGCGGGTGGCCTATCTGGGCCCCAAAGGCACCTTCAGCGAAGAAGCAGCGCTGCGTTTTTTTGGCTCCAGCATCCAACAGGTCCCATGCAGTAATTTTGACGAAGTGTTTCACGCAGCTACCTGTGGCGCGGCAGACTACGGCGTCGTGCCGGTTGAAAACAGCACCGAAGGCGTGGTCACCCGATCGCTCGATTTACTGCTGCAGTCGCCGCTGCACATTGTGGGCGAAATCAGTTTGCTGGTGCGCCACCAACTGCTGCGCCAGACGCCCTCGCTAGACGGCATTGAGGTGGTTCTGGCGCATCCGCAGGCCCTGTCGCAATGTCAGCAATGGCTGAATCGCAATCTGCCACAGGCCGAACGCCGTGCAGTGAGCAGCAACGCCGAAGGTGCCCGTCTGGCGGCTACCAATCCGGCGTGGGCAGGCATTGCCAGCGACCGCGCCGGCGCAGAATTCGGGCTGCATTGCGCAGCCACCGCCATTCAGGACGATGCCTACAATCGCACGCGCTTCGTAGTAGTGTGCCTGCCCAGCGTCATGCCCGCGCCCACAGCCAGCGGACGCGACTGCATCAGCCTCGTGGTTTCGGTCCCCAACCGGCCAGGCGCCGTGCACGACCTGCTGGTGCCACTCAAGAAACACGGCGTCTCCATGACCCGCTTTGAATCCCGCCCGGCACGTTCCGGCCAATGGGAATACTATTTCTATATCGACCTGCAGGGCCACCCGTCACAACCGCACGTGGCGTCTGCCTTGCAGGATTTGCAGGGACTCTGTGCCTATTTCAAGCTGCTGGGCACTTACCCGCTGGCCGACTGACCCCAATCACCTCAGGAACACCTATGTTTGAACAGCTTGGATTGATTGGTTGCGGTCTGATGGGAAGCTCATTTGCACTGGCCCTGAAACGCGCCGGCCTCGTCAAGCGCGTGGTCGGCTACAGCAAGTCACCCAGCACTACCGAACTGGCCCAGAAAATGGGCGTCATCGACATTCAGGCCCCCTCTGCCCTGCTGGCGGTGTCGGGGGCCGACCTCGTATTGATAGCGGTTCCCGTGTCGGCCACCGAATCCACTTTCAAGTCTATCCGCCACCTGATTACACCCGATGTATTAATCATGGACGTTGGCTCCACCAAACGCGACGTGGTGGACGCTGCGCGCCGGTCTTTGCGCGAGCATCTGTCGCAGTTTGTACCGTCGCACCCAATTGCGGGCAAAGAGCGTGCCGGCGTGGAAAACGCCGACCCAGACCTGTATCACGAGCGCCAGATCATCCTCACGCCCATCGAGCACACCAGCGAGACGCACTTGCAAAAAGCCATCGACGTGTGGTGCGCGTTGGGTTGCAAGGTTGTCACCATGACGCCCGAGCAGCACGATGCGGCTTTTGCTTCTATCAGCCATCTGCCGCATCTCATTGCATTTGCGCTCATGAATGCCGTTTCCGGCCAGCCGCAGGGCAAGGATTACTTGTCTCTGGCAGGCCCGGGATTTCGCGATTTCACACGCATTGCCGCCAGCGATCCCAAAGTTTGGCGCGACATTCTGCTTTCCAACCGCGAAGAGTTGCTGCTGCAAAGCAAGACATTCCTGCGCAATCTCCAAGCCTTGGAGTTGATGATTGAAACCGGCAATGCCGACGCCCTCGAAGGCCTCATCAGTCAGGCCAGCACCAGCCGGTCCCAATGGACCATGAGCGTCAAGCAAAACAAATAATGTTCTCTACCGAATTTCTCGATCTTCCACCGCTTCAGACGGCCAGCGGCACGGTTACGCTGCCCGGTTCTAAAAGCATTTCCAACCGGGTGCTGCTGCTGGCTGCCTTGTGCGAAGGCAGCACCACGGTTCACGACCTGCTCGACAGCGACGACACGCGCGTCATGCTGAGTGCGCTGCGCACACTGGGTTGCCAAATTGTGCAAAGTGGTCAGTCTGTACAAATTACCGGCCTGGCAGGCCAGTTGCCAGTGCGTCAGGCTAAACTTTTTTTGGGCAATGCCGGAACCGCGATGCGTCCGCTGACAGCTGCACTTGCGGTTTTGGGCGGCGACTTCGAACTCAGCGGCATCGCGCGCATGCATGAGCGCCCCATTGGCGACCTGGTCGAGGCGTTGCAGCAGTTGGGCTGCCAGATTGAATATTTGGCAAATCCGGGATTTCCGCCGCTGCGCATTGGTAAGGGCGTGTTGGATTTGAGTCAGCCAATCAGTGTCCGCGGCGACGTTTCCAGCCAGTTTCTAACCGCCTTGCTGATGGCGCTGCCATTGGTGGCGCAAACGCGCATAGTGATTGAGGTTGCGGGCGAACTGATTTCGCGTCCGTACATCGAAATAACGCTCAACCTCTTGCAGCGCTTTGGCGTTACGGTACAGCGCGACGGCTGGCAGCGTTTCACCATTGAGGCCGGCAGTAAGTTGCGCTCGCCGGGCAGCGTGCACGTTGAGGCCGATGCCTCCAGTGCCAGCTATTTCATCGCTCTGGGAGCGATTGCCGGCGACCGCGTGCGCTCTGGCGGCATCCGCATTCAAGGAGTGGGCGCCGATTCCATTCAGGGCGATATCCGCTTCATGGACGCCGCCCGGCAAATGGGCGCCGACATCGAAAGTGGTCCCAACTGGCTGCATGTGCGGCGCCAGCAGTGGCCTCTGCGGGCCATTGACCTCGACTGCAACCATATTCCCGACGCCGCAATGACGCTGGCCGTGATGGCGCTATATGCCGACGGCGTCACCACCCTGCGCAACATTGCGAGTTGGCGGGTCAAGGAAACCGACCGCATCGATGCCATGGCCACCGAACTGCGCAAGCTTGGAGCAGAGGTCGAGACCGGCCCCGACTTCATTCGCGTTCATCCTCTGGCCAATCCGGCGGCCTGGAAGCCGGCAGTTATCCATACGTACGATGACCACCGGGTCGCCATGTGTTTTTCGCTGGTGGCGTTCAATCCGGCGTCGCTGCCATTGCGCCTGCTAGATCCGAAATGCGTTGCCAAAACATTCCCGGATTACTTTGAAGCCCTTTTCTCGCTAGCCAGCACCCGCCCCGAATCCATCCCGGCGCTGTGCATAGATGGCCCCACTGCATCCGGCAAAGGCACGCTGGCCGCGCGCATTGCCGAGCAGTTGGGATACCATTTTCTGGACTCTGGCTCGCTGTACCGCATTACCGGTCTGGCTGCCGGACGCGCCGGAATTGATTTGGATATTGCCCATCAGGAAAGCATTGCAGCACTGTTGAAGAACCTGCCGATCCACTTTACCGACAACCGCATCCTGCTGGATCAGGACGACGTAACCGAAGAAATTCGCACCGAAGAAGCCGGTATGAATGCCTCGCGCGTGTCGGCCATGCCTCTGGTGCGCGAGGCATTGGTGGCGTTTCAGCGAAACTTCCGGCAGTTGCCCGGACTGGTTGCAGATGGCAGGGACATGGGCACCGTCATCTTCCCGGACGCCCAACTCAAGGTGTTTCTGACCGCAAGTGCTGCTTGTCGTGCCGAACGTCGTTACAAACAGTTGATTTCAAAGGGAATTCCCGCTACACTCGACAGTCTTCGCGCAGATCTGGAAGCGCGCGACGCCCGGGACACAACCCGTGCCGTCGCTCCCTTGCGGCCTGCCGAAAATGCGTTACTACTGGACAATTCCGAGCTCACGGTTGAAAAATCGATAGAGATCGTGCTTGACTGGTGGGAGACAAAACAGCCTTTTGCGACGACCTGACACAACGGCCACCGCTTGCTTAGCGACCAGGGCGTTTGTGGCAATTGCGAAAAAGACTGTTTGACCATGGTCCCTCTGGCTCACCTTGCGCAGCAGCGCTCCGGCCTGGAGGTTCTGTAACTTAACCCGCGGCTCACGTCGCACCTGAACCAGTGACTAGCGTCACTATTAAATAATGTCTGAATCTTTCGCAGCCCTATTTGAAGAATCCCTGCAACGCTCGGAAATGCGTACCGGCGAGGTCATTACCGCCGAAGTAGTTCGCATCGAGCATAGCTTTGTCGTTGTCAACGCCGGACTCAAATCCGAAGCGTATGTGCCAATTGAAGAATTCAAGAGCGACAAGGGTGAAATCGAAGTTCAAGTAGGCGATTTCGTATCGGTGGCCATCGACTCCGTCGAAAACGGCTACGGCGACACCATTCTGTCGCGCGACAAGGCCAAGCGTCTGGCCTCCTGGATGAGCCTGGAAAAGGCCCTGGAATCTGGCGAATTCGTTACCGGCACCACCAGCGGCAAGGTCAAGGGCGGCCTGACCGTTCTGGTCAACGGCATCCGCGCGTTCCTGCCGGGTTCGCTGGTCGACACCCGTCCGACCAAAGACCTGTCTCCGTACGAAAACAAGACCCTCGAATTCAAGGTTATCAAGCTCGACCGCAAGCGCAACAACGTGGTGCTGTCGCGCCGCGCTGTGGTGGAAGCCTCGATGGGCGAAGAGCGCGCCAAGCTGATGCACACCCTCAAAGAAGGTTCTGTGGTTCAGGGCGTGGTCAAGAACATCACCGAATACGGTGCATTCGTCGACCTCGGCGGCATCGACGGCCTGCTGCACATCACCGACATGGCATGGCGCCGCGTGCGTCACCCCTCTGAAGTGGTGCAAGCCGGTCAGGAAATCACTGCCAAGATTCTCAAGTTCGACACCGAAAAGAACCGTGTCTCGCTGGGTCTGAAGCAAATGGGCGACGATCCATGGATGGGCGTCAACCGTCGCTACCCACAAGGCACCCGCATGTTCGGCAAGATTACCAACATTGCCGACTACGGCGCGTTTGTGGAACTCGAACCCGGTATCGAAGGCCTGGTCCACGTCTCCGAAATGGACTGGACCAACAAGAATGTGGCTCCTTCCAAGATCGTTGCCCTGGGTGACGAAGTCGAAGTCATGGTTCTGGAAATCGACGAAGACAAGCGCCGCATTTCTCTGGGCATGAAGCAGTGCAAGGCCAACCCATGGCAAGAATTTGCACAAAACACCAAGCGCGGCGACCGCGTCAAGGGCCCGATCAAATCCATCACCGACTTCGGCGTGTTTGTCGGTCTGGCTGCCGGCATCGACGGCCTGGTGCACCTGTCCGACCTGTCCTGGAACGAAACCGGCGAAGTCGCCGTGCGCGAGTACAAGAAGGGTCAGGAAGTGGAAGCTCTGGTGCTGGCAGTGGACGTCGACCGCGAACGCATCTCGCTGGGCATCAAGCAACTCGACTCCGATCCGTTCACCACCTTCGTGTCGATCAACGACAAGGGCCAGACCGTGACCGGCAAGGTCAAGACGGTGGATGCCAAGGGCGCTGAAATCGACCTCGGCGACGACGTCATCGGCTACCTGCGCGCCTCCGAAATCAGCCGTGACCGTGTGGAAGACGCACGCAACGTGCTCAAGGAAGGCACCGAAGTGACCGCCGTTGTGGTGAGTGTGGATCGCAAGACCCGCAACATCCAGTTGTCGATCAAGGCCAAGGACATGGCAGACCAGAACGAAGCCATGCAAACCCTGAGCCAGCAGTCGGCCCGTGAAAACGCTGGGACCACCAGTCTGGGTGCGTTGCTGCGCGCCAAGCTGGACAACAACTAATCCAGCCGGTAGCCTGGCTGTACAGACGACCGGCGGCATGCTTGCGCCGGTCGTTTTTTCTTACCCACGACACCCCATAATATTTCCCAGCCATGACCCGCTCTGATCTTGTGGAAGCACTGGCTAACCGTTTTGGGCAACTCACGCACCGCGATGCCGAGTTTGCCGTCAAAGCCATTCTGGACGCCATGAACGATGCGCTGGTGCGCGGTCATCGCATTGAGATCCGTGGCTTTGGAAGTTTCTCCATCAACCGCCGCCCTCCCCGCATGGGACGCAATCCGCGCAGTGGCGAAAGCGTGGCCATTCCGGAAAAGAGAGTGCCCCACTTCAAACCCGGAAAGGCATTGCGTGAAGCGGTCGACCAACGTACCGCCCAGATGGAGCTTCAGCGCGATTAGAATCACCTCGACAACGAGGAGCGCAATGCAAACTATTGCCCGGTTATTCAAGTTCATCCTGAAGGCGTCGGTCTTTTTTACCCTGATCGCGTTCGCCCTGAATAATCAGGATGATGTGACGGTTCACTTTTTCTTCGGGCATCAATGGACTGCCCCGATGGTGCTGGTGGTCCTGAGCACCTTTGCCTGTGGTGTCGCCATTGGCATTCTGAGCACCGTTCCGCGCTGGTGGCGGCATCGGCATGCGCTGTCTACCAAGTCCGTCGGCAGCAAGGCAAATGCCGCCGAAATGACGGGCTCGGCAGATTCTTCAATTGCGACCGAAGCAGCCCTGCGAGACGCGCAACTTTCTCAGCCCCCACATGGCGTTTGATCTCAGTCTGGTTCTTCTGGCGTTGCCCATTGTGTTTGTGCTGGGCTGGATGGCCTCACGCATGGACTTGCGCCAATTGCGCATGGAAAGCCGGCAAGCTCCAAAGGCCTATTTCAAAGGGCTCAACTTTTTGCTCAACGAGCAGCAGGATCAGGCCATCGACGCTTTTATCGAAGCGGTGCAAAACGACCCAGACACCTCCGAACTGCACTTTGCTCTGGGCAACCTGTTTCGTCGCCGGGGCGAGTATGAACGCGCGGTTCGGGTGCACCAGCACCTGCTGTCGCGGGGTGACCTGAGTCAGGACGACCGCCACCGGGCCCAACACGCATTGGCCCTCGATTACCTCAAGGCCGGCCTGCTCGACCGGGCAGAGGGCGCTTTGCTGAAGCTCGAAGGATCCCGCTTCGAGAATCAGGCCCATCTGGCCTTGCTGGCAAACTATGAGCGCTCGCGCGACTGGCCGCAGGCAGCACAGATTGCAACCAAACTGGAAGCTGCCGGCCAGGGAAGTTTCAAGGGTCGCCAGGCGCATTACCTCTGTGAGCAGGCTGCAGCACTGCGCGCAAATAAAGACCTGGCTGGCGCAGAAAAGAAACTGGCCGAGGCTATCGCAACAGCAGCCGACGCACCCCGGCCACGCATGGATCTGGCTTCGTTACAGCGCGAAAGGGGCGATCATCAACTGGCCTGCACCACCCTGACGGAAGCCATGCAGGCAGCACCCACCGCCATTCCGCTGATTGCCCCGTTGCTGGCAGACGCAGCGCTGGCCTGCGCCAACAGCGCCAGCACAGCCAGTGCAATCAGTCTTCTCAAGGAGCAATACGAGCACAACCGCGCACTCGATGTGCTCGACGCCATCGTGGCGCTGGAAGCCAGCGCCGGAGTACCCGAGGTGAGCGCCCGTGAATGGTATGCCCGCCACCTGACCGCCGAACCGTCTCTGGTTGCCGCAGCCAAATGGATTGCCGGCGAAAAGCTCGAACACGAACAGTTTCATCCGCAAGTCCAGCGGGCACTCGATCATGCGGTCAAGCCACTGACGCGCTATCGTTGCGCTGCCTGTGGCTTTGAAGCCAAGCGCCATTTCTGGCAGTGCCCGGGCTGCCAGGCCTGGGACAGTTATCCCGCTCGTCGGGTTGAAGAACTATGACCCAAAACTCTGCTTCTCAAATATCCCAGGAATCAATTGCTGGCTCTCGCGTGCTGGTGGTTGGCGACGTCATGCTCGACCGCTACTGGTATGGCACCGTCGACCGCATCAGCCCCGAAGCACCGGTTCCGGTGGTGCGCATTGCACGCGAAGAAGAGCGCAACGGTGGGGCCGCCAACGTGGCCTACAACGCCGTTACGCTGGGCGCGCAAGCCAGCTTGCTGACGGTCGTCGGCGACGACGAAGCCAGCCACAAGCTGGAAGAACTGGTCGCAAAAACGGGCATCCGGCCGCACTTTGGCCGCGATGCCGACCTTAAGACCACGGTCAAGCTACGGGTCATTGGCCGCCAGCAGCAACTCATCAGGCTGGATTTTGAAAATACGCCCAAAAGCGAGGTTCTTGCCAGTCAGACCGCTACGTTTGTCGAGCTGCTGGGGTCGCACGACGCCGTGCTTTTTTCGGACTACGGAAAAGGCGGACTGGCCCATATTCCGGACATGATTGCACGCGCCCGTGCGCTGGGCAAACCCATTTTGATCGACCCCAAAGGCAGCGACTACACGCGCTACCGCGATGCCAGCGTCATCACGCCCAACCGGGCCGAAATGCAGCAGGTAATCGGCCCGTGGCAAGACGAATCCGACTTGCGCACCAAAGCGCATAATTTGCGCCAGCAACTCAATCTGGAGGCGGTTCTGCTGACCCGCAGCGAGGAAGGCATGTCGCTTTTTGATGCGCAGGGCGAGTTGCACGTGAGCGCCCAGGCGCGCGAAGTGTTTGACGTGACGGGCGCCGGCGACACCGTCATTGCCACCATGGCCACACTGGTTGGCGCCGGCATGTCGCTGCGTCAGGCGGTTCCGCTGGCCAACCGGGCCGGCGGCATCGTGGTGGGCAAGTTTGGTACCGCCACCGTCTCTTATCAGGAGCTATTTGCATGACCCGTATCGTGGTTACCGGCGCCGCCGGATTCATTGGCAGCAATATCGTAAAAGGACTCAATGCGCGGGGAATTACCGACATCCTGGCCGTTGACGACCTGACCCAGGGCGAAAAATTTCGTAATCTGGCCGACCTTCAGATTGCCGATTACATCGACGCTGGCACTTTCTACGACGAGTTTGCAAGCGGTCAGTACGGACAAATTGAGGCCGTTTTTCATGAAGGTGCGTGCAGCGACACCATGGAAACCAACGGCCAGTACATGATGTCCAACAATTACACGCTGTCGTGGAACCTGTTTCAAAGCTGCCAGAAGCGCGGGGCACGCCTGCTCTATGCGTCTTCTGCAGCCACCTATGGCGGCTCCGACACGTTCCGGGAAGACCCCGCATTCGAGTTGCCGCTCAATGT
>Ga0208872_1002498_pt1 | contig 10636 bp, 8 predicted proteins | sample CryBogCBH12Aug08_FD_185508 | JGI IMG/M metagenome (GOLD analysis project Ga0208872, IMG submission 185508) | Freshwater microbial communities from Crystal Bog, Wisconsin, USA - CBH12Aug08 (SPAdes) | ecosystem: Environmental > Aquatic > Freshwater > Lake | place: Crystal Bog, Wisconsin, USA... | reverse complement strand
GGCCGCACTGGTGCAGCTTGAGCGTCGGGCCCACGGTAATCACGGAACGACCCGAATAGTCGACCCGCTTACCCAGCAAGTTCTGACGGAAACGTCCGCTCTTGCCCTTGATCATGTCGGCCAGCGATTTCAGTGCGCGCTTGTTGGCGCCGGTCATGGCCTTGCCGCGGCGACCGTTGTCCAGCAGGCTGTCAACCGCTTCCTGCAACATGCGCTTTTCATTGCGCGCGATGATTTCCGGCGCTTTGAGTTCGAGCAGACGGCGCAGACGGCTGTTGCGGTTAATCACGCGGCGATACAGATCGTTCAGGTCGGAAGTGGCAAAGCGGCCACCGTCCAGCGGAACCAGCGGACGCAGATCGGGCGGCAGCACTGGCAGCACGTCGAGCACCATCCACTCGGGCTTGATGCCCGATTTCTTGAACGCTTCGAGCACCTTGAGGCGCTTGGCATTTTTCTTGATTTTCAACTCGGAGCCGGTGAGGTCGTTGCGCAGCTTCTCGATCGAGCCTTCGATGTCAATGCTCTGCAGCAGATCCTTGATGCCTTCGGCACCCATCTTGGCCTGGAATTCGTCGCCATATTCCTTGAACTTGGCGTCGTAATCGTCTTCGGACATGATGCTGAACTTCTTCAGCGGGGTCATGCCGGGATCGGTCACCACGTAGGCTTCAAAGTACAGCACGCGTTCGATATCGCGCAGCGTCATGTCCAGCACCAGGCCCAGACGGCTTGGCAGCGACTTCAGGAACCAGATGTGGGCGCAAGGTGCAGCGAGGTCGATGTGACCCATGCGCTCCCGGCGAACCTTGGTCTGCGTAACTTCAACGCCACACTTCTCGCAAATAACTCCGCGGTGCTTGAGGCGTTTGTACTTGCCGCAAAGGCATTCGTAGTCTTTGATCGGGCCAAAAATCTTGGCACAGAACAAGCCTTCGCGCTCGGGTTTGAAGGTGCGGTAGTTGATGGTTTCGGGTTTCTTGACTTCACCAAAAGACCAGGAACGGATCTTTTCCGGCGAAGCCATGCCGATTTTGATGGCATCGAAATGCTCATCCGGGGTGAACTGCTTGAAGAGGTCGAGTAAAGATTTCATGTGCGTTCTTTCCCTTGTTTTTTAAGAGCGTTCCAGTTCGATGTCGATGCCCAAGGAGCGAATTTCCTTGACCAGCACATTGAACGATTCCGGCATACCGGCTTCAATTGAGTGTTCGCCCTTGACGATGTTTTCGTACACTTTGGTACGACCCTGCACGTCGTCGGACTTCACCGTCAGCATTTCCTGCAGCACGTAAGACGCGCCGTAGGCTTCCAGCGCCCACACTTCCATTTCACCGAAGCGCTGACCACCAAACTGCGCCTTGCCGCCCAGCGGTTGCTGTGTCACCAGGCTGTACGGTCCGGTCGAGCGGGCGTGCATCTTGTCGTCCACCAGGTGGTGCAACTTGAGCACGTGCATGTAGCCAACCGTCGTAGGACGTTCAAATTGCTCGCCGCTGCGGCCGTCAAAAAGATGCGCCTGGGTGCGAGTTGCTGTCAGGCCCTTGGCGGTCGCAATGTTGTCCGGATAAGCCAGTTTGAGCATGTTGCGAATTTCTTCTTCGCTGGCACCATCGAACACCGGAGTTGCAAAGGTGACACCGCTGCCCAGATTGGAGGCCATGGATAGAACCTGGTCGTCGCTGAGCTGGGTCAGGTCTTCCTTGCGTCCGGAGCCGTTGTACACGGTTTCCAGGAACGTGCGCAGCTCAGCCACTTTGGCCTCGGCTTGCAGCATGTCGCCAATGCGCTGACCCAGACCCTTGGCGGCCCAGCCCAAGTGCACTTCGAGCACCTGACCCACGTTCATCCGCGAAGGCACGCCCAGCGGATTCAGCACGATGTCGCACGGTGTGCCGTCGGCCATGTAAGGCATGTCTTCAACCGGAACGATCTTCGACACCACACCCTTGTTACCGTGACGGCCGGCCATCTTGTCGCCGGGCTGCAGGCGGCGCTTGACCGCGATGTAGACCTTCACCATCTTCAGAACGCCAGCCGGCAGTTCGTCGCCCTGCGTCAACTTCTTGCGCTTTTCTTCAAACGCCAGATCGAAACTGTGGCGGGTCTGTTCCAGCGCATTCTTGATGCTTTCGAGCTGGCTGGCAACCTCGTCTTCGGCCGGGCGAATGTCAAACCAGTGGAATTTTTCCACGGTGGACAAATAGGCCTTGTCGATCTTGGTGCCCTTGGCCAGTCGGGCCGGTCCACCGTTGGCCACCTTGCCGTCGAGCAGCTTGGCGATACGGTCAAACGCGTCGGCTTCCACAATACGCAGTTGGTCGTTCAGGTCGAGGCGATAGCGCTTGAGTTCGTCGTCGATGATCTGTTGGGCGCGCTTGTCGCGGGTGATGCCTTCGCGGGTAAACACCTGCACATCAATCACAGTGCCTTGCGAGCCCTGATCTACGCGCAGCGACGTGTCTTTCACATCGCTGGCCTTCTCACCGAAGATGGCGCGCAGCAGTTTTTCTTCCGGTGTCAGCGTGGTTTCGCCCTTGGGCGTAACCTTGCCAACCAGCGTGTCGCCCGGCATGACTTCGGCACCCACGTAAATGATGCCGGATTCGTCCAGACGGTTGAGCTGCTGCTCGCTCAGGTTGGGAATATCGCGTGTGATTTCTTCGGCACCGAGCTTGGTGTCGCGCGCCATCACGACCAGTTCTTCGATGTGGATCGAGGTGTAGCGGTCTTCGGCCACCACGCGCTCACTGATCAGAATCGAGTCTTCAAAGTTGTAGCCATTCCAGGGCATGAAGGCCACCAGCATGTTCTGACCCAGCGCGAGTTCGCCGAGGTCGGTCGATGCGCCGTCGGCGATCACGTCGCCACGGGCCAGCTTGTCGCCCTTCTGGACGATCGGACGCTGGTGAATATTGGTGTTCTGGTTGGAACGCTGATACTTGATCAGGTTGTAGATATCCACACCCACTTCACCGGCTTGCGCTTCGTCGTCGTTGACACGGATCACCACGCGGGTGGCATCGACGTAGTCCACCACGCCACCGCGGTTGGCAGTAACGACGGTGCCCGAGTCGACTGCGGATACGCGTTCGATTCCGGTTCCGACAAAAGCCTTCTCGGGGCGCAGCACCGGCACTGCCTGACGCTGCATGTTGGCGCCCATCAGCGCACGGTTGGCGTCGTCGTGCTCGAGGAACGGCACCAGCGAAGCCGCTACCGATACGATCTGCGCCGGCGACACGTCCATGTATTGAACGCGCTCGGCGCCCACCATGATGGACTCGCCCTTTTCACGCGCCGAAACCAGATCGCCAGTCAGCTTGCCGTCCTTGTCGAGGGCAGCATTGGCCTGCGCGATCACATACTTGCCTTCTTCGATGGCAGACAGGTAATCGATTTCGTTGGTGACCTTGCTGTCAGCCACGCGGCGGTACGGCGTTTCGATAAAGCCGTATTCGTTCAGGCGCGCATACAGAGCCAGCGAGTTGATCAGACCGATGTTCGGGCCTTCCGGCGTTTCAATCGGGCACACGCGGCCGTAGTGGGTTACGTGCACGTCGCGCACTTCAAAGCCAGCGCGTTCACGCGTCAAACCGCCCGGGCCAAGGGCCGATACACGGCGCTTGTGGGTGATTTCGGACAGCGGATTGGTCTGGTCCATGAACTGGGACAACTGCGATGCACCGAAAAATTCTTTCAGTGCGGCCGAGATCGGCTTGCTGTTGATCAGGTCGTGTGGCATCAGCGGCTCTTGCTCGGCCTGACCCAGACGTTCCTTGACGGCCTTCTCGATACGCGCCAGACCGGTGCGATACTGGTTTTCGGCCAGTTCGCCCACGCAGCGCACACGGCGATTGCCGAGGTGGTCGATATCGTCGACATCGCCACGACCGTTGCGCAGATCCACCAGGATCTTGACCACAGCCAGAATGTCTTCGTTGGTCAGCACCATCGGGCCGGTGGATTCCGAGCGGCCCATCTTGGCGTTGAACTTCATGCGTCCGACGCGCGACAAGTCGTAGGTGTCGGGGTTGTAGAACAGACGCTGGAACAGCGCCTGCACGGCGTCTTCGGTTGGCGGCTCGCCGGGGCGCATCATGCGGTAGATGGCCACGCGCGCAGCAAACTCGTCGGCGGTTTCGTCGGTGCGCAGGGTTTGCGAAATGTAGGCACCCTGATCGAGTTCGTTGGTGTAAATGCAGGCCAGATCCTGAACGCCCGCAGTGCGCAGCTTCTTCAGCAGTGCTTCGGTCAGCTCTTCGTTGGCCTTGGCCACGATTTCGCCGGTGTCCTGATCAATCACGTTGCGTGCGACCACGCGGCCGACCAAAAAGTCTTCGGGGACACTGACGTGTGTGGTGCCGCTTGTTTCGAGTTCGCGGGTATGGCGGGCGGTAACGCGCTTGTCCTTGGCCACGATCACCTTGCCGCTCTTGTCGGTAATGTCAAAACGCGCCACTTCGCCACGCAGACGCTCGGCCACAAATTCCATCTGGGCGCCGCTGTCCATCAGACGGAAGTTGTCGTTGACGAAGAAGTTGGCCAGAATCGATTCGTTGTTGAGGCCAATGGCGCGCAACAAAATGGTGACCGGCATCTTGCGACGGCGGTCGACACGGAAGTACAGCAGGTCTTTGGGGTCGAATTCAAAGTCGAGCCACGAACCGCGGTAAGGAATGATGCGGGCAGAAAACAGCAACTTGCCCGAGCTGTGCGTCTTGCCCTTGTCGTGCTCGAAAAACACGCCAGGTGAGCGGTGCAACTGCGACACAATCACGCGCTCGGTGCCGTTGATGATGAACGAACCCTTGGTGGTCATCAGGGGCACTTCGCCCATGTAGACTTCCTGTTCCTTGACTTCCTTGACCACCTTGCTTTGCGACGTGGAAGACTCACGGTCGTAAATGATCAATTGAACCTTGGCGCGCACGGCCGAGGCAAATGTCAGGCCACGGGTCTGGCACTCACGCACATCGAAAGCGGGCTTTGCGAGGTTGTATTCGAGATACTTCATTTCCACAAATCCATTGTGGGAAACGATCGGGAACGCGGCCTCAAATGCTGCCTGCAAACCTTCGGCGGTACGCTTTTTAGGCGCTACGTCGGCCTGAAGGAACGCGGTGTACGCGTCCTTTTGCATCTGCAGGAGGTAGGGAATTTCAAGCACGCTGTCTCGGTTGCCGAAATTTTTGCGAATTCGCTTGCGTTCTGTGTATGTATAAGCCATTAGATCTCCGGGCAAAGGCTGAGGAATCCTCGGGGTCCTAAGCGACTGTCGCGTTGCGCCACATGCGCAACAGGCTTGGTGATTGGCCACTACCAATCATTGGCTGACAACCACGCATTGCACGCGGTCCGTACCAAGGCATCTTCTGCAGTCGGGGTCAGAAGACACTAGAAAACAAACGGGCGGTCTGCTTTCTGGTGTGCTCTTTGTGCTGTTTTGCAGGCGGTCCTACAAGCGGCAAAGGCTGGGGGCCCTTTTGGAGCACCCCAGCCCATTTGCACAAGCAGATTACTTGAGTTCGACCTTGGCGCCGGCTTCTTCCAGCTTCTTCTTGGCTGCTTCGGCGTCGGCCTTGGCAATGCCTTCCTTGACAGCCTTGGGAGCGCCGTCCACCAGATCCTTGGCTTCTTTCAGGCCCAGACCGGTGATTTCGCGAACTGCCTTGATGACCGACACCTTGTTGGCGCCAGCTTCGAGCAGCACGACGTTGAATTCGGTCTTTTCTTCCACTGCAGCAGCAGCGGCACCGCCACCACCAGCTGCGGGAGCTGCCATGGCAGCAGCGCTAACACCAAACTTCTCTTCGATGGCTTTCACCAGGTCGTTGAGTTCCATGACCGTCATGCTGTCCAGCGCGGTCAAAAATGCGTCTTTATCGAATGCCATTTTAAATTTCCTAACTATATTGGTTACTACGGACTGCCGGGCTTAAGCCGCTGCAGCCTCTGCCGGTGCCGCTTCTGCAGCACCACCGCCACGCTTTTCCGCCAGAGCCGACAGCACACGTGCGGTACGGGAAATGGGGGATTGCATCAAGCCCAGCAATTGGGCCAACAGAACTTCCTTGGACGGAATGTTGGCCAGTTGCTTCACGCCGTTGACATCCAGGGCTTTGCCGCCGTACGCACCACCGCGAATAACCAGCTTGTCGTTGGTCTTCGCGAAGTCGGACACCACTTTGGCGGCCGCTACTGCGTCTTCAGAAAAGCCATAGATCAGCGGACCGGTCATCTGGTCCGATACAACTTCAAAGCGGCTTCCGGCAACAGCACGACGCGCCAGGGTGTTTTTCAACACACTCAGGTTGACGCCGTTGCTGCGAGCGGTAACACGCAGTTTGGTCATATCCGCGACCGTGATGCCACGGTATTCCGCGATCACGAGCGTTTGAGCTTTTGCGGCGAGGCTGGTCACATCACTGATGACCGCTTCTTTCTCACTGCGATTAAGACTCAAGGTCTACTCCTTTAAATTGTGCTCAGTGGCTTAGTACCACGTTGCACGCCACATTGCAGCGACCAACTGTTCCGGAAACTGACATTTCCTGTGCAGCGGGATCGCCATCTGCGTTGGGTTGAATTAAGTACAGCGAACTGCACACCAACGGTCTTGGATGGCCCGGACATTTTTTTCAATCTGTCCGGCCCACCACACCCGGCCCGGCTTTCACCGAACCTGATTTCTTTACACGATCAGCCTGCGATTGTCTGCAGGTCGACGCGAACGCCCACGCCCATGGTGGACGACACCGCCACCTTGCGCAGATACACACCCTTGCTCGATGCTGGCTTGGCCTTGTTGAGGGCTTCCACCAGAGCAGCCAGGTTGCCCTGAAGCTGCGCCGATTCAAACGAGCGACGGCCAATGGTGCTGTGCACGATACCGGCCTTGTCAACACGGAACTGAACCTGACCGGCCTTGGCGTTTTTAACCGCGGTAGCGACGTCGGGGGTTACGGTGCCAACCTTCGGGTTAGGCATCAGGCCACGCGGGCCCAGAATCTGGCCCAGCGTACCCACCACACGCATCGCGTCGGGGGCAGCAATCACCACGTCAAACGGCATATCGCCAGCCTTGACGCGGGCAGCCAGATCGTCCATGCCGACAACGTCGGCACCAGCGGCACGGGCTTCATCGGCCTTGGCGCCCTGTGCGAAAACAGCCACGCGCTTGGTCTTGCCAGTGCCATTGGGCAGCACAACGGCGCCACGAACCACCTGATCGGACTTCTTGGCGTCGATGCCGAGTTGCACGGCAACGTCGATCGATTCATCAAACTTGGCCGTCGCAAATTCCTTGATCAGCGCCAGTGCATCGCTCAGCGGATACAGCTTTGTGCTGTCAATCTTGCCAACCTGGGTCTTTTGCTTTTTGGTGAGCTGGGACATTTAAACGCCCTCCACATTGACGCCCATCGAGCGGGCAGATCCGGCGATGGTACGAACAGCGGCGTCGAGGTCGGCTGCCGTCATGTCCTTCATCTTGGTCTTTGCGATTTCTTCCAACTGGGCACGTGTGATCTTGCCTACCTTGTCGAGGTGGGGGCGCGCAGAACCCTTGTCAAGCTTGATTGCCTTCTTGATCAGGACCGTCGCAGGCGGGGTCTTGATGACAAACGTGAAGCTCTTGTCTGCAAATGCGGTAATCACTACCGGCAGTGGCAGTCCGGGCTCAACACCTTGTGTCTGCGCATTGAATGCCTTGCAGAACTCCATGATGTTGAGGCCGCGCTGACCCAGCGCCGGACCAATGGGGGGGGATGGATTGGCCTTACCAGCTGGCACTTGCAGCTTGATAAAACCAACGATTTTCTTCGCCATGTTTTCTCCTTACGGGTTTTAACGCATCGGCCTGACCTGTTCAGACCTCCGCTCCCCGGGGTTTGCGACTCTTTTTTTGCTACTGCCTGCGCCGAGTCGGTTAGCGCCTGCACCTTTACAGGCCACAAGGGCCCTGTTGCTTAAAACCTGAACGGAAGAACCGCTTCAGGTCTTTTCAATCTGTGAGAACTCCAGTTCTACGGGCGTTGCACGACCAAAAATGGTGACCGACACGCGAACCTTGCTCTTTTCGTAGTTGACGTCTTCCACCGATCCGTTGAAGTCGGTGAATGGGCCTTCCTTGACCCGGACCAACTCGCCCACCACAAACTCCACCTTGTGGCGCGGTTTGTCGGTACCTTCCTGCATCTGGTTGACGATCTTCATCACCTCAGCTTCGGAAATAGGGGCCGGACGGTTCTTGGCACCGCCCACAAATCCGGTCACCTTATTGGTGTGCTTGACCAGATGCCAGCTGTCGTCATCCATCACCATTTCGACCAGCACGTAGCCAGGGAAAAATTTGCGTTCCGTGGTCTTCTTCTGGCCGTTCTTGATTTCCACCACTTCTTCCATGGGAACCAGAATGCGTCCAAACTTGTTTTGCATGCCGGCGCGATTAATACGCTCCAGAATGTTGCGTTCAACAGCTTTTTCCATGCCGGAATAGGCGTGGACGACGTACCAGCGCAAATCGGGATTTACGGGTGCAGCAGAAACAGCGGCAGCCTGCGCTTGTTCAGGCAGGCCTGCGGGCAAATCAGCAGGGGGAGTTTCCAGGATATCGGTCATTATTTTTTCCAGCCCAGAAACAGGTCGTAAAAAAGCCATTCCAGCGTTTTATCGGTCATCCACAGAAAAAACGCCATGATCAGCACAAAACCAAAGACATAAGCCGTCATCTGAACGGCCTCTTTGCGGGTGGGCCACACCACTTTTTTGACTTCACGCCATGCTTCGCGGCCAAAGGCAATCAATTGACGGCCGGTCTCTGCGGTAAAAAACACTGCCGCTGCCGCTGCAACAAACACCAGCAAAACAGCCCAGCGAACCAGCGAATCCTGTGCACTGAGCAGATAGTAGGCCGCCAGCGCCGCCACAACCAGAACGGCAGCAGCCGCCAGCCTGGCTTTATCAGCGCCGGTATTCACGGTTTCAACTTGTGTGGTGGCCATATTTTCTCAAACTTCGCGCAACTAATAACTATTTCAAAACAACACCTGATAAGGCGCTAAAGCCCGCTACTGGGTAGCGGGCTTTTTTTCAGGTGGCAGGGGCAGTAGGAATCGAACCTACAACCTTCGGTTTTGGAGACCGACGCTCTGCCAATTGAGCTATACCCCTATAGGCACTTAAGCCAGAATCTTAGCCACGACGCCAGCGCCCACGGTCTTGCCGCCTTCGCGGATGGCAAAGCGCAGGCCTTCTTCCATGGCGATGGGGTTGATGAGCTTGACGGTGATGGACACGTTGTCACCAGGCATGACCATTTCCTTGCCTTCGGGCAACTCGATGGCGCCCGTCACGTCCGTGGTGCGGAAGTAGAACTGGGGCCGGTAGTTGTTGAAGAAGGGGGTGTGGCGGCCGCCTTCGTCTTTGCTCAGCACATAGACTTCGCCGGTGAAGTGGGTGTGCGGCTTGATGGAGCCGGGTTTGCACAGCACTTGGCCGCGTTCGACTTCTTCGCGCTTGGTGCCGCGCAGCAAGATGCCCACGTTGTCGCCAGCTTGTCCTTGGTCGAGCAGTTTGCGGAACATTTCCACGCCGGTGCAGGTGGTCTTGGCGGTGGCTTTGATGCCGACGATTTCGATTTCTTCGCCGACTTTGATGATGCCGCGTTCAACCCGACCGGTCACCACGGTGCCGCGTCCGGAGATGGAGAAGACGTCTTCCACGGGCATGAGGAAGGCGCCGTCAATGGCGCGCTCTGGCGTGGGGATGTAGCTGTCCAGGGCTTCGGCCAGCTTCATGATGGAGCCTTCGCCCAGTTCGCCTTTGTCGCCTTCCATGGCGAGTTTGGCCGAGCCGTGGATGATGGGGGTCTTGTCGCCAGGGAAGTCGTATTTGTCCAGCAGTTCGCGTACTTCCATTTCGACCAGTTCGAGCAGTTCGGCGTCGTCCACCATGTCGCACTTGTTCAGGTAGACGATGATGTAGGGTACGCCCACTTGGCGCGCCAAGAGGATGTGTTCGCGGGTTTGGGGCATGGGGCCGTCAGCGGCCGAGCAGACCAAGATGGCACCGTCCATTTGGGCCGCACCGGTGATCATGTTCTTGACGTAGTCGGCGTGGCCAGGGCAGTCCACGTGAGCGTAGTGGCGGTTGGCGGTTTCGTATTCGACGTGGGCGGTGTTGATGGTGATGCCGCGCGCTTTTTCTTCGGGCGCAGCGTCAATTTGGTCGTAGGCCTTGGCTTGGCCGCCGTATTTGGCCGCCAGCACGGTGGTAATTGCCGCCGTGAGCGTGGTCTTGCCGTGGTCAACGTGGCCAATCGTGCCTACGTTGACGTGGGGCTTGGTTCGTGCGAATTTCTCTTTTGCCATTTTCCGACTCCGAAAAGTAACTACAACATTCGATCAGATTGCTACGCCACACCACCCAAAAAAGGCTTTATCTCTAGGCGACGCACCCAAATTTGGTGCCCATTGCGGGAATCGGACCCGCGACCTCTCCCTTACCAAGGGAGTGCTCTACCACTGAGCCAAATGGGCAAAATATCCAAACGTCAAGCCAAAACTGTCTTGGAGCGGGAGACGGGAATCGAACCCGCGTCATTAGCTTGGAAGGCTAGGGTTCTACCATTGAA
>Ga0208872_1002497_pt1 | contig 10637 bp, 9 predicted proteins | sample CryBogCBH12Aug08_FD_185508 | JGI IMG/M metagenome (GOLD analysis project Ga0208872, IMG submission 185508) | Freshwater microbial communities from Crystal Bog, Wisconsin, USA - CBH12Aug08 (SPAdes) | ecosystem: Environmental > Aquatic > Freshwater > Lake | place: Crystal Bog, Wisconsin, USA... | reverse complement strand
TGGAAATGCTCATCCGGCACCAACAGCCGAAAAGCGCCCGCGTGGCCGGATAGATAAAATCGTCCCGCCTCGTTCCACTCTGTTTCCCAGAAATTGGTTTTAACAATCTCCGGCCCTTTGTTTTGAATTATTATCATAGTGTTGTTTGATTTTGTGTTTTGTGGCTTTTCAGTTGTTTTGAATTTTTGGGCGTAGCCCAAAAGGGTGAGCGCGGCGGTTTTCGAGGTAATGCCCGGCGATAATTTTAATTTCACGCAACCGCTGGTCGGCCAGTGGCCCGTAGGCAATCAGAACGCTCGGCGCTCCCGCCGTGCCGCCTTGCTCGCCGCTGGAATGAAAGAAAGAAAGCCGACCGGCGATGAAGAACAGTGAAGTGGCCTTCGGCCAGACGTGATTTTGAAATGCCTTGGTATCCGTTCGGGCAAATACCAACGCGAGGCAATTCCCGTGCTCGGCGCAACGCTCCAGCCAGTCGCCGGTTTTCGGCCCGTAAGGGGGATTACACCAAACCAATCCCTGCCATGGTCTAGCCAGACCGTCCTCTTCGATGGTGAAATGATTTCCGGCTGTTTCCCATGGACGCTTCACTGGAGCGCAGGGATCAAGGTCAAACGGGCCAAACGCACGGATGATTTCCGGCGGGGTCAGCCATTCCTCTTTGCCATTCTTCAAATCACGGTCATGTGTGAAATTGCCGAGTTTCGAGCGGCCACTGTCGGCGACGATTTTCTGAATGAGTTTTTTTTGCATTGGAAAAACGTGTTTGACGACGATTTCCGTTGAGGTAGCCCGGAGGCTGAAACAAAAAAAGCCAGCCCCAAATGGAGCTGGCCTTTGTATTTCGGCGAAGCCGATGCTGAATTAACCAATTAAGCCAATGGGCTTGAACCCGAATCAGCCGGTGAGGCAGGCGGAACCGGGGCGCTGGGGGTGGTGCCGCCGGCTGGCGAATTCATTTCAAAGACATAGACCTTTGACGCGAAATTTCCACCTTTACCATCCTTACGTTCGACTGACCTTACATAACGGTTTACCTTGTAAACGTCTGCGGCAATTGACGCATCGTCGCCAAAGGCGCGTCCCATGGTCATGCCAATGGCTTTGGTAGCGGCTTCGTCATCGCCTACCATTCGCAATCCAGGAATGGTAAGGCCGGCATCGAAGGCAATCTCTGCTAACTGACCGGCCTTCAAGGGAACCTGCAATTTATTTGTTGCTGCCACGGCAATCGCCAACTGGCGGAGGAATGTCATGGCCGGACTGCTCACGCGCTTCTTTTCTTCCTCCATTTTTTCCAAAACCGGCGGCAGTTTGAAAATATTCTGCACGATCCAGTCAAGGTTCCGGGCCCAGATCGTGTAGCTATTGTAAGACACGGTCGTCGTCGGGCACCCGGCGTTAATCCATTCGGACGCGATGGCATAGATTGCCGCCAGATATTTCTTCGAGTTGGCACGAACGTGTTCCAAGAGGCTGCCTTCACTGTATTCTTGAAACGGGTAGCCATCCGGCTGCTTGCGCAACCGGATGAAAATCGTCCGGTTCGCCTGGTCGGGCGTCAATTCACATCCGTTGCTGGTCAGAGCCAGCGTGTAGTAGCGGGGATCCACCCCGCGAGGTTCCTGATATGGCAACCGGATGGGAACCATTCCACTCCGGGCGGTCATGAACGATTCCAATGCCGCCGAGTCCAGTTTGCCGCGCCAGTTATCAAACATCACCAACGGATTACCCCGCCCCAGTGCGGTATAGAAGCTTTCGTCCTGGCCTCCGACCCCGCGTCCTTCGTGTTTTGGCACATAGGATATTTCGAGGTTGAAAATGGCCGCCAGAATGTCCACCAAATACCCCTTGCCAGCCTGGGATTTGTCAGCCTCGATGAAAAACATGGGCACCTCGGTTTGCATCACCCTGCCGGTCGTCAGAGCCATGGTCAGAAACATCGCCACCGCGCGTGATTTGTCCGAAGGTGCCTGGAAGCTGAAATCCTTGAACAACTCGTTGAGCGTGTTCACCGCGTCCGCCACCGACGGCAATGTCGGCAAATCCTGACGCGGTTTGACCAGAATTTCGCTGTGGGTGTCGTAGCCTTCCAAGTGTGGGTGAGCCTTGTTGTCCTTGACCGTGAGCACGGGAAATGAAACCAATCCGCGCACATTTGACAACATTTCCTTTTCTGGTGCTTTAAGCAATACCTTCGCCTCGTCATTCTTCATGTTGGCAGGGAGTTGCTGGGTTCCACCCGTCGGCCCCCAATTCTCTCGGACTAATTTGGGACCAAGTTTTTCGGCCAACGAGCGGAACTCATCCGGTTCGATGGGATGCAGTTCGTATGTTGAATTCAGATTTTGGACGATACAGACACATGGACCTTGCCGATAATAATTGCCGTGGCTGACCATGGTCGGAAAGAGGTCTTTGGCTGTGTCTGCAAATTTTGTGAATGGCTCATTTGGCAACCGGATGACGTCCGGTAATTTCGGGATTGGCGACTTACCGCTGGGCACCCCCACGCGTGGCTGGCCGGTCCTGGAGTTTCCCGAAAATGTTTTCTGGCTCATTTCATCAAGGACTTTGGCGCGGGCAATCCGCACCGCCTTCTTGATGGCGGTCAATTTGTGCCCCAGGCAATCTTGTATCAGATCCAACGCTTCACCTTGACGCAGGGGTTCCTTTTGCAGCATGGCTGCCATGTTAATCAGGTTTTTCTCGGCCTTGGCCCGGCTCTCGCCGGTTAATTCTTTCATCGCGCCGGACTGCTTCTTCGCCAATTCAATGGCAAGGCTGCCTTTCGATTCATCCCCCGCCATCGAATGAGATGTGCGGCTCAGGTTCTCGAAAAATGCCGGGAATTCGCTGCCCAGCTTGGCGCGGACATCATCCACGCCTTTTTCAGGACTGTTTACCGGAATCAAGACAAGGTTAAGTTTCATATTTGTGTAGTGTTATTTGGTGTTGTTGGTTGTTGATTGGTTAGTTGTTGATCAGTTTGTGGAGCTTGATGGCTGCGTCGGAGAATTGATAATTGGTGCACATGTCGGAATCGCCGACGAAATACACCTGCTCTGGCGCAAGGTGGCCAAGCACGGCCTTGATCTCGTCCAGAAGGACGGTGCTTTTCTGGCGGCCGTAGCCATAGATGCCGCCGAGGCCGATGGCGCAAAACCCAGCTTCGACCAGGGCCAGCGCCTTGAACTCACCTTCGATGAGATACAACGGCGTGCCCTTGGGAAAATTCGCAAGGCCCGGCGACAGGTAGGCGCGCACGGGTGAGCCATATTCCTGATGGTATTTTTGCTTGTCGTTCGGGACATCCATGCGGATGCGTCCAAAAGGTCTTCCCCCGTGCACCATGTCCGTGCCATCGAGGTTCCGGTAGGGAATCCAAAGACCGGGATAAAGATTGCCGGTGCGCTCAAATGCAGTTTTGTCGTCGATGTGGCAGATGCCTGCCCGTCGTAGCATGGCATCGCTGATACCCGGCCGAATCGGCACGGGTGCGGGCGGGGTGGCGGTTGGGGGAACCGGCTGCGTAGTGGGCGCAACGGTTTCGTCTTTGATGTGCGGTGTGTTTTCGGTGGTGTTGTGTGTTTTCATTTGTAGTGTTGTGTGTGTTGTTGTTGTGCGTGAAAGGTTGAAAATCTCATCAATGGTTTTGAATTTAGGAATGTGCGGGCTGGCTATCACAAACCCTCAGTTATGTCCGACTTGAGCGCATTTGCTCGCGCATTGACTTTTTTCATGAGCACTTCGTTGATTCGATGCGTGCCATACATCACGAAGCAAAAGTTCTCGAAGTTGCGGAACTGGTTGCGGTAAAGGCGGCGCGAAAACATTTCATACAACGCGTCGAGTGCCTTCATCATGTCGCCCTGCACCGAGCGGTATGTCTGCTCCGACAATTTTCTCGCCGCCATCTGGTCGTCGGTCATCGGCGTCAAATCATCGGTGTCGTGCTCGACATCTATCGGGGTGATCACCATCTGCCCATCCCGGCCACGACAAATCGCGACCACCATTAGCTTTTGGTTTTGCGCTTCAGTCGTCCGTTGCGGCATGACATCAGCAACGTCGGGGCGGATGGTGGGAAGTGCCGGCACGGATGTCGGCGGTGTGGTGGTATCGTGTTTGACTTGCGGTGTGGTTTCGGTGGTGTTGTGTGTTTTCATGGTGTTTTTTTGTGTTGTTGTTTTAACGGGTGCTGCGATACGGACGGGTGCTGCCATGCGGCTGCCTGACGGGGGATTTAGGGGGCATCCTTGATGAGCCACAATTGGCAACCCCTTTCACCTGATTCAACGAGCACAATTACATGCCCGTCTGCTGAAGGCTTTTCGGATGGCTCCTTTCGCGATGATGACGCGATTGGCAATCCCTACACCTAAATCAACGAGCGCAATTACATGACTGTTATCTGTGCTATTTGGGGGGCGTTCCCGTCCTCGGCAAAGGTGTGCCCGGAAGCCCTACACCCAATTCAACGGGCACAATTACACACGTAGCAGCTACAGATTTTGTTGGAGGGTTTCATCCGCGATAATAAACGGTGGAATTCCCCACCCCACCTGATTCAATGAGGAGCACTACGTCGTTTTCCACGGCAGAATCCTTGGCGGATAATTCCAACCGCAATGCATCAAACCATGACATTCATGCACAAAAACAGGGCACGCCCGATGTTCGTATTTGCCATCCTGCCGCAATTGTTCGCATGGAGGAAAAAGGACGATGGGAGGTGTAAAACCGCAAAAGTAATCGCGGTCAATTTACTCCCGCTCATTGCACGGGCTGCTCGGCAGCACAATTTTTAATTGGCTGATGGGAAATGGCTTAAGGATTGCTTTTAAGAATTCCCGTTTCAGCTTTAAATTGCATGTGGTTTGCAATCTGGACCACAGGCTGGGTGGGAGTTTGCTGGGTTTCAGTTTCGACATCGGTGGATGAAGTTTTTTTTTATGGATACAAAAAATGAGAGCAAATTGAATGTTCTGATGGACAGCTTGGAGCAATCGTTCGTCCCCGATTTGACGCCAGTCAACGAATCAGACTATGAACTGGTTGTGGCCATGGGTAACAAGTCGGCCCCTGGCATGGCGGAACAGGCTTTTGAAGTTTTCTATCGCCGCAACGCTCCAAAACTCTTGGCCGCCGCGCGAAAATTTGAATTTCTCGGGCCAAAATTCGACGCGGATTTTGCGGTCGGGGAAACTTTAAACCGGGCTTACCGTCATGCCGACAAGTTTAAATTCGAACCAAAATTGACTCCGGTGACTCCGGCTAAAAAAATGACTCCGGAACAAAAAGACGCGCAGGTTTTCCACTGGCTGTGTCAGATCCTTCGGAATTTGGTCAACGATTTCTGCCGGAACAAGGAGATTCGGGACCGGGTTTGGAAAGTAACCTACATGTGGCGGCCACGAATCAGCCTTAAAGAACAAATTAAAAAATATCAGAGGCAAAGGCGTTATCTCGCCAGCTTCCTTCAATCACTCCCGCCCGACGACGCGGAATTACTAAAAGTCAGCTACAAGTATACAAATGAGATAAGCGATATATGCCGAATCCCCGTCACCGAGAAGCAAGCACTCTGCAAGCGGTTGGGCATCAGTGAAAATAATTTGCGTGTTCGGCGCAATCGGTTGGTTGCCAGATTGATTGAATTTGCAAACGTGGCTGAATATCGCCATGAAATTTCGATCAATCGGCAGAAAACACCAACCACAGAGGTTGCGGCACCGGCTCCAGCATGAATCGCCACCCTCGACAGGGGTGGCAAATCTCCGATGAGCCAATAAGCGAGTTCAATAATAAACCATTAAAGAAAGAATTAAGTATATGCCAGTTCCCGCTCCCGCTCTTAGTAAGGGCACGACCAAGTCCACTACTTCGTTGGTCATATCAAAAATAGATTTCAAACGCCGCTTGCGTGATGGCGCGGCAGACCAGTTCCGGGTGACCGAACTCCTGGACTTGCTTCGCAAAACTAATCCTCCCTGCGATGAAACACACAGGCCTGAATTGGTTAAGAATGAGCGTTACGGCTTGGTAATTAGGTTCAAAGGAAAAGATAAACCCTATGCTGAAGCCGGGGAGATTTATGACTTGCTAAAAAAGGCAGGCATCATCAATCGGCCCTCTGCACCCCCGGTGGCAAAGGCCAGTAGCAGTCCTAAACGCTGAGGATCTGAATCGATTGTCCATCGGCTGGTTGGCCGATGGACAATTTTCAATAATCTTCCGGCAGCAAGGTCGTCGTCGCCGACCGGTCGGATTCTGTGATAATCCAGAATTTGACGCCGGCCCGGTCGCAATACGCCGACAGCAACCGTCCGCCGTGAAGCAGCGCCGATTCATTCTCCTGCCGGTCTTCGGGGTCGAGGTCGCCCCAGTCGCCGGTGACATGGCGGTTTAATGCGGTCAAAACGTCATCGGCATTGAGAGTTTGCAGTGCGTTGGCGGTGATGACCACCTGGCCGAGTGGGAATTTCATTTGTGAGGTAAGAATCATATTAAGAAGTGGCTGGCGGCCTGTTCGACCGCCAGCCGTTGGGTTTTACTTGGTGGGTTGCTTGGCGATCCAGGCAAACGCTTCGCGAGCCATGTAGGCCAGCAACAGCAGGTCTTCGCGTCCGTAGGAATCGGACGTTTTCCATTCCTCACCGTCCTTGTAGCTGCGCTCGAACGTGGTGTTGTAGCGCGGGCCCTTTTCGGTTTCGTTTTTCCAGATCGTGGCACGGATGCCATTGATGCGGATTTCGTGTGCGGGTTTGTTGGTGGCAGTTTCTGCCGGTTTATTTTTGCTCATTTTATTTTCTTTCTTGTTTGGCTCCGATTTGCCGGAGCGTTTTGTTTTTCACCAGAGCCCAAAACAAACCGACGGCAAAAGGTGCAAACGAAGCCGGGAGCGATTGAATGGCGGGCGGCGGAGCAAAAGCATCGGAATGACAGAGGCACGATGGCGTGAACGATGCGCGGAGCAACCAGAGTGATTGAGTGAAAGGCGGGAAAGACATGACAAAATAATCGGCGAACGCCAACTCCCGCATGGAATCGCCAATGGTCAGACGCCCCTTGGAAAAAAGGAAAAGCCCGTGCTAACCACGTCGGGCGGCACAGGCGGTGATTGGAAAACTCGTTCCTGCGGGCGCATTGCTGCCGGCATCATGGCCGGCAAGAATGGACGCCAAACCAACAAGTATTCAACGGCGGCGGGGACAGGCAACAGCCACGATGATTTTACCGGCAATTAAATTCACGGCGGGGTGGTCATCTGTGCTAACGCACAATAAAGCTCAACTGACATCCCATTGAACTGTCGCGACTGTGGCGACAGGCGACCGGCTTAAACCAATGGGGGCAACCGGCGCTGGTATGGCGAGCACGGCTCCGGTGGATTATGCACCGGCAAGATGCGAAGTGACTGTGATGGCAGCGCCGGTGGTGCCGGTGGCTTGAAAAGCCGGCGGTAGATGAACACCGCCAGTGCACCCAGCATGGCGCTAAACAGCAGGTCGGCAACGGAGAGACGAGGGGAATATTTCATAAATTCTGGCGAAACAAAATTTCAATTATATGAGAAAGGAGGTGCCGACAATGAATTATTGGTTATCACGCAGGGAGGCTGCGCGGAAGGTTTCCGTTTCGACGGACACGATTGAGCGTCGTTCGATTCGGTGGCAGGACGAACCGGTTCCGGGGAAGCTCCGCTACAAGCTGTTGAAGCTGGGGGAGGACACTTGGCGGGAACGTCGCTATTTTGAGCCGGATTTGGAGGCTCTTCTGGAGTCGAATTGATGGCTGCCCAAGCCGGCGCTTGGCCTTCGGGCATCCATTTCATTTTTGGACCTTCATCGGTCAGCCAGTGCGGCGGCACGCCACCATACACCGACGCCAGCGTTTTGCCGGCGGAGGTGTGGCCAATTTCGTAGGCAATCTGGATGTCGGAAATTCCGTGGCTCCGTCGCACGGTGACATAAAATGCCCGCATGGCGTGGCTCGTGATTTTCTTGCCGATGGTGTCGCGCCGCCGCCGCAACGATTGCGTCAGGGCAAACTTGTCGGCGTGTTTTCCGACCGGGTCGCGGTAGTTCGGAAAAAACCATGGCGATTTTGGATACCGCTTTTCCTTCCATTCCCTGTGGGCTTTCAGCCATGCGGCCAGTCCATCATGGATCAGCACAAACGGATTTACGGCCTCCTGATTTTTCGCCCGGCGCACACAGAGCGACTTGCCATCTTTGGTGATCCAGCCCGGTTCAAACGGCTGTGCATCCGTTCGGAGCCGTAAGGCTTCGCACGTCCGCAACCCGGTGAACGCTTCAAACATCATTTGCCAGCCGAGGGTTTCGGCACGGATGTCGGAAAACATCAGCGCGGCGATTTCATGCAGTGCCTCGGTGTCATGCGGCATGAACTCTCGGCAGTGGCGAACATTTTTAGCGCAGCAATAGCGCGGACGCCGGAAGTTAAGTGGGTTTTGCCGGATGAGGTCACACCGCATGGCCCAGAGGACGGCATTGCTCAACGTGTTCATTTCCATGTCCACCGCCCGGTCGCCGCGTCCTTTTGTAGCGTGCCGCCGTCGCCACGCGTGGTAGCGGTCGCACTCGACGAGACAGATTTCAGTCGCCTGAATTTTGTCCCAGAACTTCAACAGCACGGAACAATTCCGCGTTTCCATTTCCAGGGTGCGGCCAGTGCGCGGTTGTTTTTGCCGGTCGGGATAACCGTCTTTCTGGTAGTGCCGGACAATGTCGCCGACGGTCACGGCCGATTTTGCCTTTTCGACCTCAACGGCGCGGACGCCCGCGCGGCGGCGATACAGTTCTTCGCGGGCGTGTTTCAAGTTGGCGGTGTCGAGCGACCGCCAGGTGCGCCGGCCTTTGATGCTGGGGCGTTCAAAATAAACGCCGTTGGAGATGTTGCGGTAGAGGCCGGTTTCAACGAATTGGAACCGGGGAACGGCTACCCCTTTTTTGACGGGACGGATTTCTTTCTTCATGTTGCATTTTTCGTTTGGCAACGATTTGCAACTGAAATTTTGAAGACGGTGTTTTCCAGTAGTGGACTACAAACTGGACTACAACGGCTTTGTCTGCGGAAGCTGGCGGGAGAAGCACCTTTGCAAAGCCCTGTAGTCATTGGCTTTAAATGGTGCACCCAAGAGGAGTTGAACCTCTAACCTGCTGATCCGTAGTCAGCCGCTCTATCCAATTGAGCTATGGGTGCGAAACCAAGGGCACGGGCGTTTGTTCCAACCGACACAGCTTGAACTTTTTGCCGGTTGCGCGCTAAGGACACAACCCCCCAGATCACCTAATGCTGTTTTCTGGCAGAATTCCACATGCGAAACTAAAATCGCCGCGCACCGTCAGATAATCATATTCGCGTGATTCAGAACGAAAGGCAAGCCCATTTACTCGCCCTGGGGGTCGGCACCCGGACTTTGACAATACAGATTCGCTTTCGTCATCGTGCAGCCGACGGCGACCGGCTCAATCGTCAGCGGTCGGCGACCAGCGACATAAAAAATTGGTGAAAGACCAACCGCAAACGGTCCTCAGCCGCCGGCGGATAAGGCACCTCTTTACGGGCGGTGGAAAACAAATTCATGGTGGCGTTGGCCTCATAGAAAACCAGCCGCCCATCGGCAGCCACATCGAAATCCACTCCGAAGGCGTCCAAGGGAATCCGATCACGAATGGCCTGGAGCGATTGAAGGACCGATCGACCCAGCGTCGCCTCCGGATCCTGACATATTCGCCGTTCCTCCTCAAGCAGTCGGGCATTGGCCAGATAAAACGCCACCCGCTCATCGGATTTCCGGCCATAAATTTTCCAATTTGTGTCGTAATCGACCCGGACAACAATAATCTCCTCCCGAACGATCGCGGCCCGGATTTTCCGGAAGAATTTATTTTCCCCCCGGCTATCCACAAACTCAGTCACAAAGAACTGCTCGGGAACGGCGGAGAAAAGCGCCGCCACCAGCTCAGCGCGAGAGTCCACTTTAAGCATCCCCCTGCCCTCCTGGGAAGCAAGTGTCCGTGTGATCAACGGATAAGCAAAATGGTCCTCAATTTCATGCACCACCACCTCACAAGTTTTCCCAACGGTGGAAAAGCGCATGGTCTGCGGCACCAAAATCCCGGGAACATGGTCGAGCAGCTTAGCCGACACATCCCGGGTAGTTTGAACAGCCTTGGCCGGATGATTGACAACGGAAACCCCGAAACCATCAACCAGATCAATTAGCCCCGTCAGGTTGCCACCGGAAAGAATCACCTCGCCATTGACGTGATTGTTTATCACAAAATCCGGCCGGGGAATTTGCGAGCAAGCCGATCTACCGGCCGCATCACCAACGAAAACGTAGGTAAAATGAAACTCTTCACGAAAACGCTCAAAGAGCTGACCCGGAAAGTTTGAGCAATACAGATGCAAATCCTCAAATGACTTCAAGGAAGCATTCAGGTCGGGATGCTGGCCGATGATGAGAGCACCGGCTTTATGGGTCGGGCTCCGTTCCGCAATGAAAAAGGGCGTTGAAGCAAAACTCAGGTCGAGCGACTTCCGATACATTTCCTGCGCCTGGTCGATTTGCCGGAGGGCTTGCAGGATGCGACTTTTGGTATATA
>Ga0208872_1002491_pt1 | contig 10647 bp, 10 predicted proteins | sample CryBogCBH12Aug08_FD_185508 | JGI IMG/M metagenome (GOLD analysis project Ga0208872, IMG submission 185508) | Freshwater microbial communities from Crystal Bog, Wisconsin, USA - CBH12Aug08 (SPAdes) | ecosystem: Environmental > Aquatic > Freshwater > Lake | place: Crystal Bog, Wisconsin, USA... | reverse complement strand
TGAGAAATTCAGGAAAAACGGCTTTTATTCCTTATAAGAATTTGTATTTCAATGTATTATAGGCTGTTTACCTTTAATTGCTTTTTCTCAGGTACGCATTATTACGATGAACCTTTCGGGCTCATCGTAATAATGCTTATCTGCTTCTCCCAGCATAGCTTTGCAATTTTACCTTGTATTTCGCAGTTATGAATTTCGGTATTTGATCGATGCTTTGAGAGGGAAACAGCTTTAAAATGGACTAAAAATGTATTGAAATTATACCAAGTTTGGAATTATGTATATCGCAAAATCCTCGCAAAACATCTTTTAACCCTTATAAGAAATTGTATTTCAGTGTATTATAGGCTGTTGGCCTTAAATTGCTTTTTCTCAGATACGGATTATTACGATGAATCATATTTCGCTAACTAAAAAACTACACTATGCCAACAGCAAAATTGCAAAACTCTATTGAGTTTAAAGGCCAAATTTTTTTATTGGGATGGATGTCCAATATTTAAGTCCGAAACGCAGGCCTTTTTTTGTAATGGGACCTAAAACAAACCAGGCACCCACAACTATCTTGGCGAGGGGAATGCCAATTCAATATTTTTTTTGTCATTTTCTTGCATGACAAAATTTCATTCATATTTTCGCTTTAAAATATAAACAATGAACAAACTTAAACTAATGCTCCCCTTTTTGCTGCTTATACTGGCGGCTTGCCATCGTGATAATACAAACAATAACCAAACGCAGATTACAAACACCAGCCCTGCAGGAGTAGGGCCTACCATTCCATCGGGTGCTGCCGGCGCTTTCTATGCTATTTCTATGCTGAATTATAACAATAATGGTTCCGGTTATGATTCTACCAGCCTCGGCACGGCTTATGCCTGGTTTGGCAGCTATACTACCACGCAAAATGCGGGTTCGGTTGTAGCCAATGGCGATTCTTTATATATCATCGACCCTAACTTACCCAGTCCGGTTGCAACGCCTTGGTATGAAGGAAGCCTTTTTACTCCCATTTTCTATACCGCCAATCCTGTTGCATGGGGCGTTCAGGGTAACAGCGGCAATAGCATTCCGGCATTTAATTATACCGATAACGCAGCTTTTCCGATAGTAAACGGTTAAAGTATTGCTTATCCTGTTAGCATTAGTTCTTCCATAACGGTTCATTTTACGGTAACCGGCGCCTATGATTATATATTCTTTTCTATATCGGGCAGCGGCGGACATTCGCTTAATTTTACCGGAACACAAGGCGCCACTTCAGCTACATTTACTGCGGCTCAGCTTGGCCAGGTAGCGGCTTCACAAGGCGAACTAAGCATTCAGATTATGCCTGTAAAGCTTACGCCTTACACAGTATCAGGTAAAACTTATTACTTTGTTAAGCAGGCTGCTTATTCCGTAACTTCGATTGTGCAGTTGTTGTAAATAACCTTAGCGTATATCATTAGCAGCCGACACTCAATTGATTTGAGTACCTGCAGCTTGGGCCCATGGACCCGGGACGGAACTCAGGTTTCGTTTTCAGCCGATCATCATCACCGGCCGTTTATGATATTGAGGAAAGGCTTATTGCAATTGCCTACGAAATTGAAGGGAACAAAATAATAATCAACACCTCAGCTTTGGATAATGGGATTTAAGCAGTAAGATTGGATGTAACCGGTTTATCTGTCAGCAAAAAATTTATTGCGGCCAAATAGTAGGCTTGTCAGGGTTCATTTTTTCTTTCAGACTGCCCCATTCTGCTTGTAGCTGGCACAGGTTTTTAGCAGCCTCATCGGTTTTCTGCTTTATCCGTTCGAATCCGGTTATCAGCTTGCTGAGCACCGGTATCAGCCGAATGTAATCGGCACTACCTTCAAGGGTATCAGCGTTTTTTTCTTTTAATTTAAAAATGGTTTTTATATAATTTCCGCTTTCAGTATGCAATCCTTTGTATTCTTCAAACATTCCATTGGCATTGGAGGCAAAGTCTTTAAAATTCCGGGCGAAATAAACGACGTCCTCGAAAGAATCATCTTTATCGGGTGGATGGTGGTAGTCAGAAAACTTATCGATATAACTATCTATTTGAGGTGTTGCTTCCCGAATAAATTTTTGAGGCTGGGGGTAAAAATCCATGACGTGTTTATAGACCTTAGCGTATGTATCGCTAAAGTTCTTGTGCAATAACTTGTACTGCTGATATTTTTCCTCTGTGGTCATGGTTTGTTTGCGCTCCTGTAGTTTTACTGAATACTGGGTAACAATGTTTGTAATTTTACGAGGTATGAAACAGAATATAAGTTGTTTAATTTATTCGTTTTGCATGCAACGCGGCGATTCGTGGGTTCGCGAACTGAATATATGGCCCAAGCTCTATTAAAATATAACCTCTTCATGGACAGTTTAACAAATTCAGTTGATAAAAGCATTCAAACCGGTACTGAAGCGCGAAGTCTTATGCTTATCTTTAAACATAATAATACTAACCGGGGTATGAAAAGATTTATAGTTTTTCTGGTATTGGCAATAGCCCCGTTTACCTTTATAAAGGCTCAGTTTTCTATTAGTGGCCATCAGGCTACTTGTTATGATTCCTGCAATGGTTCTGCACAGGTGCAGGTACCGGCAGGTACCTACCGTTATTTATGGAACACCGGCGATACCGTTTCAACCGTTTCAAATTTATGCTCCGGTCCGTATCAATGCATTATAAGCGATAGCCTGGGAAATGTGCTTGATACGCTCAGCATTAGCGTTCGTCAACCGCTACCCCTTGTTCTAACTCCGGCTATTCTAAAAAACAACCCCTGCTATGGCGATACAGCCGGGTATGTAATATTTAACGCAACCGGAGGCACGGGTAACCGGTACAACTTTACCTGGTCAACAGGTTACCAGGGTTTTTTAAGCAATAACGATAAGTTCAATTTAACGGCAGGTAATTACACTGTTACAATAACTGATATAAACGGTTGCTCTGCAAGCACGGCCTTTGCCCTTATGCAACCTGCGCCTGTTACCGTTTCTCCGCAAATTACCAATACCACTACCTGTAGCGCCTGTAACGGTTCTATCACAATAAGTGCGACAGGCGGGGCGTCTTCCTCATATAGGTATAGCTGGTCAAACGGGGCAACGGTTATGTCTGTTTCAAATCTTTGTCCGGGGGGATACAACCTCAGCGTTACCGACACAAGTGGTTGTATGGTTATCGCAAACCTGAACGTTTTTTCAAATCAAGGTTCGTTAAATGTCTCGTTCAGTTCAGCGACCAACATTGATTGCTCGCATCGCACCGGGTTTCTTTTTGCTTCGCCTGCCGGTGGCACGGCCCCCTACCATTACCAATGGACTACCGGTTCAACCACACCCGATATTTTTAATTTGCAAGCTGGTATTTACCATGTGAGCGTAACTGATTCGCTGGGCTGTTTTGCGGTTGCCGGCGATACCATAAAAAATCTGGGTATCGTTATTACCACTTTGTTACAACAGGATTTCAGATGCGATATCAATTCCGGCAAAATAGAAATAGCATTAAGCCAGGGAAACCCGCCTTATATACTGCAATGGAGTAACGCCGCAAATACTACTGCGTTAAACGGACTACGTCCCGGTACTTATACTGTTACCGTAACTGACCAGGCTAACTGCTCGGCAATGAAAACGTATACTGTTGCGCAGATCAATAATGCACTCTCAGCACAAACAACCGGCAATAACGTAACCTGTTTGAACATCAATAACGGAAGCGCATTTGTAACCCTGACCGGGGGTTTGCCACCATTCAATTATTTGTGGAACACAACGCCTTATCAAACCACCGATACTGCGGTTAACATGCCCGCAGGCAATTACCAGGTACGGGTGATTGACGCTTTTGGTTGTTCGGTTTTTGCAGGAGTAAATATTCTGAGCAATTATAATAACCAGGTATCAACAACAACCGTTATTGGCAATTGCGATAGCACCGGCTCGGCTACCGCCACCATTTCAGCAGGCACGCCGCCTTACACTTATTTATGGAATACACAGCCCGCGCAAACAACAGCAACGGCTGATAACTTAAAGGCCGGCAATTACAATGTATCTGTTACCGACTCAACCGGCTGTATCCGCACAGGTTTGGCACGCGTACAATATAGTTGCATAGGGTTGGTTACAGGCACTATTTTTTATGATGTCAATGCCAATTGCATTATTGACCATGGAGAGCAGGGCGTTGGCGGGGTGCCCGTGTTCGTAACCAACAGCCATATTACTTTTGAAGGAACCACCAATTTATCGGGAGACTACTCCATTCCGGTGACAGCGACAGGCGGGTATAAAATAATTATTGGAGTTGGTTCTTCATCCGCCATATTGCAATATGCCAACAGCGCATGCGGATACCTGGAAGCCTGTCCTGCCAGCGATACAATTACCTTTTTAAGCTTAAACGATACTTTTCAAAATTATAATTTTGGCTTTGTGGGCTCATCAGATTTCGACCTGGCCATTAACGCCGGCTGGAGTCCCGTTAATGCAAATCATACCAAAGAATATTGGGCTTTATATGCCAATGAAGCTTATATCACTCCTTACACAAACACGGCCATCATTAGTTTTAAATATGATTCCAATCTGATTTTTCAGTCTGGAATACCGGCGCCAATGCATAATGCATCCACGCATACGCTCACCTGGACAGTTGACAGCATTCCCTCCCCCACGTTTGTTTGGGCCAACAGGGTACGTGCGTTTTTTACAGTCCCCATAGACTTGCCGGCCACTTATCAATTAAAAAGCACTTTTCATATTGAACCCATATCGGGTGATTGCGATACAGCCAATAATTGGGTATTTACGGAAGAAATTGCAGGTCTTCCTGTAGTCCCGATTTCGAAAGAAGTAAATCCACCGGGCAATTTAATACCGGACGACACTGTTTTAACTTACACTATTCATTTTCAAAATACCGGGGCGGACAGTGTACATGTATTGAGGATAACCGATTCGCTTTCGCCACATCTTGATCCGATGAGTGTTCAAAATATTGCTGCAAGCCCACTTTACAATCAATTCTACCTTGCTCCGGGGGCGGTTTTAAACTGGGTTTTTAATCCGGCAAATCTGCCGGGTAGCAATGTTAATTCATTGGCCAGCGCAGGCTTTGTGTCTTTTACCGCTAAATTAAAGCCAGGCGCCCAACCGGGAAGTACCATAAAGAACCACGCAACTGTTTTCATGGATAATAATACACCCATATTTACCGATACCACCGTTAATTTTATTGCTTATCCTGCAGCGGTAACTGAACTGAGTGAGAACCAGATCAGCGTTCATATTTTCCCCAACCCGTTTAAAAATAACGCCCAGGCAGTAGTAGATGGTCCGAACAACACATATGGCTTTGTAATTATGGATATAACCGGCAGAGTGGTGCAAACAATAACATCCGTAACTTCCAATCAATTTATATTGAACCGGGAATCACTGCCTGACGGCGTTTACATTTACCGGCTATATAACAATAACGGGGTTGTGGCCTATGGAAAGATAGTTATTGAATAGGTGATATAAGTTTGAATGCGTTCATGTATTTTGCACAGTATATCAATCTTCCTCTTTCCGGTAGCCACTCTAATTCTTCGTTGGCGTTGTTTACAACTATTTTAACAAAATTTTTTTCCTTTTTAAAAAAGGATTTACTTTTCGGAAACTAAACCCCGAAAAATTATGTTACCTGTTATTGCAATTACAGCACTGATACCCCTTATTGTTGGAGCCGCATGGTATAGCCCTCTGCTATTTTCCAAAGCCTGGATGGAGACCGTACGGCTTACCCCGGAAGACACTAAAAAATCCAATATGGTTTTGAATATGCTTCTTTTGTATGTGTTTAGTTTCCTTATTGCTTTGGCGTTAATGTTTACCGTTATTCACCAATTTGGCCTGCAATCTATGCTACAGAGTCCCGAAGGTAAAGCTGCCCTGTCCGACCCAAATTCAGAAGCGGGCAAAGCACTTGCAACCATATGGCACTTATTTGGTCATAGTTTCCGTACTTATAAACATGGAGCATTGCATGGGGCTATAACAGCAGTATTTTTTGCTCTGCCGCTAATTGCTTCAAGCGCCATATTTGAACAAAGAGGTTTCAAATATGTAATGATAACCTGGGGTTTCTGGTTGATAAATCTTACGTTGATGGGAGCCGTTATTTGCCACTGGATTCATTTTGATGCTATGAGGGGCATGTAAGCAGGATCTCCAAGCTGATACAATAGATACAAAATAAACGCCCCGCATTATCAGCGGGGCGTTTCCAATTCAACCATCACCAACCATTAAGATATCTTCACTTCAATTGCTCCTTTTTGTTTAGCTTCTTCTACTTTCGGAAGGGTAACATTTAAAATACCGTTTTCATAGGAAGCGCCTATTTTATCGGCAACCACTGTTTTAGGCAAAGTGAAACTGCGCTTAAAAGATTGTTGCGTAAACTCCCTCCGGGTTAACTTTTCACCTTCTTCAGGTTTTTCTTCTTTGGCTTCAGCGCTTATGGTAATAAGGGAATCTTCTACCTTAATGTTAAAGCTATCTTTTGTGAAACCAGGCGCCGAAACGTGCAGTTGATAAGCGTCTTTGGTTTCTTTAATATTTACTGAAGGAGTGGTTAGTTTGCTCCATTCATTGTGAAAAAAGGTCGGAAGTTCACTCTCAAAAATGTTTTCTAATAAATTTGAGAATCTCGGACCTGTGATACGACCACCTTCGGGTCTTACGGTTACCATTGTCATAGCTTATAGTTTTTTTAGTTTTTAATGAATTTTGAATAATGAGATTTGATTTATTCAAATGATGTACCAGAAAAAACATAAGCCATATTGTCTGTTTTTATAAAAATCAAATGACAATTTGTCTTTTTATAATAAATGTGCGTGCTAAATTGGCCTTTGCCTGAGATAAGCACACAAACTTCGGTTAGTGGAGGATGGAATAAAACCGAATAGCCCGGTAACGATATTGTTTTCATCGTTATTGGGCTATTCATTTTATAATCAGATTACTATCTGATTATTTGCGTGTTTTTTGAGTTTTTAGGATCGGGGTCTTCAACACTACCCTTCTTCCAGTATTTTTCGCCTTTATGCTTTTTGTCAAGCGGGAAGCTTCTTGAAATAGAGAACCCTAAACGGAACTGGCCCTGCAACCAGTTACGGGCATTATAAGCAAGGAAATCGTTTTCGGCAATACCGGCAGTGTTGGTTAAGTTAACATGGAAAACGTGACCACCTGTTTCAAACTCCACCCCAAGGTTCAGTGCCGGATAATACGCCGCATTCTTAATTCCTCTTATCATAGCAAATGGTACTCTGCCGCCGATTCCTGATTTTTGACAAGGCAGATAATACTCAAAAATTACGGCAGTACGTTTGTTGAATTTGGCCCTGGCCGAAAAGCCCATTACGAACAAACCGTTTTTATCATTTGATGGAACGATATTACGCCATAAAAAGGTTGGATCTAACTGAACAGACAGCCAGTTAGTTGCCTTGGTAGCTATTAAACCCTGAACGAGATAGCTTAAACGATGCGAAAAGCCTGCATAACCTTTGGGGAAATAATTCAATTTTGAATTATCAGAAGTTGCCAGATTACTGGTTATCGTAGTATTCGCAAAAACGTCAATAGTTACAGGAATTTTAAAGTCTGTTGTTTGCTTTAAAGCACGGTATTTGACATTTACGTTCCAAAGTTCAGTAGGGCTGGATACTTGATTGGGCGGCCCCCCCGAAATAGGTATACTCATACTTTGTCCCGCACCCTTCATCCGTCCGGTACCTACCGATAAGTCATCTGTAATACCGTAATCAAAAGTAATACCGATATCGGTAGCCTGATCGAAACCAAAAAGATTATGAATGTTATCTGCTTTTGACGCAAATGCATCGCCAAAACGGTGGCTGATTTGAAAATCAAGGGCGTTTTTTTTGGTCATTTCAACCGACTGGCCATTGATCACGCGCGTCATTTTGAAAGTATACGCTACATACTCCTTTACTTTTGTGGGAGGATTTGAAATCATACTATCCAAAAGATCCATCTGGGCAGAAGAATACAGAACGGAAATAAAGAGCAAAGACGAGAAAACATATTTCATCGTTAGTAATTTGATTTTTAATGTCGTATGGAATCAGCCCAGGTTAATTCATCCCTTGCGGTATGTTTCAGCTTCCGGCTTATTCCATCAGTTTACAATATTAATTATTCAATCGTGACCCGGGGGAAGTAATTAGCTCCGGACCCCGAAAGTTATCGGGGGTTGTTATTTATGAAATTTTTCAAAATTAAAGTCGCAATCTACTTTTACATCTTCAGCAATGTTAGTGCCCACTATACTCGGAATTTTAATGTTGTGATCGGCAAGTTTCACCATAAAAACAGCATTGCCGTTAACCGGCTGGCCATTCTTAACGGTTATTTTCCCTTTAATGTCGCGCTCTTTCTTCACTCCGTGCATTTCAATCGTTCCCTTTAAGGTAACCTCGTATGTGCCATCCTTTGTAAAATCAATGTCATCAGCTATTTGCATGTCTAACACGCTAAAAGGATATTTATCGCTCTCCATGTAGTTTTCATTGAAGTGCTCCTGCATCAGCTTATCTTTAAAAACAAAAGAGGTTTGCTTAACCTTGGTGAAAACCTTTTTGCTTTTGGTATTGAGTACACATACCGCCACATTGGAAGTAGCATCAATATTTTCCATAGCAGTTGCCGAAAAAAAGTGTACCATTCCTTTCTGACACACATAAGCATCGGCATACTTATCTTCCTGTGCCGGAGAGATTAACGCAATAGCCATCATTACAACAAGTGCCGGCATCATCTTAAAACAGATTCTACGATTCATATTTATTTGTTTGTTTTAAAAAAACTTATTGAGGATAACCATTAGCCTGCCAGCATTCCATCTGCTTTATCAGGCTATCGGGTAATGCAGGCCCGCCCTTGGGCATTAACTCGCAACCGGAGTTTTTCATGGCGCAGATTACCGTACTGGTTTTAAATGCATTTACCGTAGCGGCGTAGGTTGACATATCAACTCCGCCTCCTGTGCTGCCGCCTCCATGACATGGCGCATAAGAACAATAGTTACTGGTGATGTTGGGGTAAATATTTAAATTATATGTATTTGTAGCAGCATTTACACCGGTACAGTCTACAGTGGCCGGTTTTGAGGTTCTATCTTTGGTGCATGAATACAAACAAACAAGTGCTATAAAGGCCAGGATCGAAAAACAGGTTTTCTTTTTCATTACTCTCTTACTCATTTTTTTAAGTTCCGATGGAATTAACCAAAGCATATTGCCGTTTGTTTGAACGCAATATGCTTTGGCTTATTTCATGTAAGGCTATTCCTTAACTATCTTTTTAGTTATGGTAGCGCCGTCTATATTCAATTTAACTAAATAAATACCGGTTGGCAGTGAAGCAATATTGTAGTTACGGTTAAAGTTTCCACCGCTCAGGTTTTCATTAAACAACTGTCTGCAAATTTTACCATCAATAGTATAAATCAAGGCACTCGCTTCTGCTGATTTTAAAAGGTCAAATGAAAGACCGAAAGCACCATTAACGGGGTTTGGATAAACCCGCAAATCAGAAATTTTAGTTGAAATATCTTCAATACCAGCACCGGTTGAAGGATGAATTGTTGTTGTTCCGGCAAAAATATTTGAACCCGCAGTAAGGGCAACAAAGTTTGCGCTGTCGCCAGGGTTAAATGCATAGTAGAAAGTAACAGCACCCGAATCGGTTGCAGGGGCGGTCCAGGTAAACTTCCATGAATGCGTATTAGGATTAGCAACTTTATGGCCAATATAGCTAGGGCTTCCCGGAGATAGTTTTGTTGTGGTTGGGGAAACAATAGCAAAAGCGCCGGCCATATTTTGATTTGCAGTTAAGGCGGTCATTTGAAATCCATAAGCATAAGCATGGGCTGTGACATCGAAATAAATAAAATAAGTCTGGTGCGGAGCATACTTGAAAGTACTATCAAAAGTTACCAGCGAGTTAGTGTCAACACCAATTTTGAATGTCAGAGCCTGCGCTGTGATAGTTTGTGCACTACCCCCGTGACAACCTGAGGTGGCACATGTAAGACCGGTTGTAGGATCGCCACAATATCCCGGAGGAGTAAAGGCGATTTTAGAAACAACTTTTGTTGTGTTCATCATCGTCAGAACACCAACGATAACAAAAGACAGGAGTAAATACTTTTTCTTCATAGGGCTTATTTTTAAATTGGTTTAGAAAGTCAAAGGAAACAAATTTTCAAATGATAAATAGTCGTTGCTTAGGTATTTAGAATAAAATAATATTTCAGATACATGTCTTCCTTTCAAATATATCTAGCTATAAAATTGGGAAGGCGCAAACTTAAAAATTGCTATAGCCGGGTTAAAGTACAGTAGATACCACCCAATAAGATAATACCGGGACTCAGATTCTAAAAAAATCATATCCACTGGTATAATGCTGAGTATCAATTTAATCTAACGTGAGTTATGGATTAGGATAGGGTAAATTTCCTGTTAAAGATAGCTGGTAATTTATCTAAAAAGGTATAGGCAGTAACACCGGCAAATAAATTGACCAGGAAGTTCAAAGGAC
>Ga0208872_1002489_pt1 | contig 10654 bp, 8 predicted proteins | sample CryBogCBH12Aug08_FD_185508 | JGI IMG/M metagenome (GOLD analysis project Ga0208872, IMG submission 185508) | Freshwater microbial communities from Crystal Bog, Wisconsin, USA - CBH12Aug08 (SPAdes) | ecosystem: Environmental > Aquatic > Freshwater > Lake | place: Crystal Bog, Wisconsin, USA... | reverse complement strand
CGGCGAAGGCGAATGGGATTATCCGCCGGACGTCGTCATCGCCGCCAACCAGTTGGAACTGCGGCCGCTCTGGGGCGCGTGGGCGCCGGATTTGCTGGCGTTGGCGGGCATCGGCACCTTTCTCGGGTTACTGCTCGTCTGGACGTTGCTGGCGACGCTGTATTTTTTGCCGGTGTGGCTCATCTGCTTTTTCACCAATCGCGACCTAAATTTCCGCGCCAGTTGGAAGCTCGCCGCCGCCGCGTTGCTGCCGGGCGCGCTGCTCATGTCGGTTTCGCTGGTGCTTTACGAACTGAACTGGTTCGACCTCGTGCAATTCAGCTTTGCCGGTGGCATGCATCTGGTCATCGGCTGGATTTATCTCTTCATCAGCCCGATGTTCCTCAACCGCGTCCTGCCGGTGGCACCGGGAAATCCGTTCAAATTCAAAGCCTGAAAGCAAAAGGCCGGACGAAATTCATCGTCCGGCCTTGGATGATTTAGCTTCTAATGGTTACGTCGCCATGTGGCTCACCGGCTCGCACCAGACGCTCGTTTGGTTTTTGGAACCCAGCGCCCGCGCGCGGATGGCATACATCGTTCCCGGCGTTAGCCCTTCCAGCACCGTATCGCGCGGGTCGGTCACGGTTTTGTTATGCACCCACACGCCCGGCGCGCTGCTCACTTCCAGATCGTAAGCCCACGCATTGTCCGCCACTTGCAATTCAATTTCCAGTTTGCCGGTGGCCAGATTGCTCACGGATAGAATCGCCGTTGTGCCCACCGGCACCGGCCCGCCACCACCACCGCTGGTCACGTCAAAGCCCGATGAGAGCATCACTTCGCGGTTGTTTTTCGCGGTGAGTTCCACATAGTTCGCCTCCACGTCCAGCGTGGCGATGAGGTCATCCCGCAGCGAGTTTTTGTGTTCCGTATCCTGCCGGGAACCGTCTTGTGCCGCCGCCACCGCCGTGGCGAACGCCGCCGCCTTGCTCCGCAACACCGCCGGCGTGATCGCCGGGGTGGGGTAGTTGGTGTTTCCATCCAGACTATCGGCGATGTGGATGGTGAAATCATCCAGTGCCGAATCCGTTTTCTTGGTATAGTTCCGCAATATGTGATTTTTCATATTCCGTTGTTGATTTTTGATACCCGGTAATTTGCCCTCCGGCGATGCCATCCATAATGACCCGTTGGAACGCCTATTAACCTCAAAAAATATTTAGCATAAAAAAATTTCCGCGCAAGGGGGTCGGAAAAAGTATAGGCGGGCTTGATTTTTACCATTAGCGGAATTTTAACCACCACCGGTGGCACCCCATTTCGCCGGTTCCGCCCGCCAACTACGATGCGAAACGTCGCAGCGACGATGCGAAATGCTCCATTGCCGATTTGCAATGCTCCATTGCCGATTTGCAATGCTCCATTTCCCATGCGAAATGCCTCAACGACGATGCGAAACGTGACGTTTCCAATGCGAAATGCCGCGTTGCCACCGGAAATGCGGCATTTCCGATTTGCAATGCCTCATTGCCGATGCGAAATGCGACGTTTCCAATGCGAAATGCTTCATTTCGCATAGACAATGCTCCATTTCCCATGCGAAATACGCCACCGGCGAAGGCCAAAACCACCGGGAATACGTCAAAACCCCCATTTTCCATCGAAAAAGTGCCATTTCCGACCGGAAATGCCCCGCCGCCGGCGGTGAAGCCCGTCCGGGCTGGCATATTTGTAGATTCCCATTCACCCATGGCAAAAGCTCCGTTCAGGAGCGACATCATGGAGGTTGTCTGCAAGGACTATGCCGCCCCGACGGGGCTGGATTCGGTTTGGGTTGGGATGCTACAAATATGCCGCGCCTGACGGCGCTACCCGCTTGGCTACTCCGTCCGGTATTCCGGGCCTTCTTCTTTACCCATGATGTTATGAAACGCGGCGGCGGCGGGTTCCGATTCCGGCGTGGTCTGGCCCGGCGGCAGTTTTTGGGAATACAAACCCGGCTTTTTGCGCTTGGTTTTGGTCGTGACGGGCAGAAGCGGCGCGGTGAGTTTTTCGTAGAGTGAGAAAAGGTATTCCACGCGCTCGCGGTCAGAGTGAAAGGGTTCGGGGCGGTAACATTTCTCCACCGCGCGATCCAGTGCCGCGTGGGCTTTCACCAATTCCGGCGGCATGGCGAGCGGGTCGTAAAGGCCGGCGAGCGTGCATTTGCCTTTCGGCGGCAACCACGGTAAGCGGGCAGCCAGCACGGCCTGCGCTTTTTCTTCCACCAAGGCGCGCTGTTTGTCCGTCGCGCTTTCCGGCCAAGGATAGTTGTTGTAAACCAGTTTGTTTGAATACCGGTAATCTGATTTCAAACGTCCGCCAACTTGGCGAAGCCATGCCATGTGCAACGTGGATGAAAGGATTCCAAAGTGAAAAAGTTCGGCGTCATCTACAAACAAACTTGTGTTGTTAATGACTGCCTTCGGCGGCATGAAACCTATCGGTGCAAACCGACGCCGTTCCGAAGATGTCTTCGGAATAAAAAGATAGCGGTTTTGCGGCTGCCGCAATTCGCCAAACTGCTTCGGAGTCAAAGCGAGTTCCTTCGTTGCGGCTCTGTCGCTGTTGGCTCGAAACTCTTTCACCAACTCTATGCGCTTCATCACCGGCGGACATTCTCGTAGATCTTTCGGGTCTGCATCTGCAAGCCACAAGCAAACCCTCTGTTTGCCATTGATAAATTCTTCACCACTGAAAAATGGGCGAAGCCATTTCTTTACGAGCGGAAATGCGCCACTCAGTTCAGCCGCCTCTGTCTCGCTCAAGAGAAGATGCCCGTCGTCAATCAATGCGCTGCCTTCCATGATTTCAGGAACATTACAAATCGGTTTGGAGCGTGCTGTGACAAACGTATCGTTACCTTCAATCAGATAGGGACTGATGTTTTTTGCAGGCGTCGCAGTAACTTGTTCGGATTCGTAATCGTAAATAAGTTTCTTCGCTAAATCGAAGGCAGCAAAGCCGACAATGACAACATGAACGTGAGCTTTGCCACGCGCTTCGCTTTCCCATTTGAATGTGCGGTGTGCGAAATGAATCTTCAGGTGATAATGACTGAAGAGTTGATTCCAAAGAATACTGACCTGTTCGCCTTGACTGATTGAGTTGGTGGAAACAAAACCAACAATGATGTGTGAGTCTTGAATGTATTCTGCCGCTTTGAAATACCAAGCCGTCACATAATCCAGCACGCCGTTACCTTTGACATCGCCGCACACAAATGACATATCAGCTTTTTGTTCCGCGTTCTGTTCCTTCTTGCCCACGAAGGGTGGATTGCCAAGGACGTAGCTGCATTGCGCCGGTGGCAACACGGTTTTCCAGTCCAGCCGCAGTGCGTTGGCGCAATGGATGTGCGGCGATTTCTTGAGCGGAATGCGCGGAAACCAGCCGCCAAACGCCTTGGAAAGCTGGATGTTCATCTGGTGATCCATCAGCCACAACGCCACCTCGGCGATGTGCGCGGGCCATTGTTCAATCTCAATGCCGTAAAATTGATGCACGTCCACCTGCGCAAGATTCCGCACGTCCAGTTCCTGCTCGTCACCGGTGTAGAGCAGCGAGAGAACTTCCAGCTCCAACTGGCGCAGTTCGCGGTAGGTGACGATGAGGAAATTGCCGCAGCCGCACGCGGGGTCGAGAAAGCGGAGGGCGCAAATCTTCCGGTGAAATTCCTCCAGCCGCGCCCGGCGGCGGTTCGAGCGGTCGGCCTTGATGGTTTCAAAATCCGCGCGCAACTCGTCCAGAAACAACGAGCGGACGACCTTCAAAATATCGCGTTCGCTGGTGTAATGCGCGCCAATCTGCCGCCGTTCCTTCGACTGCATGATGGACTGGAACAACGATCCAAAAATGGCGGGCGAGATAAGCGACCAGTCTTTCTCACAGCAGGCAATCAACGTGTCACGCATGGCGCGGTTGAAGGCGGCGAAGGGCAGCCGTTCGGCAAACAACTGACCATTGACGTAGGGAAAAGGCGCGAGTTCTTCCGGCAGGTTTTTCTGCCGCTTGGCTTCCGGCGTGTTCAGGACTTCAAAGAGCTGGCCGAGCCGCCCGCCCAAATCCGTGCCGTCTTCGCGCGTGTGGTTTTCAATGTAGAGTTGAAATTCCTTGAGTTCAAAAATGCCGGTGTCCTCGGCAAACAAGCAGAACAGAATCCGCACGAGAAATTGTTCCAAGTCGCGGCCCTCGTAGCCGCCGTCCTTGAGCGCGTCGTGCAAATTGCCGAGCACTTCCGCCGCCTCGACATTGATGGGGTCTTGCTCCTCGTAAGTGACCTGCTTGAGGCCGGGGATGAGAAAGGCGAAAGCTTGGATGTGTTTGTGGAGCGCAGCGAGCGGGATTTCCAGCCGCGTGTCCGTGCGCCGGTCTTCTAGCACGAGATTCAGGAAATCGGAGACAATGACAAAGCGCGGAACCTCGTTCCCGCGCCCGGTGGTAATCAAAGCCTGAATGTAATCGTTGGCCTGTTGCTCGGCCTTGGCGAGACTCTTGCCGGGACTCTTGTGCTCGGCCAGCAGCGTGCCTTTCCACAGCAAATCAATGAAGCCCCACGAACCGGAGAGCATTTTGACCGGCTTTTCAAAACTGCGGACAAGTTCCTTGCGTTGTCCGAATGCCTCGAAGAAATCCAGCCAGAACGATTGCGCCAGCGCGCGTTCGGCGGCGTGGTCAACGCCTTGGAGATCGCGGCGACGGTCGGCAATGATCTGCGCCCAGTCCTTGCTGAAGCGGACGACATTGTGGCGGATTTCATTCCATGAAAGCGGCATGGCGGGAGATTAAAGAAGCCCGGCGGCGGCGTCAACGCGGCGGAAAGAAGTATTTGTCTGCGTGCGGAAATTGACACCGCTCGCCGGTGGTTTTAGGCTGGGACGATGTCGCGATTGTCGTTCAAGTGGGTGCTGGTGGTGCTGCTGGGTTTTGCCAGCGTTGCCTCCGCGCAATTCCATCCGTTCGGGCATCGGTTCGAGAGCAATGTGCGGCTTTACGAGGCGATGGATAAAACCAACCCGCCGCCGCAGAACGCCATTCTGCTGGTGGGCGATTCGCAGTTCTACCGGTGGAAGACGGTGGCGGCGGATTTGCCGGGTTACACGATCATCAACCGGGGGATTGATTCGCTCCAGACTTCGGACTTGATTCATTTTGCCGACCGGTTGGTGTTGCCGTATCACGCGCGCCTGATTTTCCTGCACATCGGTGGCAACGATATTCACAACGGCAAACCACCGGCGCAGGTGCTGACGGATTTCAAGACGCTGGTGGCCGTAATCCACGCCATGCAACCGGATGTGCCCATCGTTTTTTCCAGCCTCTTGCCGGGGCCGGGGCGCTGGCCGGAAGCCGACCGGCGGCAGGCTGCGAATCGGCTGATTCAGGATTATATCGCCACGCAGTCCGGCCTCAGCTTTATCAACCTGTGGGATCCGATGCTGGGACCGGACGGCAAGCCGCGCCCGGATCTCTGGGTGGCGGATCGCGTCCATGCCAATCACGCGGGCTACCGGTTGCGCGTGCAGTTGATGCTGCCGCTATTGGGCGCGCCGGATCAGCCACCACCGGCAAGCCCAACCGCGCCGGTGGGGAAGGCGGAAAAGTGATTTGTCCACGCGCGGAAATTGACAGTGTCGCCCGGCGTCTCTAGGCTTGCACGATGTCTCGACTGCCGTTTGAACTTTTCCTGGCGCTGCGTTATCTGCGGCCCAAACGGACGTTTGTCTCGGTTATCACGTTAATTTCCATTCTCGGCGTCGCGCTCGGCGTGGCGGTGCTCATCATCGTCATCAGCGTGATGAGCGGGTTCGACCACGATTTGCGGGAAAAAATCCTCGGCTTCAACGCGCATCTAACCGTCTCGCAGGCGGGCAGCCTGATGAAAAATTATCCGGCGGTGGCGGCTAAAATCCGCGCGAACAAAAATGTGCGCGGCGTCTCGCCGTTCGTCTTCGGCCCGGTGCTGGTGGAAACGCAGGGCGACGCGAACCGGCCGGCGTTGCAGGACGCGCCGATGTTGCGCGGCATTGACCCGGCGACCGAAGGCAAGGTGAGCCGGTTGCCGGAAGACATGGTGGCGGGAAAATTCGATTTGAGCGGGCGCGGGCTGATTGTCGGTGCGGATTTCGCGAGCAGTTTGCGGCTGGCAGTCGGTGATCATCTTTCCGTTTATTCTGCGCGCCAAATCAAGAAGATGAAGGCCGCACACGACCGCAAGCAGGACGAGGCGATTTTGCCGGATGATTACGAAGTGCGCGGCATTTTCGACGCCGGCTATTACGAATACAACGCCCGCGTGGTGGTGACTTCGCTGGACAACGCACAGGATTTGTATGACCTGAACGATTCCGTTCACGGCCTGTTCGTGATGCTCAACGACCCATATCAGGCGGCGGCGGTGAAGGCGCAACTGGCGCCGTTGCTCGGCGATAATTATGCGGTGACGACGTGGATGGAGCAAAGCTCCGGGATTCTCAACGCGCTCATCGTGGAGAAAAACGTGATGTTCTATCTGCTGTTTTTCATCGTGCTGGTGGCAGCGCTGTGCATCTTGAGCGCGCAAATCACCTTCGTTATTCAGAAGACGCGCGAGATCGGAATGCTCAAGGCGCTCGGCGCGTCGAAACTGCAAATCTCCGGCATCTTTCTCGCGCAGAGCGCCATCATCGGCGTCATCGGCGTGGCGTCCGGTTACAGCCTAGGCATGTTGGCGGTAACGTATCGGAATGAGTTTTTGCATTTCATGCGGCGCGCCACCGGCTGGGAATTATTTCCGGCATCGGTCTATGGTTTCGGCGAACTGCCGGCACTCATCACGCCGAGCGACGTGGCGATCATCTGCTTCGGCTCATTTGTGATTTGCATTTTCGGCGGACTGTTGCCGGCGGTGCGGGCGGGCAGTTTGAAACCGGTGGAGGCGCTGCGTTATGAGTAAATTGGAAAACATTGAACATTCAACATTCAACGCCGAACATTCAATGAACCATCGGCACTCGCCGCTTTCGGCGTTGGAAGTTGAATGTTGGAGGTTGAATGTTTTTTTCTTCTTAACCGGAGGTCGGTCGTGAGCGAATTTCTCCTTTCCGCGCGCGGACTCAAAAAAACCTACGTCATGGGCCAGCGCTCGCTGGAAGTTTTGCGCGGCGTAGACGTGGCTATCGCGCGTGGCGATTTCGTGGCGTTGCGCGGCGCGTCCGGCACCGGCAAAAGCACGCTGCTGCATCTCATCGGCGGTCTCGACACGCCGAACGCCGGTGAAATTATTTTCGCCGGTCAGGATATCGCCAGCTTTTCGGACCGGCAACTGACCGATTTCCGCAACCGGCGCGTCGGCTTTGTGTTTCAGGCGTATCATTTGCTACCGGAACTGACGGCGTTGGAAAATGTCTGCCTGCCCGCGCGCGTCGCAAGAATTTCCACCGGCAATGCGGCGAAGCGGGCAGGGGAACTGCTCGCCCGCGTCGGCCTCAAAGACCGGCTTGACCATAAGCCGTCGGAGCTTTCCGGTGGCGAACAACAGCGCGTTGCCATCGCCCGCGCGCTCATCAACGAGCCGGAATTGCTCCTCGCCGACGAGCCAACCGGCAATCTGGATTCGCACACCGGCGGTGAAATCATGGAACTGCTTCAGTCGCTCCGCACGGAACGGCAAACCACGCTGGTCATTGCCACGCACGATGCGAAAGTCGCCGCCGCCGCGCCGCGCGTGATTGAGTTGGTGGACGGGCGGATTAAAGCGGAATGAATTCGTGGCGGATTTCTCCGCCGTCCAGATGCAGCAGGGCCACGCTGCGTTCCGCGCCAAAACGAGGCTTGCCGGCGTAACCGGGATTGAAGAAGAAAACGCCGTTCACCGTCTCCGCAAAAGCCTTGTGCGTGTGGCCGAAAACCACCACGTCCGGTTTTTCGCGGGCGATGCGGGCTTCGAGGTTTTCTGCCAACGCATACGGATTGACGATGTGATGGACGAGAAATTTCTTTTGCGCCAGCGCGATGGTTTCGGTGAGGCGGTAGCCGAGGTTGTCGTCCGTGTTGCCGTGAACCGCCGTGACCGGCGCGATGAATTCGAGTTCCAGAATGAGGCTGGCGTAGCCGATGTCGCCGGCGTGAAGAATGTGGTTCACGCCGGCAAAAATCTTTTCTACGCGCGGGTCGAGAAAACCGTGCGTGTCGGAAATAACGCCTATTTTCATTATGACAGTTTCAATCAAATTTGGCAGCGGGGTCTCGTTTTAAGGTGGCGTGCCTCGCGCTGCAAGGCGCATCAGGTCGCAGCGCGACTCGACCACCGGCAACCGTTCAAGCCTTGGCTTCCTCTGGCTCGGCCTCGGTTTCCGCTTCAGCTTCCGGGGCACGCGCGCCGGCGGTTTTGTCGGCGGGCGATTCGGCGGCTAGTTTTTCAGCGGCGGCGAACAGCGCGGTGAACAATCCGCCACTCAGGAGCGTGTTGCGGAAAAACTCCAGCGTCGTCGGATAGCCACCGGTGCCTTTGGTTAGCGCCAGAATCCAGCCCGCCAGCGACTTGGTGTATTCCGGATTGTGAAATGGATTGAAGAGCCACGACGCCGTGTTGGTGATGACGTAGAACAAGATCGCGCCAAGCAAGCCACCGCTGACCAGCTTGAAAAATGACGGCCGGTTTTGGAAGCGGCGCCCCAGCAAAATCAGGACGGCGAACGCGGCGTAGTTAAACAACTGGTTTTCCAAATCCGGTAAATCCCAGACGCTGACGCCGTGCAGCGAATAATAAACATCCAGCCCGACATCCGTCGCCAGCATCACGCCGAGCGGCAGCCACCACGCCAGCGGGCCGCGAAAATACACACCGGCGCAAAACATCAGCGCATAGGCCGCGCTGAAGTTCGACGGCAGCAAGCCCGGAATCCGCGACCCCGCGAACACCGCGACAAAAACCACCGGCAATAGATATTTGCTTTTCAACGCCGGCAGTTTAATCGCCATCGCCGAGATTTCCAATTCGGAAATTTAGTAGCGCACCAGTCGGAGAAGATTGGCACTACAGGCAAATTTCCTTTTCTTCAACCGCTTTCCGGTTATGCTACAGCGCTCGGAATTGAGGCTTTTGGCTTGAGGCGGTGGGCGCGAGGTGGAATTACCTGTGCAGCCGACCCCGCGCCCAAAGCCCAATGCCTAGAGCCTTTATTTTTAATGGATTCAGCACACATAAGAAATTTCAGCATCATTGCCCACATTGACCACGGCAAGACGACGCTTTCGGACCGCCTCCTGCACATGACCGGCACCATCGCCACGCGCGATATGTCAGATCAATTGCTCGACGCGATGGATCTGGAACGCGAACGCGGCATCACCATCAAGGCGCATCCGGTGACAATGCTTTACAAAGCGCGCAACGGCGAAACCTACGAACTGAACCTCATTGACACGCCCGGCCATGTGGATTTCGCCTACGAAGTCTCGCGCAGCTTGAGCGCATGCGAAGGCGCGTTGCTGGTGATTGACGCCGCGCAAGGTGTCGAGGCGCAGACGGTGGCCAATTACCACCTCGCCGCAAAGCTGAACCTGACCATCATTCCGGTCATCAACAAGATTGACCTCGGCCACGCCAACGTGCCGCAGGCCAAGCAGCAGCTTGAAGACGTGCTCGCCGTGCCGAGCGAATGGGCCATCCCATGCAGCGCCAAACAGGGCATCGGCATCGAGGAAATTCTCGAAGCCATCATCGCGCGCGTGCCACCGCCCAAGCCGACTGGCGAGGCGAGTTTGCAGGCGCTGGCGTTTGATTCCTACTTCGACACCTACAAAGGCGTTGTGACGCACGTCCGCGTGTTCAATGGCGAGATCAAGCCCGGCATGATGGTCAAGCTCCTGCACTCCGGCAAAAACGTCGAGGTCAAGGAAGTCGGCAGCTTCAATCCCAAGCCTTACATCCGCGAAAAACTGGAAGTGGGCGAGACCGGTTATTTCACCGCTAACATCAAGACCGCCGCCGAGGTGAAGATGGGCGACACCATCACCGACGCGCGCAATCCTTCCAGCGAACTGCCCGGCTTCAAGGAAATTCACCCGATGGTGTTCAGCGGCATTTACCCGATTAACACCGCTGACTACGAACAGTTGAAGCAGTCCATGGGCAAGCTCAAGCTCAACGACTCCGCGTTCGTCTATTCGTCAGAAACTTCCGTCGCGCTGGGCTTTGGTTTCCGCTGCGGTTTCCTCGGTTTGTTGCATCTGGAAATCGTGCAGGAACGCCTCCGCCGCGAATACGACATGGACATCATCGCTACCTATCCGAGCGTGGTGTATAAAGTTTATCTTTCCGACGGCACCATGAAGGAAATTGACAATCCCGCCTTCATGCCGGACGTGACCTACATTGACCGCATCGAGGAGCCGATGGTGAAAGCCTTCGTCATCTGCCCGAACGAAAACATCGGCGATATGATGTCGCTCATCAGCGAAAAGCGCGGCAACGTGGATCACACCGAGACGCTCGATTCCAAGCGCGTCATGCTTACCAGCCTGATTCCGCTGAACGAAATCCTCATTGATTTCCACGACCGCATTAAAAGCATCACGCGCGGCTTTGGCTCCATGGATTACGAGCCGGACGAATACATGGAATCCGACATGGTGAAGCTGGACATGCTCG
>Ga0208872_1002486_pt1 | contig 10665 bp, 14 predicted proteins | sample CryBogCBH12Aug08_FD_185508 | JGI IMG/M metagenome (GOLD analysis project Ga0208872, IMG submission 185508) | Freshwater microbial communities from Crystal Bog, Wisconsin, USA - CBH12Aug08 (SPAdes) | ecosystem: Environmental > Aquatic > Freshwater > Lake | place: Crystal Bog, Wisconsin, USA... | reverse complement strand
AGCTGGGAAGGTAGTAATTTCGGATCGAACTGGTGACTCTTCTTTGGTTTATCAAGGTGTTGGGCGGGGTTTAGATTGCCAGATGATTCGCCAAATTAATAACTGGGCGACCTGCGGCATTAAACCCAATTTAACTGTCTATCTAAAAATTGATTTACAAACTGCTCAAAACAGAATTGGTTTACGTGCCGAAAAACTAACTGCGTTTGAAAAAGCTGGTGCAGAGTTTATGCAACGAGTGATTAATGGTTTTAATGAATTGTACCAGAATCGAACAGATGTGTTAATTTTAGATGGCAGCTTGCCAACTGTTGAGTTAGTTACGCAAGTAAGCCAACTTATTTTAGAAAGATTTTAATGCAAGTACCGTCACAAGTTTGGGTAGGTAACCCCACAGAATTACACCAGCAGGCTATTAAATTTTTACAAAATCAGTTTTGTAAATTGGGTAGTCAGGCAGCGTGTCATAAATGCACAACATGCCACCAAATTCGTGATCAGCAATTTTATAATATTTTGTGGTTGTGCCCAGATAACCAATATAAGGTCGAGCAAGTACGCGAAGTTTTAATGCGGTTAGCTTTGCGCTTAGGGCACGATGAGCAATTTTATTTTATATTTCAAGACGCGCAATGTTTAAACGAGTCTGGTGCCAATAGTTTATTAAAATCTATCGAAGAGCCACCACTAGGTTATAATTTTATTTTTTTGGTACCGCGTAAAGAACTTTTAATTGCTACTATTTTGTCTCGGTCTATTGTTAAAAATTTTGTATCACAAGATAGTAGTGCTAGTCATGAAATTTATTTAGCGTTTACTAGTCAAAAAAATAAATTTGCCCAAAATGCTATGGAATTTAATAATTTGTTAGAAAAGTATAAAGATTTAACAGATCAAGAAAGCCGAACTATTTTAGATCAAATCTACGGCTATTGGTTAAACCAGGCTAAAAGTGAGAGCGATCTTTTAAATCTTAACCAAAAAATAACTTGTCTACAGCAGGCACAGGAGTTTCCCCCTATGCCTGGTAGCAGTAAATTGTTTTGGCGTAATTTATATTTAAGATTTTAATGTATTTTCAAGCGTAACTTTTGGGCTGTATTTAATATTATTCGTAATATCTGGTTGCGCGTAAAAACCTTTACTTAAGTAAGCTCTTCCAGAATCACCAAAAATCATTACACCAAGATCGTCCGCTTTAAATTGTTTGCTATATTGCATTGCACCATAAGCTACAGCACCGCTGCTTGGCCCGACTAACAAACCTTGTTTAGTAGATAATGATTTTAAAGTAGTAACCGCTTGTTCGTCCGATACTGGAATAATCTCATCAATCACATCTTTATTTAGTACCGGTGTTTCAAAATCGATACCAATTCCTTCGATCACATAAGGTTTAGGATGGCCGTTAGTAGAGCGATAGGAGTTATTTGAGTCGATGGCAATAATTTTAATATTAGGGTTTTGTGATTTTAAAAATTTGCCAACACCACTAATAGTACCACCGGTACCGGCACCAGCAAAAAAGTGTGTTATCTTGCCATTAGTTTGGCGCCAAATTTCCGGCCCAAGTAGTGTTTCGTGCGCCACGGCGTTGACCGTATTAAAATATTGGTTGGGCATAAATGAGCCCGGGATACTTTTATGAATAGCAAGTGCTTGCGTGTGGTACCCCTGAGGATCGTCAATAAATGAAGTCGCTGGACACATGACAACTTGCGCGCCATAGGCCAAAATTGTTTGTAATTTTTCTTGGCTAATTTTTTCTGAAACGGTAATGATTACCTTGTAGCCTTTCACGCAACCAATCATAGCCACGGCAATGCCATGGTTACCAGAAGAAGCGTCGACAATTGTACCACCTGGTTTTAAAATACCAGCCTTTTCGGCATGTTCGATCATAAACAGTGCAGAGCGGTCTTTAACGCTGCCGCCTGGATTTAAATATTCTAATTTACCAAATAATTGTGCAGGATGATCTAGTTTGATTTGAACCAAAGGAGTGTTGCCGATGGCATTTAGTAAAGTTGAGTCAGTCATTCAAGAATTGCTTTCTTACTATATTTTGATTGCTTAATTTATCTAATTACAGCAAAGAAAATATCTACAAGCAAGAAAGAATTGGAATTAGTCTAATTCTTTCTTGAATTTGCTAGAAGGTAGTTCATTTTTGGCTTTTTTTAATAAAGCCAATTCTTTAGCTTTTAACATTGTTTCAAACTCAGCCTGTCTAGCCTTGTCTAAATTATTATTAGATGGGGACATGTTTATTTAGTCTTTGGTACAGAATATTGTGTCCTAGGGCCATTTTTGGAATATAAAAGCCTAAATCGGGTTGGTTGGGGAAGGTTGGGGTTTGTTTGGGGATATGATTGATGATTTGGGTGGCTAAATCTAGCCATTTTCCGGGATATATTAGTTTAGATTTATCGATTAGATCAATTAAACCGCCAACTTGGTAAGAATAAATTGGAATACCCAAATTCTGGATTTCTACAAGGGCGCAGGGAAGCCCTTCCCATAGTGAGGTAAACAAAAAACCATCCCATTTTTGGGTATAGATAGCTGGATTGTGTTGCCAGCCTAATATTTGGACGTTTTGGGCCAAATTATGATCGTTTATATATTGTTGTAGGGCAGGTCTTAGTGGTCCGTCTCCCATAATTTCTAAATAAAGCTCTGGACGGGTTTTTTGGGCCAACTTAAAGGCTTTTAGGAGTTCGAACAGATTTTTGCCTGTCTTTAGGCAGGCAATTGTGCCTAGAATAGTGGCTTGGGTTTTAAGGCGTAGGCTGGGAACGAAGCAGGGCGTATTTAGTGTCGCCGCCCTAATAATAGAAGCCTTTTGGGCAAATTTAGGAAAAATCTCGCTGCCGGCTTGTAAATCTTGCGAAGAAACGCAAATAAAATGGGTAGTTATAAAGCTATTAAATAGTTCTATTAAATAAAAAAAAAGCCAAACCAGCTTATTTTGGAATAAATTAAAGCCAAAACCATGAATAGTGTGGATTCTGGTCTTAATACCAGCAAATAGGGCAGCCCAACGGCCAATGGTACCAGCTTTAATGGTATGGGTATGAACCATAATATTGGAATGTTTAGCTTTTAATTGGCGCATTATAGTGGTGATTTTAATGAAATTTTGTAGTTCGAGTAAAATATTTTTGGGGTGAATCTCCCATAAAAAGCTATCTAATAAATAAACGTTTTTTAATTTTTGGGTGGCTTTAACCAATTCTCCTTGAGTACCGGAGATTAAATAGATTTCAAAGTCTGGATAATTGGCTTGCAATTCTGTAATTAGGGCTAGGCAACTTTTTTGGGCGCCTCCTAGATCTAACCTAGTAATGACATGTATAACCGCAGGTTTTGGCATATTTGGTTTAATGTTTTAATAAAATAAATAGGGCAATTGCCCAACCATAAATTGCAAAAGAGTCTAACATGCCCTGGGCGACTAAACAGGCTTTAGACAAAGTAGAATATAATTCTGGTTTTAAGGTAATCTGTCGGCAAGCGCTAGCAGCTGTTTTGCCAGAACTAATGCTGGCCGAAATATTACTAATAGCAGTACAAAGTGCGGCTGCGGTTACGGCTACCCCAGTAGCAAAACTGTCGATTGGTATATTGGTATTTAAAATTAAGAGCGAAATAATTAAAGCAAAAATAACTGGTGTTTCGACTAATGCTTGGCTAATAAAGGTAAAGGTGATTACCCTAAAGTAAGCATTACGATTATAACCAACGCTAGCACAAGCTTCGGTGGCATATTGTGAAAGTCCAATAATCGAGCCAATTCCACCAATGCCAATACTTAAGCCACTGGCAAATAGGGCGATTGATTGAGTAAAGTTAGTACAAAATGGAATTTGATAATAGATAAAAAGTGAGATGATAAAGCCAAAAATGACCGGTGTTTGGATAAAAGAAGCTGTAATGAGCATGATATTAATAATTTTATTACTAAAAAAAGGCTGCCGCATAATGGATTGGCAAGCCATGGCGATTGGTTTGGCAGAAGCTAAACCAGCTGTAAACCCTGGTAAGCCAACCGCCAAAAAAATGCCAAGCAGTGGCAAGCCGGCATAAGGATAGTTAAGCCCTTTAGAGATTAAAATTACTCCTATTACTAGCCCAATAATGGCAGAAGTTTCGGCAAGAGCGACTCCTAATAACATCGTTTTATTAATTTCGGTACGCGAACTTGGTTGGATGTCGATACATTTAATTGCTTCTTTAGAAATTAAGCTTTCGCCAAGGCCTACAGCGATCGAGGTAATAGCAACGACTGCGGCAATCGTGCCAAAATATAAAATAGTGGTTATTATCATGAGATTTTTTTACCCTCGGCAGTATGGTTTTCAGATTCTTCGGCCCGAACTTCTAGTGATAAATAGGTCAGTGAAAGCATTGCAAATACAAAGGCTTGAATAAAGCCTTCGAATAATACAAAAAAGAGGGTGATAGTAAGGTTAATGCCACTTAAAATGCCAATGAGTTCGGTAATAAAACTATAACTAATGGCGCGATACCATAAATTAGAAATTACTAAACCACCAAATATATTGCCAAATAAGCGAAATGAGATCGAAATCACAGTTGCTAAATTACTAATAATGTTAAGTGGCAGCATGACAAAAAAAGGTTTTAAATAGCCTTTTAAATAGCTACTTAAGCCATTGGCTGCGATCGAGCTATATTGGGTATATACAAAGGCGGTGATTCCCAGAGCTAGCGTGGTTAAAATATCGCTAGTAGGCTCTTCTAGGCCAGGAATAATAGAGACTAAATTGCAGGTTAAGATAAATAAAAAAAGTGATGCTACAAAGGTAAAATGTCTAAAATGAAATAGACCCAAAGTTTGGTCTACTAGATTTTTAAAATTATCTACAAATGAAATAATAATAAAACCAAAAGCGTTTTCAGACTCAGATTTTTTTAAAGCTAACTGGGTTGCAATGGATAGTATGATTAAAATTAATAACACGATCCAGGTTGCTGTGATAGTTTGCAAATTAACCCCCCAAAATGGGCTAGTTAACCCAAATTGAGCGAAAGGGTAAGCAATATCTTCTTTAAAAACTGCAAAATGTGCCATTAAGTTTATCTTTCTAGTCTAAGAATAACCATCCAGAAAGTGCTTAAAAATACTAAGATTGCTATCAGTATAAATAAGAGCTGATTTAAGTTCAACAAATAAAGCATAAAGATAGTTAATATGATTATTTTAATGATAATAGCATACCAATAATTATGGGTTTGCCTAACTAAAGCAAACCCATAAATTAATCCACTAATAATGGCAACTAAACTGACTTGAATTAGCACCGGTTATTTTTTAATTCCTTTATAATTCCAATACTCAGCTACAATTGATTTAGAACCAGTTACAACAATTAAGCCATAACGTTCGTCAACTGTTTTTTTGGCTAGATCGAAAGCTTCGCTAAAATTTTTGGCGCTGTGTGCTTTAACTTTGACATTTTTAATGTCGTTAGTAATGGCATCAACATTCCATTTTTTAATGCTATCGGCTGCGTCTTTAGACTTTTTAACCGGACAGAAGATAACTTGTCCAGAAGTTTTTTTGAAAAAGTAGCGGATTTGTCTTAAAAATTCTGGGGTATGAATTTCACCATTTTCACAACCAATAATAATTACTAGGCCCTTTAATGGTTTTTGATAATGTAATAAGCGAATGCCTAATAAGGTATTAACAAAGGCATCAATATTATCTGCAGTATCTAATAACACAGAAGGCTTTTCTTTTTCTAGTAATTGAAAACGTCCAGGTAAGGTAGTAATTTCACACTCTTTCCAGAACTGTTCCATAGTGCGTTTAGGATTTAATTCTAAATTACGTTTAGTTTCTAAAGAAGGACGACCACGTTGCCCTTTGGGTTTAATTAACAAACTATTAGCAAGAATTGCATTTTCTTTGTTAGTAAAATTTTCAATATAAATTTGGGCAGCTCGTTCTGCTAAAGCTGCACACCTACCATGTAGCTGCTCAAATGGATAAGGCAAATTGGCAAGCTTGCGAATTGGCATTGCCCATTGTGCACCGTTGGCAATAGCTTTTTCTTGAATTACTTGTAGATTTAATTTACTTTGGTCGGCCGATATTACAATACTGTCTTTAACGGCGATATTTGCAAAGTTTTTAACAATGTCATTAAATTTTGGATCTTCGTTATCGATTTGGTCAGATGTGACTCTGGTAATGGCAACTACTTTTGTGTTACACAATGTTACTGGGTCTTGCGCATCTGATTCTTGCACTTCTAACACGGCTACTTCTGCCTTACTTTCTTTAAAAGCAACAATCGCCATGGCAGTTAAAATTTCAGCACTATTGGCATCAATTTTTTCTTGTTCAAGGGCGTTAATTACAGTATTTGCAACTTCGGTAAATTTCTTATTATTAATGATTTCGCCGTCAATACAAATGCGTTCATTGTAACTTAGAATGTGTGGAGATGATAAAATACCAGCAGTGATGCCTTCTTCTTTTAAAAGTTTGGCAGTAAAGTGGGCCGTTAAACTTTTGCCATTAGACCCAGCCACTAAAATAGCAGGTACATTTTTGGCAAGATTGCCAAGAGCTTTGTCGATGGCCTTAAAACGTTTTAGAGTTTTATCTAATGGGGTGCCCCATTTTAGATCAAGATACTCTACAACTTCATTGTAACTAAGCGATTGGTTTAGTTTAAGCACGCCGCCTTTGGTGGTTTGCTGAGTATTATCTATCATTGTAGATCTCCATATAGCCAGTTAATTATTTCTATTATAATTAATTTAAATACTATCGGTTAAAATAAGGCTATTTTAAAAAATATAAAATAAACTACCAATAGAAAATTAAAATTTGTCTTAATCCCAATATAAGCTATAATTGTGAAATGTCAATCCATCATACTTATTATAAAGTTTATACCTTTTATTTACAAAAGATCAAAATGCAAAAAAAATATTTAAAATGGGATAATATTGATCAAATCGATCAAATTAAGCAACAGTTATTTAACGGCCAGGTAGTTGTAGGCTCTAGTGATACAGTTTTTGGATTACTTGCAGCTACGACTCAATTAGGGTTTGAAAGTCTAAATTCAATTAAAAATCGGACCGAAAAACCTTATATCATATTGATTGATGATATTGACAAATTGAAACATTTTGTAGAAATAGATCAGTTAAAATCTGCCTTTGATTTATGGCATAAATGCTGGCCGGGCCCACTGACAGTTATTTTTAAAGCAAAGCCAAATTTGCCGGATTTTCTAAAGTCGAGTGATGATAAAATTGCCATTCGTATTCCCAAGCATGTTGGTTTGTTAAAATTATTAGCTAACTTTGAGGGACTTTTTTCGACCAGTGCCAATTTGGCAGGCCAGCCTGTACCAAGCTTGATATCACAACTTAGTCCCCAAATTCTTAAGAAGATTGAACTTGTAGTGGTAGATAGTTATAATCCAGAAGATGTAAATTTGGCCTTGCCGTCTACCATTTTAGATGCAAGTACAGGGCAGCTTAAACTGGTGCGTGAGGGCGCTTATTCGCTGGAGCTTTTAGAGCAAATTTATGGCCAAATAATTAAAAAAAATTAATAATTTAAATTTTGAAAGAGCGTTAAAATGCGTAATTCGACTTTTAAAGATAATTTTTGTTGGCATGCACTTGGTTTATTGGCAGCGATTTTTTTAACTATTTTGATTCCTACTTATTGGCATTATTATGGTCCGCAAAATTTTTTGTGGCTTTCTGATGTTTCCCTTTTTTTAACTTGTTTAGCGTTATGGTTTAGCTCTGGATTACTAATGAGTATGGCTGCAGTCGGGGCTTTATTTTTAGAACTTTTTTGGTGCGTTGGTTTTTTTAGCACTTTAATTTTTAAAATTAATTTAACTAGTCTTGCAGATTATATGTTTGACCCGGTTTATCCATTAGCTTTGCGTGCAATTTCGCTATTTCACGTAGTTACCCCGGTTATTTGGTTAATTTATTTGTCGCAATTTGGTTATGATAGACGCGCTTTGCGTTATTTTACGATTTTGTATTGGTTAGTTTTAGCACTAACTTGTATTGCTACCAATCCGGTCGAAAATATTAATTGGGTTTTTATTTCGCAACTCTGTAATTGGGGCATTAATAAAACTTTTTGGGTTTTAATTATGGCAGTAGGTTTTCCCTTATTGATTTTTTGGCCAACAGATTTGATATTTAAAAAATATTTTAAAGTCTATTAATCGAGCGAGATATAATGAATCAAAAAAAAGGTTTTACCCTGGTCGAACTAATGGTAGTAGTAGCAATTATTGCATTGTTATCGTTAATTGCTTTGCCAAAATATTGGCGCTTTCATGCCAAAGCTAAACGGGCCGAAGTTTATTTAAACTTAAGTTCACTGCATACGGCCGAAAAATTATACTGGGCCGAACACAATAAATATAGTGATAAAATTTTAGGGCAAGATGGCATCGGCTGGCAACCAGAAGGTAGTGCCAACTATACGTATGGTTTTGCCGGAAGCCCAAACGTTAACTATGTAGCCGGTAAATTGGGTAAGGATATCCAAGCTTTGGGGCAAGCAAATGCAGGTGTTCAAGGCTTTACAGCAGTAGCGGTAGCTGATATTGATGGCGATGGTAAACCCGATGTAATTACGATTAATGAAAATCGTGAGATTAAAATTATTCAAGACGATTTAAATGATTAAAAAAAATAGGGGAGATTTTAAAATCTCCCCTATTTTTTTAATTTGCTGCTATTTGTGATTGTAATAAATTAGAAAGATTGTCTTGATATTTGCAAGCGATGGCTGTTATAAAAGAAGAAACTAAGGCTGTTAGAATTACCAATTTAACATTGTTGGCACGTTTGTAGTTAACTAAATATTTTTGTTGCTGGGCAATAATATCATTACTTAACTCTAAAGAGCTATTAACATTCTCTAAAGTATCAACTAAATCTTTGTCTTTTCTAATTACTAATTCTACCAATAAATCTTTTAAAATTTCTTCTTTAGGTGTTAGTTCACAAGTAGCGTTAGCTGTGCATCCAAGTGTAATTAGGCTAAATAATAGTAATGATTGATGGTTCATGATTTACTCACTTTATCTTTTAGTTCTAGAACGGTTTTTTGTAAATTTCTTTTTAAAACGTGTAGGTCTTCGCCAAATTTTTCGTTAAGATAAGAATGAATTTTAGCGAAGGTTTTTTTAGTGTAAGTGCAAATTTGTTTATGGTGGCCAATTACAGCGGCAGCAGTTGCACCAACTAAAATTCCAGCTAAAAAGTTTTTGTGATGTTTGGAGTTAGCTTGTAAAACCAGTGCTTGTGTTAACTTGTTTAAATCTTGCTGCGTAGCAGGGGCAGGTTTTTTGACATAAGTTTTTCTGATTTTGATCGGTGTAGTATTGGGCAACTCTGGTTTAGTGCTTTCATTTTCTAGCGTTGCTGCATTAGCGTAACCAGCAGGTGCCAATATAATTAGTGCGGTTAGTACCATTTTTTTAGTTAGCATATCACCCTTCTTGCAATTGTTGGAATGTAAAATAATCTAGAATATAGCTATTTTAGGCCCAGATGTCACGAAGCTGCTAATAAAATAAAAAAGTTAATATTTGGGTTTGGAAAATAGTGTAAATAATAGCACCAAGTGCTAAAAAAGGACCGAAGGGAATTTTGGTATTCATTTTGGAATTGCCAAAATATAACATTATAATACCCACTATTGAGCCAGTAATTGAGCCAACCATTAATGATATCCATGCCCCCATAATACCCGTGAAAGCTCCAATAGTGGCTAGTAAATCCATATCACCTTGCCCCATACCCTCTTTTTTAGTAACTAAAAAGAAAATTTTATTAACTAAATATAAAATTAGATAGCCAAATACAGTGCCTAAAATAGATTCTAAAATGGTAATGGGTAATAACTGGCTATTTTTAAAATAAGTTAGACTAAAAACTAAAGCAATTGGAATTAAAAATAAAGTGGTGAATCTAGAAATTAACATTGTTTCTAGATCGGTTCGGATAATTACTAACAAGGCTGAAATAAATATAAAATAAGCAGGTAAATAGGCACTGGGAGTAGTATAATATAAGGCTAACAAGATTACAATTGTACCAAGTTCGATAATTGGATAAAGTTTAGAAATTGGTAAGACACAGTTGCGACATTTACCACGTAAATTACACCAAGATAGAACGGGTATTAAATCGAACCAGGCAATTTGGTAAAGACACCTAGGACAAACTGATCGCAATTTGCCAAAAGAAAGATCATGTACAAGACGATAAGCTAGAAAATTTAAAAATGAACCCCAACACGCTAATAGTAATATTAGATAAATTAGGAGCAGGTTCATTCTTTAGTTTTAACGCTTTCAATTAAATCTTCTACTTCTTTAGTTTTGGCAAATTGCTCGTCATATCTAAAAGCAATTTGAGGCACGCGTCTGGCATTTACATTTTTGGCAAGGGCAGCACGCATGGAAGGCTTATATAGTTTTAATTTTTCAGTAAAATCTTTAAAATTAGTTTTACCTAGTTCGCTAAAAAAGTATATGTAGCAGCAACCTTGATCATCCGAAAGCTCGACTCGACTAATACTAAACTCAATTAAGCTGCGATCGTCTAAAGAGGCTCTTTGCACTAGCT